>Ga0307516_10001825_pt1 | contig 29264 bp, 36 predicted proteins | sample 19_EM_MG_FD_203310 | JGI IMG/M metagenome (GOLD analysis project Ga0307516, IMG submission 203310) | Populus trichocarpa ectomycorrhiza microbial communities from riparian zone in the Pacific Northwest, United States - 19_EM | ecosystem: Host-associated > Plants > Roots > Unclassified | place... | reverse complement strand
CTCGCTGGCCTACATCTCGTTCGCGTTGCTCGTCTGCCGTCATTCTCCTCGCTGGCCTACATCTCGTTCGCGTTGCTCGTCTGCCGTCATTCTCCTCGCCGGACAACATCTCGTATGCGTTGCACGTCTGGCCTCATTCTCCACGCTGGCCTACCTCTCGTACGCGTTGCTCGTCTGGCCTCATTCTTCTCACTGAATTTCATCTCGTACGCGTTGTTCGTCTGCTGTCATTCTCCTCGCTGGCCTACATCTCGTTCGCGTTGCTCGTCTGCCGTCATTCTCGCCGGACAACATATCGTACGCGTTGCCCGTCTGGCCTCATTCTCCTTGCTGGCCACTGCTACTACGCGTTGCTCGTTTGACCTCATTACCGCTGACCTACGTTCGGACGTGTGCTAGAAACGCCGTGTTAGGCATCATTGGCCTACTTCTCGTACGCATTGCGAGTCTGGCCTCATTCCTCGCTGACTTATATCTCGTACGCGTTGCTCGTCTGCTGTCATTCTCTTCGCTGGCCTACATTTCGTACGCATTGCACGTCTGGCCTCATTCTCCTCGCCGGCTTACATCTCGTAGGCGTTCCTCGTCTGCCGTCATTCTCCTCGCCGGACAGCATCTCGTTCGCGTTGCTCGTCTGGCCTCATTCTCCTCGCTGACTTACATCTCGTAGGCGTTCCTCGTCTGCTGTCATTCTCCTCGCCGGACAACCTCTCGTACGCGTTGCACGTCTGGCCTCATTCTCCTCGCTGGCCTACCTGTCGTACGCGTTGCTCGTCTTGCCTCATTCTTCTCACTGAATTTCATCTCGTACATGTTGCTCGTCTGCCCTCATTCTTCTCGCTGGCCTACCGCTCGTACCGGTTGCTCGTCTGCTATCATTCTCCACGCCGGCCTCATTCTCCTCGCTCTCCTACCTGTCCTACTTGTAATACGCGTTGCTCGCCTGCCCTTATGCGCCGCTGTAGCTGCTCTGTACTTCGCGACGAGATTTGGGACGTTGGACTTTGTATCATAATGTATATATAGATTTTAAATACAATAATTGATTTTCTGTGCGATCTAAGAGCATAGCCAACTGCGTGTAGTAGCATTATAACTAGTAATGAAACTGCTCACAGTGCACACTCGTTGCTCCCGTAAGCTTCCCTAGCTTCCCTCGCTTTTCTAGCTTCCCTAGCTCCCGTAAGGTGGTGGTTGCGTCGGTAAGGTTGGTGGTTGCGTCGGTAAGATTGGTGGTGCGTCCGTAGCTTTGCTAGCTTTTCTAGCTTTTCTAGCTTCCCTAGCTTTCCTAATGTGGTGGTTGCGTCGGTAAGGTGGTGGTCGCTTCCCTAGCTTTGCTAGCTTAGCGAAGGACAAAGTTATATTTTACTCCCGGTGCTCCCGTAAGCTTCACTAGCTCCCTTAGCTTCGGTAACAATTAAATTTTTTGCTGATGTGAGCAATCCGCTGCCATCCGGTGAGCAATACGGCGCGCAAACCGTCGTGAAAGCCATTGACGAGAGAAAGAATGAGCGATCTGCTGCGCCATCCGGTGTGCAATACGTCGCGCAAATCGTCGAAAAAGCCGTTGGCGAGCGGAGGTGGGGGAAATCCGATACCATCCGCTGAGCAATACGACGCGCAAACTGTCGTGAAAGCCGTTGACGAGTGGACGAATGAGTAATCCACTGCCATCCGCTGAGGAATACGGTATGCGAACCGGCTGCGGATAATTTACGTCGACGAGCGGAATAATGAGCAATACGGCGAGCAATCTGTGGCACGCAAATCGTCGTGAAAGCAGTTGGCGAGCCGAAGATTGCGCAATCCGACAACATCCGCTTAGCAATATGGCGCGCAAACCGTCGTGAAAGCTGTTGGCGAGCGGAAGAATGAGCAATGCGCTGCCGTCCGCGGAGCAATACGGCGCGCGAACCGTCGCGAGAGCCGTTGACGAGCGGAGGTATGAGCAATCCGCTGCCATCCGCTGAGCAATACGGCGCGCAAACCGTCGTGAAAGCCGTTGACGAGAGAAAGAATGAGCGATCCGCCGCGCCATTCGGTGTGCAATACGGCACGCAAATCGTCGAGAAAGCCGTTGGCGAGCGGAGGTGGGGGCAATCCGATACCATCCGCTGAGGAATACGACGCACAAACCGTCGTGAAAGCTGTTGGCGAGCGGAAGATTGAGCAATCCGCTGCCATCCGCAGAGCAAAACGGCGCGCAAACCGTCGTGAAAGCCGTTGACAAGCGGAGGTGGGGGCAATCCTATACCATCCGGTGAGCAATACGGCGCGCAAACCGTCGTGAAAGCCGTTGGCGAGCGGAGATGGGGTCAATCTGATACCATCCACTGAGCAATACGGCGCGCAAACCGTCGTGAAAGCCGTTGATGAGCGGAAGAATGAGTAATCCGCTGCCATCTGCTGAGGAATACGGTACGTGAACCGGCTGCGGATAATTGACGTCGACGAGCGGAAGAATGAGCGATACGGCGAGCAATCTGCAGCACGCAAATGTTCGTGAAAGCAGTTGGCGAGCCGAAGATTGAGCAATCCGATACCATCCGCTTAGCAATATGGCACGCAAACCGTCGTGAAAGCTGTTGGCGAGCGGAAGAAGGAGCAATACGCTGCCGTCCGCTGAGCAATACGGCGCGCAAACCGTCGTGAAAGCCGTTGACGAGCGGAGGTATGAGCAATCCGCTGGCCTCCGTGGTGCAATACGGCGCGCAATCCGTCTTTAAAGCCATTGACGAGCGGAAGTATAAGCAACCTGCTGCCATCCGCTGAGCCATGCGGCGCGCGAACTGTTGGAAAAGCCGTTAACGAGTAGAGGAATGAGCAATGCGCTTCCCGCCGCTGAGCAATACGGCACGCGAACCGTCGTTAAGCCGTTGACGAGCGTCAGAATGAGCAATGCGCTGCCGTCTGCAGAGCAATACGGCGTACAATTAGTCGGGAAAGCCGCTAACGAGCGGAGGTATGAGTAATGCGCTGCCATCGGCTGCGCGATATGGTGCGCGAACCATTGAGAAAGCCGTTGACGAGCGGAAGAATGACCAATGCACTGGTATCTGCGGCGCAATACGGCGCGAAAACCGTCGGGAAAGCCGTTGACGAGCAGAGGTATGAGTAATGCGCTGCCATCCGCTGCGCGATACAGCGTGCGAACCATCGGGAAAGCCGTTGACTAGCGGAGGTGTGAGCAATGCGATGCCATCCGCTGAGCAATACGGCGCCCAAATCGTCGTGAAAGCCGTTGGCGAGCGGAGGTGGGGGCAATCCGATACCATCCGCTAAGCAATACGGCGTGCAAACCGTCGTGAACGCCGTTGGCGAGCGTAAGATTGAGCAATCCGCTGCCATCCGCAGAGCAATACGGCGCTCAAACCGTCGTGAAAGCCGTTGATGAGCGGAGGTATGAGCAATCCGCTGCCATCCACTGAGCTATACGGCGCGCAAATCGTCGTGAAAGCCGTTGACGAGAGAAAGAATGAGCAATCTGCCACAATCCCCTGAGCAATACGACGCGCAAACAGTCGTGAAAGCCGTTGACGAGCGGAAGAATGAGTAATCCGCTGCCATCCGCTGAGGAATATGGTATGCGAACCTGACGGGGTTAATTGACGCAGACGAGCGGAAGAATGAGCGATACGGCGAGCAATGTGCGGCATGCGAATCGTCGTGAAAGCAGTTGGCGAGCGGAAGATTGAGCAATCCGATACCATCCGCTGAGCAACACGGCGCGCAAACCGTCGTGAAAGCTGTTGGCGAGCGGAAGAATGAGCAATACGCTGCCATGCGCTGAGTAATACGGTGCGAAAACCATCGTGAAAGCTGTTGATGAGCGGAGGTATGAGAATCCGCTGCCATCCACTCAGCAATACGGCTCGAAAACCATCGTGAAAGCGGTTGATGAGCAGAGGTATGAGAATCCGCTCCCATCCGCGGAGCAATACGGCGTGCGAACCGTCGGAAAAGCAATTGACGAGCGGAAGAAGGAGCAATGCGCTGGCATCCGCTAAGCAATACGGCGCGCAAACCGTCGTGAAAGCTGCTGACAGGAGAAAGAATGAGCAATCTGCCGCCATCCGCTGAGCAATATGGTGCGCGAACTGTCGGGAAAGCCGTTGACGAGCGGAGGTATGAGTAATCCGCTGCTATCCGCTGAGCGATACGGCGTGCAAATCGTCGTGAAAGCCGTTGATGAGAAAAAGAATGAGCAATCCGCTGCCATCTGCTCTGCAATACGGTGCGAAAACCGTCGTGAAAGCGGTTGACTAGCAGAGGTATGAGCAATCCGCTGCCATCCGCAGAGCAATACGGCACGGAATGCGTCGTGAAAGCCGTTGACCAGCGAACGAATGAGCGATCTGCCTAGCCATCTGCTGAGCAATACGGCGCGAAAACCATCGTGAAAGCCATTGACGAGTGCAAGAATGAGCAATCGGCTGCCATCCACTGAGGAGTACGGTACGCGAACCGGCCGGGGATAACAGACGTCGACGAGCGGAAGAATGAGTGATACAGAGAGCAATCTACGGCACGTAGAACGTTAGCAAAGTCACTGACAAGCGGAAGATATGAGTGAACCCACAGGTGAGCCGACCTACCTTCCATCGAGCCATACGGCATGCTACCAGTTCGCAAAGCCGCATAAGAGTAATCGATCCAGCGAGCGATCCGACGCGCAATACGGCGCGAAAACCATCGTGAAAGCCGTTGACCAGAGAAAGAATGAGCAATCCACTGGCATCCGCAGAGAAATGCAGCGCGCAAACCGTCATGAAAGCCATTGATGAGTGCAAGAATGAGCAATCCGATGCCATCCGCGGGGCAATACGGCGCACAAACCGTCGTGAAAGCCGTTGACGAGTCGAAGAATGAGCAGTACGCTGCCATCCACTGAGCAATACGGCGCGAAAACCGTCGTGAAAGCCGGTGATGAAAGAAGGAATGAGCAATGCGCTGCCATCTGCTGAGCAATACGGCACGAAAACCGTCGGAAAAGCCGTTGATGAACGGAAGAATGAGCAATGTGCTGCCATCTGCTGAGCAATACGGCGCGCAAACTGTCGTGAAAGCCGTTGACAGGAGAAAGAATGAGCAATCTGGCGCCATCCGCTGAGCAATACAGCGCGCAAACCGTCGCGAAAGATGTTGATGAGTGGAGGTATGAGCAATCTGCTGCCATCCACTGAGCAATGCGGCGCGCAAACCGTTGTGAAAGCCGTTGACGAGAGAAAGAATGAGCGATCCACCGCGCCATCCGCTGTGCAATACGGCGCACAAACCGTCGTGAAAGCCGTTGACGAGTGGAAGAATGAGCAATACGCTGCCATCCGCTGAATAATATGGCGCGAAAACCGTCATGAAAGCCGTTGACGAGAGAAAGAATGAGCAATCCGCTGCCATCCGCTGTTAAATACAGCGCGCAAACCGTCGTGAAAGCCGTTGACGAGCGAAAGTATGAGCAATCCGCTGCCGGAGCAATACGGCACGCAATCCGTCGTAAAAGCCTTGGACGAGCGGAAGTATGAGCAATCTGCTGCCATCCGCTAAGCAATACGGCGCGCAAACTGTCGTGAAAGCCGTTGACGAGTTCAAGAATAAGTAATCCGCTGCCATCCGCTGAGGAATACGGTACGCAAACCGGCCGGCGATAATTGACGTCGACTAGCGGAAGAATGAGCGATACGGCGCGCAATCTACGGCGCGTAGAACGTTAGCAAAGTCATCGACCAGCAGAAGATATGAGTGAACCCACAGATGAGCCGACTTACCTTCCGTCGAGCCATACGGCACCCAAACAGTTGGGAAAGCCGTCGACGAGCGGAAGAACAATCAATCCAGCGAGCGATCCTGCCGAGCAATATGGCAAGCAAACCATTGTGAAAGCCTTCGACGAGCAGAAGAATGAGCGATCCTCCTAGCCATCCTTCAAACAATATGGCATGCAAACTGACGTGAAAACTGTCGACGAGCGAACGAATAAACGATTCGGCGAGCCCGCTGCAGCGCCTGGGATCGTTAGCAAATTCATTGACAAGCGGATGAAATGAGTGAACCCACGAACGAGACGACGTTTCATTCGACGAGCAATACGGCGGGTGAACCGTCGATGTGTGGAAGTAATGTGCGATCCGCCGAGAAATATGGCATGCAATGCCTTTTGCAAGCCCGTTGTGAGTTCATCAGTTGGGTCCTGATCGTTTCATTTCATCTGTCAAAATATTCGAGTGATAGGGTGTGTAGGAACTCCGTTGCTTGATCTTTTTCACCATAGCGGGAGGACCGCTCTCTATATATACATGCAGAAGCAAGCCCAGGCTGGAACTCAACCCATATTTCTGACACTTCCCCTCGTACGGAAGAGCAGCAGAGAATAACCGTGAAACAAGAAAATGACAGTGAAAACCCCAAATCCTCGGATGCCTCGTTAAAACTCGTAACCGTGTAAAAACCCCTGCAGGGAAAACCACGGACATAGGAGAAAGAGTGCATCCTCCAAGGAAAGTAAGGAGAGGGAAACAAAAACTGTTTAAACCAACCGCCATACGATTCGCCAGGAGCTTCCCCTGGATACCAGGCCGATCCCCAGGCCGGTCCATAGGATGGTCTTTCAATCGTCAGCAATGAGGCATGCACAGCAGCTCCACCGAGTGTGCACGACGGCCACAACAGGCGTGCACAGCAGCTGCTCCACCAAGCGCGTATGACGGTCACAACAGCAATAGGCACGCACAGCAGCTCCACCGAGTGCGTACGACGGCCATAACGACAATAGGCGCGTGCGACTCCTCCGGCATCGCCGAGTGCGCACCGCAGCCTCATGCTCGAGCGCATGCGACTGCTCCGGTATCACCGAGTGCGCACCACAACTCCAAGGAACCATTAGGCGCGTGCGGCTGCTCCGGGATCGCCGATTGCGCACCACAGCCTCAACCTCGAGTGCGTGCGACAGCTCCGGTATCACCGAGAGGGCACCACAACTCCAAGTAACCATTAGGCGCGTACGACTCCTCCGGCATCGCCGAGTGCGCACCGCAGCCTCATGCTTGAGCGCGTGCGACTGCTCCGGTATCACCGAGTGCGCACCACAACTCCAAGGAACCGTTAGGTGCATGCGACTCCTCCGGCATCGCCGAGTGAGCACCGCAGCCTCATGCTCAAGTGCGTGCGACTGCTCCGGTATCATCGAGTGCGCACCACAACTCCGAGTATCGATTTGACCAAATATTGTGAAGGGAGTTTCGTATTCCTGACGAAGAAATTCACAGACGCGGGCTGCAGAATAGATTTCGTTTGCGGGCGGACTTCGCATGACGGCGCAAATCGTAGGTTGGGCAGATACGTAGAATATCGAGGCTACGCTATCGGCGCACCGATTCTAGTCACGGCACCGGGCAACGGTGTCAGCTTTCCAGAGAATTTTTGTTTTGGGTAACAATCTCGAAGGCGGTCTTAGCGGAAAAGAATGATCTCCAGTTGGTCTCCACGAGCAGGAAAACATCGTGTTCGACAGGCGCAAATATTGATCGGTTGCGGACTGGCAGAGCGTTCAAGCCGGGCTCATAACCTGTCAAAATATTCGAGTGATAGGGTGTGTAGGAACTCCGTTGCTTGATCTTTTTCACCATAGCGGGAGGACCGCTCTCTATATATACATGCAGAAGCAAGCCCATTACACATCACTGACTCGTCCAGATACCCAGGGTGGCAACTTGCCCCCTCCGGTGTAGATGTCGCCGGTGGCGGCTTGCCGCGTCACCAGTGGCGAATTACCACCTCCGCCACCTGATGCCTTCCGGATGCAACTGAGCGCCGCGGCCTCGTCAAGCCTAGGCTGGACCTCAACCCATATTTCTGACATCATCATTTGTTCAATTGATTTGGCGTGTACTAAGCAGGTGACAATATCGCGCAGATTTGTTGCGCGATATTGTCACATGCTTATAGTTCTCGTAGGTCAATCCGCGCCTAGGCGCTAGCTACAGTGGCGGCAGGCTTGGCGTTGCCGCCGCAGTGGTTAGGGTTTCCAGAGATCATTCTCGTCATGGCGCTAGCTACAGCGGCGGCAGGCTTGGCATTGCCGCCACAGTGGTTAGGGTTTCCAGAGGTCATTCTCGCCATGGCGCTACCTACAGCGGCGGCAGGCTTGGTATTGCCGCCGCAGTGGTTAGGGTTGCAGGCAGGAATTAACTGGTGTGTGGAGAAGTTTCTCAGCTAGCAAGATGGCTAGACCGTCGACGAGCGGGAGTAAGGAGCTATCCGGCTAGCCATCCGCCGAGCAAAATGGTACGCGAACCGGCGGGAGAAAATAGCCGTCAACGAGCCAAAGAAGGCGCGATCCGCGGAGCTATCCGCGGAGCAATCCGGCATATAAACCCTCGTGAAAGCTGTCGACGAGCGAAGGAATCAGCGATACGGCGAAGAATCTACGGTGCGTAGAATATTAGGAAAGTCATCAACAAGTGGAAGAAATGAGTGAACCCACTACCGAGCAGTAATGCCATCCGCCGAGCCATTCGCAGAGCAATACCGCGAGCAAATCGTTGTTAAACCTGTTGCGAGCGGAAGAATGAGCAATCCGCTGCCATCCGCTGAGCAATACGGCACGCAAACCGTTGTGAAAGCCGTTGACGAGCGGAAGTATGAGCAATGTGCTGCAATCCGCTGCGCAATACAGCGCGCAATCCGTCGTGAAAGCCTTTGACGAACTGAAGTATGAGCAATGCCCTGCCCTCCGCAGAGGAAAACAGCGCGCAATCCATCGTGAAAGACTTTGACAAGCAGAAGTATGAGCAATCCGCTGTCATCCGCTGAGCATTACGGCGCGCAAACCGTCGGAAAAGCTGTTGACGAGTGGAAGAATGACCAATGCGCTGCCATCCGCTGAGCAATACGGCGCGCAATCCGTCATGAAAGTCTTTGACGAGCGGAAGTATTAGCAATGCACTGCCATCCGCAGAGCAATACGGCGCGCAAACCGTCGGAAAAGCTGTCGACAACCGGATGAATGACCAATGCGCTGCCATCCGCGGAGCAATACGGCGCGCAATCCGTCGTGAAAGCCTTTGACGAGCGGAAGTATGAGCAATCCACTGCCATCCGCTGAGCAATACGGCACGCAAACCGTCGTGAAAGCCATTGACAAGAGGAAGAATGAGCAATCCGCCGCCATCCCGTGAGAAATATGGCGCGAAAACCGTCGTGAAAGCCGTTAACGAGTGCAAGAATGAGCAATCAGCTGCCATCCGCAGCCATCCGCTGAGCAATACTGCGTGCCATCCGTCGTGAAAGCCGTTGACAAGCGGAAGATAGGGCAATCTGTAGAGACATTCGCCGAGCAATAGGGCGCCCAAACTGTCCTGAAAGCCGTTGACGATCGGAAGAACGAGTGATACCGCGAGCAATCTACCGTGCGTGGAATGTTAGCAAAGTCATCGACAGGCGGAGGCGATGGGTGACCCCACGAGGCGGCAGTAGTGCCAGCCATCGAGCAATACGGCACACGAACCGTTGGGTAAGCCGTCTACGAGCAGAAGAAAAACCGCTCCCGTGAGCCATCCGTCAAGCAATACGGCATGCAAACCATCGTGAAAGCCATCGAAAAGCAAGAGGAGGAGCAATCCGGCAAGCAATGCAGCGTATGAAGTGTTCGTAACACTGATTACGAGTAAAAGATTGAGCGATCCCTGCAGCGGCGGCAGGCTTGGCATTGCCGCCGCAGTGGTTAGGGTTTCCGGAGGTCATTCACGCCATGGCGCTATCTACAGCGGCGGCAGGCTTGGGATTTCCACCGCAGTGGTTAGGGTTGCAGTCAGGAATTAACTGGCGGGTGGAGAAGCATCTCACCTAACAAGATGGCTAGACTGCCATCAACGAGCAGGAGTAATGAGCGATCCGCCGAGCCATCCGCCGAGCAATACAGTACACGAATCTACGGCACGTAGAATGTTTGCGGAGTCATCGAAAAGCATAAGAAATGAGTGAACCCACGAACGAGCTGTAGTCCCATTTGACGTGCAATACGACGAGCGGAAGATTACGCGATCCGCCGAGTGATCCGCTGAGCAATACGGTGCGATAACCGTCGTGAAAGCCATTGACGAGCGGAAGAATGAGTAATCTACTGCCATCCGCTGAGCAATACGGCGGGCAAAACGTCGTGTAAGCCGTCGACGAGCGGAAGATTGAGTCATCCGCCCAGTGATCCGCTGAGTAAGACGGAGCGCGAACTGTCGTGAAAGCCGTTGACGATCAGAAGATTGAGCGATCCGCTGAGTAATCCGCTGTGCAATAGGGTGAGCGAACTGTCGTGAAAGCCATTGACGAGCGGAAGTATGAGTAATCCGCTGCCATCCGCTGAGCAATACGGCGCGTAAACCGTCCTGAAAGCCGTTGACGAGAGAAAGAATGAGCAATCCGCTGCCATCCACTGAGCAATACGGCGGGCAAACCGTTGTGTAAGCTGTCGACAAGGGGAAGATTGAGTGATCTGCAGAGTGATCCGCTGAGTAATACGGTGCGCGAACTGTAGTGAAAGCCGTTGACGAGCGGAAGATTGAGCGATCCGCTGAGCGATACGCTGAGCAATACGGTGCGCTAACTGTCGTGAAAGTCGTTCACGAGCGGAAGATTGTGCGATCCGCCAACCTATCCGCAGCTAGGTTCGCGCAGCATATTGCTCAGTGGAAACGGCTTACATGACGGTTTGCCCGCCGTATTGCTCAGCGGATGGCAGTAGATTGCTCATTCTTCCACTCGTCAACGGCTTTCATGTTTTCGTGCCGTATTGCTAAGCGGATCACTCTGTGGATCACGCAATCTTCCGCTCGTCGTATTGCACGGCGAATGGGACTACAGCTCATTCGTGGGTTCACTCATTTCTTACGCTTTTCGATGACTACGCAAACATTCTACATGCCGTAGATTCATGTACTGTATTGCTCGGCGGATGGCTCAGCGGATCGCTCATGACTACTGCTCGTCGACGTCAGTCTAGCCATCTTGTTAGGTGCGATGCTTCTCCACCCGCCAGTTAATTCCTGCGTGCAACCCTAACCACTGCAGCGGCAATGCCAAGCCTGCCGTCGCTGTAGGTAGCGCCATGGCGTGAATGACCTCCGGAAACCCTAACCACTGCGGCAGCAATGCCAAGCCTGCCGCCGCTGCAGGTATCGCTCAATCTTTTACTCGTAGTCAGGGTTACTAACACTTCGTACGCTGCATTGCTTGCCGGATTGCTCCTTCTTTTGCTTTTCGATGGCTTTCACGACGGTTTGCATGCCGTATTGCTTGACGGATGGCTCGCAGGAGCGGTTTTTCTTCTGCTCGTCGACGGCTTACCCAACGGTTCGTGTGCCATATTGCTCGATGGCTGGCACTACTGACGGCTCGTGGGGTCACCCATCGCCTCCGCCTGTCGATGACTTTGCTAACGTTCCACGCACGGTAGATTGCTCGCGGTATCGCTCGTTCTTCCGATTGTCAATGGCTTTCACGACGGTTTGGGCGCCCTATTGCTCCGCGAATGTCTCTACAGATCGCCCTATCTTCCGCTTGTCAACGGCTTTCACGACGGATGGCACGCGGTATTGCTCAGTGGATGGCAGCGGATGGCAGCGGATTGCTCATTCTTGCACTCATCAACGGCTTTCACGACGGTTTTCGCGCCGTATTTCTCAGCGGATGGCGGCGGATTGCTCATTCTTTCTCTCGTCAATGGCTTTCACGACGGTTTGCGCGCCGTAATGCTCTGCGGATGGCAGCGGATTGCGCGCCGTATTGCTCAGCGGATGGCAGCGCATTGGTCATTCTTCCGCTCGTCAATGGCTTTTCCGACAGTTTGCGCGCCGTATTGCTCAGCGGATGGCAGCGCATTGCTCATACTTCCGCTCCTCAAAGGCTTTCACGATGGATTGCGTACCGCATTGCTCACCGGATGGCAGCGCATTGCTCCTTCTTCCGCTCGTCAACGGCTTTTCCGACGGTTTACGCACCGTAATGCTCAGCGGATGACAGCGGATTGCTCATACTTCCGCTCGTCAAAGCCTTTCACGACGGATTGCGCGCCGTTTTGCTCTGTGGATGGCAGCGCATTGCTCATACTTCAGTTCGTCAAAGGCTTTCACGACGGAGTGCGCGCCGTATTGCTCAGCGCATTGCAGCGCATTGCTCATAATTCCGCTCGTCAACGGCTTTCACAACGGTTTGCGCGCCGTATTGCTCAGCAGATGGCAGCGGATTGCTCATTCTTGCACTCGTCAACAGGTTTCACAACGATTTGCACGCTGTATTGCTCTGCGAATGGCTCGGCGGATGGCATTACTGCTCAGTTGTGGGTTCACTCATTTCGTCCGCTTGTCGATGACTTTCCTAACATTCTATGTGCCGTAGATTGCTCGCCGCATCGCTCATTCCTTTGCTTGTCATCGGCTTTCACGAGGGTTTACATGCCGGATTGCTCCGCGGATAGCTCTGCCGATCACCCCTTCTTCGGCTGGTTGATGGCTATTTGCTCGCGCCGGTTTGCGTACCGTTTTGCTTGGCTGATGGCTCACCGGATACCTCCTTACTCCCGCTCGTAGACGGTCTAGCCATCTTGCTAGCTGAGAAACTTCTCCACACACCAGTTAATTCCTGCCTGCACCCCTAACCACTGTGGCGGCAATGCCAAGCCTGCCGCTGCTGTAGGTAGCGCCATGGCGAGAATGATCTCTGGAAACCCTAACCACTGTGGCGGCAATGCCAAGCCTGCCGCCGCTGTAGCTAGTGCCTTGGCGCGGATTGACCTACGACAACTATAAGCATGTGACAATATTGCGCAACAAATCTGCGCGATATTGTCACGTACTTAGTAGACGCCAAATCAATTGAACAAAATGATGAAATGAAACGATAAGGACCCGACTGATGAACTCGCAACGGGGTTGCACAAGGCATTGCACGCCATATTTCTCGGCGGATCGTACATTACTTCCGCACATCGACGGTCCACCGGCCGTATTGCTCGTCGGATGAAACGTCGTCTCGTTCGTGGGTTCAGTCATTTCATCCGCTTGTCAATGAATTTGCTAACGATCCCAGGCGCTGCAGCAGACTCGCCTAATCGTGCATTCGTTCGCTCGTCGATGGCTTTCACGACGGTTTGCATGCCATATTGTTTGAAGGTTGGCTAAGCGAATCGCTCATTCTTCTGCTCGTCGAAGGCTTTCACAACGGTATGCATGCCATATTGCTCGGAGGGATCGCTCGCTGGATCGATTATTCTTCCGCTCGTCGACTGCTTTCCCAACTGTTTGGGTGCCATATGGCTCGACGGAAGGTAAGTCAGCTCATCTGTAAGTTCACTGATATCTTCCGCTCGTCGATGACTTTGCCAACGTTCTACGCGCCGTAGATTGCTCGGCGTATCGCTCATTCTTCCGCTCATCGACGTCAATTATAGCCGGCCGGTTCCCGTACCGTATTCCTCAGCGGATGGCAGCGGATTACTCATTCTTGCACTTGTCAACGTCTTTCACGACAGTTTGTGCGCCGTATTTAACAGCGGATGGCAGCGGATTGCTCATTCTTTCTCTCGTCAACGGCTTTCATGATGGTTTTCGCGCCGTATTGCTCCGCGGATGGCAGCGTATTGTTCATTCTTCCACTCGTCAACGGCTTTCACAACGGTTTGCGTGCCGTATTGCACAGCGGATGTTGCGGCAGATCGCTCATTCTTTCTCTCGTCAACGGCTTTCACGACGGTTTACACGCCGTATTGCTCAGCGGATGGCAGTGGATTGCTCATACCTCCGCTCCTCAACGGCTTTCCCGACGGTTGGCGCGTGGTATTACCCCGCGGATGGCAGCGTATTACTCATTCTTCCACTCGTCAACGGCATTCACGACGGTTTGCGCGGCGTGTTGCCCAAGGGATGGCATCGGATTGCTTATTCTTGCACTCGTCGTCAGCTCTCACGACGGTTTGCGCGCCATATTTCTCAGCGTATGGCGGCGCATTGCTCATGCTTTCTCTCGTCAATGGCTTTCACGATGGTTTGCGCGCCGTATTGCTCAGCGGATTGCAGCGCATTGCTCATACTTCCGCTCGCCAACGGCTTACACAACGGTTTGCGCGCTGTATTGCTGATCGGATGACAGTGGATTGCTCATACTTCCACTCGTCAAAGCCTTTCACAACGGATTACGCGCCGTATTGCTCCGCGGAAGGCAGCACATTGCTCATACTTCAATTCGTCAAAGGCTTTCACGACGGATTGCGCGCCGTATTGCTCAGCCGATTGCAGCGCATTGCTGATACTTCCGCTCGTCAACGGCTTTCACAACGGTTTGCGCGCCGTATTGCTCAGCGGATGGCAGCGAATTGCTCATTCTTCCGCTCCTCAACAGGTTTCACAACAATTTGCGTGCTGTATTGCTCTGCGAATGGCTCTGCGGATGGCATTACTGCTCGGTAGTGGGTTCACTCATTTCTTCCGCTTGTCGGTGACATTCCTAACGTTCTACGCACTGTAGATTGCTCGCCATATCGGTCATTCCTTCACTCGTCGGCGGCTTTCACGAGGGTTTACAGGCCCGATTGCTCCGCGGATAGCGCGGCAGATCGGCCGTTCTTCGGCTCGTTGACGGCTATTTTCTCCCGCCGGTCCACGTACCGTATTCCTCAGTGGATGGTAGCGGATTGCTCATTCTTTCTCTCGTCAACGGCTTTCACGATGGTTTTTGTGCCGTATTTCTCTGCGGATGGCGGCGGATTGTTCATTCTTTCTCTCGTCAATGGCTTTTACGACAGTTTGCGCGCCGTATTGCTCTGCAGATTGCAGCGCATTGCTCATACTTCCGCTCGTCAATGGCTTTCACAATGGTTTGCGCGCCGTATTGCTCAGCGGATGGCAGCAGATTGCTCATACTTCCACACGTCAAAGCCTTTCACGACGGATTGCGCGCCGTATTGGTCCGGCAGCAGATTGCTCATACTTCCGATCGTCAACGGCTTTCACAACGGTTTGTGCGCCGTATTTCCCAGCAGATGGTAGCGGATTGCTCATTCTTTCTCTTGTCCACGGCTTTCATGACGGTTTGCACGCCGTATTGCTCAGCGGATGGCAGCGCATTGCTCATTCTTCCGCTCGTCAACGGCTTTCACGACGGTTTTCGGGCCGTATTGCTCAGTGGATGGCAGCGGATTGCTCATTCTTCCACTCGTCAACGGCGTTCACGACAGTTTGCGCGCCGTATTGCGCCGCAGATGGCAGCGGATTGCTCATTCTTTCACTCATCAACGGCCTTCACGATGGTTTTCGCGCCGTATTTCTCTGCGGATGGCGGCGGATTGCTCATTCTTTGTCTCGTCAACGGCTTTCACGACGGTTTGCGCGCCGTATATCTCAGCGGATGGCAGCGGATTGTTCATTCTTGCACTCGTCGACGGATTTCACGACGGTTTGCGCGCCGTATTTCTCAGCGGATGGGGGCGGATTGCTTATTCTTTCTCTCGTCAACGGCCTGCATGATGGTTTTCGCGCCGTATTTCTCTTCGGATGGCGGCGGAGTGCTCATTCTTTCTCTTGTCAACGGCTTTCGCGACGGTTTGCGCGCCGTATTGCTCAACGGATTGCAGCGCATTGCTCATACTTCCGCTCGTCAACAGCTTTCACAACGGTTTGCGCGCCGTATTGCTCAGCGGATGGCAGCGGATTGCTGATACATCCTCTCGTCAACGGCTTTCACGACGATTTGCGTGCCGTATTGCTCAACGGATTGCAGCGCATTGCTCATAGTTCCGCTCGTCAACGTTTTTCACAACGATTTGCACGCCGTATTGCTCGGCGGATGGCAGCGGATTGCTCATACTTCTGTACGTCAAAGGCTTTCACGACGGATTGCGTGCCGTATTGCTATGGCAGCGGATTGCTCATACTTCCGCTCGTCAACGGCTTTCACGACGGTTTGCGCGCTGTATTTCACAGCAGATGGCAGCGGATTGCTCATTCTTTCTCTCGTCAACGGCTTTCATGACGGTTTGCGCGCCGTATTGCTCAACGCATGGCAGCCCATTGCTCATTCTTCCGCTCGTCAACGGCTTTCACGACAGTTTTCGCGCGGTATTGCTCAGCGGATGGCAGCGGATTGCTCATTCTTCCACTCGTCAACGGCTTTCAGGACGGTTTGCGTGCCGTATTGCCCAGCAGATGGCAGCGGATTGCTTATTCTTGCACTCGTCGATGGCTTTCACGACGGTTTGCGCGCCTCATTTCTCAGTGGATGGCTGCGGATTGCTCATTCTTTTTCTTGTCAACGGCTTTCACGACAGTTTTAGCGCGGTATTGCTCCGCGGATTGCAGTGGATTGCTCATTCCACTGCTCGTCGACTTTCACGACGGTTTGTGCGCCATATTGCTTGTCGGATCGCTCGCTGGATCGATTATTGTTCCGCTCATACGCGGCTTTGCCAACTGATTGGATGCCGTATGGCTCGACGGAAGGTAAGTCGGCTCATCTGTGGGTTCATTAATATCTTCCGCTTGTCGATGACTTTGCTAACGTTCTATGTGCCGTAGATTGCTTGCCGTATCGCTCATTCTTCCGCTCGTCGACGTCTGTTATCCGCGGCCGGTTGGCGTACCGTAGTCCTCAGTGTATGGCAGCCGATTGCTCATTCTTGCACTCGTCAACGGCTTTCACGATGGCTTTCCCGCCCTATTGCTCTGCAGATGGCTAGGCAGATCGCTAATTCATTCGCTCGTCAACGGCTTTCACGACGGATTCCGTGCCGGATTGCTCCGCGGATAGCACTGGATTGCTCATAACTCCGCTCGTCAACGGCTTTCACAACGGTTTGCGCGCCATATTGCTCTGCGGATGGCTGCGGATTGCTCATACTTCCGCTCGTCTAAAACTTTCATGAAGGATTGCGCGCCGTATTGCTCCTGCAGTGGATTGCTCATACTTCCGCTTGTCAACGGCTTTCACGATGGTTTGCGCGCTGTATTTCACAGCAGATGGCAGCGGATTGCGCATACTTTCTCTCCTCAACGGCTTTCACGACGGTTTGCGAGTCGTATTGCTCAGCAGATGGCAGCGCTTTGCTGATTCTTCCGCTCGTCAACGGCTTTCACGACGGTTTTCGCGCCGTATTGCTCCGCGGATGTCAACGGATTGCCCATTCTTCCACTCGTCACCGGCTTTCATGACAGTTTGCGCGCCGTATTGCCCCGTGGATGGCAGCGGATTGCTCATTCTTGCACTTGTCGATGGCTTTCACGACAGTTTGCACGCAGTATTTCTCAGTGGATGGTGGCAGATTGGTCATTCTTTCTCACGTCAACAGCTTTCACGACGGTTTTCGCGCCATATTGCTCCGCGGATGGCAGCGTATTGCTACTTCTTCCGCTCGTCGACTTTCATGATGGATTGCATACTATGTTGCTCGTCGGATCGCTCGCTGGATCGATTATTCTTCCGCTCGTACGCGGCTTTGCCAACTGTTTGTATGCCGTATGGCTCGACGGAAGGTAAGTCAGCTCATCTGTGGGTTCGCTCATATCTTCCGCTTGTTGATGACTTTGCTAACGTTCTACACGCCGTATATTGCTCGCTGTATCGCTCATTCTTCCGCTCGTCGACGTCTGTTATCCCTGGCCGGTTCGCGTACCGTATTCCTCAGCGGATAGCAGCCGATTGCTCATTCTTGCACTTGACAATGGCTTTCACGATGGTTTTTGCGCCATATTGCTCCGCAGATGGCTAGGCAGATGGCTCATTCGTTCACTTGTCAACGGCTTTTACGACGGATTGCGCGCTGTATTGCTTAGCGGATGGCAGCGCATTACGCATTCGTTCGCTCGTCAACTGCTTTCACAACGGTTTGCGCCCTGTATTGCTCAGCGGATGGCAGCGCATTGCTCATTCTTCCGCTTGTCAACGGCTTTTCCGACGGTTCGCACGCCATATTGCTCAGCGGTTGGCAGCACATTGCTTATTCCTCCACTCGTTAACCGCATTTCCGCCGGTTCGCGCGCCGTATTGCTGAGCGGATGGCAGCGCATTGCTCATTCTTCCGCTTGTCAATGGCTTTCCCGACGGTTCGCGCGCCGTATTGCTCAGCGGTTGGCAGCGCATTGCTTATTCCTCCACTCGTTAACGGCATTTCTGCCGGTTCGCGCGCCGTATTGCTCAGCGGATGGCAGCGGATTGCTCATACTTATGCTCGTGAACGGCTTTCACGACGGTTTGCGTACCGTGTTTCTCAGCGGATGGTCGCGGATTGCCCATTCATTCTCTCGTCAACGGCTTTCATGACGGTTTGCGCGCCGTTTTGCTCCGCGGATGGCAGTGGATTGCTCGTACTTTCGTTCGTCAACGGCTTACACGACGGATTGCGCGCCGTATTGCGCCGCGGATGGCAGCGGATTGCACTTACCTCCGCTCATCAACCGCTTTCACGACAGTTCGGGCGCCGTATGGCTCAGCTCATGGCAGCGGATTGCTCATACCTCCACTCGTCAATGGCTTTCACGATGGTTTTCGCGCCGTATTGCTCAGTGGATGGCAGTGGATTGCTCATTCTTCCGCTCGTCAACGGCTTTCCCGCCAGATCGCGTGCTGTATTGCACCGCGAATGGTAGCGGATTCCTCTTACTTCCAGTCGTCAACCGCTTTCACAATGGTTTGCGCGCCGTATTGCTCAGCGGATGGCAGCAGATTGCACATTCTTTCTCTCGTCAACGGCTTTCACGATGGTTTGCGCGCCATATTGCTCAGTGGATGGCAGCGCATTGCTCATTCTTCCGCTTGTTAACGGCTTTCCTGAGGGTTCGCGCGCCGTATTGCTCAGCGGTTGGCAGCGCATTGCTTATTCCTCCACTCGTTAACGGCATTTCCGCCGGTTCACGTGCCGTATTGCTCAGCGGATGGCAGTGCATTGCCCATTCTTTCTCTCGTCAATGGCTTTTCCGACGGTTTGCGTGCCGTATTGCTCCGCGGATGGCAGCGCATTGCTCATTCTTCCGCTCGTCAACGGCTTTTGCGACGTTTCGCGCGCTGTATTGCTCTGCGGATGGCAGCGTATTGCTCATTCTTTCTCTCGTCAACAACTTTTCCCACGGTTCGCGCGCCGTATTTCTCAGCGGTTGGCAGCGCATTGCTTATTCCTCCACTCGTTAATGGCATTTCGGCCGGTTTGCGCGCCGTATTGCTCAGCAGATGGCAGCGCATTGCTCATTCTTTCTCTCGTCAACGGCTTTTCCGACGGTTCGCGCGCCGTATTGCTCAGCGGATGGCAGCGCATTGCTCATTCTTTCTCTCGTCAACGGCTTTTCCGACGGTTCGCACGCAGTATTGCTCAGCGGATGGCAGCGCATTGCTCATTCTTTCTGTCGTCAACGGCTTTTCCGACGGTTCGCGCACCGTATTGCTCGGCGGATGGCAGCAGCTTGCTCACACTTACGCTCGTCAATGGCTTTCACGACGGATTGCGCGCCGTATGGTTCCCCGGGTGGCTGCGGATTGCTCATACCTCTGCTCGTCAACGGCTTTCCCCACGGTTTGCGCGCCGTATTACTCTGCGGATGGCAGCGGATTGCTCCTTCTTCCGCTCGCCAACGGCTTTTACGACGGTTTGCACACCGTATTGCTCAGGGGATGGTAGCGGATTGCTCATTCTTCCGCTTGTCAATGGCTTTCAAGACCGTTTGCGCGCCGTATGGCTCAGCGGATGGCATCGGATTGCTCATTCTTCCGCTCGTCAACGACATTGGTGGTTTGCGCGCCCTTTTGCACTGCGAATGGTAGCGTATTCCTCTTACTTGCGGTCATCAATGGCTTTCAATACAGTTTGCGCTCCGTATTGCTCAGTGGATGGCAGCGGATTGCTCAACGGATGGCAGCGGATTCCTCTTTCTTCCGCTCGTCAAAGGCTTTCATTGTTAGGGCGCTGTTTTGCTCAACGGATGATAGCGCATTGCTCATACTTCCGTTCGTCAATGGCTTTCACGGCTTGCGCGCCGTGTTTCCCAACAGATGGCAGCGGATTGCTCGTTCTTCCGCTCGTCAACGCCATTCACGATGGTTTGCGTGCCGTATTCCTCCGTGGATGGTAGCGGATTGCTCTTACTTCCTCTCGTCAAAGGCTTTCACCACGGTTTACGCACCATATTTCTCTGTCCATGTTTGCGGATTGCTCATTTTTCCTCTTGTCAATGGCTTTCTCGGTTTACGCACCGTTTTGCTCAGCGAATGGCTGCGGATTGCTCATTCTTGCGCTCGTCAAAGGCTTTCCCGACTGCTTGCACGCCGATTTCCTCAGCGGATGGTAGTGCATTGCTGGTTCTTCCGCTCGTCAAATGCTTTCGCGGTTTGCGCTCTGCTTTTCTCGGTGGATGACAGTGCATTGCTCGTTCTTCCGCTCGTCAACAGATTTCACGGTTTGCGCACCGTATTGCTTAGCGGATAGCAGCCGATTGCTGGTTCTTTCTCTCGTCAATGACTTTCCCGATGGTTTGCGCGCCGGTTTCCTCAGCGGATGGCAGTGCATTGCTGGTTCTTCCGCTCGTTAACGGCTTTCATGGTTTGCCCGCTGTTTTGCACAGCGGATGACAATATATTGCTCGTTCTTGCGCTCGTCAATGGCTTTCCGTGTTTGCGCGCCGTATGTCTCAACGGATGGCAGTGGATAGCTTGTTCTTCCGCTCGTCAACGGCTTTCACGGTGTGCGCGCCGTTTTGCTCAGCGGATAACTGCGCCTTGCACATACTTCCGCTCGTCTAAGGCTTTCACCACAGTTTGCATGCCGTATTGCTCAGCGGATGGCAGCGGATTGCTCATTCTTCCACTCATCAGCAGATTGCTCATATCTCCCCTTCTCAATGGCTTTCCTGACAGTTCGCGCGCCGTATTGCTCAGTGGATGGCAGCGGATTGCGCATACTTCCGCTGGTCAAAGTCTTTCACCGTTTGAGCACCGAATTGCTCAATTGATGTCAGCAGATTACTCATCCCTCCACTCGTCAACAGCTTTCCCGATGGTTCGCGCGCCGTATTGCTTAGCGGACGGCAACTGATTGTTCATATTCCGCTTGAGGGTGACAAACGGCATCCGTGGAGCAGTATCACGGGCCATATAAGTCAAAGCAACACCGGACGTAGCGACTCCGACGGCTTTCAAGACGGATTGCGCACCGTATCGCTCTGCAGATGGCAGCGTGTTGCTCGTTCTTCTGCCCGTCGATGGCTTTCCTGACCATTTGTGCGCCGTATTCTCGCGCGGATGGCAGCACATTGCTCATTGTTCCACTCGTTAATGGCTTTCACGACGGTTTACGTGCCATATTGCTCCGCGGATGGCAGTGCATTGCGCTTTCTTCCTTACAATCGTCAATGGCTTTCACGGCGGTTTGCGCCCCGTATTGGTCAGCTGATGGCAGCAGCTTGCTTGTTCTCTTGCTCGTCAACGGCTTTCACGGTTTGCACGCTGTTTTGCTAAGCGGAAGACAGTGCACAGCTCATTCTTCTTCTTTTTACCGGCTTTCACTGTTTGCACGCCATTTTGCTCAGTAGATGGCAGCACATTCCTATATCTTACGCTTGTCAACGGCTTTACCTGTTTCCGCACCGTTTTGCTCAGCTGATGGCACTGGATTGCTCATTCTTCCGCTCATCAACGGCTTTCATGGTTGGCGCACCGTTTTGCTTCGCAGATGGCTGCAGATTACTCATTCTTCCGCTCGTCAATGGCTTTCAGAACGGTTTCTGTGCCGTGTTACCCAGCAGATGGCGGCTGCTTGCCTGTTCTCTTAGTTGTCAACGGCTTTCACGGTTTGCGCGGTGTTTTGCTCCGCGTATAAAAGCGCATTTCTTATTCTTCTGTTCGTCAATGGCTTTCACAAGGGTTTATGTGCCATGTTGCCCAGTAGATGGCAGGGCGTTGCTCATTCTTCCGCTAGTTAATGTCTTTCATGGTTTGCCCACCATTTGGCTCTACGGATGGCAGCCGATTGCTGATTTTTCCACCCGTCAATGGCTTTTACGACGGTTTGTGTGCAGTATTGCTTGGTGGCTGGCAGCAAATTGCTGATAATTCCTCTTGTCAATGGCTTTCACGACAGTTGGGCGCCATATTGCTCCGCGGATGGCACCGTGTTGCAGATTCTTCCACTCGTCGACAGCTTTTATGACCGTTGCGTGCCGCATTGCTCTGCAGACGGCACTGTGTTGCTCATTCTTCCACTGGTCAATGGCTTTCCTGACGTTTCGCCTGCTGCATTTCTCAGTGGATGGCAGTGTATTGCTCCTTCTGCCACTTGTCTACGGTTTTCACAGTTTGCGCGCTGTATTGCTCAGTGGAGGGCAGAGGATTGCTCATTCTTCCCTTCGTCCATGGCTTACACGATTGTTTACACGCAGTATCGCTCATTCTTCCTGTCATCTACGACTTTCCCGACCTTTCGCGTGTGCTTTTACTCAACCCATGTCAGCGCATTGCTTGTTCTTCCGCTCGCCGATGGGTTTCACGGTTTGCGCACTGTATTGCTTAGCGGATGGTGGCGGCTTTCTCATTCTTCCATTCATCAACGGCTTTCATCACTGTTTGCACGCAGTATTACTCCGCAGCTGGCAGCAGATTGCTCATACTTCCGCTTGTCACCAGATTTCACGACAGTTGCGTGCCATATTGCTCTGCAAATGGCACCGTGTTGCTTGTTCTTGCACTTGCCGACGGCTTCTACGGTTTACGCGCCGTATTGCTCAGAGGATGGTAGCGGATTGCGCATTCTTTCATTTGTCAACTGCTTTCCCAACACTTTTCTCCGCGTATTGCTCAGCAGATGGTAGCGTATTGCTCATTCTTTCACTTATGAACAGCTTTCATGACTGATTGCGTGCTGTATTGCTCAGCCAATGGCAGTGCATTGCTGATTCTTTCGCTCCTTGATGGCTTTACTGACAATTTGCGTGCCATACTCCTTAGCGGATGGCAATGCATCGCGCTTTTTTCCGCTCATCAACGGCGTTCTCGCTTTAGGGACCATTTTGCGCAGCGGATGGCATCGCATTCCTTATTCTTCCGCTCGTCAACAGGTATCACATCAGTTTGCACTCCATATTGCTCTCAGGATGGCAGCCCATTGCTCATTCTTCCACTCGTCAAAAGCTTTTCAGACAATTCGCGCCCCTACTGCTTGGATGGCAGCGAATTCCTCGTCCTTCACGTCGCCAATAGCTTTCACAAAGGTTTGTACATCTTATTGAGCAGCGGATGGCATCGTATTGCTCATTCTTTCACTCATCAACATCTTTCCCGACAGTTTGCATGCCGTGTTGCTCAGTGGATGTTAGCGCATTCTCGTTCTTTCGCTCGTCGACGGCTTCCACTGTTAGCACACTGTAATTCTTGTCAACAGCTCTCCCAACGGTTTGGGCGCCGCCATGCTCGTCGAATATTGCATTGGATGGCTCAATACTTCCGATCGTTGACAGCTATCCCATCAGATTACGTGTAGCTCTGCTGGTTGAATAGTGTATGTGATGGTGTAAACTTTCAACATGTGGCAATATGTCGGAAAAACAAAATATTTGAACTCCAACTGATGACTCAAGTTTGCCTTACACAAGAGAGGCAAAAAAAAATGCGAGTGTCTTGTGTAACCTAAGTTACTACTATGTTCAACCACAACAGTTTTCACCCCGCAATACTTGTCGATAGCTGTCACAATGGTTTAAGGGGCGCAATACCTATCGAATAGTACATCGGATGACTCAAAGCTTCCGCTTGTCAACAGCGGTCCCAACTGTTTGTGTGCAGCAATACTTGTCGATGGCTATCCCATACAATTACCCACTGCAATAATTGTCAAAGGCTATTCCAATGGTTTGCGCACCGTAATGCTTGTCGACTAGAGCATCAGATCGATCATTGCTTTCGCTCGTTGACTGCTAATCTGTCGGTTTAGATACCGCAATGCTCGTCGCATAGCACATTGGATGGTGTATCGCTTCCGCTTGTCGAGAGCGATCCTAACTATTTGTCCATAGTAATACTTGTTGACGGCTATCCCGTCGGTTTGCGTGCTGCAATACTTGTCAACGGCTATTCCAACAGTTTACGTGCCGCAATACTTGTCGACGGCTATCCCATCAGATTGCATGCTGCAATACTTCTCGACGGCTATCACGACGGTTTGTGTACTCCAATACTTGTCGACGGCTATCTCAACGGTTTGCACGCCACAATACTTGTCAATGGCCATTCCAACGGTTACCGCGCTACAATACTTGTCGACAGCTATTCCAACGGTTTGCACACCTCAACTCTCGTCGAATAGTGCATTTCATCGCTCATCGCTTCTGCTTGTCGACGACTATCCCATCGGTTTACATGCCATAATACTCATTGAATAGTACATCGAATGGTATTAACTTTCAACATGAAGGAAATATGTCGGAAAAACCAAATATTTGAACTCCAACGGATGAACAAAGTTTGGGTTACACAAGATAGTCAGAAAAAATGCCAGTGTCTTGTGAAACCTAAGTTACTACTTTAGTTGTGTAGCTTAAGTTACTGTTTGCCTGCAGCAACGCGTGTCTAATAACGCATAGGATGGCTCCATGATTGCGCTCGTCGACGGCAATCCCGTCGGTTTGTCTGCCGCAATACTTGTCGACAGCTATCCCAACGGTTTGCATGCCACAATACTTGTCAATGGCTATCCCAACGTTTTGCACACCGCAATAGTTGTCAATGGCTATCCCAATGTTTTGGGTGCCGCAACGTTCGTCTAATAGCGTACAGGATCGCTCATCGCTTTTGCTTATCGAGGGCTATCCTGTCAGTTTACACACCACAATGCTTGTCAAATAGCACGTTGGATTATGCATCGATTCCCCTTTTCGACAGCTATCCCAACTATTTGCAGGCAGCAATACTTGTTGATGGCTATCCCATCGGTTTGCATGCTGCAATACTTGTCAATGGCTATCCCAACAGTTTGGGCACTGCAATGCTTTTCGCCTATCCCAACGATTTACACGCCGTAATACTTGTCAACAGCTATTCCAAAGTTTTACAAGCCGCAACGCTCGTCAAATAGCGCATCGGATTGCTTATCACCTGGGCTCGTCGACGGCTATCCTGTCGGTTTATACACCACAATGCTTGTCGAATAGTGCATTGGATGGTGTAAACTTTCAACTTGTAGGAAATATGTCGGAAAAACCAAATATTTCAACTCCAACGGATGACTAAAGCTTGGGTTACACAAGAGAGTCAGAAAAAATGCGAGTGTCTTGTGTAACCTAAGTTACTACTTTACATGTGTAAACTATGATACTACTATGTTCAATCATAATGGTTTGCGTGTAGCAATGTGCGTCGAATAGTGTATCGGATGGCTCAATACTTCCGCTCGTCGACGGCAATCCCGTCGGTTTGCATGCCACAATAGTTGATGGCTATTCCAAAACAGTTTGGGTGCTACAATACTTGTCAACGGCTATCCCAAGGTTTTGAGCGTCTCAACGCTCGTCGAATAGTATGTCGAATTGCTCATCTCTTCCGCTTGTCGAGGGCTATCCCGTCGGTTTATGTGCCGCAATGATTGTCAAATAGCATGTCGGATGGCTCATCCATTCCGCTTGTTGACAGCTATCTCGTCAGTTTGCGTGCTGAAATACTTGTCGAAGGCTATCCCAATGGTTTTCACACCGCAATACTTGTCAACGGTTATCCCTACGGTTTGCGTACCGCGACGCTCATCGAATAGCACATCGGATCGCTGATCACTTCTGCCTGTCCACACCTATTCCATGTAATTACGCGCTGCAATGCTCATCAAATAATACGTCAGATGGCGCATTGCTTCTGCTTGTCAATGGCTATCCTGTCGGTTTGTATGCTGCAATACTTGTCGAATAGCATATCAGATAGCATATCGCTTCCGCTAGTTGCCGGGTATCCCGTTGGTTTATGCGCCGCAATGCTCGTCGAATAGCATGTCGGATGGCTCATTCCTTCCACTCATCGAGGGCTATACTGTCGGTTTAGATGCCGTAATACTTGTCGGCGGCTATCCCAGTGGTTTGCACGCCGTAACGCTTCTCGAATAGCATATCGGATTGCTCGTCGCTTCCACTCGTCAAACGCTATCCTGTCGGTTTACGTACCGTAATGCTCGTCGAATAGCACATCAGATGGTGCATCGCTTCTGCTTGCCAACGGCTATCCCAATGGTTTGCGTGCTACAATTCTTGTCTAATCGCGCATCAGATAGCTCATAGCTTCCCCTTGTTAACGGCAATCCTGTCCATTTGCGTGCCTCAATAATTGCCAACGGCTATCCCAACAGTTTGCGTGCCACAATAGTCATCGAATAGCATGTCGGATCGCTCACAGATTCCGCATGTTGATGGCTATCCCAACGGTTTATGCACCGCAATTGTCGAATGGTACCTCAGATCGCTCATCGACGGGTATCACACTGGTTTGCTCACCGAAATGCTCCTTGAATAGCGAGTCAGAACTCTCATCCCTTCCACTTCTCGACGGCTATCGCAATGGCTTGCTTACCGTAATTATCATTGAAGATCACGTCGGATCACTTATTACTTCCGCTCCTCGACGGATATCAACAGTTTGCAGGCCGCAATGCTTGTGGAATAGTGTGGCGGATCGCTCATCGCTTCCGCTCATCGATGGCTATCCCACTGGTTTGCGCTCCTCAATTGTCGTAGAATAGCATATCGGATCGCTCATCGCTTCCTCTGATTGACGGCTATAACAACAGTTAGCATGCCGCAATACTTGTTGACGTCTATCCCAACAGTTTGCGCGCTACTATTGTCATTAAATGGCTCATTGTATACCACATTTCTCCTGCTTGTAAACAGCTTTCCTACCGGCTATGTAATCCAATTGAATGTAGGTATGAATGATAATTCCAAATTCAGATGAATGGTGATAATGTATGATGCCAAATCCAAGTGAGAAATCATGATTTCTGAAACAGAGTGATAATTTATGATGCGTCACGAGTGATAATTCCTAATGACAGAAATGAGTGATTTTTAATGTTGCTGAAATGAGTGATATTTCATGTTCATTAACATGAGTAATATTTCATGTTATTGTCATTTTTATAGTTATTTTTTGGTTTTTGGTTGATTCATACTGTATAGTTGAAGTGGGGATAAAAAACTGTTGTTTTACACTAAAAGCATGTTATAATCACATTGGCAGCCTAAAAACTCCCATTTTCATTGGATTTATACTGTATTACTACTATCTTATTCCTAATATACTAGGAGGGAAACTGAAAAGCGTATTTATTGTCATGGAGTGGTACGGGCAAGGCTCCAGATAGTGGTGCATGGTGGTCAAGTGGGCGGGCATGGTGGTCAAGCGGAATGGGCACGTGGGGCCAGAATAAAGGAGAGAAGATAAGGATATGTGCGAGGATATGAATAAGGATACAGAATAAGGACAGAGAACAAGAACAAACGATAAGGATATGACGACAATGTAAATAAGTTATTGGGTACCAATCTATCGTGGGTGGCAGGAATCGTTATATTGAGGAACTCATCTAGTACCCAGATGGGTAATACCCTCGAACAAACATTAATACAAGTAAACTTCTACTCCCTCATTTTGGCAATTCCATTCCCTTATCTCCGCACCTCATGTTTCCTCATTCCAGCACCCTATAGAACTGTATTCCAGCACTTTGAGTGCTGCATTCCATCACTTCCATGACATGACAGCCAGTGGTCCGATACTATGACCATAGTACCAATTTAGTCTGAAGTTCCTACGAGCGCAAGCTGAGCCAGTGCGGGTGGTTGGGGGAAGTGCTTGTGGTAGTCATCGACGGCCTATACTTCGGTCAGGCTCTCCTCAGGATCCCATATTGGTGTTACAAATCCCCTCTTTTTCACGAGGTACTACAGTCGACCCCAATTTCTTTGGCTGTCCACAACTTCTTCCACTTTCCACTCCACTTCGCCTTCAACAATGACCACAAGCGGCAGCAAGATGACTTATCATGGGATCAGTTTGTTGATGGCAGTGTGTAGTAAGGAAACCGTGAAGGTGCAGTTCTTTGGGATGATATTTTGGATGTTCAACTTGTAGGCATGGGTCTTGATCGCCCAGATGACTAGGTAGGACCCATGGTACTTCTTCTCCAGCTTCCAATTTAGCCTTTTGGTGTGCCAGTGTTACACCCAGTACACTGGCCACACCCCAAAGGCATAAAGTTATATTGACTAGCAACTACAGAGGCTTAATTGTGAAGATTATGATGGAAGTTTGATGGAATGATGAAGTCTTGTGTGTATTGTCTTGTCTTAGAGAGAAAGGCAGGAAAAGTGAAAAGCCTGAATACAAGTATATGACGTGATTCTACACGTGACAAACCTGAACGAGTGAGATATTGCAACACTTCCCCTCTTGCTGCGCTCCGTGGCAGCAAGTATGCAAGCAAGACCGAACGACATAAAGAAACGCCATAAAGGATGAAAAAATAGAAAACATAAAGTCCCAATGGCCTCATTAAAACCTCTGCGGTAAACCCTATGGGAGAAACCCGCAGTAGGAAAAAGAGTGCCGTACAATGGGAAAATGATAAAGACATAGATCCAATAAATCCAATAAAGAAACTCAAACTTTTTGTCTCAGCGTGTATATCGGAACCGTGCAAATGTAGGAACCGCTTAACAGGGTGAGTGCGAGGAACCGATGCCGTGATCGAAAATAAGGCCGTTTATCAAGGTGGGCGTACAGCAATGCCGTGAGTAAGATATTGATGCTTCTCTGGTGGCAGTGCCTTCGTCATAACGTCTACAAGGTTCTCGAGAGTATCGATCTCAGTGAATTTAACAACACCAGCAGTGTCAAGATGTCGAGAGTTGTGAAAAGGCATATCGATATGCTTGGCCTTGTCGTTCGTTATCGTAGAGCGTATGGTGCTCAGTGCACTGTTCGAGTCGCAGTGGATAAGCGGGACCATGGTTTCACCGGTAATGTCTCGATGCAGATATATGAGTCCTTGGGCTTCTCGAGTTGCTTCCGAGCAAGCTTGGTATTCAGCTTCAGTTGTCGATCTTGCAACAACAGTCTGCTTCTTTGATTTCCACGAAATAGGTGCTCCGGCCATTTTGAAAAGATAGCCGCCTTGAGACTTCCGGTCATGCCTGTCGCCTGCCCAGTCCGAGTCTGTATAGCCAACCAGCCCTTCCGAACTCCCACCAGGACCAGAAAAGATCAACTTAGCATCT
>Ga0307516_10001824_pt1 | contig 29267 bp, 44 predicted proteins | sample 19_EM_MG_FD_203310 | JGI IMG/M metagenome (GOLD analysis project Ga0307516, IMG submission 203310) | Populus trichocarpa ectomycorrhiza microbial communities from riparian zone in the Pacific Northwest, United States - 19_EM | ecosystem: Host-associated > Plants > Roots > Unclassified | place... | reverse complement strand
TTTAATCGTAACTAATAGTTTCACTTATCAGTGCCCCCATCTACACCTCCTGCATTGGGATTTAACGCCAGAAATCCCCCAAGAACTCAGTGAGTCATTAGAGCAGGTCAACGGGTATTTGGACGGCGATCTGACCGAATTGTTTGTACACCTCAACCAATTCTACTACGACTACTTCACTCCAATCTCCCCCTACGATCGATCTCCCCATTCGCCCCTCCTTCCCTCAGAACCCCCCACTACACCCTTCATCCCCACCATTCCCACCCTCGATAACCCAAACACTATTCCTCTGGTAGGACAACAGTAAGTCCGCGCATACTCCCGCGACAAGTTGCTTTGGGTTTTAGCAATGGCAACCAACTGAGTCCTCAAGAATAGCTTTATATCACTGTCTACCAAGGAACGCTCAACATCATGGAGTCTGAGCACTTCTGTGATAGGTTGGAGTGATTCTAACCGGAATCCAGAACGGATCCTGGGTTCAGGACGACCAGTGATAAAGAACTTGACCCGTGGGATCACATCTGTGTAGTGGGAGAGTACAGAGAGGATGGCAGATGCAGGCTCTTTATCTTTACACTCATCAAGGGCATCAATGATGACAAGTGTTCGAATGTGGGAAGCTTTTAGTGGGCCAACAATAACCCTCTCCATCTGGGAACAAAGAGACTCCCTTCCAACATCAGGGCTGGACCTCAAGACTTGAAATAACTGCTCTCAAAATAGGGGGTATTGATAGGCAAGTTGGAATGCAAGTGTTGGGAAGATTGCTTGGAGGTTACTCCTGTCCTCAAAATCTCACAAGCAAAAGAAACTTGCACCAAGCCTCCCATCTGCAAAGCTGATCTCTGAAAATGTCTGAGCAATGGTAGACTTTCCAGTCCCTGCAAGACCATTCAGCCAGAATATGCGGTGGTCTTGTTCATCCTTTAGCCAATGTTCAAGTTGCAGGAGGATATCTCTCCTTGTTCCCCTCAGGCACCCCTACCTGTTCCCAGAGCGGTACCCAGCCTCAGCAGTATGATGCATGCTTTTCAGGAGGTAATCTGCATCTCCCTATTTGCAAGTTATACACATGGTTGGACTGGAAGGTGTGAGACTCACAATCGGCTGACAGCTCTCATCATAGATGTCTTGTTGTAATGAAGTCTATGGTGGATGTTAGATATGGCAAAAGTCAGTTGTTTGGGAGTGCAAACCTGGTAGCCCATCAAAGCATCATGAATATCTTCCACCAGTCCATCAAACTTCTGCACATTCTCAGGGTTGCCAAGGAAATGAATGAGATCCCTTTGGGCTGTCATTGAGCCCATAGCTTGGCCAACCCCTTGCAACTTGCTAGTGATTCCTGTGTGTCAGACTTGTTGCTCAACCTCAGAGAGTATGGATTTACTGTTCTAGTTTTTCCTCTCTCTCTTTCTCATTGACATCACCCAGGGGGATAGGTTTGCTGAGCGATTCAGAAAGTGTTTTGATCCGGGGTGCCAACACCTCTATGGCTCGTTGATTCACCTCTGTTTGCTGGAATGGACATAAGCACTGCGGATAAGATGTGCGGGGGTGTCGTACCTTGCAACTGTCTAAGATGACCCAGAAATCTTTTGCTACAGATCTGAGCGGAGGGTAGGCATTTGAGGACTCTTTCACCCCATGGAGGATTGACTTCGCTTCGGCAGATGCAGTTGACTTCCGACTCCATTGCGTCTCACCTACAGCACCGAGTTAAGACGTTAACCAGACGTTTCTCGCGTAATGGTGAATTCCTGACCATGCAAGGGGGCACAATACACCACGGGTGCACCTGATGGGCTGATCTCCGGATCGCCTGCGTCCGGCCCGCCCGATCCCCCTACTTGAACTCTATTTGCTGGTGGTGGACGCCTCGACCTCCCCCTGTGGGTAGGCGAGACAGCAGGCGAGCCAACAGGTGAGAGAAGCATGTTGGTTGGCGGAGAGGTGGTGCGATGGCTGAGCGCTGAGCACCGAACTCGTGGCTTTCGTATGGCGAGTCACATCGTCCGCAATCCGGGAGATCCCGGGACCCCAGAGCTATTTGCGTCCAGACCCCAAACTGGCCGTCGTTGCTCTGGGTGAGTACTGAGTTTCCGCTCTCGGCCCAGGACGTAGCACAAGTAGGATCGGCGCTCATCCGTCCCTTTTGTACGTAGATTTGTAGACATAAATCCCCCAGTCACATGCCGTAGCAGCCGGCCTGCGCACCCCGCACACTGCTCCGTGGACAATGCCGGTACCCGCCTGGATGAGGTTTTCGGAAGGGCAAATAAATATAAACAATTACGATCGCGCTCGGCGGCTTTACCCATTGCCAGATTCACGGGACGAATCTTGGATGCGTAGATTTGGATTCCCGCCAGCCGCTTATCGATTGTACATATCAAAACCGAAAAGCACAAGGCAGCACTGCATCCAATCCACGAGTCATCCTTTCTCTTCTTCACCCTCCCCGTCATCCCACACGTCTGCCGCTCGTAAAATGGCTACTCTCCAGGAATTGAACGCCGCTATTGCCGAGCAGTCTGCCTTGTTCAACCAACTCAAGGCTAAGGCCGATCCCGCCGAGGCTGTTGAGCTCGAAGCTGCACGAGTTAAGCTCGGTGAGCTCAAGAAGTCTCGCGGCGCGTTACTCCAGGCTGCCGGCGCGGGAAGCAAGGACAAGAAGAAGGAGCGTCTGCTACTCAAAACCGGCAAGGTATGTTAACCCCCACGCACTTCGCTATTGGTGGAAACGTGACCCTTTGCCAGGGCACACGAGACTATGGCCCCGCCGAGATGTTTTGCCGCGAACACATAGAAAGAACCGTCAAGGACGTTTTTCACCTCTATGGCGGTAGTTGCCTCGATACCCCGGTTTTCGAACGAAAAGACATCCTGGCTGGAAAGTACGGCGAAGATGCAAAACTGATTTTTGACTTGAAGGACCAGGGAGGGGAAGAGCTGGCTCTTCGGTACGATCACACCGTTCCGCTGGCACGATACCTCGCTATGGCTGGGACCACTATCACCAACGCCAAGCTGTGGCAAGTCGGAAAGGTCTACAGGAGGGACAACCCTGTGATGTCCAAGGGCCGTATGAGGGAATTCTCCCAAGCTGTGCGTGTCGCGGATTCGTTGTGGTGTACCACCGCTTAGTGTCTCACAGGACATCGATTTCGCAGGGTCATGGGATCCCATGATCCCGGACGCAGAAATCATCAGCCTATTGGGGACAGTCCTAACCAAACTCGAGGTTGGGGAATTTACGATCAAGGTGGGTGCGCGTGTCAACTTCCAGCGTTTTCAGAATCTGACCCGGATCCTTCCCTCAGTTGAATCACAGGAAGATCCTCGACGGAATCTTCGAAGTATGCGGTGTTCCTTCAGAAAAGATCAGGAGCATCTCGTCGGCTGTCGACAAGCTGGATAAGGTGTCGTTCGTTCTTCTCCGGTACTCGAGGTCGCGCTAACGCGCAGCAGCTACCATGGGTAGAGGTCAAAAAGGAGATGACCCAGGAGAAGGGCCTCGATCCGACCGTCGCGGAGAAGATTGGCCAGTACGTGAAGCATAAAGGAGCTGGTGTAGAAGGTAAACGACATCCTCCGATTCCGTCTTGCCTCTGACCCCTCTCGCCATCAGAGGTACCGAAACTGCTGCAACAACTCCTGCAGGATTCCGCCCTCGCGTCGAATAAGAGTGCGAAAGAAGGACTATCTGAGATGAACATCCTCTTCACCCTCCTACAATCATATGGTGTCCTCGATAAGGTATGCTGAACTCGCCGTCCCGCACTCTGGCTGACCGTACGCGGTGCAGATCTCATTCGACATGTCTCTTGCTCGTGGTCTCGACTACTACACCGGCATCATCTACGAGGCCATCGTCGAAGCCTCCGCTCCTCCCGGTTTCAAACAAGCAGACGCCTTGGCATCCACATCCACTTCAGAAGGCACGGACCCGCCAGCCCCGAAACCTGATTCCAAGAAGAAACCCAAGAAAAAGGCCGATGAAGAGGGCGAGGAGGAGATCGACGAATCCCAGGTCGGTCTTGGGTCTATTGCCGCTGGAGGGCGTTACGACAACTTGGTGGGCATGTTCTTGTCTGCCGCTTCTGGGGACGGAAAGAAGACGGCATCGATCCCTTGTGTTGGTATCAGCATGGGCCTGGATAGGATATTTGCGATCCTTTGGCCAAGGTGGATCGAGAGGGGGATGAGGAGTAAGGGCACGATGGTGTATGTCATGTCCGCTGGAGACGGTTTACTGCAAGAACGAGTACAACTCGTCCAGGCTCTTAGAGAAGCCAGGATAAACGTCAGCTCCTATATCCTCCCTCGGTCGTCTGCGTGCTAACCACCGTGTCGTACTCAATATTAGACCGAATTCTCGTTCAAGAAAAAACCAAAGCTGTCAGTCCAGTTCGCAGCTGGGGATAAGGATGAAGTTCCGTTCGCCATTATCCTTGGCGGAGATGAACTCAAAGCAGGTCTCGTCACCGTCAAAGAACAGAAGTGGGAGTTCAAAGATGGGCAGAAGCTCAAGGTTCAAAGCGAAGAGAAGGGCACGCAAGTCCCTAGAGACCAGCTAATTGACTGGATCAAGAACACCCAAACGTTCAGAGATTGGCAGATCGGGAAGTGGATATCCTAGGGTTCCGAACTTTGGCTTTATTTCGTGCCTTCTGGATTGACCACGTAATTTGTGATGGTAGCTTGCGGTCGAAAGGGGAGCGGAGAGGTCCGTGTGATGAGCAGCGTATAGACTTCTAGCCATCGGATCTGACAGAAAACAGACGGCTACTCTGAATCATCGGATGCCACATCATCCCCGCCTTCATCTGCTGCAGTGGTATAAGTGGAAGCGTGGTGGGTAGGAGGAACAGGACGTACATGCAATGTCATCCTTGGCTATGCTGGCTTCTGCCTGTGCTTTCCTGAAAAGTTCAAGTACAACCGTATCATCTGGTTTCACGAGGTCCAACGCTTTATCCCCATATTTATTCCGTATCCTGTGTCCAAATCACAAGTTGTAATCATGGTGACAGTCGAGAAACGGAGAATAAGGCGGACGAACTTATGATCGGCACCTGCATCCAACAAACTCTCGACAAAATCCTTTCTGACTTTCGGATCTTCTATCACCACAGCGAGATGCAGTGGTGTGGTTCTATCGAGCCTATTGATTGGGTCAACATCGCATTCTTCGTGGGAGAGGATGTATTCCAGCACGTCGTAGGACGTATGCATGACTCTGGCACAGGCCTCAGCTGGGTGCCAAACATCGGATATTGAGCGCGAGTATCTCACGCGATGTGTAGGGCTGGTCCAAGCCAGAGGCGAGGGTTCTGCATTCAGCTAGGGTAACTTGAGCTCGGGGATCTGAACTGAGTACCTGTATTGCCAAGTCTTCAAATCGAGCGATGAGCGTGAGAGGGGATCTGGTTGTGACAGTGGACGAACCCGTCTTGACAGTTAATGTCAAAAGTCCCCGGTTCCTCGAAGACCTCCAACAACAGTTCTACGTTATCGGATCTCGCTGCGGCGAGCAGCCGCTCATCTGTGGTTACATTGTGTCCAGGTGCGTAAATGCGCGTGTAGTCTCCTCAATACGCGACATACTGTTGGGTGCTCCATCGGAGGCCATATCCAAGGAGGCGAAGCAAGCAGGAGGGGGGACAAGTAGGAGATTTGAGGAAAACACGGAGCAGCGGAGTGGATGATCTCGATCAACTCAGAAGAGAGCAAAGCGGCTCAAAAAAGTTACGGTGTCCGCTCGGGTCACCCTTCCGGTCGGGTTGTGGAGAATACATTCCAGCGAAAAATATTATTATTACGCCTAACTGAGATGGTATTCTGCATTTCTCGTTTTAACGGCTGCTCTATGCCTGCGGGAATTAGAGCGTCATCGAAGTGAAAGCCGTATCGCGATTCGGGGATTCACTTACTGGCCCGAGGACGCGTGAAAAGTTATGGCGAGTAGAGCTCTTCCCGCGTAGCTATGCCTGTTCCCAACTGGTTAGGTACCGAGGCCGTTCAGGCGTTAAAACGACATACCCAGCTCCTCCCTGACACCCTTGAGCTCATCCAGATAAGCCTGGTATTGCTGCTTGTTCTCGACTTTCTCCCGGACACCCTCGAAGACCCTAACGGCGGTCGCGTAGTCGTCGACACGGCGAGCAGCGCGGAGGGCAGCCTCGACGACGGAAGGCGCAGGGACCAAATCGTGGGAGAAGCAGTTGTTGAGACCACGCTGGACTTCAAACAAATCCTGGGCTTGTTGGAAGAACTGAACGTATCGTTCGGTGAAGGATTCGAAGGTCTCCTGGTGGGGGGCGGAGGAGGAAGGACGAGCAAAGGCTGGGGCGACCCTGCGGACGGCAGGCCTGGCGCGGAAGAGAGCAGCGAGCGTGGTGGGAGGGCGCATATTTGGTGGTTGAGGGAGAAAAGAAAGTGGAAGCAGCCCGATTGCTGGCATGGACACGGAATGGATCGGATGTCTGCTCCCGCTCATCTTCCGCCTGATTCCCTGCTACAAAACACACGGCCTGGATGAACGCATTTATTCCGCATTTCCATCGATTTTTCTGCGACTTTTTTTATGCAAAAAAGGCGCAGGAAAGGGGAGGGAGGATGGATCCCGCCTACCATCACCCGCGCTCGGTTGCCTTCCCAAAACGGTCTTGGCCATCGACCACGTATAAGCCCCCTCAACCTTTTGGTAGCCAACAATGGAAGACGGTACGTCTTCAGTCAGCCCATCCTCGACCGCATCTGCATCGGCAACGCGTCCCACCTTGAACGCTCAAGACCGGGCGGGCGCATACGGTCGTCGCGTCTCACCAGCAGTGGACACGACAACCTGGCTACCACCGTTACCACAGAGCCGCAGCAGTATACCACGTTCGAAAAAGTTCACTTTTCCATCGCCCAAGAAACGCTATGCGTCTCCAACTTCTCCCAACCGTCAAGGTTTGCGAATATCGTCGTCTTGTCAGCATGTTGTCACCAACTCTGCCATGCGCCATTCGCACCCTATTCCCCTTCAAAAACTCTTGTAGTTTTCTCTCTATTCTTGTCGCCTCTCGACTTTCAACCTTTCCCACCCGTTGCCGCCGTCCCTTCACCTTGCACGACTCTCATTCAGTAAATCCGACCTAACCAACCCCCCCTCACATCAGCCTGGCAATCCGACATTGCCCCAACCAACGGTGAAGGTGGTATCGGCATCCCCTCTGACGTAGCCGCCACCAACGGCGGCAGCGCCGAAGATTCTGCCTGGAATGGTGATGGTCGTGGTGATGCTCCACGACGTTCGAGCCGCAGCAGGAGCCCTGTTAGAGGGGATAAGGAACGAACCGGGTGAGTGCGATGCCCACCGCTCTGGTCTCGTACACTCACGCCAGAGGTCCAGTCGCCCCTCTTCTCCCGGAGGTCATAACCCTGGTAACAATCTCCACGTCTCTGGCCTAAGCCACCGCGTCGACAGCAGGGATCTCGAAAACCACTTCGCCTCTATCGGTCGGGTAAGGGATAGTTACCTCTGCGTGGCGACTTTTCACCAACACAACAAATAGGTTCAGAAGGCCCAGGTCATGCGCGATCCCCATACCAATGAGTCGCGCGGATTCGGTTTCGTGACCATGGAGAGCCCGGCAGAGGCTGATGCTGCGATTGCAGCTTTGAACGGACAGGACTTCTTCGGCAAGACCCTCTCCATTGAGAAGGTCTGTTCGTCGTTCTCCATAATCGTTGTGACACTGAACGTTCGACCAGGCCCGGAGAGGACGTGGTCGAACTCCCACCCCAGGCAGGTACTACGGTCCCCCCAAGCGTCACGAACGTGGCGAACGCGGTGGCAGCAGCGGCGGCGGCGGCGGCGGCGGTGGTCACGGTGAGTCCTTTTGTTGACCCCTCTTTGTTCTCTCGTGCCTAATTATCCCCTTCAGGCCTCACCATGGCGGATAGGATGTATGACCCTCGCCCGTACGACACCCGTTACAACCGCCGCTGGGATGACCGGGATCGTGACCGTGACCGCTTCGACAGGGAGAGATACGACGACTATAGGCATGATGACAGGCGTTATGACCGAGAAAGGCGGTCCAGGTACGATGACAGGAGGTATTAACGTGTTTTTGAATCGCCCACCCTCATGGAGGTACCATATTTTGTGTTGTTTACTTTCTATAAAATATGCACAAGTAGCGCGAAATATCGTACGGATCCCGTCTATATAACTTCTATTCCACCGCCGTTCCCAAGCACTGCGCGGATCGCGATCAGAAAGCATTCCGTCTTCAATGTTCACCGTTACGTCGTGGTTCTCCATTCATCTGCGAGGGCCCACCGGGATCCCAGAGAGGTCGAACACCAGCGCTACGACCCAACGGACCATGTTACCATACCGAGACGAATGGCCGCCGTCCGGAATCCTGTGTCCTCGCTTGGACGACCAAAGGTCACCATGAGGCCCTGGTGAACGGCTGACTCGAGACAACTCCAGGCGGTCCTAGTTTTCCAAGGATCCTCGCGTGGACGCACCGGCGCGAGGTCATAGCCACCGCGAGGGCTGTGAGGGACCTGTAGCGCCCACGGATGGGTTCCGCTCTCGCGGATACGAGAGCAAGGTGGAGGACCGTTATCATCCACCCTTCCGTTGCCTGTCATAGGGGTGGCGTACGTACATCGGCCCATTCATTCTTTTGGTGTTCGGTGGGTGAGAATCATCAATGTGACGCGCTCGGATGGAACCGACAATTGGATTCGTCGAATCCACCAATGAGAACCGGCGAAAATACGCGTTTCAAACGTCCAGGTTGAGCTTGAGGTAGACGTGCTTGGGGGGTGCCCCTGGCGGGCAATTACGGTGCCAAGGGAACCACGCCAGAAGATAGGGGGGTCATTGTGTAGGTACCTTGCGAAAAGGGGTCAAAGAGGCCCCAGCTGGGACGGGTGTAAGTGTATAAGCAGGAGCCCACCGCAAATGGGGAAGGATCTGTTGGCATAGAAATCCCCCTACCCCTGGAGAGACAAGACACACCTGGGACTGCGCGGTTTTACCGAGATATGGGGACGGGAGCGCTCGCGAACCACTCGCAGAGGGATTCGACTTCCCAGGATTCTCGGATGTGTGAGGTTTTACGCCGGTAAGCCGGAGAAGAAGCGAAGACAAAGAGCGTTGTTCCATGAACAAGAACCGTCGGGCGGGAAGTTTGTTCTTCGGGACGGGGCGGGGAGGCGCAGCCCGACCGGTTGGGTTTTCAACCCCGATCTCCGCCAGCGTGCTCACCTGAAGAGCTTGAGAAACGGGGCGGCCAAACTAGGGAGGCAACCGAACACGCCTCCGTAAGTTCACGAGAGGGTGGGGAGCGAGTGGGTAAGAGATGGAATTTGAAACGTTTACGAACATAACGACACAGATGGTCCCATCTGGGATGAACCTCTCGAGGATTCGGAACCCTGTTTCAGCGTATAATTGAAAGGCAGAGGGGAGAGGTTCTGGTCACAGCGCCAGAAAGTCATTCAGTGCACTTGACGACGAGCCTGGTGGGGTGACTCCCTGGCGTGTACTTTGACGGGGATCGAGGGAGCAGGGGACAATTGAAAACGACGGGAAGTTCACCTTGGACGGCAAAGAGGGTAAGACTGGCCCGAAGACGGCCACTCGAAACACCGCCTGCTACTCAAAGGAACCGCAAAAGGCCGTCGCTGGATGGGGAGGGTTCTCTCTAAAAAGTATCCAGCTGGGGCTGAGAGAACGGACCAGAATAGCACGCGTACCTGTCCCCAAGGAGGCCTCGTGATCAGGACACTAGTGCACTATCTTGGATAGCCCTGGAGCGTACCGAGACAGGTACCAGCCATGCAATTTGCCGGAATTTGGGTCAACATAGATGAAAGTTTGGTCGAACAAGTGTGTCAAGTACTGTCACGGCATGATGGGAATATTGGATCAGCGCCCAATGGTCGAGCTGAACTAATGGACCATGCTGAACCGGGATCTGCTAGTGTGGTTTCATGCGTAGCATTTGAGGAAATGGAGACGATCGATCGCGTGCCGTTGATCCACCGCGCGATGGCGACCGGGTTTCGGATACGGTCGTATCTGAGCCCCCCCGCCTGCGGGTTTTTCGAGGAGCCATGTACCGGTGGAGCATACTGGAAGGGGGGGGGGGTATGATTCAACGATCCACAGAGGGATTCCAACGGAGTCAGCGCCGGGTTAGCCGGATTTAACCGGCACCGGCTACGCGGGGAAGTTCCGTGCTGGGGACCGAATAAGGACCCGTTTGCTGTTGGGAAGGATGCATATCGGATATATGAATGCGCGCCAGGGTAAAGGGCCAGCCCGCTGCCGGTGGAGAGGTGAGATAAAAGAGAAAGGTTGGCCGATCGTGACCGGGAATTCTGAATCTGGGAGGACGAGGAGCCAATTGGCTGATAGGTGAACAGGATTTGGGCTAGAATGCTGTTGGTCATGAGACGAAATCTTTTGCAGCAGATGATAAATGAAAGAAAGGGGTGGGCAGGACCCTCCGTCTCCCACGTGCTGTGCTGGTGAGTTTGGACCGTGGCTGCGGGTGTTGGATGAGTCGACTGGGGTCCGCCTCGCTCTTTCTTTGTGCGAGCTACAAAGGCGGGGAGGGAGAGGTGGACGGTATCGCGCGAGGGAATAATAAGCAAGGGTGCGAATGCGCGTCCGTGGATCAAGGATGATGAGATGTTGCCAGCGGGCGTTCATCAAGTTCGGATCGGACGGAGTACATAACGCTCTGCTGTAATGCATCCCATATTCTCATCCGCCTACGCGCTGCCTATGCTTCCAACATCTTGAACCGCTACAAATGGCCACCAGCACAACCACCGTCGCCGGTGCTTCCTTGAACCCTACTAACACTAGGCGTCGCCCAGGCCGCCAGCCGGTATCCTGTGCAGAGTGCAGAAGGTTCGTTCCCACCTCATCCGGCCTTTCGTTTGCCGACCCTTCACTGAACGTCCACCCTGCCTGCTAGGCTGAAGCTCAGGTGCGATCGCAAGGTAATCGGCATCGCCATTTCCGAGGCCCACCCCCCAATTCCCATCCCTGACGTGGTCGGTACCAGATACCTTGCGAGACTTGTCGGAAACGAGGATGTGCCGCCGTGTGTCCCACTGGTAAGCATCCGGTGTCCATTTATTCGGCCCAGCATGACACCTTCCCGTCTTGCCCTCCTTCAAAGGAACCATGCCCAGCACCAAGACCAGGTATATAACCCCCCCCCCCCCCACTCACCGACGTTCCCTCGGTTAATTCGGCCACTATGCAACTAAGGGCAGGCGTCGTGGCAGACAACGAAGCCATGCAAGTCAAGATCGACACCCTGACTGCTCGTGTACAAGAGCTCGAAAGAGCCCTGCAGGATACACAACGAGGTACCCCAAGTCCGAACGATCCCATGTCAGAAGACCTGCCAGCAAGTCCCTCCTCCCCTGGTCCTTCCTCAGTCGAGAACGGGTCCGATAGAGAATCGCACGACCCGTACGGTAAGGGTGATGCGCCACACCCGTATCTGCATTCTCTAACAAGATCTACAGGTACACTGTCTTTGGGTACCGCCGGCGACGCGAGGTTTTTCGGCTCAACCGCGCGCTCAGACTATTTGGCACACGTACGTGGCGCCGGTTTCACACGTTTCGGCCAAGGTTTAATGAATGGGGCGATGTTAGGTTGCCACCAACGACAAACCCTTCACACCTATCTTCCCCAACATTTCAAAGACCATCGTAGACGCTGCACCATTTCACGACACCATACCTACGCGAAACCCTGACGAAGTTAGGAGACAACTGCTTGTATTCCTTCCAACCCGAGAAGATGCCGAACGTTTGTGCGACTTGTATCTGGAATATGGTCGGCACATGTGCGTCCTTCTTCGCAAACTTGTATAATTTCCTCACGACGTCCGCAGATGGGACGGCATCCCGAGGGATGAGCTTTACGAGGAAGTGCTGGACAGCGTTTATAACCAGTAAGCGCCGTCCGCTTCGCCCGACGTACTAGAATCTCTAACCTCTCGTGTAGGAAATGGGAAACCAATCCTGCGCGTTCTGCACACGCGACATCGCTCTTGTATACTGCGTTCGCGCTAGCCACATTGTTTGACACGACCAAATCACCCGGCGCGATGGAGGCAGAGGAATGTTTCATGCTCGCCTCTGCGGCGATGGGCCTAGCACCGCCCGCTATCCACACAACACTATGGAGTATCCAAGCTCTGGTACGCGCCATTCGCTTGCACGGAACGTCCCTCTGACTTTTCAAAGCTTCAAATGACTTGGTACCTCGATCTCAGTGACCGAGACCCTTCACACCGAAAATCCAGCCAAGCTTGGACGTGTCTTGGGCTGGCCATAAGACTGGCGCATGGGGTGAGTCAGCAAGAACTTGGGTCGTGAACCCAGCCGGTACTTATTCATGGGTTGTTATCAGATTGGACTGCGTGAGTGAGGCGACCGAATTAGCAAACCCTTGACCCAACCTACCAACAGATATGAACCCAAATCATTGGGGACTGGACGAAAAAACCCGCGCGCGGCGGCGCCGTTTGTTTTGGCAGCTATTCGTCAAGGACACGTGGATGGTGAATCACTTGTGTTTTATTCACCCTCTCAGCTGAAACCAACTATTGATAACAGAGCTGTGCATACGGCCGCCCTCCAATGTTATCTCCTGCCTTCATCGACTGCGTCTTACCGAACAGCCATTCGGATGAATGTGAGTCTGATCTTCGGATTCAGGAACCGCGATCTGATCGTGCCCACGACCAGATCAACCGTGGCTGTCACAATACACGAAGCTACTTCACAACGTGATGGTGTCGACTTTTGGCAGCAACAGGCCATCCTATCAACTCATTCTCCAATTCGATACCGCAGTCAGGAACTTCCCAATCATCCCGAAGATGGACTTGTCCGATTGTGGCAGTAAGCAGGAGGGTGCGTTCCTACCCGCAGAGGTAAACATCGTCCGGTGGCTTGGCGTGTCCAGCAAGGAGTCAAGTGAGTGAACACCACCAAACGCCGTTGAGGCCACCGCGCTGATCATTCGCTGCCCTGGTGTAAAGCACTCCTTCACCTACACAAACCTTACTTTTCCCAGGTTTTAGCCGACAAGCCAGGGGATATCCTCAACCACAAATACGCGCCATCGTTTATCGCAGTCTTCCGGTCCGCCTGGAGGTTGATCCGTGGTATCTGTTTGACATTTGAGCGGGTTCCTGAATACCTTTTGCGTGCTGGGGTCAGTTGGTCACATGCGGCGGATGCGGCGGTAAGCTCGGCTCCCTTGTTGTCCTCCATCCGATCACGATCTCATAACGCGATAATTGAATGAATCCAGGTGGTGATGTGCTTGGTCGCAACCCGTGTGTCTTCGCCCTACCTAGCGCAATCAGCTGTCGATGAGCTCGATCGAATATGTGCCTGTCTGGTCGAAGCCGAGAGATCGAGTCCACTAGTTGGCAAACATACCGTACGTCTACGACAGTTACGGCACCAACCGTTATCTCCCCCGACTAACGCAATTTCAGGTTACTGTCAACAACCTACGAAAACAGGCCAGGGCCGTCCTTGAGAAGCGAAAACTCCCTGCAGAAGTCATGGCAGAACTCGATCGGCTCAGTGGGCAGACTCGAGTGGTGAAACCCAAGACTGCTGCCGGGACTCCTCCTTCCATTGGATTTGCCCCTCTACGACCACCTCTAAAAACGTTCAACTCCCAAACCAGCGCATCGCTGCAAGAATCGCTGGCGGCGCACTGGGAATTCGAGAACCTACACCCCACTATCATCGAGGACCTAAAAGCGTTCGAAACCATATCGTCCAATTCCACGCAACTGTCACATACAATCAGTTTCCCATCATCATCCCCATCATCTTCATTTTCAATCGTGACCGCTGGTCCAATCATCTCTACAACACCTGAACTCCCCATTCCCATTTTCAACATCCCCGAGCGGTTCAACGTGCGAGGCGAATCGTCTCAGAAGCTTCCATGGAACGGAACGTCCAACCGCTCCTCACCGTTTGAAGGGCCCGCACAAGGCGTACACGTGCATCAGCGCGCTGGCCATCTCGTCCTGAACGAAAGTTCTGGACCGCCTGCACTGGATCCATCTTGGAGAAGCTTCGTCGAACATCTGGGGTTCTAAACCCCGACCGCATAGTTATTTTAGCTCTCGTATACTGCTGCTCCGTGTTATCCGTACCCAAAACCCTAGTGTAATGCCCGTAATTCCCGTTTGACTGTTTTCGGTTGGGATCTGGAAAAGCGAATCGTCCAAGCGATCGGCGTGTGACGCGACGTGACTGCCATACGTCATGATCCTTTTTGGAAGGGGTAAAGGGTGAGTTGGCAGTCGGAAAAAGTGTTACACCTCTCTCTCTCCACTGTACGTCCGTGGTCCACGACTTTCCGTTCTCTCGGTTTGCGATACACGAAATGGGATACATCCCTCCTCATGCGTTGCACAACCTGAGCAAATACAAGTATCAGGGCGTCGACAAGTGGGTATATCCAATGACGTCCTTCCGTGTCTCGATCCGGTTCCCCTCCGAGGTTGCTAACTCGTGTCGTCGTTGCGACTCAGATCTATATTATCAAACTACGTGCTGAACCCGTACTGGAACTGGCTAGTCGAGCAATGGCCGACCTGGGTTGCTCCGAACACTGTAAGCGTGGCGTCGTCGCGATGGCGCCACCCCCTCTCCACCCTCTTCTCAATGAATTGACGCATCATGTGGATAGATAACGTTTTCCGGACTTGCGCTTGTCATGCTCAACTTTGCGACGATGCTCTATTACGACCCCGCGTACTTGACCGAAAAGGGAGGGGCCACCGGTCCGCCCCAATGGATTTACTTCACGTAGGTGTTTCACGCTCATCCCCCTGAAGGAAAACTTCGGCCACGTCATCGTACGCTTTCGCGTTGTCGAGTTCTCCTCCCCGATTCTATTCGCCTGCAGTTCGTTCCTAAACTGACCGGCGTCTGTGATTGCCAAGGTGGGCCGCGGGATTGTTCTTGTATCAGAGTTTTGACGCAATCGATGGGTGAGTGTGTGTTTCATTTTGGTATGGGATTCGCCAACTGAGATGTGGTGATGTATTGTTCGGAACGTATAGCAAACAAGCCCGACGGACGGGAATGGCAGGACCATTGGGAGAAATGTTCGACCACGGTGAGGCTAGAACCCCCACACGCACCCGCTCGACCTCAATTCAGTCGAGAGAGAAAATTTCCAGGGTTGATCTGACGTCTGTCATTTATTGCAGGGTGCGACGCGATGAACACAACGGTGAGGGTTAATATTGCGACACCACCGCGTCGAGACCGCCTGGTCTGGATCTGCGAGAGTCATATCGCGAAACGAACGCAGAGCTGATTTCGTTTTGGCCTCGCCGTCGCCCCGTTTGATTGGGTTTTGAATTAGCTGGAGGTCATACTGGCATCGCAGGCTCTTAATTTAGGACGTTCTTGGTGGACTGTCGCTTCTCAGATCGCAACGTTGGCCAACTTCTATCTGACGACATGGGAAGAATACCACACCGGTACGTATTCTTTCCTTTCCGGCGTCCTTTGCGCAGCACGTTCGTGCGCTCTGTTGGATGACGCTTCGTCGAAAAAATTTCCTCAATGACCTAATGGACGATCCCTCTCCTGGCAGGTCAACTCTACCTAGGGGTGTTCTCGGGTCCAATAGAAGGGATTGTGATCATTGTGGCCATCTTCCTCATCACTGGGCTCTACGGTACGGCTGTGGCTTTTTGGAGCCGAGGTGTACCCGGTCTCACCCCGACACGTTCCGTTGCCCGTAGGACCTTCGTTCTGGGATCAAGGAGTTCTCACTGTTACCGGATTGGAGAAGATTAGATGGATCAGCGACGCGGTTCCAAACATCGGCCTGAACGTTACCTTCATGGTGTTTGGAGCGGGGGGCCTCGCGTTCAATATATTCACGAGGTGGGCACATACGTCACTTTTATCTGCTCTTCTTATCTATCAGCCACGTTCCATCCGCGAATATCGCATCGCTGAACCTTGCAACGTGTCCGGACAGCTATTCAAACGTTTACAAGAGCCGGCGACAGAGCGGGCAGAGCCCGTTTACGCCATTGCTGTATTTGCTTCCATTCCCTGCGACGGTGGTTCTGCAGATCTTTTGGCTATCGCACCCGACGGTGGAAGATTCCGCGATCGTCTACTCCGAGTCGCTGGTGCCATTCTTGTGTGCCTGGGGACTCATGTTCGCGCATCAAGTGGGGAGGATAATCCTCGCGCACGTCACCAAGACCGAGTTTCCTTTGTTGGACGCCACCTGGGTATGGAGCCTAATCGGTGCGCTGGACGTTAATCTCCCCAGGATACTCGGCCGGTAAGCATCGGTCTCCTTTTTGTTTTGTCTTTCCGTTCCCCCAGCTTTGCCAACAAAGAGAGGAGGGGGTCGGATCGATCCCTGCGATCTGCCTTTTTTTTTTTAAATGAAATCTTTGAATGAGCAGGGTTGACGCTTGTCTCCTTTTTGTGTTTTCCACGCACTCTCCATTCTAGCCCGCCGATAATTCAAACGAGCCCGGGGCGCCTGCGCATTTTCGTCCTGGCCACGCTGGTTATTTCGCTCGCGTCCTACGCGCGGTTCGTCACTCTTGTGATCAACGATATGACGGAGTATCTCGGGATCGCCTGTTTCACGGTACGAAAGAAGGATGAAGGGGGGCACTGGGCATCTCCGACCAAAGCCAAAAACGAGGTCGATCGGATCGTGAAGGCGGAGAATGGAAAGATTAACTGAGGACCGGCCACGTTTGGTCCACCGCGGGCGTTCCGATGGGAGGCCGCCTCCGGGGAGATAGGGAGGTAGAAAGGGCCGATGACATAGAGGCTCACAAGGGGCGATGGTCATGAGACGGCCGGGTTGATACGGTCAGCGTTTGTGCTCGTTTTACACTACCTAGGGACGAATTTGATTCTTTAATACACGAATATTACTACCAGACCACCATATGACCCGGGTGCCAACCACTGGGAACCACCACACGCTTTCGGCTGTTTCCTTGTCGGCTGAGTCTCCGCTCCACCGTTCACGTATTCCCTTTTATTGTTTTGGATTTCTTGATTTTTGTTCCCACTTTACGGCAGGTATGCAAAGTTGCGAAACGGGTGGTCCCCCTTCCAACCGTTTGTTCTTGGCGTGAGCGGCGAACGGAAAGAGGGCCGGGGTGCCTGATCCTCTTCTGATGTCCTGTGCACGCCGGTCCATTTCGCTGAAACGAGACGGCAGGCGTGAGCACGCGTATGCATACGTAGATGGAATGAATTGCAACGGAGGCAGATAAGGTTGTGTGGTATTGAAGCGGGGGAGTTGCGGAAGTAAATTTTTTTGTCTCGTGGGAAGGGACCGAACCGAAGAGTGAGCGGGTCTGTTTGATGAGTTTAGCGAGCGGGAATGACGACGACGGAATTGTATGGCAAAGTATACACATGCGGGAATAGAAATGGGTTGCGTGGGCGAGAAGATCCGTGCTGACGGCCCTTGCGTGTCATTACCTTAATCTTTTACGTGCAACCGGTTCAGATGAAGCGGTAGCGATTTGGGACGGCACCCCCCATGTGGAGGAGATAACAATGGGATGTTTATCCGGGTGGAAACGTCCGCCACCCGTGGTTCGCTGCGGACGACGGGTCGGGTTGGGTTTTAGGTAAAACGGATAAATGCGAAATGACGCAGCCTGCACTGTGTGTACCACCATTCAGAAAGATCACGAGGCGATGGGATGGAGGGTCCCATGGTCGCTTGATGTATCCTTCTTCTCCCCCTCTACCCGCTCCCTTCGCTTTTTGTTCCGCGCGTGAAGGAGATCGGTTCTCAACTCCGACTGATGGAAACGGGGTATTTTTTCCTTTATTCCCGGCCATCCGAGATCGGGTTTGGCAGATGGAAATATACCCGTACGGGAAGGCCGTGAAAGCCAAAGGAACCACACACGGCCGTGGGGTGGTAGGACGGGCCGTAGAGTACGACAGCACGGATCTGGTTCGCCGGGGGGGGGGGAAAGTCCCACGTTGCGGAGCATGCCCATAAGCTAGTAAGGTTTCACCTTGCCTGCGTGCAACACGCGAGAGATAACGGAGACGCCAAAACCGATCTTTGGGCGATCTTTCCGGGATATGGATCGCACCGGGTGCAGGTGAGACGGTGGGAGGTGCATGGGAAAAAGACGGCGGGGATGGGGGTTCCTCTTCCCCTCCCCTCCGCTGGTGTCATCACGGGATCTTCGTTGTCATCAGCAGACCGTGGAGGCGTGTACTTACTAACGGAAAGGATGGGGGGAGGTTCAGATAACGAGTTTGATGTGGAGAAAGATAACGAGCGGGCTGGGGTCAGGATTGAAAACATTTCATCACCAAAGCTTCAGACCAGGTCGGAGGTTCGGGATCAAAGAACGCGCGGGTGACGGAAGGATTACCAAACGGCAATTTACAGACGCGACGTCGCAGCCGTAGCTCGATACGATAAGATCTCACAGATATCCATCCCAGGTTAGTCCCACACGGTCGGTCGGAGGAGTGGAGAAGGCCCTCGGTCGACAATGCCGTCACCGGGGAGATGGCTCACGAGGGTGTGGGGTAAGTCCCCCCTGCCCATCACGAACAGGATCGACCTTCCGAAAGGAGAGAAGACGTTGGATTAGAGCTAGTACAACAAGCGAGACTGTTCTTCTGCTGAGGAGGGACAAAATCGTACACGACAACTCCCCATACACGACATCTACAACTGTCCTCGACAACAAAGAACAATCCTTTTTGCATGCGAATAATTAGATCGAACGACTGCCTTGCTAAGATAACTGACGACGATGATGGTACACGAAAGGTCGAAAGACGAAACGATGCGGTGATGGTCGAGAAGGCTTCGGCGATGACTTGAGGAGGAGGTATATCAGGGGCAGCCCGTTTAGTGACTGAAGGGGGGGGTTGGGGGAGGAGTGGCATGACGAAGGAATCAAGGTGGGGATGATGATAGCAGGAACTACGGAGGCGATCAATACCGAGTATGGGTTAGAGTTGTTGGGAGAGACGTACCACAATGGATGGTAAACGGTTCAGCAAATGCACAACAAACACAAGAAACAACGGGCAGAGTGGGGTGGCGGAGGATGGAGATGGTATCACATCGTCCGTTGTTTACTTGCGCTTGAAGGGGCACTGGGGGGAGTGAGAACCCCTCCAGCCGCAGTGGCAGCACTGAGGGGAGGAGTGGTTGACGCAGGAGTTGTCATCCCCGTGGGAGTGGGAGACGACTGGGGTGGTAGAGGAGGTGGCGGTCGAGACGACGGTGGATGGAGACATTCTGGTTTGGTTGGTAGGAGTAGATCGCTAGTGACTCTGGGAGGACTGGTGTGGAGGGAATGGAGGAGGGACAGCCCAGCTTTTATATCCGAGAGGTCACCCCCGCAACCGGTACATCCGTCAAACCAAATTTGGACGATCACTTCCCCCTCCCGCCGTTCCGTCATCCTCATGACCCTAATCTCATTCTCGATTTTCCAATTTTTAATTTCAATAAACAAAAACAAAAACAAAACGAAATCCCCACGTGCGCGCCTCCCTTGGCCCCTTCCCCCTCGCGTTCGCCGGTGGGGTGTGCCGCGAAGCAGAACGTGAATTGATTTCCTGGCCCCCCTCTCTACACATTCCCCCCACACACGCCACGCCTTTCTTTAGCCGACGTCTTCTTCTTTGTCCCCTTTGGAGGGCGCCATTGTGTCCTTTTTTTTTCTTTTGCTCCCGCCAAACTTGACCAAAGAGAGCTAAGACGAAAAGAGGGCATCGCCCCACCGTCGACGGCAACGGCCTCGAATGCCTCCGCCTCCTCGAGGAGGCCTGCAGCACAGATCTGCGGCCATTCACCAGGCGCGTGGTTAGGTGATATTTGGATATCGCGACAGGCCGCCCCCTTGCTCCGGCTCCCTCGGGGTGCGCTGCGCCCCAGCCAGATATGGGTGCTCTAGGTATTTGATGGACCACCTCGCTGGGCCCAGACGAAACGACGTGGTAGTAGTACTAAGCCAACTCAAGGCGTCTGATGGCAAACTCTATGCTCAGCCCGTGACCTTCGGGTTTCGCTCCAGCGTTCCCCATCCCCAACCTCCTCAGGTACAAATCCCATTCAATGCCCACATCTCGTCCGACGCGCCAAATAACAAATAGACTGCGACGGTCCTCCGCTCTCACGCCGCTTTCCGCCTCGGCATTGTCGCATACCACTCCGGGATAGCGTTCGCCTTCGGCACGGCTCTCTTCCTCATCTCCTTCACCCCACGCTCCTCCTCCACCGCCTTAGCCACACGGTCCTCCTCCGATTGCCGTTCCTTCTCCTTCTGCTTCACCCGCACCGCCTCGTCAAACTTCTCCCTCTCCTTCGCCCTTTGCTCGGTACTGAACCTGAACCCCTCCGGAATGATCAGCGGTGTCCTCTTGCTTCGACCCATTGATGTCGTGGATTTCAAGTTGGAACGTGAACAAATGTTCCCCTTCCAGGCGTCCTCGTGACTCCCAGTTTGATCGTGCTGATGATCCTCTCCCTCTCTCAATCGAGAAGTCGAAGGATCCTCAACGCCAACTCCGCCGTTCTCGTCACCCCGCGATTCATATAGCCTGGGGCGTTTCCGCGAACTTCCAGCCGCCTTCTGGCCATCTTCCCTGCCGCTCCTGGATCCCGGCTTCTCCTTCGTTGTGAATCCCCGGTCGGTGCCCAGCCGTGTGGGAAGTTGGAATCGAAACTCGACGGGCACCGTGCTCCGTTTCAATGTGGAGCGGAAAGGGGGTCCCTCCACAACACTGCCAGTATTTCTGCAGATCACTCCACCCTGCTGCTGCTGCTGCTGCTGCTGTATTTGATCAAAATCAGGTTTAGGAGCGATGGCGGCCACGTAAACCCGTTAGTCATCAGGACGCACGCGCATAATTAAAAGTCATCTCATCAGATTTCAAATGCCCACACTTCGCGTAGGAGAAAGAAAGCTCACATTGTCACCATTGTACGGCATCGTAGGCCCGGTTACCTCGCCCGACGAGCAACGATCGGACCCCTTTCCTTCAGCCTGAGGCGTTGCAACGCTTGATGCGCCTACGTTCTCCAGGAAACCCGCATCCCTTCGAGCGCCGACGCGTCCCACCAGCTTGTCCCTGAGTTTCCGCACCCGGGGAGATTCCCGAACAGCCTTCACCTTCAACCGCTTCGTCAAGGTCAACGAACTCGAAGCCACCCCATTCTTCTTGTGGGCCAATCCCCGTGGCTTCTTGCCGGCTGTCATACATCGACGTGCCTCCTTCCCTCCTCCACCACCCCTTACCTCACCTTCCTGATTCGATTCGGTGATCTCCCATTCATCGGGCAAAGCGCCACCCGGTTCGGTATCCGATTCTTGTCCAGCTGACGAGACACGCTTCCTTGAGGGTCGCATTGGTGATACGGCAATGTAGTCCCCAGGCGCAGGCGCAGAACTCCGTCGAATTCCATGCTCGTTCTCAGAAGCATCACGGCATCCTTCGACGCTCTTACCCGGCGATAACTGGGGAACCGTGAGCCGATCGTTGTCCTCCACCGTCTCCCGAGGTAATTTCGCTTTCGCTCCCACATGATCTTCTTCCATCGGCCGCGACGAGTCGAGGGGTGGTGAAAGACCACTCAAATCGGTCCCGCCTGATTCGGTTCTTAAACGTAACCTGTCCAAACGAGATTCATTGTGTTAGTCACCCGGGTTTTATGCAAAACTCGATTAGATGCCAAATTCAAAGGAGGATAAGCATACGACTTGATCGCCAATTCACTGGAGATCGCGTGGTCAAGTGAAACACACTGAACGAGCACCCTGACCACTGGTGCGATTACGAGAAGCAAGTGAATCCAACCGCTTACCGGGTAGATTCAGACGATGGTAAAACGGTTGTTACCAAATTTTGAGCCACCGCCCCATAACCCCCTGCGGAGTCACCGAGTGAATTGGGGTCGGATTGTTCGTTCCCTGTGTGAAGGGTGTGGTGGGCGGCATTTCTCCGTAAGTTTGAACTCGCCGGGTCTGATTCAATTCGACCCGTAAGGCGACCGACGCCGCGATTTGAAAGCGTTGACTTCGGGGGTTCAGTTGCACCGCCACGGTCGCGACTCTGAGTCTAGGACGGAGCGACATGTCAGCCTTGTTGCCTAATCTCACGGCCCATGGTCTCTCATTCGGATATTCTAATCTCCCATGATGGCTGACAAAGTCGGACGCGACTCACAGATGCTGTTATGTTGCGATCTAGACCATCCCCGCCCCGGGGTTTCGAGACCGCGTGGTCCAACTTGACGCCAACGTTCCTGCGCGGTTGAGCAGGCCCCTCGTCCCTCTTTTGAGGGGCCGGTATCGCGGGTTGACGGGAGATTTGCGTATTCTTGGCGTTTGTTCGGTGGTGAGAAGCGACTAGGGTTGACGTTGATTGAATGCCCGGCTGCGTTCCGTACTCTTTGGTGGTGATGATGGATGCCATAGATGGCGCCGTGTTTGAGTTCGGACCACTGTAGAGGTTTGTGCCTGGATCACTTCTCGACGACGTGCTGCCAGGTCGAGACGAGCCTGGGTCCGTAATCGAGGTCGTGCCAACTACCGAGGTGGTCGTCGGCGGGCCTGGGGGTATGAATGGGTTCGTTGATGGTGATGGGTTGGGTCCTGTATGCGTCTCGTGTAACTCCGTCCTATCGTCGGATGCTTCGAGTTCGGTGGTTAGGAGTGTCGGAGGTGCTCGCCCGAGAATAGGACCAGATGCGGTCCCGGGGGTTCGTATTGTGCCCGTCGCCTTACGCACAGACCGCCTAGTGTTCATAAGGTGCCTCGGTAGAACTGGAGTGCTCAAGGTCACGAATCCCGGGCCAGAGAAGAAGTCATCGCAATTCTGATCCAGAAGGTTGCTGGCGTCCGCTTGGAGTGGGATATCGAACGACATGGAGACGTCTTGGGTAGAATCATCGTCTGGCGGTGGCAAATGGCGAGTTATCGTGATGTCCACTTCCGGAGTCGCGTAGCGGCCGACCATTGTCGTGAGGGTTCGTTGATGAAAACGGGAGAGAAGGAGAGAAGGAGACGCGTCCGAGTTCAACGAGGTCACGTGCTCAAGCCTGAACCCCCTCCTCCTTCCACCCCCGACGTCCCGAAATGCAGACCCTGGCGCTCCGGGCCAGGCTTCTGTCCCCAGCCTCAAGTTCGGGGACGATGTCCGTGAGGACTTACGCCGTATCCGTGAAGCCACCACGCCGGTACCCAAAGAAAACCGAGCCACGTATTTACTCGGAACGGAAACAATTCCTGTACAACCAATACCTCCGGCTCCTCGAGACGAGCAAGGAATCCCCCCTCGTTTTCTTACAACACAACAACTTTTCCATTTTGCGTCTCACGAAACTCCGAAAAGACATCGCCGCTGCCACCGCGCGTAAGGCCGGCTTTGCACCTTCTCTCCTCAACCCTGGGCCCACACCCTTGACCCCAAGCAACGATCCCTCCATCACCACCCCACCATCACTCACGGTCATTCGCACTTCGATTTTTGGCGCTGCTCTGCGCAACTATGCCGCCATCGATGCAAAGACGGCCAAAGATATCTCCGGAACGGTGGAGAACGGCCTCGCCATCCTCTCGCTTCCGTCACTCGATCCTCCGACGCTGAATGCAATTCTAAATGCGTTGCACAAGTCGGCTCCGCCGTTGAAGCCGGGGGAAAAGGCAAAGGTCCCGTCAAGGAAGCCATCCGCGGATGATCCGGATTTCGTCCCCGGCCGAAGGGTCAAACGGGTCAAACCGACCCTCACTCCCGAGTTGGCTGTCATGGGTGCGCTGATCGAGGGGAGGATCTTCAAATTGGCAGCCGTCCAAGATGTCGCATCCCTACCAACACTCGATACTCTTCGTGCCCAGTTGATCGGATTAATCAGCTCCCCCGCGAATCAAATCGCTGGCATCTTGGGTCAGGCGAGCGGTGGACAGCTCGCGAGGACGTTGGAGGGTTTCAAGAAGGGTTTGGAGGACGCCGAGGGCGATGCGAGTTCCACCGGATAGATTACAATACACTCTGCACACACAAACACACATAGTATGACCTCGTGCGCCCCCCGGAACCAATCGAACGCCGCCCCGGGCCTTTCCTTAGCCCGATTAAACTTTCTTGGCGCATCACGAGAGAAAAAAGCGATGGATCGGTCAGATATCAGTCAGGGGGACATCCAGGATCCATCGTGTGATCAAATCCTGAGGTGGACATCGCAACAGTCAGGTATGGTGGCAACAAATCGGGGGAAATTTGACAATCTACCCACCAATGCAGCCTCGGGTTGATCGTACGGAACCATGTGACTGGGTACAGTACCCCCATTAGTCCCCAGACCAAACCTAAAACTCATGAGAGGAAAGGGGAAAATAACACTCACCCAGCTTCAAACACGTTGACGAACGTGACATTGCCAGCTGTTGATCCCCGCCCTCCCGCTGTGCGAATCGTGCCTGCCCTGTGCCTCGATGCCCTCGTGATCCACGGTTTTGCTTCCGAAGCCACGAACTCCTCGTGATAAACGTTTGGAAATTTGCCGACCCAACGTTCATTGCCCATGTAATTACACATGGCATCTGTGTTCACCCGCACCATTCGAATTTCAGAGCGGCGTTTCCAATACCATCTGGAGCGGCTGACCTGCGTTCCCAGCGTACACCAGTAATCGCACCCCCTCATTGACAAGATCCGTGAGGAGCAGGGCACTATCTCGTATCGCGTCGGCTTGGAGTGCAAAATCCTTGTTGACGTCCGCGTTACATGCTTCGAACGTAAGAGTGGGGTCAACGCCGAGTGACCTCTTCACATGTTCGCCGTTCATCCAGCTCTCCAGCCAGCCTAATTCCGGGAAACATTCCGGTCCGTACTCCGGCACGCTGCACGTTTTACGCACGTCGTACAAGTTCAACCCCGTCTCTGAGAAAACGTGAACGATGAAGGGGGCTGAACGCGAGGTGGTCAGGCGGTACGCACTTTCCATTGGGGCGTAGAGTTGTGAATAGCAGTAATAAGCTGCGGACAGGCACCCCGTACGGGTCGGGAACCTGTAGCATGCCCGAACGAGCCGATCGCATGCGGCTGACCCTCGTTTCATTGAGTTGCATTCCTTCCCGCCGGGGTCCAGAATCCTGTACGGCCCGTAGCAAGCGTAATTGCGGACGGTGGCAAACTGTTCGAGCGGATCCGTAAGACCATTCGCGAGAACCACGGATGCCAGGTTTATCCGTGTCAACCCAGGGATAGGGGCCAAAGCCAGTTCTTTATTCTTTTTATGGAATAGCGAAGCAGCGTGTGGCGCGTAAGTTCCGCCATAGCTCTCTGCGGCGATGTGAAATGGCGCGGAAGCATATTCGGGGAATCTGGCAAAGAAGAGCTGGAAAAATACATAGACGTCTTCTCCAGCGATTGTACTCCGATCGACCTTGGAGCCATCATCAGAGTACGAGAAACCGACTTTGACTGGCTGGTCCAGGAATAGGATATGGCTGTCGGTGTTCCAGGAGTACTCGTTATAGGTCACGTTTGCGCCATCCTCGGTGACTCGGCACGGTCCCAATTCTAATAGAAGGCCTGTGGAAGAAGAACAACCTGGACCGCCTACGACAAATAGTTAGGGCAGCTGTCAGATCAAGAAGAAACCTTAGTGTGGTGGTCACCGTTAGTCCAATAGATGAAATCAGCGGTGTCAGGTGCGTTTCTTGATTCGAAGAACCTACGCGGGAGTAGCGGCTGATGAGCCAGCGTCAAACCCAAGGCATGTGTGGGACCTCACCAGAAGAACAGGTGTTTTCCGGAAGTGATGTCCATGTAGCCCGAATACTGTCGTACTGAAGGATCGCAGATCTTAGGTTTGGTAATTCTAAGACTGTGATCACTGAACTCGGAATGTTGTACCAACTCATCTGCGACGTCACCCCTTAATCAGCAAACCTTGTCCAAGGGGAAGGCTCCACTCACGGTCCACGCCGTTGACCTGAAAAAGCTTCCGTGTTACGGCCGGAGAGGTGACACCGGACACGGCGGGCGGCCTACCAGTGACATGCGTTTCGGTGTCACCGAGGATGGCTTGGACCTTGGGGTCACCCGCAGCGACCCGTGCCGCACATACTCCTATGACCGCCAGGAGAGCCGACTTCATGGTGGTCGACAAAATGGAGGTAATGACTGTGGGAGAGTGGCGAATGCGCGGGAACCCGGTTTCGATCATTGAGCTGATCACGATCGGGAGTCCGCAATTCCCGGCGACTCCCCGAACTTTCGCCAACCTGCACGCCTCATACGGACGTGTCCCCCGAGCGTCAAGACGAAAATAGACGAGCACAAGCAAGGAAGGCTGTCTTAGTGCGCAGTCATGATTACCCAAAAATCCGAGGAACGCCGAGCCCTGCCGTGAAATCATGGATGTCACCGATGTGTTTGAGCCCAACGGTCGGAATGGGGCGCCCACGTCCTGGGCGACCAGAGACGCCCCTCCCCGATCACGGACAAGCCCACTCGAGGCTTATGAGGGATCCAGAAATGTGGCGAATGGCGCCAGCACACAGAAAGGGTTCATTGTGGATCCATCAACCTCATTTGTGGCATCCAAAACGCCCGAAATTTACGGAACCAGAAGCGCGTACATGTATTATTTATTGTTGGTATTTAGAAGATTAAATACACGAGAGACGAGGGAACAGATCAATTCGTCAGAGGGACGTTCTTGACCCATCGGGTAATCATGTCCTGGATGAGTGGAACAAGTCAGTGTCTTCCATCCATTGGGAAGCACGATAACGACGTACAAGAGCGGCCTCAGGTTGGTCGTACGGAACCATGTGGCTGGAAACCCCCTGAGTTTAAATGTCGAGTAGGGGTGCAGAAAAGTTGCTTACCCAGCCTCATGGACAGTCAGGAACGTGACATTCCCGGCCGTGAAACCGTTGCCACCAGCAGTCCTCACAGTTCCAGCAACGCGCGCACCGCCCTTGGTAATCCAGGGGATGGGTTTGGAGGATGCGAACTCATCGTGGAAGACGTTATCAAATTTGGAAACCCAACGCTCGTTACCCATGAAGTTACACATTGCATCTGGTTTGTCGTCAGCGCACTCCAACAAAACAGGTAGCTATCAGGTGCATACCAGCGTTGCCAGCGTATACCAAGAGACGGATACCTTCGTTAACAAGGTCGGTGAGAAGCAATGCGCTATTCCTCATGCCGTCAGCCTGGAGCGTGAAGTCCTGGTTGACCCGCGTGTTGCAAGACTGGAAGGTCAGAGAAGGGTTGACGCCCAATTCCTTCTGGATCTTGGCGTCGTTCATCCACGTCTCTATCCACTCGAGTCCCTTGTAACAGAGCGGTCCGTCCTTCTGACGATCGCAGGTCCTACGAACATCATACATGTTGAGGCCAAGCTCTGCCTGCAAGTCAGTGCTGTGAACATGGGGTGAAACTAAGTTGATACGGACGCTGGAGTGGGCCAAGAAGCTGGGACCAACAGTAGAGTTGAGCAGGGACGCAGGTCAAGCGTGAGTCGAACCTGTAACAAGTCTGAACGAGCTGCTGGCAGGTCGGGACCTTGGACCTGAGAGCCTTACACTGGGGACCTTGTGGGTCGTCGTACACAGCGTAAGGGCCATCACAGGCCCAATCCGGAATGGAGGCCATTTGTTCGTATGGGTCCGTGAGTCCGTTAGCGAGGATGACCGAAGCAAGGTTGACCTTGATCAGACCGGGAACTGGAGCCAGGGCAAGTTCCTTGTTCTTCTTGTGGAAAATGGAGGCAGCGTTAGGAGCGTACGTTCCGCCGTAACTTTCCGCAGCCATGTGGAAGGGGGCCTTGGAGTATTTTGGGAAACGAGAGAAGAACAGCTGGAAGAACGCGTATACGTCCTCTCCGGCCGCGGCGCTACGGTCGACCTTGGAGCCATCGTCGGAGTAGGAGTATCCGACATTGACAGGTTGGTCGAGGAAGAGGATGTTGGTGTGTGAATTCCAAGAGTGCTTGTTGTACGTCACGGACGTCTCATTTGCGATTTGGCAAGGACCCAGCTCGAAAAGTAATCCCGTGGTCGATGAACAACCAGGACCACCTGTAGGATGGTTTGTCAGAACTCTTGGATGGGTTCTATTCCTCGATCCTACCATTCGCCCAATAGATGAAGTCGGCGGACGCAGGGTTCTCCCTGGATTCAAAGAACCTAAACCATGCTTAGTGTAGGCACGCGAACACCGCGCATTTGGCTCACCAGAAGAAGAGATGCTTTCCGTTAGTGACATCTAGGTATCCAGAGTACTGTTTCACATTCGGGTCGCAGAGTTTCGGCTCGGTTACGCGAAGTCGATATGCGGAGAGCGCGGGGTTGGTAACAAGTTCGTCTGGTCGCAGTCAATCGATGAGATCCCATGTGTTAATGTGTCACAAGACCTAGACTGACAAGTTAGGCCGTTATGGTTGATAAAGTCGCGTCCGTCCTGGACCCATTGCTTGACTTTGTCTTCGGCCTTGTCGAACACGGAATCCACCCCATTGCGAATACCTTGGATATCCTGCTCGGAGACACCAAACACAGTCTGAAGGTTGTATGATGGGACAGCGAGCGCTGCAGACACGAGGGCGAGGAGGGGAAGGAATCCGACTCTCATCGTTGTTGACTGGGAGGGTCGCTGCGGCAGGATCCGGCTGGATTTGGGTACCCGGCCGGTCGTGATCCCCACGTGATGACGGGATACCCATCGTCGGCCATGCCAATCGGTGACCAGTTGAACAAACAAGTAGTATGCGATGTGGTCCCGCTACGACTCATGCAACCCCCTCTCGTGCCTGGAGGTTCTCGTTATCAGCCACCCTCGTTTATCGCGACCTGGCCAGTGTTGGTGGGACACCCGTTAGACGTTGATGGCACACTCGACTGTGCTCACCTGACAAAGTCCTGTGAGAAAGCTGTTCCTCGGATGCCACATCGGCAGACGCGTGTCACCTGAACAATTCCACTCCGGCGGGGTCAGATGTTTTTTGCCGAGTGGTGAGGGTGCCAGGCGCGGTCGTGCAATGCGGCTGATCCCCATTATCCGTATTCCAAGTAAACCTTTCCGCGCGTACATGGCGTCATCCCACTGCCGCCGCGGTGGCCAACACCAAATGAAATAATCGAACCGTGGTGGATTCA
>Ga0307516_10001823_pt1 | contig 29270 bp, 22 predicted proteins | sample 19_EM_MG_FD_203310 | JGI IMG/M metagenome (GOLD analysis project Ga0307516, IMG submission 203310) | Populus trichocarpa ectomycorrhiza microbial communities from riparian zone in the Pacific Northwest, United States - 19_EM | ecosystem: Host-associated > Plants > Roots > Unclassified | place... | reverse complement strand
GGCACTCCTGTCGCGTTGATCGTCGAATCCACATTATAAGGAGCAGCCCTGTTATACAATTTCTTATAATACCAGCAGGCCACCAGCGCATCGTATTGCGCCGCGCTGACATAGGCATAGGCTCTGGATGCATAGGGCGGGTTGGCAAAAGGAAATAAAGGGTAGTTAAAGGGATTGGCCGCATTGGGAATGGGATAGGTCCCGTCCGGGTTCTGATACGGAGGTAAATTATATTTAGCGGTCAATGCCCGCATGATCTCATTCCATCGTAATACTCCGCCGGCGCTCCAGTATTTGATTTTTTCCCTGTCCGCATTCGAAAGATGGGCCTGGAAGCCCTTGATCTCGATCAGGTCTGAAAGGTAGAGAGGGGCCGTCAGTGCAGCGGGGGCCGCTACCGCAAAAGTATCGGGGCGTGTAAGCAGCACCGTCTTCCAGCTGCCTGCATTCAGGTCCTGGTTGGTCGGGTTCAAGGCAGGGATCCCGGCAGTCCGGTCCGAAACTCCCTTATTACAGGCAAGCCCTGTTACCAGGACGATCGCCAGGATCGTCAGGCGGAATGGCTGATCCGCGTTGGTTCTTATGGATCCAATTTTCTGTGGCATATTAATTCGTTTTAGCAGCTTGTTTAACAGGGGTTTTGGTCTTGCGGGAGAAATCCAGGATATAGAAGGCCCCGATATCATAGGCCGTCGATTGGCCGACATTCCGGCCCCTGACCGTATAATTGCCGCCGCCCGTCAGTGACAGCCCCGTTATGGCTTTGAAATTGTATTTAAAATGGCCGCCCACCATCGTGGCATTCATTTTATTGCTGGGGAAAGGCATGTCATTCTTCCGGATATCGAATCCGCCCAGCGTCTTCATTTCCGATGCCACCGCTTCGAGGATCCAACGTTCGCTCCGGTAACCGATCCGTAAATTAAAGGACGCCCTATTGGGCATTTCCACCTCGTTCGTCAGATGCTCCTCCGTCGTATAATAAGAAGTCCTGTCGATCTTGATGTTGTCCGTTAACGTATAAGTGCCGGAAGCCGTCACAAAAAAATTCCTGAGCTGATAATCGGCCAGGATCCTGCCTGAAAGGGTCTTGCTACGCAGCCCGATGGACAGTGGTAAGAAATCCGCGATATAATTCGTCAGGGGCAGGGACCCGCCTCCCAATGCATAGAGCGAGAGGACCCCTTTCCCGATATTTTGCTCGACGGCCAGCCATTTCACCCAGACAGAAAGATCCTGTACGCCGTGTATGCCATGCAGGGTGCCTGCCGTAGCATGCGTCCACACATACGGCGCGTTGGCGAGTATGTTCAACTTTTTGCTCACTCCGTATACGCCCATCAGCCCGAACATTTGCGTGGACACCGTGCCCAGGTTGTCATTGTTCCGCTTGAACTTGCCTTCCCAGTAATTCTTCCAACTGCTGTGGCTATAGGTGCCGCCGATACATAAATTATTTTTAGTCATCATGATCGCGTCTTCGTCTGTCTGCGCCATGAGCGCTGAAGAATGCAGCAAAAGCACCACAACGAAGGCAGGCAAAGCATTTTTAGTAAAAAGCACAAAAGGCATACGAGTTGTTTTTGGATTATTTATTAGTAGTCAGGATATGTGGTCTTTTTTTCGATATCTTGTAAGAATAGCTCAAACTAATGGAATAATCCGCGAAAGCGGCGTCTCCCTGTACATGAACCATTTTTCCCGGATCGGTGATTTTTGAGTTTTGTAAATTCTGGTCCGCTATATCAGCAGAACTTTGTATGCGGTTCTTTATGAAATTATAAGGAACAAACAGACTTAAACTATGCTGTCCGGTACGATAAGACACGCCGGATTCAACGGCAACTACATAACCCGGACGACGGTAGTCCACATTACCTCCGATTAAATCATATGCCGGGATCCCTTCTACACGTCCTGCCAATGAGAAAACGAGGTTCTTGGCTTTTCCGGTTCCGGCCATAAAACCTGCGCGGGCAAAATATTGATCCGGACTACCGTAAATTTGATATCCTTCCAGGCCGGCTTTTGGCGCTGATTTAGAAGTGCCATTGGATTCTTTTGGGCTAAACAGGTAATAACCATTGGCAAAGGCATAAACACTTTTATATACTTTCCTGAACCCCTGAAATTCCAGTGAGAATCCTACTCCGCCGTCACCAGGCTGGATTGCCTGGTCCATAACTACTCTTTGTGTAGTCCCGTCTGATTGGGGGGCATTGTCAGTTGCGGAACAACTTCCTGTATTTAATTTTATACCGGCTCCAATCATCAGGTTGCCTATAGACGCTTTATCGGGATTAAATATCCAATAATTAACCCCTATACGTACGTCGCCAAGTCCTTTTGCAAATACACTATAACGAAAAGTGTCTTTTGCGTTTGTTCTCAATACCTGCGACCGCTCATTATGCACATAAGGAATACTTACATTCAGTTGAAAACGGTTTGTTAAGCCGTACGACAAATTAAGGTCCACGGCATGTGAGTAAATATTCACTGCGTTACCACGGTCCTTACCATCAGGACCATGGCCGCCTCCCGTTATCTGGCGCTGAGGTTGTTCCTCCGTGCCAACGAAATGTCTCCAGGAATGGAAATAACGATAACTTGCTCCTACCTGTAAATCGCCTTTGGAAAGATTGTATGTGTTGGAGGAGACCACAGGATTCACACCGCCCATTTGACGAATGGCCACGCATCCCTGTGCAAGGGTCCTGATCGAAGAGCTGATGAATAAAAAAGTTATGATCAATAATGTAATCTTTCTCATAAGTTGTTGTTTTGATGTTGGTTAGTTTTTTTTCATTTTCAATCGTTCTACGACGAGAGCGCCTACTTTCGTTCCGAATTCCGTGCTGACAATACAGGAATGGTGGAAGTGGATACCTCCGTAGAATCTCGCCCAGTTATTCTCTCCGGCGGCGTCACGGAAAGACTTAAAGGACCGGCTCTTGATACCGAAGTCCACTTCTGTCGTATCCGTATAAGCGAAATTGTCCCCGAAGACACTGGTCAGGGCTTCCGCCGCGGCGGAGGAACAGGTGGAATGTCCACAGGTATATTCCGGGAACGGCGGGGTCTGCAGGTGCGGGCGCCAGTTAGGATCGATGTATTTGTTGATCACCGTCTCCGGCCTCACCGTATTGTGCCGGAATTTTTCATCCCAGCATTGGATGAATGCATCGAAGAGGGCGATCGAAGTTTTTGCGTAAGCACAGACCGTCGTGGGGAAATCGGCTTTTGCCTTTTTAGCGGCGATCCCTACGATGCTCATCCAATGCCCGGGAGGAGAGAACTTTTTCGTACCGAACATCAGGTGGCCGGATACATTCAATTTAAAAGGATTGTCGTCCCAGAAATCTGCGATATGCGCCTGTTCTGCCGTCAGGCTATCGCCTGCCTTTTTTATGCTCATCACTTCCTTATAATAATCGCTGTTCTTATCTGTAATATTGAATTTATAAGGCGGGGGCGGTATAAATTGCGTCGAGCTGTCCATGACCACCGTGCGTATGCTCGTCCAATGAGGTTCCATCGCAGAAGCGTAGGCAGGAGGAGTGGGTACCCAACGACCCGGAGAATCCGACATGACGGTGTATTCCGTGGCGCCGCGTGTTTCCAGGTAATTATCCTTCTTGCTCCATTTCATGATGGCTGCCGAGACCGTATCCGCATAGGCGACGGAATTCTTAAAGACATCGTCAGGCATCCCATGATCGATAGCCATTTTTTTCAGGCTGTCCACGTAGTCCTTCATGCTGCCGGCAGGGAAGGTAACGGCTTCTCCTAATTTACAATAAGCCAGCAGGGAAGCAAATTCGACATCCAGTGGCTGTCCTGCAATGGGCTTGGGCACGGGCTTCAACCCGTTTACCTGGCCGGCCAGGGACTGGTATTGATCCGGGTAACCGCCGGCAACCACTTCGTAAGCCGCAACGCTGGCATAGAGATAATTGCGGGAGCCGATGATCGGAGGAAAATTATTGCCCATCACCACATTGTTCAACTGATAAACAGTGGCACAGAACAGGATGGGGTCTTTGAACACCGCATCATAGTCCTTTTTGGAATTACATGCTACTAGACCCGTCGCCATACAGGCGATAAGAAGGAATTTATACATCAATATTGATTTTACGAACTGGATACGCGCATCATTTCTCCTCATGGGAGAATGGGCGTGAGGCGATCCCGACAGGGAACTTACCTGTTAAGCAAGGGAGAACAGAGCATCCGGGGGCTGCTCCAGGGTGAAAGCATAGGATGAATGCAGGGAAGCCGCCTGGTAGATGGTCCCTGGCAAAGCGGGGGAAGCGCTGAAATGGCCTCCTATGGAAAAAAGGTCGTTGGTAGCATAGTATTCCGTGACGGGGCTTTTCGAAATCCCCTGGTGAGGATCCGAAGATTTATTCTGACCATTCTGCTGCAGGTCGTTGGTCAGTTTAAAAAATTCGTTCTTAGCCATCCGGATCTGCATAACACCCTGGTTGGGGATGCATAACAATTCGACGAAGTCATTGGAAATCCGGCGTTTAACATATTTATATGCAACGCCTTTGATATTGATCTGACCGTCTACGCGTTCGAACTGGCTGGAAGTATTGAAATAAGAAAGGTGAGTGGTAGGAACTTTGATGGAAATGAGCTGGGAATCATCGTAATTATTGAGGTCCAGCCTTGCTTCCAGTTGCCGGTCGGCCTTGGCTTCCTGGTAGGCCGTAAACAGCCGGTAACCGCACCAGTTAAAGCACAGAATACCCATGAGCAGTATGGCAGCAATCTTCTTCACGGATACCAAATTAGGTATTTTTTTAATTATTCTGCGTTTTTTCCAAAAAAATGGATTTCGGCAAAAACTAACAGTCATTAGTTTTTTGGAGTAATTTTGCCTGTCTGCCAAATGTTTACACTATGAGTATTCCTCCTGTCAATAAGGTCCGCATGGTAACGGCCGCCGCTCTTTTCGACGGTCATGATGCGGCCATTAATATCATGCGCCGCCTGTTGCAATCGAAAGGTGTCGAGATCATCCACCTCGGGCACAATCGTTCCGTAGCTGAAATAGTAGAATGCGCCATCGAAGAAGATGTCCAGGGGATCGCGATCACCTCCTACCAGGGGGGCCACCTGGAGTTCTTTAAATATATGAAAGATCTCCTCGAAGAGAATGGCTGCGGTCATATTAAGATCTTCGGGGGCGGGGGTGGAACGATCCTTCCCAAGGAGATCCAGGAATTGCAGGAATATGGGATCACCCGCATTTATTCCCCCGATGACGGCAGAAAAATGGGACTGGAAGGCATGATCGAGGACGTAGTAAGGCAGTGCGATTTCCCCCTGAATGGCCACCCCGGGAATTTTAAAGGAGAAATGAAACTGGGCGAATGGAAGGATATCCGGCAAATAGCCAGGTCCATCTCCAATGCGGAGAATGGGGCCACTGTGGCAACCCCGGCTGCCAATGCAAGCTCCGCGAATGCTGCCCCTGACTCATCACTCACCACAGAGCACTCACAATCGCAAACTCCCCAAATCCCCAAATCCAAAAATCCCAAAATCTCAAAATCTCAAAATCCCTTGGGCGCCGAAGCGTCTCGCGTAGGCTGCCCCGTCCTCGGCATCACCGGTACAGGCGGAGCGGGGAAATCCTCCGTGACAGATGAGATCGTCAGAAGGTATCTGAACAGGTTTACCGACAAGACGATCGCCGTCATTTCCGTAGACCCTTCCAAGAAAAAAACGGGAGGCGCGCTGTTAGGCGACCGGATCCGCATGAATTCCATTGCCGGCCCACGCTCCTATATGCGGAGCCTGGCGACCCGGGAGAGCGACCGGGCCCTCAGTAAACACGTACAGGATGCGATCGATGTCTGTAAGGATGCGGGTTACGACCTCATTATCCTTGAATCGGCCGGTACGGGACAGAGCGATGCCTCCATCCTCGATTACACCGATCTCAGCCTCTATATCATGACGCCTGAATACGGGGCCGCCTCTCAACTGGAAAAGATCAATATGCTGGATTATGCAGATGTGATCGCCATTAATAAATTCGATAAGGCCGGCGCGCTGGACGCCCTCCATGATGTTCGTAAACAATATAAGCGCAATCACGGCCTCTGGAATGCAAAAGACGGGGAACTGCCCGTGGTCGGCACCATCGCCGCACAGTTCAATGATGCCGGCATCAATGAATTATTTGAAAAATTGCTGGTCGTTCTTGAAAAAAAGACCGCCACCGTCTTCGGCAGATCGGAAGCCTTCACACATACAAAGGATACCACGACCCAATCCCAGATCATACCTCCTGCGAGGAGCCGGTACCTGTCCGAGATCAGCGCTGCTATCCGGGAATATGACCGGCAGGCAGAAGAACAGGCCGCTATCGCTACGAAATTATACCAGCTCGACGGCGTGTTGCGGGAACTGGGAGATGCGTTTCCCGGTCGCGGTCCATTGGTAGAGCAACAACAAAAGCTCGAAAAACAATTGCTTCCCGTCTGTAAGAAGCTGATCGCGGAATGGGAGGCAACAAAGGGATCGTACCGGAAAGAATTCTTTGAATACGATGTCCGGGGCAAGGTCATTCAACAGCCGCTGTATATCGAGTCCTTATCCCATACCCTTATTCCAAGGATCGGGCTGCCCCGCTTTAAAGATTGGGGAGACATCCTTCGTTGGCGCTTACAGGAAAACTTTCCCGGTAAGTATCCGTTCACGGCAGGTGTATTCCCTTTAAAAAGATCGGAAGAAGATCCTACCCGTATGTTCGCGGGTGAAGGCGGTCCCGAACGCACCAACAAACGTTTTCATTATGTCTCTTCCGATCAGCCGGCTAAAAGATTAAGCACCGCTTTTGATTCCGTGACCCTTTATGGGGAAGACCCGGACCATCGCCCGGATATCTACGGAAAGGTCGGTAATGCAGGTGTCAGCATCGCTACGGTGGATGATGCGAAAAAACTTTATAGCGGCTTTGATCTTTGCGATCCCAAAACTTCGGTGAGCATGACCATCAACGGCCCGGCGCCCATCCTGCTGGCCTTTTTCATGAATGCCGCCATCGACCAGCAATGCGAGAAATACATAGACGAAAATAATTTATGGCCATCGGTAAATAAAATGCTCGAAGAAAGGTCCGCTGGTCTGCCGCGCCCCGTCTACTTCAATCCCTCTTCGCCGGAAGGACTGCCTGCCGGGAATAATGGCCTGGGCCTGAAACTACTCGGGTTCAGCGGTGATGAAGTATTGCCCGCGGAGGTCTATGAAAAGATCCGGGCAAAAGCCTTATCCCAGGTAAGGGGTACGGTACAGGCGGACATTCTGAAAGAGGACCAGGCCCAAAACACCTGTATCTTCAGCACCGAATTCGCCCTCAAGCTGATGGGCGATGTACAGGCTTATTTCATCAGCAGGGAAGTCCGCAATTTCTACAGCGTATCCATCAGCGGCTATCATATCGCCGAAGCGGGAGCCAATCCCATCAGCCAGTTGGCATTCACCCTCTCTAACGGATTCACCTACGTGGAATATTATCTCAGCCGGGGCATGCATATCGACGATTTTGCGCCCAATCTCTCTTTCTTTTTCAGCAATGGCATGGACCCTGAATACAGTGTGATCGGTCGTGTGGCCAGGCGGATCTGGGCCAAAGCCATCAAGCATACATACAAAGGCAATAGCCGTTCGCAGAAATTAAAATATCATATTCAGACCAGCGGTCGCAGTCTCCATGCCCAGGAGATCGATTTTAATGATATCCGCACCACTTTACAGGCATTATATGCGATCTATGATAATTGCAACTCCCTGCATACGAATGCCTATGACGAAGCGATCACGACCCCTACGGAGGAGAGCGTGCGCCGCGCAATGGCAATCCAATTGATCATCAACAGGGAGTTGGGCAGCGCCCGCACGGAGAATTTCATCCAGGGCAGCTTCGCCATCGAAGAACTGACCGACCTGGTGGAGGCCGCCGTCATGACCGAGTTCGACCGCCTGACAGAACGCGGAGGCGTATTGGGAGCGATGGAACGTATGTACCAACGGAATAAGATCCAGGAAGAAAGCCTTTATTATGAAAGTCTCAAACACAGCGGGGAGTTACCCATCGTAGGCGTCAATACCTTCCTTAATAAAAAAGGTTCGCCTACCATTCTGCCGGGCGAAGTGATCCGCAGCACCACGGAAGAAAAAGAACAACAGATCCATAATCTGCGGGCATTCTGGAAGAGGAACGAGACTAAGAGCAAGGGCAGGCTGGAAAAGCTAAAACAAGTAGCCGTCAGCAATGGCAATCTCTTTGCGGAATTGATGGATACCGTCAAATATTGCAGCCTGGGTGAGATCACGCATGCCCTCTATGAAGTCGGCGGCCAATATCGTCGCAATATGTAACTTTGGTATATGGCAAACGAAAGGATCGTTCCTATCGCATTCAAAAAGGAACTTAGCAAGGAAATAAACCCTGCCACTATTTTGGCAGGGGATACGGGCGGAACAAAGACAAATATGGCGCTATACCGGTCAGATGACAAGGGCCTGACCCTCCTGCGGGAGAAAAGATACGCGTCCCACGACTACTCTTCCCTCACGGATATCGTATTGGATTTCTGCGGAAAAAATATGCCGGACCGGTATTGTTCGGCCGTAGCAGGTCCCGTGCTTAAAGGGAAAAGCCATCTCACCAATCTCAACTGGCAACTCGATAGCGAAGAGATGGGCCAAACCCTGAAGATACCCGTCTGCTTCATCAACGACCTCGAAGCAACGGCGTATGGGCTGGCAGGACTGGAAGAGGACAAGCGAATGGTTCTCGCCGAAGGGGAGCCGGGAGCCGTTGGGAACATCGCCATCATCGCCCCCGGTACGGGACTGGGAGAGGCAGGATTGTATTGGGATGGGCAACGTTATCATCCATTTGCCACCGAAGGTGGTCATAGCGATTTTGCCCCCCGCAATGAGACGGATATCGAACTCTATCGTTACCTGCAGCAGCAGTTCGGCCATGTGAGCTGGGAGCGGGTAGTATCCGGAATGGGCATCAAGACCCTCTATCATTTTCTCACCGATGCCCGCAAAGAGCCGGTGCCGGACTGGCTTGCAGAGCGCATGCAGAAGGAAGATCCCGCAGCCGTGATCAGCGAGGTCGCCATCAGGCATGAAGATCCCGTTTGCGCTGAGGCCATGGATCTCTTCGTTCGATACCTGGCCACGGAATCCGCCAGTCTGGTACTAAAGCTGATGGCTACCGGTGGATTGTATATAGCCGGCGGCATCCCTCCTAAAATATTGCCGCTCCTGCAACATAAGAACTGGGAAGAGAACTTCGACAATAATGGCCGCATGCACGATCTGTCGGAAAAAGTGCCGGTCTATGTCGTACTCAATGACAAGATGGCCCTGATGGGCGCCGCTTATTATGGCGCTTATAATATGTAGCCTGCCCCTAACCGATCAATCGCCAGGGATCCTTAATATGTTTGACATAGATCAAACAAAAATCCTCCATGGTTGACATAGGTCAAGCTGACCCCCTCTTTTCTTATACTAATTTTATACTCGTCTTAAATTCTTTGAGGACGCAAATTGCGTCCTCAAAAACAGGCACGCAATAGTATATCTTCTTCAAAATTGGAGGTCACAAAATGTGACCTCCAATTCAAACACCAAATAAAATCTTATGCCAGTAAAAACAAGTGTCATTCAAATTACAGACGAAGTAGTGGTCGATAAAATTTACCATATCAGGGGGCAAAAAGTAATGCTGGATAGAGACCTCGCAGAGCTTTATGGAGTGGAGACCAAAAGGTTAAAAGAAGCTGTCCGTAGGAACAGCGAGCGGTTCCCCGAAGATTTTATGTTCGAGTTGAATGAAGAGGAGTTCGAGGTTTGGAGGACGCAATTTGCGTCCTCCAAATCAGATCGTCAGGGTTTGCGGCATGCGCCTTTCGCCTTCACCGAGCAAGGCGTCACCATGCTTTCCTGCATCCTCAACAGCGAACAGGCTATCGCCGTCAATATCCAGGTCATACGGATCTTTACGCGGATGCGGGAAATGCTGCTGACCCACAAGGATATTTTACTGGAACTGGAAAAGATCGAACACAGGCTGACAGGACATGATGAACAGATAGGGCGCATCTTCGGCCATCTGAAAAAAATGCTGAACCCCGAGACCCCTCCCCGCAGAAGAGTCGGGTTCCGTCGAAAAGACGAATCGGAATAATTTCGAGGATAACAAATATTTATTTCGCGGAAAAGATCTTCCCGGGCTTCCGGACTACACATACAGCTTCTGACAATTCCCGCAATAAAAAGCCCTTCGCTGGGTCTTTCCCAGGTGGGCGACCTTGATCAAGGGTATATTACATCGGGGACAGGTTTTTTTCGTATGTGCCAGCCAATGCTTTTTTAATTCAAAGGCCTTTTTCCATTTGAGAAAGTCAAAGCTGTAATTCCTCGCTTCTTTTATCAATTGGGTAAGTTTGCGCGGCGGAAGTTTACCGACCTTGCTTTCGGGATGGACCCCGATACGATACAAGACCTCGTTCTTGATGATATTACCGACACCAGCGAAAATTTGCTGGTCCAGCAGGGCATCGGCTACCAGGGTCTCCGGGATCGCCTTTAATTTCTTTCGCGCCGCGGCGGCATCCCAATCGTCACTCAATACGTCCCCGCTCCAGTCATAGACCTCATCGGGTTTTCCTTCCAGTATTTTTATGGAACAGGTATAAAAATATAAGTCGCCCTTGCTGAATTTCAGGTGGAGGCGGAGGCGGGGATTAGGCTTGGTCTGCTCATTGATGCTATAAGAGCCAAACATCAGGAAATGCACACGCAGGGTCGTTCGCGGCAGACAGATGAGAAAATGCTTGCCCCAGCTCCTGAAAGCTGTGACCTTTTGGTCGACAAGAAGGCTCATATCAATTTTCGCATTGCCGCTGGCCGCAACTATTTTTTCCCCCTTAAAGGGTTGAACCAAATCTTTCAGGATCACAATCGAGGGGCCTTCGGGCATGTTTCTAACCTGTTTTGCCAGACCTATGCAAAGGCTAAGCCATGCACGACCCGGGATGCGCCAAATAACTACAAAAAAACCTAAAGGCAGTATGCAGTAAAATCTAAAAAAAACCATTAGTTCTTTCAATCAGGTGCCCGAACAAAAAATTGCGGTTATGCGAAGCGGTAATTTTGTTTCAAGCATCTCTGATTATGGTAGACTATGTAAAAGAAAAGGCCGAAAAAGCCAAAGCTATAAAGAAACTTATGAGCAAATGGCTGCTTATGCAGGGCACATCCCGGAAAGCCACCCTCCTGTTGGACAAAAATCCCGAAATAAAGATTGCCAGGGCCCTAAAAGATTGCAAAGCTTCCTGAAGTTCATCCATCCACCTTCTTCTCCCCATTACCAGGATCCGACCCCTCTTTACAAGGATCCCGGACAACCACGATTTTGATGAATGGTACTCCCTGCCTCTGCCTAAATCCCTACTTTAACGGTATTATACTACACATCAGATAACATGAAAAAGATCTATTTTTTGACGCTGTCCTTATTGGCTGTCGGTATTTGCCATTCCCAGGAAAGCCTTCCGACCGATTATTTAAGTAAGGAATTCCATGCGGGGCGCCGCGAGGCCCTTCGTAAATTAATGCCTACCGGGTCCGTGGCAGTCGTTTTTGCATTTCCGACCCGCTCTTTCTCCAATGATGTTACCTATCCCTATCACCCGAGTCCCGATCTGTATTATCTTTCCGGCTATAAAGAGTCCAATGCCGTGCTGCTGATCTTCAAGGATCCCCAAACGATCAACGGTCAGGGGCCTTTTAATGAATTGTTCTTTATCCAGAAAAGAGACCCCCAGGCCGAACAATGGACGGGACGGCGGATGGGCGTGGAAAAGGTAAAATCGGAGCTTGGCTTTACCCAGGTATTTGATGGCAGCGAATTCAGGAACTATCCCATCGACCTTTCCACTTTCAGTCAGATATTATTTGCGGGTATAGACGATGATGTTCACGACGATGCTGCTGATCCTGCCGATGTCTATGATCTTTTACAGGTTTTTAAAAAGAAAGCCCGGCTGCCCGCCGACTTTGACGCGGAAAATACTGCATTGATCGGTAATCTGGCAGAAAGGGCGACACCGGGTAATCTTATCCGCATGAAAGCCTATGTGGAAAGAACAAAAGCCGGGAATGAAAAGCTCGGCAATAATGAGCTGATCAACGCTTTCCTGCAATGCAAAGACTCCAGCGACCTCGTGGCATTCAGGCAAAAGGTGGCGGGGCAAAAATGGAATACCTCCTTATATGTAAAGTATCTGGGCGCTTTGCGCGAAATAAAGACGGCAGAGGAACTGGACCTGATGCGAAAGACGGTGTCCATCTCCGCTATCGCGCATGCAGAAGCGATGAAGGCTGTCCAGCCGGGCATGTCGGAAGGAGAATTACAGGGGATCCAGGAATATGTCCACAAGAAACTGGGAGCTGAATACGTGGGTTATCCTTCCATCGTAGGCGCGGGCGCCAATGGTTGTATCCTTCATTACGAGGAAAATAGCAAGACCCATATCGCGAAAGAACTGGTATTAATGGACGTTGGAGCCGAATATCATGGGTACTCCGCGGATGTGACCCGCACCTTTCCTTCCAGCGGCAAATTCACGCCCGATCAAAAAGCCGTCTATGATCTCGTGTACGAGGCACAGGAAGAAATATTCAAACTCTGCCACGAAGGCGTTCCATTCGAACAATTAAATAAAAAAGCCATCGAAGTGCTGTCCAACGGATTGTTGAAGCTTGGCATCCTGAAAGATAAAAAAGAGATCGGTCTTTATTATCCGCACGGCTGTTCGCATTTCCTGGGATTGGATGTACATGACGCCGGAGATTATGGCCAGACCCTCAAAGAGAATATGGTGATCACCGTGGAGCCAGGCATCTATATCCCGGCCGGCAGCCCCTGCGATAAAAAATGGTGGGACATCGGCGTGCGGATCGAAGATGATGTGCGGATAGGAAAGGATAAAGTAGAATTACTGTCCTGGCAGGCGCCCCGCAAATCGGAAGACGTAGAAAAGAAGGAGGCTGAAAAAAGCGCTCTGAAGGGCCTCCAGCTCCCTTCACTCACAAAATAAAAGCAGTCGATCCGCCCGAAGAACAGCGTCGTATCCGTACAGATACTGTAGAATAATTTTCCCACTCTGCTATTTATAAGCTCCTGTCCGCGCTGGAAATACTCCCGCCGGGCAGGAGTTTTGCTTTCTGGCCTGTCCTTTGTAATCTTTTTCTCACACCCATACCTTGCGAACTCCACTGCTAACCTGGAGAATGGCCGCCAAAACGGACAACTGGCAAAATCTGTCATCTCTATATGTTAAGAAAAATAGTTTCCTACAGTGCGATCGCCCTGACCTTGATAAGTGGCCATCCTTCCCGTGCACAGGATAGTACGGTATCGGCACGCTGGGATTTGCAGACCTGTCTGGACTATGCTAAAAAAAATAATATCCAGATCAACAGTCTCCGCCTGAACGAAAGAACGGGCGAACAGGAACTCCTGCTGGCAAAAGCCGCAAGGGCGCCCAATCTTTATGGTGCTTTCGGACCTAACTATACGCATAGCAAGAATGCCAATCCTGTGGTGGGCGGGTTCCAAACACAGTCCAGCTTCTCCATGACCTATTCCCTTAATTCAGCGGTGACGCTCTATAATGGCGGCTATCTGCGGAACGATATTAAGGAAAAGAACCTGCAGGTGCAATCGGCCAATCTCAATATTCTCCAAAGCGAGAACGATATCACCCTGCAGATCACGCAGGCCTATCTGAATATCTTACTGGCCAAAGAGAATATCGTATATGTGCAGGACCTGCTGAACACGACCCAGGCCCAGGTGGACCAGGGAAAAAAACAATATGATGCCGGAAGCATTGCACGGAATGCCGTGATCGAACTACAGGCACAATTAGCCAATGATAAATACACCCTCGTGTCCACGCGGAACCTTGAAAGGCAAAATAAATTAACCCTCAAACAATTATTGCAGTTGCCCACCTCCGCCTCCTTCGATATCGTCGAGCCCGATACCGTCATCTCGACTGAAGCCATTCCCAGTCTGGACCAGGTGGAAGGCGCCGCTTTGCAGAACAGGCCCGAGATCAAAAATGGTCAGCTAGGCATCAGCATTGCCCAATACGAACTGGCCAAGGCCCGGGCTGGCCTGTTGCCTTCCCTGATAGCGTCGGGAACCTTGTCGAGCGGGTATTCAAACAACCAGACGCTCGATTTTTTCCTGCAAACGGATAATAATTTTTTCCAGCGGGTAGGTTTGACGCTTTCGATACCCATTTTCACGAACAGAGTCGCCCGGACCAATATTGAAAATGCAAAGATCCAGATAGACCAGTCAAAGCTGAATCTAAAAAGCATAACGACCACGCTGTCCCAAAGCATCGAGCAGGCTTATATAAATGTCCTGAACGCACAGGGGCAATACGATGCAGCCGTGGAAGAGCTGCGTGCTACCCAGGAAAGTTATCGCATAGCAGGAGAGCAGCTGAAAGTAGGAGCCGTCAACACCGTCGATTATCTGCAACAGAAAACATTATATACACAGGCATTCCAGGCATATATACAATCAAAATATAACGCGGCGCTCAGTATCAAGATCTATGATTTTTATATGGGCATCGCCATCAAATTATAAAACGAAGTTTCATGAGTGTATCAAAAAAGGTCAGGTCCATCACGATCATCGGCGTATTGCTGCTCGCAGGAGCCGCCACCTGGTTCTTCGGATTCCGGAAAAAAGAAAAACCCGTCCTTCTCGAAACGGAAAGTCCGGCTTACGGGTATATCTCCAAAAGCGTTACCGCCACCGGTACTGTCCAGCCGGTGGACACGGTTACGATCGGCTCTCAGGTATCCGGAACGATCAAAAATATTTATACGGATTTTAACGCCAAGGTTAAAAAAGGGCAACTCATCGCCGAGCTGGATAAATCCCTGTTCGAAGCGCAGGCCAATCAGTACAGGGCCAACCTCGAAGTCGCGAAAAGCACGATGGGTTATCAAAAAAGCAACTTCGACCGCCAAACCCTGCTCTATAACACCGGAGCCATCAGCAAGGCCGATTATGAGAACGCCCAGAATCTTTATCTGACGGCGAAGTCTACGGTGGCAAGCGTACAGGCCCAATTGGACGCCTCCGCGAAAAATCTTTCCTATGCCAGTATCTATTCTCCGGTGGACGGGGTCGTGCTGACCCGGAATGTCAGTATCGGGCAGACCGTAGCAGCCAGCTTCAATACGCCGACGCTTTTTATCATCGCCAAAGATATTTCAAAAATGCAGGTGCAGGCGGCCGTGTCCGAAGCCGATATCGGGGATGTAAAGCAGGGCTTACGAGCTGATTTTACCGTCGATGCCTATCCGGATATAAATTTTGCCGGTACGGTCAACCAGATCCGGCTGCAACCCCTCGTATCCGCCAATGTCGTCACCTACACCACTATCATCACCGCACCTAATGAGGACCTTAAGCTCAAGCCGGGTATGACGGCCAATATTTTCATTTTTACAAAAGAAGAAGGTCATGCCCTGTTGATCTCCGCCAAAGCCTTAAAATTTAAGCCGGATGAGACGCTGGAGAAACAATTCAAGGTCGGCCCCGTTCATCAGGAGCGCGCCGGCAAAGGAAATGCAGGCCGTGGCGCCCGTACGGGCAATGCAGCACCGGGAACTGCTTCTGCGGGGGGTCGGCCTGCCTCGTCTCCCGGAGATACCACCGGTCATGCCCCCCATCACGGAGATACTTCCGGTCATAGGGCCGATAGCAGCAACGCCAAAAGACCGGCCGTTGCCTGGGTATGGGTCAGGGAAGGCGATAGCCTGACAGAGAAAAAGATCCACACCGGGCTCAATGATGATACGCATGTCGAGGTCCTCGATGGGCTGACGCCGGACGACGAGGTCGTTACAGGCGTCGAAATACCCGTAAAAGGCTCTTCGGCTACAGGGTCCGGTGCGGCAAGAAGTCCTTTCATGCCGCCCAGGCGTGGCGGCGGCAACAGGCCCCAGGGCGGGGGCGGTGGAGGGCCCAGGCAATGAGCAACAAGATCCTGGAATTGCAGGAGATCAAACGGGAATTCAGAGTGGGCTCTGAATTGGTAAGAGCATTGAAGGGCGTCTCCTTCGAAGTGGTATCCGGGGAGTTCCTAACGATCATGGGCAGCAGCGGATCGGGAAAGACAACCCTGCTGAATACACTGGGTTGCCTGGACAAGCCTTCGGATGGGAAATATCTTTTGGATGGGGTGGACGTCGGCAAATTATCCAGGAATGAATTGGCCCGCCTGCGGAATCATAAGATAGGATTTGTCTTTCAGGCATATAATTTACTGGCAAGGACCTCGGCCCTTGAAAATGTAGAACTGCCCTTGCTCTATAATCCTGAGATCAGCGTAAAGGAACGTAAGGAAAGAGCGATGCGCGCCCTCGAAGCCGTGAATCTGGCAGACAGGCTCGACCATACGCCCAGCCAGTTGTCCGGCGGTCAGCAGCAACGGGTGGCCATTGCCCGGGCCCTTGTGAATGAGCCGGTAATGATCCTGGCGGATGAGGCTACCGGCAATCTCGATTCAAGATCCTCTTACAGCATCATGGCGCTCCTCCAGGATCTTAACCAGCAACAGGGAAAGACGATCGTATTCGTGACCCATGAGCCGGATATCGCCTCTTTCAGTAACCGCACCATTACCTTACGCGATGGAAAGGTTATGAAGGACAGCATCAATGACAATCGGCGTTCGGCCAAAGAAGTATTGGCTGCCATACCCGCATCCGACGACTATTAAAAATAATTTTAAACGGTATCCATCATGAGCCTGTTCAACCTCCTCCGAATTGCCTTCAAGGCGCTGCAACGCAATAAGCTCAGGGCCTTCCTGACCATGCTGGGCATCATTATCGGGGTCGCTTCCGTGATCGCCATGGTGGCCATCGGGCAGGGCTCCAAACAAAGCATCCAGCAGCAGCTTTCCGGGATGGGGTCCAATATGATCATTATCCGTCCCAACAGCAATATATCGGCCGGCGCCCGCCTCGATGCAGGCAGCGTTCAGACGCTTACGTTAGAGGACGTGAAAGTATTACAAAAGCAGGCTTCCCATCTCAGCGCCGTCTCCCCGCTGTCGAGCGCCAAAGGACAAGCCATTTATGGGAATAATAACTGGCCCACCACTATGCAGGGCGTGAGTACCCAATACCTGGATGTCATCCGCCAATGGCCTGTCAAGGACGGGGTTGCCTTTACCGACCGGGACGTTCTAACGATGAGTAAGGTCTGCCTGCTGGGCCAGACGGTGGTCACCAATCTCTTTCCCAATGGCGAAAGCCCCGTCGGCAAATACATCCGCTTTGGCAAGATCCCGTTCATGGTGATCGGCACCCTGGCCGCAAAAGGGGAGAGCGCCTTCGGGCAGGACCAGGATGACGTGATCATCGGCCCCTATACCACGGTACAGAAAAGGATCTTATCGACCATCTATTTCCAGAATATCTATACTTCTTCCCAGGATGCCGCCTCAGCCAATGCAGCCTCGGCGGAAATATCCGATATCCTGCGTATTTCCCACCGGTTGAAACCCACCGATGAGGATGATTTTGCGGTACGTACCATGCAGGAGCTGATCAATACCTTTAGCTCTACCAGCCAGTTGCTGACCGTATTACTGGCCGCTATTGCCGGCATCTCGCTGCTGGTAGGCGGCATCGGGATTATGAATATCATGTATGTATCCGTAACGGAAAGGACCCGGGAAATAGGGTTACGCATGTCCATCGGCGCCCGCGGGATCGATATCCTGATGCAGTTCCTCACCGAAGCCATACTGATCAGTATTACCGGGGGATTGCTGGGAGTCGCGCTGGGCATTACAGCCTCAAGGCTGGTGACCTTCTTTTTATCCTGGCCGACCCTGATCACCGAATCCTCCATTATCCTCTCTTTTTTGGTCTGTGCCATTACGGGCGTTTTTTTCGGCTATTACCCCGCCCAGAAAGCGTCCCGGCTGGATCCTATCGAAGCCCTTCGGTATGAATAGCTCGCAATATGCCACAAATCCCCTCAACCCGAAATCCAAAATCCTGAAATCTCAAAATCACAAAATCAGCAATAAAGACACTATCTTGTAGTAATTTTGCCATATGAACAGAAAAGAAGAGGTACTACAGGATGTAGTCATAAAATTCGCGGGCGATTCCGGCGATGGAATGCAATTGACCGGAAGCCAGTTCACGAACAATACCGCCTTATTGGGCATCGACCTTGCCACCTTCCCCGACTTCCCCGCTGAGATCCGGGCCCCGCAGGGCACTTTACCGGGCGTCAGCGGCTACCAGTTGCGCTTTTCCAGCGATAAGATATTTACCCCCGGCGACGAATGCGATGTACTCGTGGCTATGAATGCCGCCGCCCTGAAATCCAACCTGAAAGGGTTAAAGAAAGGCGGTAAGATCATCGCGAATGTCGAAGGCTTTGACAGTAAGAACCTCCGCCTGGCCAATTACCCCGATGGCGTGAACCCCCTGGAAGACAATAGCCTGGAGAGTTATGAACTGATCCGGATCGACGTGACCAAGATGACCCGGGAGGCTTTGAAGGAGATCACCATGGGAACCAAGGAAAAAGACAGAGCAAAGAACATGTTCGTCCTGGGATTCCTCTACTGGATGTACAATCGCGACATGGACAATACCATCCAGTTCCTGAAAGATAAATTCGGGAAGAAGCCGGAGATCTTCGAAAGTAATGTTAAAGCGCTCCGGGCAGGATATAATTTCGGCGATACGACGGAGACCTTCACCACTACCTACCGGGTCGAAAAAGCAAAGATGGCGCCGGGCATTTACCGCTCCGTTATGGGCAACCAGGCGCTGACCCTGGGTCTGATCGCCGCCTCGCAAAAAAGCGGCCTTCCCCTTTTCCTGGGCTCTTATCCTATTACACCCGCCTCCGATATCCTGCATGACCTGAGCCGTTATAAATCCTTCGGGGTCCGTACTTTCCAGGCGGAAGATGAGATTGCCGGCATCACCTCGGCCATCGGGGCCGCTTATGGAGGCGCCCTGGGCGTTACTACCACATCAGGGCCGGGTATGGCCCTTAAGGCAGAAGCGATGGGACTTGCCATGATGCTGGAGATCCCCCTGCTCATTTGCGATATACAGCGCGGAGGCCCCTCTACAGGGCTGCCCACCAAGACGGAACAGAGCGATCTGCTGCAGGCTTATTATGGTCGCAACGGGGAATGCCCCATGCCCATTGTCTCCGCTTCGACACCTTCCGATTGTTTCGAAGCCGTATACGAAGCCGTGCGCATTGCCGTACAACATATGACCCCCGTCATCTTCCTCAGTGACGGCTATATCGCCAATGGCGCCGAACCCTGGAAATTCCCAAAATCGGAAGATCTGCCTCCCATCACCGTTAAATTCAAGACGGAACTGGGGGAAGGAGAAGATAAATTCCTGCCCTATCTCCGCGACGAGAAACTCGTGCGTCCCTGGGCCATCCCCGGAACACCGGGCCTCGAACACCGTATCGGCGGTCTGGAAAAACAGGATATCACCGGCAATGTCAGCTATGAACCTGAGAATCACCAGCATATGGTAAAGATCCGCCAGGAGAAAATAGACAGGATCGCGGATTATATCCCTCTGCAAAAGCTGGATAGCGGTCCCGAAAAAGGCGACCTGCTCGTCCTTGGATGGGGAAGTACCTACGGAGCCATCAAGAGCGCCACCGCGGATTTGCAGCGCGAAGGTTATGCCGTATCCCATGCCCACCTCCGTCATTTACGGCCCTTTCCGAAGAACCTGGGCGAGATCCTGCGGAATTTCAAACAGGTGCTGATCCCCGAGATCAACAACGGCCAACTCATCAAGATCATCCGCGACCAGTATTTCGTGGATGCCAAGGGATATAATAAGATCATGGGGATCCCCATCACGAAGACGGAACTGGCGCTGAAACTGCGGGAACTGATGGGCTCAAATAACTGATGCCGCCGCTGAGCTTACAGAGATCCGAGGCTACCTTGTCGATAAAGTTGAACTGATCGACGATCGGTTTGAACTCCGTTAATTCCTGGCGCGTACGGCTGTCCGTAACAGATTGGTCCAGTTCGGCCTTTCGCTGATCCATCAGCACATCCAGCTTTTGATTGAGGTTTCTCAGCTCTTCCCGGCCCATAGTCCCTTCGCCGGCGCCTGGTCTTCCCTCCAATCGGGCTATCGCATTTTCCAATTTGTCACCGATGGTCTTTATGACCGGCAGGTAATCCATCGAAGCAAGCTTTCCCGCAAGAGGCTGAGAATAATAAGACAGCGTTGCAATATGAGAGGTCAACATATGGTTGGATACGACGAACTGGTGCAGGGCTCCCGCATCCTTTTGTTTACTCCGGGGCTCCGACAACATCCTGCTGAATGCGTCGGACAGATTGGCCAGCGATACAAAAGCATTTTTACGGGATAACTTATACTGGGTCACCGACACCGGCTTTCCCAAAAAAGCCCCCGAGACATCCGTAAAATATCGAAGATTGTCCCCGATGATCTTCACCATATAGCTCACGATCTGCTCCTGCTCCCAGGAGGGTACCAGAAAAATATTTGCCAGGAAGGCAATGCCGGAGCCGATCGCCGTATCCACGACCCGGTCGGAGATCACCGTCCTGAAATCGATGGGGTATAATAAATGAAAGAGCAGCAGGACATAGGGCGTCATCAAGGTCACGCAGATAAGGTAGTTGATGCGCAGGAAAGCATAGGTGCCGATCATGAAAAGGATCATCAGCACGAACATAGCCGTACGATCCTTCACAAAATAAATGATCAGCAGACCGCTGAGCGCACCGGCGAGCGTTCCCGCAAGCCGTTCAAAATTCCTTTTCTTGGTCAGGCTATAGGCGGGTTTGAGGATCACGATCACCGTCAGCAGGATCCAGTAGCCATGGCCGAAGGGAAGGAAGCGGGAAATGAGGTAGCCGATGATCGTTGCGATGCTCACCCGCAGCGAATGCCTGAAAATATTCGATTTCAGGGAAAGGTTATCGATCAGCAGCTTGCGGTCGATATCCTGGTGAGTGACGAATTGCTCATATTCCAGCACTTCGGGAGCAGACGCCTTGCTCAGCCCGGTGTCATAAGTCGAATACCCATGGAGGGTATGCAGACGATCGGCGATATCCTGTATGCTTTCCAGTATATGCCGCAGGCCGATAAAGCCCTCTACATTCTCCGCCGTCCGGTACATATCGCGGTAGCGGTTGAAAGACTCACGGACTTCCCGGATGCGGGTGGAAAGAAAAGAGGTCTCCACGGACGGCTTTCCGCTTTTGACGGCGATTCCGATCTCATCCAGCTCCGTCGCCATATCCAGGATCAGGTCCCGGCATTGCGCTAACAGTTCCGTATCGTCAAAAGACCGGTGAAGGAAGCTATAATCCTGCTGGGAGGTCATCACCCGCTCGAAAAGATCCACGATATCCAGGAAGATCATCACCAGGACCCTGCCCGTATGCGTGGAGTCCTTAACGATAGACCGGCTTTTGAACAGGAGCTCCCGGACCAGGTCCTGCTTTTCATGCACGTCTATTTGTTCCTCCACCAGCAGCCTGTAGCTCTTATCGTAATTCACCGACTTGTCATAGAACGAAGCTTTGATACGGAGGTATCCCGCCGTAGCCTGGATGCAATCACCCAGGGCCTGCTGTGTCAGCTTATAGGGCCTGAAGCTGTACAATAAAAGGCTGAGGATCGTGTACCAGACTCCCCCGGCCAGCACATACAGGGCATTTAAAAAAATATTCCAGCCCTCCTGCTGTCGGTCGATGCTCAACACCATCACCAGCAATGCATTCACGCCGATCGCGCTGGCCCGGTTGCCATAGATGCCCATCATGGAAAAGATGAAACAAAAAAGGAATACGAAGGTCCCTGTCAGCCAGGGGACCCCGGAAGCCAGTCCGGTCAGTAAGGTGACCGCAAAAAGGATCAGGATACAGGCGATCATGCCATTTCGCCGGTGATGAATGGGGCCCGGGTTGTCGGCATTGCCTACGCACATAGCTCCCAGCGACACGACAATGCCGGCGGATAATTCGCCAAAATAGCCCAATATAATGGCGGGCAATGTGATACCCACCGTAATGCGCACCGCATCGCTTACATGGTGACTATTGATAAAGCTTTTATATTCCCGGATATAATCCATTGCTCACTATAAAGATAACAATTGAAACCTAACTGTTTCCATTTATGGCAGGCCCGCTCCATACCAATCCACCGAACCAGTCACGCCATTCACCGGGTATTTTTTTCCGCTCACCGTAAGACTCTTTCCTGTAAAGCAGTTGGACCCTAGCTTTGTCAAAAATTAACGATCAGCGAGGATATCGCACAACGAGCTTGCCGATAAAATTTAAAACACCAAAACATGCGTATTACATTATTTTTCTTCTTTTTTCTGACCTTATTCGGCATCTCATCACAAGCCCAGCAAGTGAACGGGACCGCACAGGACGAACAGGGCAAGCCCCTGGCCAATGCTTCCATCGCCCTGAAAAAAAGCAGGGATTCTTCCGTTCTGAAACTGGGCGTTTCCAATTCGGCAGGGAAATTCGAGTTTGTAAATATTCCATCCGGAAATTATTTTATCAACGTCTCTCATGTCGGTTACACCCCTCACAACTCAGTCGTATTCGAGGTAAAGGGTGAAGGAACGACCACGGCGCCCCTGGTGCCCCTTGCCAAAGCGGCGGCCGACCTGAAAGAAGCCGTTGTGACCTCGCGCAAGCCTCCGGTGGAGGTCAAGGCGGACAAGATCATCCTTAACGTGGAAGGCAGCATCAATGCAGTCGGACAGGACGCCCTGGAGCTCCTGCGTAAATCCCCCGGCGTAATGGTAGACAAGGACGATAATCTCAGCGTCAGCGGGAAGAACGGCGTACAGGTCTTCATCGACGGCAGGCCGACCCCCTTATCGGGCAAAGACCTCTCCGAATACCTCAAGACCCTGCAGTCTTCCAACATCGAATCCATCGAGATCATCAGCAATCCTTCGGCAAAGTATGAGGCGGCGGGGAATGCGGGCATCATCAATATCAAGCTGAAGAAGAACAAATCCTATGGTACGAACGGAACGGTGACCGCCGGGTATAATATCGGGACCTATGCCAAATACAACGGAGGCCTGTCCCTCAACCATCGCGACGGAAATATCAACGTGTTTGGTAACTATAACTACAACCACACGCTCAATGAGTTTAATTTCAACTTATACCGCAAGACGGCGGATACCATTTTCGACCAGCATTCCGTCATGAAGAATGACAATAACAGCCACAACTTCAAGGCAGGGATGGATTATTTCATCAACAAGAAGAGTACGATCGGCGCGATCGTGACCGGGACCCTCTCCGACCAGAATATGCACACCACCAGCGGTACGTCGATCTATTATATTCCTACGGGAGAGTTGGTCAAGACCCTGAAGGCCAATAATACCAACAAGGGAAGGCGTGACAACGGCGACCTCAACCTGAACTATCGTTATGCGGACACCAGCGGGCACGAATGGAATATGGACGCCGATTACGGGATCTACCGGATCACGAGCGATCAGCTCCAACCCAATTTTTATTTCACTCCCAGCCATCAACCTTTCGACAGCAGCATACACAATATACTGGCTCCTACGGATATCGATATCTATAGTTTCAAGACCGATTACGCGCAGAACCTAAAAAAAGGAAGACTGGAACTGGGTGGAAAAACCTCCTATGTAAAGAGCGCCAATGATTTCCAGGACTTCAACGTGACCTTCGGCGATAAGGACAAGGATTTCGGAAAGAGTAATAACTTCAATTACAAGGAAAACATCAATGCCGTCTATGGAAATTACAACCGGCCTCTCAAAGGCGGCTGGGTCGTTCAGGCCGGTCTCAGGATAGAGAACACCAATGTCAAAGGGCTTACGAACGGTTATCGGCTGGAGGCCGGGGTCTATAAGCCTTATGACACCAGCTTCAACCGGCACTATACCAACTTCTTCCCCAGCGGCGCCGTCACCTATAGCAAGAACCCGATGAAACAATGGACCCTGAACTATAGCCGTCGGATAGACCGGCCCGCTTACCAGGACCTGAATCCCTTCGAGTTCAGATTGGATGCCTATACCTTCCAGAAAGGGAACACCGAATTACGACCGCAATACACCAATAGCATCGGCCTTACGTACATGTATAAGTACAAACTGACTACGACTTTGAATTACAGCCATGTGAACGATGTCTTCACCCAGTTGGTGGACACGACGGAAAAATCAAAGGCCTTTATCACCAAGAAGAACCTGGCTACCCAGGATATCGTCAGCCTCAATATCAGCTATCCGTTCCAATACAAATGGTACAGCGTGTTTGGCAATCTGAATACCTATTATTCCATCTACAAAGCCAATTTTGGCACGGGCAGGACCATCAATGTGAATGTATATTCCGCGAATATCTATGCACAGCAGAGCGCAAGGCTGGGCAAGGGATGGACGGCCGAGGTCATCGGCTTTTATACCTCTCCTTCTATTTACCAGGGAACTTTCAAGACCAGGACGATCTGGAGCGTGGACGGAGGTATCTCAAAGACAGTCCTGAAAAGCAAGGGTACGGTAAAGGCTTCGCTAAGCGATATTTTCAATACGCTTCACTTTACCTCTACCAGCGACTTTGCAGGACAGAGCATCAATGCCAACGGTCATTGGGAAAGCCGCCTGTTCAAACTCTTCTTCACCTACCGGTTCGGTAACAACCAGGTGAAAGCAGCCCGTCAGCGTAAACTGGGAGCAGAGGAAGAAAGCAAGCGCGTAGGCAATCAGGGTGGCGGATTAGGGGGAGGTGGAGGCAATAACTAGAAATATTCTACTTTTGCTTCCCACAAACGATCTATGCAAACTATTATTGACGCAGTAAAGGAGTTATTTGTTTCGTATGATCCTTCTCCGATCACCCAACTGGAGAAGATCCCGCAATCCGGCAGCGACCGTATCTATTTCCGGGTATGGACGGCTAACCGCTCCTATATTGCCACTTTTAATAAGAACATCAGGGAAAACCGGACTTTCATACATTTCAGCCGCCATTTTCGCAATGGCGGCTGTCCTGTTCCGGAGATCCTCAGCGTGAATGAAGCCTACACTATTTATCTCCAGGAAGATCTCGGCGACCAGTCCCTGCTGAATGAACTGGAAAAAGATGGGCATAATGACCACGTTTACGGGTTATTCCAACAGAGCCTCCGGGAGCTGGCGCACCTCCAGATCATCGGCGACCGGCAACTGGATTACGACTGGACCATCACTTCGAAAGAATTCGGCAAACAGGCCATTCTCAGCGACCTGCTCTATTTCAAATATTATTTCCTCGATACCCTGCAGATCCCCTATGACAAAGAGCGGCTGATCGATGATTTCGATGCGTTGAGCACTTATCTCACGCATGTGGACTATAAATATTTTATGTTCCGCGATTTCCAGAGCCGGAACATCCTCGTCAGAGATGAGAAAGTACATTTCATCGATTTCCAGGGAGGCATGAAGGGCGCCCTGCAATATGACGTCGCATCGATGTTGTGGCAGGCCAAGGCGGAATTGACGGACGAATGGAAGGACAGCCTGCTGGAATATTATATGGATTGCGTGGAATCGCTCCTGGACAAAAAAATAGACCGCACCCGTTTCATCAGCCAATACAACGGGTATGTCCTCATACGCCTGTTACAGGTGTTGGGCGCCTATGGCTTCCGCGGGCTATTCGAGCGTAAGGCGCATTTTCTCACCAGTATACCGCTTGCCTTGCGCAACCTCAAATGGTTTCTCTCAAACAGGCAGGTAGGGATTGGATTGGGAGAATTTGAACGATTACTCGGGTTGATTGTTAACGAAGAGGTCATCCGGCGCTTTGAGCCGCTGCGCGCGGATGAAAATACGCCGCTCACCGTGCATATCAACAGCTTTTCTTACAAGAAAGGTCTGCCGGAAGACGGCAGTGGCAATGGAGGAGGGTTCCTGTTCGATTGCAGGGGTATCCTGAATCCGGGACGGATAGAGGAGTTCAAGCCGCTCACCGGGCGTAACAAGGAAGTGAAGGATTATCTGGAACAACAGACCCGGATGCCGGAATTCCTGAACAGCGCCTATAATATGGTCGATATCGCCGTCGAAGATTATATCAAAAGAGGGTTCGAAAGTCTTACCGTGGGTTTCGGGTGCACCGGTGGTCAGCACCGCAGCGTTTATGCGGCGGATGCAATGGCCCGTCACCTGAGAAATAAGTTTAACGTAAAAGTAGACCTGTTCCATATCGAGCAGGAAGCCAAACATTGGATCAATGGCCCCGCACCGGGCCTGCCCGGTCAGGGGAAAGAATAGTTTTAAAGAAGAGAAAGATGCGTGTATGTATTATGTAGTTTATGGATTGTTGTACCTGTTCTCCCTGTTACCTATTTGGTTGTTGCACGGGTTGGCCGATGGGCTTTCCTTCCTGCTGTATCATGTTATCCGGTATAGAAGGGACGTGGTGATGGGTAATTTATTGATCGCCTTCCCGGAACGAACAGAGGCCGAACGCATCCGGATCGCAAAAAGATTCTACCGCAATTTCGTCGATAATTTCATCGAGACCCTGAAGCTGCTTTCCGCCAGCCCTTCCTTTATCCGCAAACATTTTATCATAGACAACCCGGAATTACTGGAAGGCTTCTATAAGAGCGGCCGCAAATGCCAGCTTCACCTGGGTCATAACTTCAACTGGGAATTAGCCAATGCGGCCATGCCCCTGCTCACACAATATCCCTTCCTGGTCGCCTACATGCCGATCGAAAATAAAGTGATCGATCGTCTTTTTCTGCACCTGCGCGGACGCACCGGCACGATCCTTTTACCCGCCACGAAGATGCAGAGGGCCATTCTACCCTATCGGAATACGCAATACCTCCTGACCCTGGTGGCCGACCAGGCGCCCGGGAATTATGGCAATGCCTACTGGCTGAACTTCTTCGGGCGGCCTACCCCTTTTGTAAGGGGGCCTGAACGGGGGGCGCGCATTGCCGATATCCCTGCCCTCTTCGTCCGTCTTTACAAACCCCGGCGCGGGTATTACAGGATCCATTTCACGACGATCGCCGATCATTCTGCCGGCCTGCCCGAAGGACAGATGACAGTGCGCTACGCCCGTCTTTTGGAAGAGGCCATCCGCAAAGACCCGGACCTCTGGCTTTGGAGCCATAAAAGATGGAAAATAGGTTGGAAAGAAGAATTTAGTAGATTGTGGGTTGAATAATAACCCCTGTCCCTGATGTATTATCTTCTTTACGGTCCCCTATATCTGCTCTCCCTCCTGCCCATGCGGGTGTTATATATCCTGTCCGATGGAATTTATGGCCTGGTATATCATGTATTCGGGTATAGAAAGAAGGTCGTCATGGGCAACCTGCTGATCGCTTTCCCGGAAAAAACGGAGGCCGAACGCATCCGGATCGCAAAAAAATTCTACCATAACTTTCTCGACTCTTTCATCGAGGTCATTAAGCTGATCTCGGCCAGCGATGCCTTCCTGCAAAAAAGATTTACCCTCGACGCAAGCGTCCTGGAAGACCTGTACAAGAGCGGGAAAGGCTGCCAGGTCCACCTCGGACATACCTTCAATTGGGAATGGGGGCAGTTGGTACTCACCAAACTGACGAAATACAAGATCCTGGTGGTCTATATGCCCATCACGAATGCCGCTTTTGAAAAGCTTTTTTACCGGTTGCGTACCCGAAGCGGCAATGTTTTTTTACCGGCTACCGACATGAAGAATGCGATGGGCCCCTACCTGGACACCCAGTACCTGATGGCGCTGGTCGCCGACCAGAATCCCGGCAATCCCACTACCGCCTGGTGGCTCAACTTCTTTGGCCGGCCGACCCCCTTCGTGAGCGGCCCGGAAAAGGGGGCACAGAGCAGCCGGCTACCCGTGGTCTTCGCCTGCATCGAAAAGCCCCGGCGCGGTTACTACCATGCGACCCTCTCACTGGGCGCCAAAGATGCAAGCCTCCTTCCCGAAGGGGAACTGACCCGGAATTATGTGCACTACCTGGAAGGGGTCATCCGGCGCAACCCGGATATGTGGCTTTGGAGTCATCGCCGGTGGAAACACCCCTGGAAAGAAGCTTATGCGGACAGATGGGTCGATACAAAAAAAGGGTGAAATAACGGGTTTTAATAGGGTGGTTTAGGATGATAAACTCTTTCTACATTGAGGGGATCAATCTTAACCAATTAAACAAGTTATTATGGCAACATCGACCAACAATCTGTCCGGTGCGGGTAGCGCAGGGCCCATTCCGGAAAGCGTCGCGCAGCAACTGGTGGAAACGTACAAAGCGGAAGAAGGCTGGGCCCCGGATAAGACCAGGGCCGTCTGGTTTTCCGTAAAGGATTTTTCAAACATTATCTCCCTCGTGAACGGTTATGGAGGAGACGGGGCAAGGATCTATTTTGGTAAATATCCGGCGGGCGCGGATATTCCCGGCACGCCCGATCCGACCTACAAAGGGATGGTAACCCTCGTTTTCATTCCGACGCTGGCCGGCCCGGGCGGCTCTCACCAGGATCTGTTTCCGGCAGTACCCCCGTCCAGTTTTGTCGCCGCAGCGAGGACTACCGGACCAGATCTGGAGGGATATGATCATGGAGAGCTATGCCCTCCCTGCTGATCGCTAAAAGGGATTAAACAAGACATCATGTTCTCACTTTCCTCTGTCAACTATTTTGAAATGAGCGCTTTCTTCATAAGCGTTCTGACCTATTCCAAACTGAGGGGAACGGCTTTCCGGCTGTTCCCTTTCTTTCTGCTTTTCATCACGCTCGTGGAACTGGCAGGCAGATATATCCGGATCGTGCTGCATCAGCACAACAACTGGCTCTATAATATTTCCACCACCCTGGAATTCATTTTTTATGCCTATATCTTCGAAAAATGCCTCAAGGATAGGGGGTATAAAAAATTAACCCTTCGTTTTATCCTCTTTTGCCCCGTGCTTGTTCTGGCAAACCTCCTGTTCATACAGGGTTTCACCTCTTTCCATTCTTATACGATGGTACTCGGGTCTTTTTTCATGATCATCTTTTGCTGTCTTTTCTTTTATGAAGTGCTTTT
>Ga0307516_10001822_pt1 | contig 29271 bp, 22 predicted proteins | sample 19_EM_MG_FD_203310 | JGI IMG/M metagenome (GOLD analysis project Ga0307516, IMG submission 203310) | Populus trichocarpa ectomycorrhiza microbial communities from riparian zone in the Pacific Northwest, United States - 19_EM | ecosystem: Host-associated > Plants > Roots > Unclassified | place... | reverse complement strand
CTCGACGCCGTCGAGGCCACCGCGGTCGCCGGTCAGCCGCAGGTCCATGAGGATCACCCCGGGGCGCAGCTCCGCGGCGAGCCGCACCGCGTCCGCACCGTTGCCGGCCTCCCCGACGATCTGCAGGTCGGGCTCGCCCTCCAGCAGCGCACGCAGGCCCGCCCGAAACATCCGGTGGTCGTCCACCACGAGTATCCGGGTGGGCGCGGCGTTCATCTGGTGGCCGTGAGCAGCGTCGCCTCGGCCCGCTGCAGCGGCAGCCGGCCGGTCAGGAGGGTGCCGCGGCCGGGTGTGCTCGCCACAGAGAGCGCCCCGCCGTACGCCTGGAGCCGCTGCCGCATCGCGGGCAGGCCGAATCCCCGCGTCGGCGCGGTGACGGCGCGGCCCGGGGTGAAACCGGCGCCGTCGTCGCGCACCTGCAACGTCACCTCGTCGTGGTCCTGGCACAGGGTGACGGTGACCTGGTCGGCGTGTGCGTGGTCGCGGATGTTCGCGAGGGCGCCCTGGGCGACCCGCAGCAGCGTGGCGGTCAGCTCGTGCGGCAGCGGCCGGGGCTCGCCGAGGCTGCGGAAACAGACCTCGGTGGCCGTGCCGCATCGCTGCTCCCGTGCGCAGAGCGCGACCAGCGCCTCGGCCAGGTCGTGGTCGTCGAGTTCCGGCGGGGACAGGTCGGCGATCATGCGGCGGACCTCGACGAGGTTGTCGCCGAGCGCCTCGGTGACGGTCCGGACTCTCGTCCGGGCCCGGTCCGGGCGGGTCGGCCAGTCGCGCTCGGCCGCCTGCAGCAGCGTGCGGCTCGCCCCGAGCTCCTGCGCCAGGGTGTCGTGGATCTCCCGCGCGAGGCGGGTCCGTTCCGTCAGGATGCCGGCCGCGCGCTGGTGGCGGGCGAGTTCGCCGCGGGTGCGGTGAAGCTGGTCGATGAGACGCTGACGGACCTCGGTGGCCCGTAGCTGACCTCGGTAGAGCGCGGCGGCGGCCCAGACGCCGGCGATCGGGGCGATCGCGCTGTCCGGTTCGAAGCCGCCGGGCTGCACCGCGGCGGCGGCGAGCACCGCGGTGATCCCGGCGATGACGCCGAGGTAGGCGGCGGGCGCCAGCGCCCGTACGGCGAGACAGGCCAGCGGCAGCGCGTACCAGGCGAAGGCCGGGCGGATCGGCGCCGGCGCGACGATCATCAGCGACAGCCAGAGCAGGAGCAACGCGCCCAGCCAGGCCGCGTGCCAGCGGTGCAGGCGGCCCCAGAACGCCAGGCCGGCCGCGTAGGCCGCGGCCAGCAAGAGCGTCAAAGCGATGATGTACGGACACAGTGGGCCGCCGAGGCGCCACATGCGGACGACGGAGCCGGCGACGATGAGGAAGAAGGCGGCGTGCAGCAGGTATCCGGCCTCAGGTGTCCATCGCCGCCCGGCGGATGCTGCGGGGGTGTCGACGTCCATGGATGTCCCCTCGGTCGAAGGCGAGGCCGTAGCTGAAGATCCGAAGTTTAGGCCGTCCCGTTTCCCGCCGTTCAACCGAAGGGTTGAATCCGCCGTCAACCATCCGAGCGCTCGGGTTCGATCGCGCTGGTGACGTCGTTTCCTCCCGCGCCGGGCACAGTTCGGGGCGAAGCTCGCAACCCGGCGGGCGGGGAGGACAGTGGCGATGACCAGCTTCAGCAGGCGACGGGTGCTCGGCGCGGGCGCAGTACTGGGCGCGAACGCGCTCGGCATGGCGATCGGGGGAGGTGCCGAGGCCGCGGTGCCGGCCTCCCGGGCGGCTTCGGCCGGGCCCGAGGAGACGAAGTCACTCGACCAGCTGTACGCCGACGCGGTGCGCGAGGGCGGCGAGCTCGTCGTCTACGCCGGCGGGGACACCCCGACCCAGCAGGACCGCACCAAGCAGGCGTTCCTGTCCCGCTTCCCGGACCTCAAGCTGACCATGGTGGTCGACTACAGCAAGTACCACGATGTCCGCATCAACAACCAGCTGGCGACTGGCACGCTCGTCCCGGACGTGGTCCAGCTGCAGACGGTGCAGGACTTCGTCCGGTGGAAGAAGGCGGGGGTGCTGCGCCCGTACAAGCCGGCGGGGTTCTCGGCGCTGCACCCGGCGTTCAAGGACCCGGACGGTGCCTGGCTGGCGATCGGAGTGATCGCGTTCAGCTACATGTACGACGTCGCCGCGGCCGGCGGCGCGGCGCCGGCCTCGCCGCTCGACCTGGTCGACCCCCGGTGGAAGGGAGCCATCGCCTCGTCGTACCCGCACGACGACGACGCGGTCCTGTACCTGTACCGGCTGTACACCCGGACGTACGGCTGGGACTGGGTGGCCCGGCTCGCCGCGCAGGAGGTGCAGTTCGCCCGCGGCAGCAACAGCCCGGGCGCCGCCGTCTCCGCCAAGCAGAAGGTGATCGGTATCGGCGGCTCCGGCTCGCTGACCACGCCCTCGACCGCCGCGGTCCGCTGGGTGGTGGCGGACGGTCACCCGTTCATGGCCTGGGGGCAGCGGGCGGCGATCCTCGCCGGCGGCAAGCATCTCGCGGCGGCGAAGCTCTACCTGAACTGGCAGATCTCCACGGCCGTGCAGCAGACCTCGTACAACGGCTGGTCGGTACGCACCGACGTCACCCCGGCCGGCGGCCTCAAGCCCGTCTGGCAGTACGAGAACGCCAACCTGGACGGCTTCCCGCGCTTCATGGCCGACCGCGCCGAGATCGAGCGCTGGAAGCAGACCTTCGCCCTCTACTTCGGCGAGGTCCAGGGCGCGCCCACCCCGGGCCAGCTCGGGCTGCACCCCGGCCGCTAGGCACCGCCCGTCCCCTTCACCAAATCCCAGGTTCCTAGGATGATTTAGGCGGTGTGCGCCGGTCGACCCCGGCCCGGCCGAGCGGCGCCAGGCAGCCCTTGGCGGTCACCCGTACCCGATGTCGCAGGCCGGCGTCGCCCTCGCCGACCTGGCGGCGGACCGGGTCAACGGCGCAGCCGTCCTCATCGGCTGAGCCGACCCGCCGCGGCGGGCTCAGCTCGTGCGGGCGGTGGGGACGTGGGTGGTGTCGGCGTGCAGGTCGCGCAGGAGGTCGGCCTGGCCGCTGAGCACGCCGGAGAGGATGCGTCGCGCCACGGCCAGCAGCTCGGCGACGTGCGGGCTGGTCAGCGCGTAGTAGACGGTGGACCCTTCCTTGCGGGTGACGACCAGGTTGGCGCGACGGAGCACGGCGAGTTGCTGGGACAGATGGGCGGGCTCGATGCCCACCTCGGGCAGCATTTCGGCCACGGAGTGTTCGCGCTCGCTGAGGAGCTCCAGCACGCGGATGCGCGACGGGTGGCCGAGTGTCTTGAAGAACTCGGCCTTCATCTGGTACAGCGGTCTGCTCACCGTTACCACCTTGGTCATCGGTCGTCCCGCCTGAGGTGGCGGGTTGCGGTTGCGCCCGGCGCTGTGCCGCTGAGGTGATTGTCCCCGAGCCCGTCCGCGTGACGAACCGCACCAGTCTCTCATCACCATGAAGCAATGCTGAATTGCTAAACTTCGCAAGTCGTGTGTCGTGGTGCGGACGTGAACGCGGGGGTGACGTGGGCATGTCGGTGCCGGTGTACCAGGCGAAAGCCGAGCTTTTTCGCACTCTGGGCCATCCCGTGCGGATCCGGGTGCTGGAGTTGTTGCAGGACGGACCCAAGCAGGTGCGTGACCTGCTCACCTTGATCGAGGTGGAGCCGTCGAATCTGTCGCAGCAACTCGCGGTGTTGCGCCGGGCGGGTCTGGTGACTTCGGCCCGGGAGGGCTCGTTGGTGAGGTACGCGTTGAGCACCCCGGACGTGGCTGCTCTGCTGGCCGCCGGCCGGCGAATCCTCAGCTCCATGTTGATCGACCGGGACGGGCTGCTGGCGGAGCTGCGCGGCCAGGGGCAGCCGTGAGTGCCGCCCGGGCGGCCCGGTCGCTCGGTGCCCGGTTCGCCGGTTTGCTGCCGCAGCGCTCCGACTGGGTGGCGGTGCGCCGTTCACCGCGTGGCGACCTGGTCGCGGGGCTGACGGTGGCCGTGGTGGCGTTGCCGTTGGCGTTGGCGTTCGGCGTCACCTCGGGGCTGGGCGCGCAGGCCGGCCTGATCACCGCGATCGTCGCCGGCGCGGTGGCCGCCGTGTTCGGCGGATCGAACCTGCAGGTGTCCGGGCCCACCGGGGCGATGACGGTGGTGCTGGTGCCGGTCGTCGCCGAGGTCGGCCCCGCCGGGGTGTTGATGGTCGGCGTGCTGGCCGGGCTGATCCTCATCGGGTTGGCGGTGGCCCGCCTCGGCCGCTACGTGCGATACCTGCCCACTCCCGTGATCGAGGGTTTCACCGCGGGTATCGCCGTGGTCATCGCCTTGCAGCAGTTGCCGGCCGCCCTGGGGGTCTCCGGCGCCCACGGGGACAAGGTGTGGGCGGTGGCCGCCGACGCGGTGGCCCGCTTCGCCCGCGAGCCGCACCCGGCACCCATCGCGGTGGCCGTGGGCGTCGCGGCGCTGATGCTGCTGGGGGCGCGGTGGCGTCCCGGCGTGCCGTTCTCCCTGCTCGGGGTCGCCGCCGCGACGGCGCTGGCCGAGACCACCCCGATCGACCTGGCGCGCATCGGCGCCCTGCCCGCCGGGGTGCCGATCCCGTCGCTGAGCTTCCTCGACGTCCACGCCGTGCGGACGCTGCTGCCCGCCGCGTTCGCGGTGGCCGCGCTGGCCGCGCTGGAAAGCCTGCTGTCGGCCACCGTCGCCGACGCGATGAGCGTCAACGAGCAGCACGACCCCGACCGTGAACTGTTCGGCCAGGGCCTGGCCAACCTCGCCGCGCCCGTGTTCGGCGGCATCCCGGCCACCGCGGCGATCGCCCGCACCGCGGTCAACGTGCGCGCCGGCGCCCGCTCGAAACTGGCGTCGCTGACCCACGCCGTCGCGCTGGCCGTCATCGTGCTGGCGGCCGCACCGCTGGTCGGGCGCATCCCGCTCGCCGCGCTGGCCGGGGTCCTGCTGGCCACCACCGTGCGCATGGTCGAGGCGGGGTCGCTGCTCGCGCTGGCCCGGTCCACCCGCGGCGACGCGCTGGTGCTGATCCTGACCTTCACCGTAACCGTGGCGCTGGACCTGGTCACCGCCGTCGCGGTCGGCGTCGGGGTCGCGATCGTGCTGGCCCTGCGCGCGGTGGCCCGCACCGCCCGCATCGAGCAGGTCCCCCTGGAGCCCGGCGACCACAGCGCCGAGGAGCATGCCCTGCTCGCCGAACACATCGTCGCCTACCGCCTCGACGGGCCGCTGTTCTTCGCCGCCGCCCACACATTCCTGCTGCAGCTGTCGGAGATCACCGACGTGCGGGTGGTCATCCTGCGGATGTCGCGGGTCTCGACCGTCGACGCGACCGGGGCGCACGTGCTCGGCGATGCCATCAACCGCCTGCAGCGCCGCGGCATCACCGTGCTGCTGTCCGGCATCGCGCCCGGCCACGACGAGATCCTGAGCACCCTCGGCGTCGCCGAGCAACTGCGCCGCGACGGGCGGGTCTTCCCCGACACCCCCACCGCCATCGCGTACGCCCGCGGCCACGTCCTGCGGCATCGCGGCGCCGACCCGACACCACCGTCGAACGGCGCCGGGTATCTCGGCACCGGCACCGACGGCACCACCACCCGCACCGCGGCGCACCGGTCCCAGCCGCGGACCGCCCCCTTCCGACCCCCAGCCCCCGGAGCGTCCCCATGCGACTACTGCTGATCGGCCCGCCCGGTAGCGGCAAAGGCACCCAGGCCGCCCGCATCGCCCGGCAATACGGCATCGACCACATCTCCAGCGGAGACCTGCTGCGCCGCCACGTCGCCGAGGAGACCGCCATCGGCCGGACCGTCGCCGCCCGCATCCACCGCGGCGACCTGGTGCCGGACAGCATCGTCATGGACATCTTGCGCAAACCCGTCGAGGCGGCGACCAGGCGCGGCGGCTACATTCTCGACGGTTTTCCCCGTACCGTCGCGCAGGCCGAGGCCGCGTACCGGGTCGCCGGGCCGTTGGGCGCCGAGGTCCGCATCGCCGTCTACCTCAGCGCCGGGCGCGCCGAGCTGATGACCCGGCTGCTCGCCCGCGGCGCGCAGAGCGGCCGCACCGACGACACCGAACACGTCATCAGCCACCGCCTCGACGTCTTCGACGAGTCCGCGACACCGCTGCTCGACTACTACGGCCGCCGCGAAACCCTCATCGCCATCGACGGCGAGCGGCCGGTCGACGAGGTCACCCGCACCATGATCGACCAGCTCGACCGGGCGCGGCGCCAGCTCGGTCTACCCGCGCATCCCGCACCGACCGGGCCGGGCTCAGCCGAGTTCGAGGGCGCGCTCGATCATCCGGAGCCGGTGCCGGGCCATGGCGAGGTTCGCGCGATCCCGGTTCAACGCCAGGTACATGAAGAGTCCTTTGCCGTCGGCCCCGGTGATCGGCCGGATGAGATGATATTGAGAACCCAGCGTGACGAGGATGTCGTCGACGGTTTCGCGCAGTCCCAGCAGATCGATCGTGCGGAGCTTGGCGCGTAACACCTCCGTGTTGGCCGCCGCGGCGGTAGCGATGTCGAAATCCCGGCCGCCGCCGGCCGTGCCGAGGGCCATGCCGCTGGTGTAGTCCACGATGGCCGCCGCGATCGCGCCGTCCAACTGCAACGCGTCCTTCAGTGCCACATCCATCTCTGCCATTGCAAACCCTCCCACGTGATGTGCCGTCTGCAACCGAGGATGAACGGCACGGGCGGGGGACGGCCGGACGCCGTGTCCGGTTTCCCCGCGGCACGTCCGAAACAATCAAGGCATCGCGGGATTGAGTTGCGAGTATTAGCAACTCGACAGGTAGGCAATTTCCCCAGGCGACATCCCGGTCAGCCAGGGCCTCGGGCTACGTTGGAGGGAGCGGTGCCGCGTCGCGATCGGCCAGGTCACCGAGGCGTTCAACCACGTCCGTCGAGCCTGCTCCGCTCCCTGAGAACAAGGGCATTGACCTGCGGTTACCGCGGCTCAGGTGAATGTCGATTTAGGGATACAGCGGCGTGGGAAGTGATCGAACACTTGACGTCGAGGTCGGCAGTCGGAATCCTGCGGAGCAGGGCGGAGTCACCGTTTGATCTCTCAAATGGAGAGGTCTGTGACGGAAAGGCTGCCGCTGTGAACGCTTCGACTCGCGCGCTCTGGCTCGCGCTGATGGTCTTCTTCGCCCTCGTGGTCGGCCTTGTGGCCGGCCTGTTGGCGTGGGCCGGAGGGGAGCACCCCTTCGCGGCCGTGCGCGGCGGCGGGACGGCCTTCGGGGGGACGGTGCTCGTCCTCTTCGCCATCTTCTACTTCGCGACTCACGGCGGCTCGAAGTCCTGAAGCCGCGCGTGCCTCCTGCCGACTGCACCTGACCTTGGGCAGCTGCGCACAGACCTTGGAGCCCTACGGCATGCTCCGCACCCGAACCTCTCAAGGTAGCGACCGCCGGCGACAATATGCGGGGTTCGCGGCTGGGCCGGTGGACGGCGGCACCGACCCAGGCCGCCTTGGGTCAGTCGGCGGTTTCGATCACCTGGTCGGCGGGGAGGCGGGGCGTACGGGCCGGGCCGGCGTGGGTGGCGTCGTAGGTTCCCAGGCGCAGGGCCAGGTAGGGGAATCCGATGTCGCCGAGCAGGTGCCGCAACTGGTGGCGGACGAAGGGGACCTCCGCCGGGCTGCTCAGCGGCAGCAGGCCGGCGCCGTGCTCAGTCGCCGCCAGCCAGAGCGCGCTGAGTGCCTCGCCGGCGCGCAGCCAGTCGGCCCGTTCGTCGCCCTGGCCGTACAGCACCGCGTAGCTGGCCGCGGAGTCGTGCCCGGCTCCCGCGGCGAGGGTGCCGGCGGTGCCGAAGTCGCGTTCGGCGACGGTGGTCAGCGGCAGCTCGTCGGGCAGGTTGGCGTCGGGGATGCCGGTTCCGCCGGGGCGGTCGCCGCCGACCCAGCTTGCCGCCTCGGTTCGCACGCGTTCGTCGGCGTCCTCGGCTTTCTGGGCGTGCTCCACCAGGACGGCGAGCTCGATCACCTGGTCCCGGTTGAGCAGGTGCAGCCGCGCGCCGGCCCGTTCGGTGGCCGCGGCCAGCACGTCGAGGACGCCGGGCGGGATCGCCTCGTCGCTGACTGTCCGCCGGTCGGTGTGCCGGATCCGCAGCTGTTCGAAGTGTCGCATCGCTTCCGGGTCGGCCGGCGCGTGCTCCTGCGGGTGGATCACCGCCAGCGGGCTGCCCGCGGGCCGGTCGATGCGATATTGCCAACCTTCGGCGCTCAGCGCGACCCGGGCGTGGTGCAGCGCGGCGCCGCAGCTGATCAGCAGCATGTGCCCGTCGGGGTCCTGGGCGGGCAACTGCCGGTCGGTCACCGCGTGCAGCTCCAGCCGGTCGGCGCGGACGACCCACCGCCACGGCTGGGTGTTGTAGATCGAGGGCGCGAGCCGGGCGGCGTCGGCCGCCCGGCGTAGCGCCTGCCGGATGTCGGTGTCTGGTGTCATGGTGTCCTTCTGCTCAGCCCTGTTCGGCCCAGTCGCCCAGGGTCCAGTCGCGGACCTCCGGCATGTCTTCCATGTGTTCGACGACGTAGGTTTCGTGCTTGGCGAGCTGCCGCTCGCACCAGGTCTTCAGCTCGGTGGCGCCGCGGGGCAGCCGGCGGGCGTTGTTGATCGCGTCCATGACCAGGTGGTAGCGGGATGCCTTGTTGCGGACGGTCATGTCGAACGGCGTCGTGGTGGTGCCCTGCTCGATGAAGCCGCGGACCCGGAACCGGTCGGCGTCGGGGCGGCCGTGCACGAGTTGGTGGATCGCGCCGGGGTAGCCGTGGAAGGAGAAGACCACGTCGACGGTGTCGGTGAACAACTCGGTGAACAGGGTTTCGCTCATGCCGTGCGGGTGGTCCTTCGGGCGTACCAGGGTCATCAGGTCGACCACGTTGACGACCCGGACCTTCAGTCCGGGCAGCTTCTCCTTGAGGATCTGCGCCGCCGCGACGGTTTCCATGGTGACCACGTCGCCGGCGCAGGCCAGCACGATGTCGGGGTCGCTGGTGCCGTCGTCGCTGCCGGCCCACTCCCAGATCCCGGCGCCGCGCTCGCAGTGCTTGATCGCGGCGTCCATGGTTAGGAACTGCAGCTGCGGCTGCTTGTCGATGACGATCAGGTTGATGTAGGAGCGTGACCGGAAGCAGTGGTCGGCCACCGACAGCAGCGTGTTGGCGTCCGGCGGCAGGTAGACCCGGGCGACGTCGCCGCGCTGGGTCAACACCACCTGGATCAGGCCGGGGCCCTGGTGCGAGAAGCCGTTGTGGTCGTTGCGCCACGCGGTGGAGGTCAGCAGCACGTTCAGGCTCGGCACCTTGGCCCGCCAGGGCAGGTGCCGGGCCTCCTCCAGCCACTTGCCGTGCTGCACGGTCTGGGAGGCGCTGACCATGGCGAACGCCTCATAGGTGGCGAACATGCCGTGCCGGCCGGTCAGGTTGTAGCCCTCCAGCCAGCCGTGGCAGTTGTGCTCGGAGAGCACCTCCATGACCCGCCCGTCACGGCTGATCTTCACGTCCTCGTCGGTGACGCGTTCCATGAAGCCGCGGTCGGAGGCCTCGAAGACGTCGCCGAGGCGGTTGCTGTTGGTCTCGTCGGGACAGAAGAGCCGGAAGCTGTACGGGTTGCGCCGGTAGATGTCGCGCATCATCTCGCCGAGCTTGCGGGTCGACTCGGCCCGCTCGGCGGCCGGGTGCGTCACCTTGACGGCGTAGTCGCGGAAGTCGGGCAGGTCGAGATCCTCGGTGAGGCGGCCGCCGTTGGCGTGCGGGCTGGCGCTCATCCGCAAGTCGCCCTCGGGCGCCAGCGACCGCACGGCCGCGACCGGCGCGCCGCTGGAGTCGAACAGCTCCTCCGGCCGGTACGAGCGCAGCCACTTGTCCAGGATCGCCAGGTGCTCGGGGTTGTCGCGGACGCCGGACAGCGGTACCTGATGCGAACGCCAGGTGCCGGTCACCTTGATGCCGTCGACCTCCGCCGGGCCGGTCCAGCCCTTCGGCGAGCGCAGGATGATCATCGGCCAGCGCGGCCGTTCGCCGTTCCATTCGCCGTCGCGGGCCGCCTGCTGGATGGCGCGGATCTTGCCCCAGGCCTCGGCGAGCGCGGCGGCGAAGCGGTTGTGCATGCCGGGCAGATCCTCGCCGGTGACCTCGATGACGTCGTACCCGTGGCCGTGCAGCAGCGCGCGGACCTCGGCCGGGTCCTTGCGGGCCAGCACCGTCGGCCCGGCGATCTTCGCGCCGTTCAGGTGCAGGATCGGCAGGACCGCGCCGTCGCGGGCCGGGTTGATGAACGAGACGCCCTTCCAGGAACCCTCCAGGGGGCCGGTCTCGGCCTCGCCGTCACCGACCACCGCGACCGCGAGCAGTCCGGGGTTGTCCATCACCGCGCCGAAGGCGTGCACCAGCACGTAGCCGAGCTCGCCACCCTCGTGGATGGAGCCCGGGGTCGTCACCGAGACGTGGCTCGGGATGCCGCCGGGGCTGGAGAACTGCCGGAACAGCCGCAGGATGCCGGCCTCGTCCTGGGAGACCTCCGGGTAGATCTCGCTGTAGGTGCCTTCCAGATAGCCGGCGGCGACCAACGCCGGGCCGCCGTGGCCGGGCCCGGCAAGATAGATCGACTCCTGGCCGGTGTAGCGGATCAGCCGCGACACGTGCGCGTAGATCAACGACAGGCCGGGGCTGGTGCCCCAGTGCCCGAGCAACCGCGGCTTGATGTGCTCGGCCGTCAGCGGCTCCCGCAGCAACGGGTTGCCCCGCAGGTAGATCTGACCGATCGTCAGGTAGTTCGCCGCCCGCCACCAGGCGTCCAGCTGAGCGAGATCGGCGTCGGTGGGTGCGGCCAGGGCCGACAACAGCGCGGCACGGTCGTCAGTAAGGGTGGTCACGGGCGGGGTCCTCTCGTGGAGACTCGAGATTTTCGATCCGGCGCGGACTTACCCGTAAAGACGGTGCCGCAGTCCTCACACATGAGCGGGTGCGCCGGCTTTCGTGGCGCTGCGGGCGACGGAGAAGACGTCCAGCAGCAGCGCGGCGAGCGCGACCACCGCGAGCAGGATGAGCCCCAGGGCGTACGAGCCGACCTGGCCGTAGATCAGGCCCATGACCAACGGTGGCACGAACCCGCCGAGCCCGCCCGCGGCGCCGACGATGCCGGTGACCGAGCCCACCTGGTTTGCCGGGGCGACCAGCGTGACCAGCGCGAACGTGGCACCACTGCCGGCGCCCAGCGCCGCCGCCATGGCCAGGAACGCGATCGTGCCCACCGGCACCAGCCCGGGGGTGAACGACTGCACCACGGCGCCGGCCACCACCACCAGCAGCGACCCGGCGAGCACCCGGGTCGGCGCGAACCGGTCGGACAGCCAGCCGCCGAACGGGCGCATCAGCACGGCCAGCAGCACGAACCCGGCCATCCGGTTCGCGGCGTCGGCCTGGGTCAGCCCGTACGCGGTCTTGAGGTAGGCGGGCAGGTAGACCGCGAACGCGACGAATCCGCCGAACGCGACGGCGTACAGCGCCGAGGCCTGCCAGGTGATCCGCAGCCGTAGCGTGCTGGCCAACCGGGTCGACAGCGGCGCGGTCGGTACCTGCCGGTTCGGGGCGTCCCGCAGCAGCAGCGCGGCGACACCAGCGTAGGCGGCGAGGACGATCGCGGTGAGCACGAACGGGGTGGCCGTGCCGTACGCGTTGACGAGTTTCACGGTGGTCAGGGCGCTGATCGCGGTGCCGCCCATGCCGGCACCGAAGATCCCCACGGCGAGGCCGCGGCGCTGCGGCGGGAACCAGGCGTTGACGAACGGCACGCCGACGGCGAACGTGGTGCCGCCGATCCCGAGGAAGAAACCGCCGATCAACAGCGCGGCCAGCGAGCTGTGCCCGGCCAGGCCGAGATAGAGCACCGGCACGATGGTGGCCAGCGACACCAGCGGGAACATGATCCGCCCGCCGAACCGGTCGGTCAGCGCGCCGACCGGGATGCGGCCGAGCGAGCCGACCACGACCGGGACCGCCACCAGCAGGGCCTGCTGGAACGCGCTCAGGTGCAGGGTGGCCGTGAACTTCACGGCGAGCGGGCTCAGCAGGGCCCAGGCCCAGAAGTTGACCGCGAAACCGACCGTCGCCAGGGTCAGCATCAAGGCGGGCCGGCCGGCTCCGGGGCCGGGCTGCGCGGCCCGGGACTGCGCTGTGCTCATCATGTTCTCCACTGTCTGCCCGTGGCGGGGGCCGCAGTAGGGGCTTTGGGCCCATGATCTCGGGACCCGATCCCCTCAACCCGCCGTCATTTGCGACCCCGGGTGGTCGGCACCCGCGGCGGGCCTTCCCAGCCGGGCCGGCCCGCGCGCAGACCGGGCCGGGGGCGGTCGTCGCGGCTGCGGTAGACCACGTAGGGCCGGGTGAGGTAGCCGACCGGGGCGCTGAAGGCGTGCACCAGGCGGGTGAAGGGCCAGAACGCGAACAGGGTGAACGCGGCGGTGATGTGAATCTGGAAGCCGACCGGCGCGCCGGCCATGATGTCCGGGTCGGGGCTGAAGTAGAACAGCGACCGGAACCAGGGTGAGATCGTCTCGCGGTAGTCGTAGCCGTCGCCGGCGATGTTGGCCCGCACCGTGCTCCACAGGCCCAGGATGATCACGGCGGCCAGCACCACGTACATCGACTTGTCGTTCTTGGTGGTGGCGGCGAAGACCGGGCCGTTGAACCGCCGGCGGGCGATGAGGATGACCATCCCGACCAGCGTGCAGCAGCCGGCGACGGTCCCGACGAAGACGGCCGTGAGGTGGTACGCGTGCTCGGTGATCCCGACCGCCTCGGTCCACGGCTTGGGGATGAGCAGCCCGCCGACGTGCCCGACGAGGACCATGAGGATGCCGAAGTGGAACATCGGGCTGCCCCAGCGCAGCACCGCCGACTCGTACAGCTGCGAGGAGCGGGTGGTCCAGCCGAACTTGTCGTAGCGGTACCGCCAGAGCAACCCGCCGACCAGGACGGTGACGGCCAGGTAGGGGTAGACGACCCACAGCAGGACGTTCACCGGCGTCCTCCGGTCGTGTCGACGAGCCCGAACGGTTCCAGGCCGACCTGCTCGACCGGCGGGCCCGTCTGGGCCAGGCGGATGGCGGCGGCGATGTCGCTGGGCTGCGCCGGGGGCAGCATCGCCCGGATCGCCGCGATGGCGTGCCGGTAGGGCGACTTCTCGGTGGCCAGGGCCTTGGCCAGCAGGTCGAGGCCGACGCGGTTCTCGCGCAGCAGCCGCCACCCGTCGTCGTCGACGGCGGCCAGGTCGAGGACCGCCGGCAGGTAGTCCGGCAGTTCGCCGCCGACGACCTCCAGGCCGGCCGCCTTGTACGCGGCGGCGAACTGCACCAGCGCCTCGCCGCGTTTGCGGGTGTCGCCGGCGGTGTAGTAGGTCAGGTGCAGGCAGCAGCGGCGACGGAAGTCGAACAGCTCGACGTACGTGGTGACGAGCCGGCCGGGATCGGTGCCGCGGCGGTGCTCGGCCAGCGACCGCAGCGGATCGGCCACGGCGGCGGGCAGTTCGTCCAGCGCGGCGGTCAGGGTCGCGAGGACGGCAAGGGTGTCGTGGTCCGGGTAGCGCAGCAGCAGCGACGCGGCGCGCGCCGCGACGGGTCGCCAGGCAGTCGGGCTCATTGGTCGCCTCCGTTCTTCTTCGGCGGGAACAGCCCGGCGGGGGTGCCCTTGCCGTCCCAGTTGAGCAGGTTGACCCGGGCTTGCTTGTCCGCGGGTGAGGCGATCGAGTCGGCGGTCTGCCGGTCGCGGAGCGTGTGCAGGTTCTCGATCGAGATCGGCGTCGGCGCGCCGGAGGACTCCCCGAACGGGCCGGAGCCGCCCATGCCGGGCCCGCCCTCGGTGTCGAGGCTGCACTCGGTGGCGAGCTGTTCGAGGTTGTGGGCGTTCTCGGCGTGCGCCGCCGGGATGACGTAGCGCTCCTCGTACTTGGCGATGGCCAGCAGCCGGAACATGTCGTCCATCTCCGTGCCGGTCATGCCGACGGCGGCGGCGATGGACTCGTCGCGTTCCTCGCCGAGGTTGATCCGGCGCTGGTAGACGCGCATCGCGGCGAGGCGCTGCAGCACGGCGGTGACCGGCGCGGGGTCACCGGCGGTGAACAGGCCCGCCAGGTAGTCCACCGGGATGCGCAGCGCGTCGACGGCGCCGAAGAGGTTGTTGAGGTCCTCGCCGTCGTGACCGGTGTCGCGCAGGATGTCGACCACGGGCGACAGCGGCGGGATGTACCAGACCATCGGCATGGTCCGGTACTCCGGGTGCAACGGCAGCGCCACCTCGTACTTCATGATCAGGTCCCAGATCGGGGACCGCTGCGCCGCGGTGATCCAGTCCTCCGGGATGTCCGCCGCGCGGGCGGCCGCGATCACCGACGGGTCGTGCGGGTCGAGGAAGACCGACTTCTGGGCCTCGAACAGGGCGTGCTCGTCCTTGATCGCGGCGGCCTTGCCGACGGCGTCCGCGTCGTACAGCATCAGGCCCAGGTAGCGCAGCCGGCCGACGCAGGTCTCGGAGCAGATGGTCGGCTGGCCGATCTCGATGCGCGGAAAGCAGAAGGTGCACTTCTCGGCCTTGCCGGTGCGGTGGTTGAAATAGATCTTCTTGTACGGGCAGCCGGTCACGCACATCCGCCAGCCGCGGCAGCGGTCCTGGTCGACCAGGACGATGCCGTCCTCGGCGCGCTTGTAGATCGCGCCGGACGGGCAGGACGCCGCGCAGGACGGGTTGAGGCAGTGCTCGCAGATCCGCGGCAGGAAGAACAGGAAGGACTTCTCGTACTCCTGCTTGACCTGGTCCGACAGTTGCTGCAGCACCGGGTCGCCGGCGGCGATCTCGTTGCCGCCGGCCAGCGAGTCGTCCCAGTTCGCCGACCAGGTGACCTTGGTGTCCTCGCCGGTGAGCAGCGACTTCGGCCGGGCCACCGGGGTGTCGTCGCCGGCCGGGGCGGTGAGCAGGTGCTCGTAGTCGTAGGTCCACGGCTCGTAGTAGTCGGAGATGGCCGGCATCTTGGGGTTGGCGAAGATGCTGAACAGCTTCTTGATCCGGCCGCCGGCGCGGGGCTTGAGCCGCCCGGTGCGGGTCCGGGTCCAGCCGCCCTGCCACTTCTCCTGGTCCTGGTACGTGCGCGGGTAGCCCTGCCCGGGGCGGGACTCGACGTTGTTGAACCACACGTACTCCACGCCGGAGCGGTTGGTCCACGCCTGTTTGCAGGTCACCGAGCAGGTGTGACAGCCGATGCACTTGTCGAGGTTCATCACCATCGACATCTGGGCCATGACGCGCATCAGTACTCCACCTCCTGGGAGCGACGCCGGATCACGGTGACCTCGTCGCGCTGGTTGCCGGTCGGGCCGAGGTAGTTGAACGCGAACGACAGTTGGGCGTAGCCGCCGATGAGGTGGCTGGGCTTGATCAGCAGGCGGGTCAGCGAGTTGTGGATGCCGCCGCGGCGGCCGTTCGTCTCGGCCTTCGGCACGTCGATGACCCGCTCGGCGGCGTGGTAGAGGTACACGGTGCCCTCGGGCATCTTGTGCGTCACCACGGAGCGGCAGACCACGACGCCGTTGCGGTTGACGGCCTCGATCCACTCGTTGTCCGTCACGCCGATCTTCGCCGCGTCGATCTCGCTCATCCACATCGTCGGGCCGCCGCGGGAGAGCGTGAGCATGATCAGGTTGTCCTGGTACTCCGAGTGGATGGACCACTTCGAGTGCGGCGTCAGATAGCGCACCGTCAGCTCCAGCTCGCCCTTGGGGCCGAGGCGGGGCTCACCGAACAGCTTGTGCATGTCCAGCGGTGGACGGAACACCGGCAGTTCCTCGCCGAGCTCCTGCATCCAGTCGTGGTCGAGGTAGAAGTGCTGCCGCCCGGTCAGCGTGTGCCAGGGCTTGAGCCGCTCGACGTTGATGGTGAACGGCGAGTAGCGGCGCCCGCCGTGCTCGCTGCCCGACCACTCCGGGCTGGTGATGACCGGCACCGGGCGCGACTGGGTGTCGGCGAAGCGGATCTGCTTGCCCTCGTGTTCGGCCGCGAGATCCGCCAGCTGCTGCCCTGTACGCCGTTCGAGGAACTGGAACCCCGCGGTGGCCACCCGGCCGTTGGTCGTGCCCGACAGGGCCAGGATCGCCTCGCAACAGCGGATGTCGGTGTCCAGGCGCGGCCGGCCGTCGGCGACACCACCCCGCACCGTGCCGTTGACCTGCTTCAGGAACTCGATCTCCGGCTTGACGTCGACGGTGACGGCCTTCGTGGTGGTGCCGAGCCGGTCCAGCAGCGGGCCGAGCGAGCCCATCTTCGCGCTGATCGCCCCGTAGTCGCGTTCGACCACGATGAACTTCGGCATGGTCTTTCCCGGCACCGCCGGCACCTCGCCGGTCTTCCAGTCCCGGACCACGCCGCCAGGGGTGGCCATCGCATCCGGGGTGTCGTGCAGCAGCGGCGCCGCGACGAGGTCCTTGCGCACGCCGAGGCGCGGGCCCGCCAGCTCGGAGAAGACCTTGGCGATGCCGTGGAACGCGTCGAAGTCGGTCCGCGTCTGCCACGGCGGGTTGATCGCCGGCGTGAACGCGTGGATGAACGGGTGCATGTCGGTGGTGTTCAGGTCGTGCTTCTCGTACCAGGTCGCGGCGGGCAGCACCACGTCGGAGAACAGGGTGGTGGAGGTCATCCGGAAGTCCAGCGACAGCAGCAGGTCGAGCTTGCCCTCCGGGGCCTGGTCGTGCCAGACCACGTCCTGCGGGCGCTTCTCCGGTGGCGCCTCGGTGGCGCGCAGTGAGGCGTCGGTGCCGAGCAGGTGCCGCAGGAAGTACTCGTTGCCCTTGGCCGACGAGCCCAGCAGGTTCGCCCGCCACACCGTCAGCACCCGCGGCCAGTTCTGCTCCGCGTCCGGGTCGGTGCAGGCGAAGTTGAGCCGGCCGTCGACCAGTTCCTTGGTCACGTACCCGGCCGGGTCCTCCGGCGCGGCGGCGAGCGCCTCGTCGGCCAGGTCGAGGGGGCTGCGGTCGAAGGTCGGCATCGTCGGCATCCAGCCCAGCCGGGCCGACTTGGCCAGCAGGTCCGCGGTGTGCCGGCCGGCGAACTCGCCCTTGGCGAGCGGGGAGGTCAGCACGTCGGCGGTGTACTGGTCGTAGCGCCACTGGTCGGTGTGCAGGTACCAGAACGCCGTACCGATCATCTGCCGCGGCGGCCGGACCCAGTCCAGGCCGAAGGCCAGATGCGACCAGCCGGTGACCGGCCGGCACTTCTCCTGCCCCACGTAGTGCGCCCAGCCGCCGCCGTTCTTACCCTGGCAGCCGGTGATCGTGGTGAGCACGAGCATGGCCCGGTAGGTGGTGTCGGAATGGAACCAGTGGTTGGTGCCCGCGCCCATCAGGATCATCGACCGGCCGCCCGAGCGTTCGGCGTTGTCGGCGAACTCCCGGCCGATGCGGGCCACGGCCGCCGCCGGTACGCCGGTGATCGGCTCCTGCCAGGCCGGGGTGTAGGGCACGTCCGGGTCGTCGTAGCCGGTCGGCCACGTCCCCGGCAGGTCCGGCCGGGCGACACCGTACTGGGCGAGCATCAGGTCGAAGACGGTGGTGACCAGCTTGCCGGCGACCCGCGCGGTGGGCACGCCGCGGCGCATCAGCTTGGGGGTGTCGTTGTCGAAGCGGGGCAGCGCGACCTCGACACCCTCGCCGCCGGCGCAGCTGAGCCGGGGGACGATGGCACCGAGGTCGAGGTTCCACTTGCCGACGCCGGAGTCGTTGAAGCGGTGCCCGAGCGACCCGTTGGGCACCGCGGGCGCGTCGGTGACGCTGTCCCACAATGCCGGCCGGAACGCCGCCTCGGCGTCGGTCTCGCCCAGGTCGGCGGCGGTGACGAACTTGCCCGGCCGGTATCCGCCGCCGTCGACCGGCTCCAGGGCCACCAGATAGGGCAGGTCCGTGTACCGCGACACGTAGTCGACGAACGGCTCGGTGGTCTTGTCGACGAAGAATTCCTTGAGGATGACGTGCCCCATCGCCATCGCGAGGGCGCCGTCCGTGCCGGGCTGGGCGGGCAGCCACTCGTCGGCGAACTTGACGTTGTCGGCGTAGTCGGGGGAGACCACGACGACCTTCTGGCCCCGGTAGCGGGCCTCGGCCATCCAGTGCGCGTCCGGGGTGCGGGTCACCGGGACGTTCGAGCCCCACATCATCAGGTACGAGGCGTCCCACCAGTCGCCGGACTCGGGGACGTCGGTCTGGTCGCCGAACATCTGCGGTGAGGCCACCGGCAGGTCGGCGTACCAGTCGTAAAACGACAGCATCGACCCGCCGATCAGCGACAGGAACCGGGCGCCGACGGCGTGCGACACCATCGACATCGCCGGGATCGGCGAGAACCCGGCGACCCGGTCGGGGCCGTGGGTGGCGATGGTGTGCACGTGCGCGGCGGCCACGATCTCCTGCGCCTCGTCCCAACCCACCCGGACCAGGCCACCCTTGCCGCGGGCCTGCTGGTAGCGGCGCCGGCGTACCGGATCGGCCTGGATGTCGGCCCAGGCCGCGACCGGATCGCCGCCGAGGCGGGCCTTGGCCTCCCGGAACATCTCCACCAGCACGCCCCGGGCGTACGGATAGCGCACCCGGGTGGGGGAGTACGTGTACCAGGAGAACGCCGCCCCGCGCGGGCAACCGCGCGGCTCGTACTCCGGCCGGTCGGCGCCGACGCTCGGATAGTCGGTCTGCTGCTGCTCCCAGGTGATGATGCCGTCCTTGACGTACACCTTCCACGAGCACGACCCGGTGCAGTTGACCCCGTGGGTGGAGCGGACCACCTTGTCGTACGACCAGCGGTCGCGGTAGAAGCTGTCCGCCTCCCGCCCGCCGATCTGATGCAGCGTGCGCCCGTCGTCGGATACCTGCGCGCGGCGGACGAGTCCACCCACCGCCAGTAACGCCCGCCCCGCGGTCTCGGTCGCGCTTGCCATGAGCCTCATTCCTCCGTTATGACCTTGACAGCCACATTCGCCCCATCCAGACCGCGGCGCACCCGGAACGCCCGATCCCATGGTCATTGCACCGCGACTTCGGTGAGATCACCCGGGCCGAAAGTCCCGACCTGCCGGTCGAAGACAAGCGGGGCGGCATCCGAGCCGGATGCCGCCCCGTTCTCGCTGCTGGATCTACTCTCGCTTCCGGATCTACTTGAGCCAGGGCAGCCGCTGCACGAGGGGCAGGCGGTTCCAGCGGGCGCCGAGGCCGAGGGTGTTGCCGGCGGTGGTGAGGGCGAGGGCGATCAGGACGCCGGCGTAGATGAGGTGGTCGTCCATGAAGGGGTTGTTCTCCGGGGGCAGGACGGCGCTCCACATCAGGACGAGCAGTAGTGATCCGGCGGCAGCGGCGAGGCGCATGCCGATGCCGGCGATGAGGGCGATGCCGATGCCGGCGAGGCCGGTCATGAAGAGGGTGTCGGCCCAGGCGGCGCCGGCGAAGCTGTGGTAGAGGCTTTCGAAGGGTCCGCTGACGGCTTTGCCGAGGAATCCTTTGGTGGGGCTGCCGCCGTCGATCCAGGCGTTGGCGGCGGGGGTGCTGCGGCCGAGGCCGAACAGTTTGTCGAGGAATGCCCAGAGGAAGACCCAGCCGAGCGCGATCCGCAGGCCGGCGAGCACGTAGCGGGTGGCCTTCTGCACGGTCGTCTCGGTGGTCGTGCCCGCGACGCCGGTCGCGACGGTCTCCGCGGTGTTCCGGCGATTCGTGGTGGGGTTGTGCTGAGTGGCGGCGGTCATGGCTTCCACGTCCTTCTTAGATCCTCGTTCGACACCTTCTATTCAGCCCGGTGGATGGCGTCGGGTGGAGAGGCGACGGACCGCCCGGGCCGGGACCTTCGGCCCCTCTTCGCCGGGCCCGTCACGCTCGGTAGAGGCCCCTGAGCCGAACGACGATCAGGGCGGCCGCGGTCCACGCGACGACCACCGCGAGGTGGCCCGCGGCGACGCCGGTGCCCGATCCGGCCGGGGTGGTGGCGGCCAGCAGCGCCGCCGTGAGGTGTTTGAGCGGGAACAGGTCGCCGATGGCCGCCAACCAGCCGGGCAGCGGCGCGTCGCCGACCAGGAAGACGTCGGAGACGAAGCTCAGCGGCAGCAGCGTGCCCAGGGTGACCGCGATCAGCGAGGTGGCCGAGCGCAGCAGCGCGACGGCGGCCAGGCCGAGCGACGCGAAGCACGAGACCCCCAGCAGGACCCCGAGGGCCACGGCCGGCAACCGGGCCGCGTCGATGCGGACGTCGAGGAACAGCACGGCGACCACGCAGAGCAGGACGGTGGACAGCGTCGCCACCACCAGCACCGCGGACATCCGGCCGACGATGTACCACCGCGGCGGCAGGGGAGTGCCCAGCAGCCGTTTGAGGACACCCTTGCCGCGGGCCTGCGCGACGTCCTCCGGCAAGTTGACGTAGCCCGCGACCGCGATCGCATAGGCCGTCATGCCCGGTAGCAGATACTGCGCCAGGGTCAGCCCGTGCACCCGGCCGGCGCCGAGGACGGTGGGGAACAGCCCGAGCAGCAGGACCGGGAAGATCACCGCGAAGAAGACCGAGAGCGGATCACGCCACTGGCTGGTGAGCGCGTACCGGATCTGCCCGGTGAGCAGCTTCGCGGAGGTCCGTCGGCCGGCATCGGTCCTGCGCAGCCCGGGTACGGCCGGCGCCGTCCCGGACGTCGCCGGCGCCGGGGCCGCCCCGCCGGACCCGGACCCGCGTGGCATCCAGCCGAAACGCCACAGGGCCAGGCCGGCGCCCAGCAGCCCCCACGCCGCCATGACCAGCAGATCGGCGGGCCGGAAGCCGTACCCGCCCCGCGGATCGAAGGTCTGTGCCATCGCGCGGGCGAAGTGCCGCAGGGGAAACGCCGCGCCGATCCGGTCCAGCCAGGACGGCAGGTCCGCGCCGATGATGAAGACATCGGAGATGAAGGCCAGCGGGATGAGCAGCCCCTGGGCGAGCGTCTGCACGATGAGGACCGTGCGGGTCAGCGCCACCAGCGCCAGGCCGAGGGCCGCGAAGCACCCGATGCCCAGCGCCAGCGTCAGCAGCAGCGCCGGGACCTTCCGCCAGACGATCTCCACGCCGTAGAGACCGGCGCCGACCCCGGTCAGCAGCACCACCGCGGCGCCCGACACCACGGTCATCGCCGCCACCCGGGCGGCGAGCGCCGTCCACACCGGCACCGGCGTGCCACGCAGTCGCATCAGGACACCCCGTTCGCGCAGCCCGGCGGTGTCGGTCGCCAGCACCACGAAGGCGGCCTCGGCCACCCCGAAGACGGCGAAGGGCGCCACCAGGAACTGCGCCACCGGTACGCCCGCACCGGTCGTCTCGTTGCCGACGATGGCGGAGACGATGCTCAGGAAGGTCAGGGGGAAGATCAGGGTGAAGAACGCCGACAGGGGCGAGCGCGTGAAACCACGCAGGGCGTGCGCGGTCATCGCCCGTACCGGATGCGGCACCGCCGCGGGGTGGCTGGTCAGGCTCTCATTCGTCATCCGCAGGCTCCCCGGTGAGGCTGAGGTAGGCGTCCTCGAGGCGGGGCGGCGTCAGCGTCAGCGCCGGCAGATCGAGGTTGTTCGCGGCGGCCCATGCGGTCAGCAGGCGGGTGTCGGAGAGCGCCTGATGGGTGTGGATGACCACCTCAGCGCCGGTGACGGCGAGGGTGCCCGACATCGGCGGCAGGCCGGCCGCGGTGAAGCCGGCGGGCGGCCGGAACGACAACCGGCTCGGCAACCCGCACTGCGCCTCCAATTCGCTCGGCCGGCCCCAGGCGACGAGGCGACCGGCCCGCAGCACCGCCACCCGGTCCGCGAGCCGCTCGGCCTCCTCGATGTAGTGCGTGGTGAGCAGGATCGTCGTGCCGAGATCACGCAACCGTCCGATGAGATCCCAGGCGTGGTGGCGGGCCGCGGGGTCGAATCCCGTGGTGGGCTCGTCGAGGAACAGCAGGTCGGGCGCCCCGGCCAGGCCGAGGGCGAGATCCAGCCGGCGGCGCTGCCCGCCGGACAGCGCCTTCACCCGGGTACGGCGCCGGTCGCCGAGGCCGACCAGGTCGGCGAGCTCGTCCGGGTCGTGCCGGCGCGGATACAGCGACACCTGCAGCCGCAGGAGTTCACCGACGGTGAACTCCTCCTCGAACCCGGCCGTCTGCAGGACGATGCCGATTCTTTCCCGGTACGGGCGCCCGCCGTCGGCCGGATCGAACCCGAGGACGGACACGTGCCCGCTGTCTCGCGACCGGTAGCCCTCGAGGATCTCCACCGCCGTGGTCTTGCCGGCTCCGTTGGGCCCGAGCAACGCGACGATCTGTCCCACCTCGACGGTGAAGCTGACCCGGTCCAGCGCGAGCAGGGCGCCGTAGCGGCGGGTGAGATCCGCTACGACAATGGCCGGCGTTCCCGCACGTTCGCCCCCGGGCATGGCTGCCTCCGCTCGCCGGCCGGCACCGCACCGGCAGGCCCGCCTCCAGCTAACCGCCGCCCGCCGCGGACCGACAGGGCCTCTCGGCCTGTTGAGCTGCGCCTCAGGAATTCCACAGCCGAACCGTCAGGGGCGCCACGTGAGGCTTTCGAGGCGAAAGGTGGAGCTCTGAGCGATGAGACTCGCGGATGACGAACCGCCAATCAATCACTACACATCAGCCCCCGTACCGGACCCAGCAGACAGGCATAACGTGAAGTTCCTTTTGCGCCGGCGCGCCGCCATCGCCGCCGTCCTCGTCACCACCGCTGCCGGCGTGTTCGCCACCGGGCTCCCGGCCAACGCCGCCGCCCACGACGGCGACTACACCCAGGAATTCACCTGCCGGGCCAGCGCCGCGCAGGGTGAGAGCGGCACCCTCACCATCGATTACAACATCGGTACCACACCCGAGGACGCCCACGCGTTCATCTGGTTCCAGGCCGCCCGCTGGAAGACGTCGCCGGCCCGGGCGCTGAACGCACTCCGGCTGGACCTCGAGCTGGAGCAAGGGGTCTACCAGGAGATCAGCCCGCCGTGGGGTGGCTCGTCCGCCACGCACGACGATGTGAGCAGCAGCTTCTCCCAGACTCCGGACACGGTCTCGTTCTGGCCGCCGGGCAACGTCAGCCCGCACGGAAAGGGCACCTGGAGATTCAGCAACGAGCATTCGCCGAAGCTTCGGGTGCGTTGTTACGGGATGGGCGCCGGCGACACGCCGTCCAACGACTCGCACAACGACGCCGTCGTCCTTGCGGTGAAGTAGTCCGATTCGGCGTGCCGGTGGCTCCCCGCCACCGGCACGCCGGCGGTCGGGCGCCCGCCGGACGTCTCAGCCGGCGATCGGCGCCTTCCACAGCACCGTCGTTCCGCCCGCTTCGCAGGGGCCCACCTCGAAGGTCCCGCCGAGGTCGTGGGCGCGTTCGCTCATGTTGACGACGCCGCTGCGGGCCCGGCCGGGATCCATGCCGACGCCGTCGTCCTCGACGATGAGCACGACGGACCCCTCGGCGACGCGGATCGACACCCTGGCCGTGGTCGCCTCCGCGTGCCGGGCGACGTTGGTGAGGGCCTCCCGGACCACTGCCAGGATCTCCGGCGCCATGTCGTCGGGGACGGCGCTGTCGACCGGCCCCGACACGTCCAGCACCGGCCGGAACCCGAGCGTCTCGGCGGCCGAGTCGATCGCGTCGCGCATCTCGGTGCGCAGGCTGGCGCCGATCGGGGCGCGCAGCTCGAAGATCGAGCGGCGGATGTCGCGGATCGTGGCGTCGAGGTCGTCGACGGCGGCGTTGATGCGCTTGGCGGTCTCGGGGCGAACGGAGTGCGGCGCGATGGCCTGCAACTGCATCCCGGTGGCGAACAGCCGCTGGATGACGACGTCGTGCAGGTCCCGGGCGATCCGTTCGCGGTCCTCGAGCACGACGAGCAGTTCCCGCTCGTCCTGAGCGCGGGCTCGTTCCAGCGCGAGCGCGGCTTGACCGGCGAAGCTGGACAGCATGGCGGCGTCACCGGCCGGGCGGGTGGGGCGCCCGGCCTGGTGCGCGACGATGAGCACGCCGTGCCGGGCGCCGGCGGCGGTCAGCGGTGCGGCCAGGGCCGGCCCGTCCGGTACGACTCCCGGCCAGTCGGCGGCCGCCCGCAGGTTTTCCACCAGCCGGTACGTCTCCCGCCCGAAGATCGTGGTCGTCTCGTCGTCCACCGACAGGGTCCGGCCGGCCAGCTCCGCCGAGGCCGGGTCGCTGCCGTCGGCGACGTCGATGGTGTAGCGATGGTTGTCCTCGTCGTAGAGCAGCACGAGCACCAGGTCGGCATCGGAGACCTGGCGTGCCCGGCGGGCGATCAGTTGCAGTGCCTCGGTGCGCCGCACGGTGCCCAGCAGCACGGAGGTGATCTCCGCGGTGGCGGCCAGCCAGCGCTCCCGGCGCTGGGCGAGCGCGAACAGGCGCGCGTTGTCGATGGCGACGCCGGCCGCGGCGGCCAGGGCACCGACGATCTCCTCGTCGTCGTCGCTGAATTCGTCGGCTCCCCGCTTCTCGGCGAGATACAGGTTGCCGAAGATCTGGTCGCGGGTGCGCACCGGCACACCGAGGAAGCTGTGCATGGGCGGATGGTTCGGCGGGAAGCCGTAGGTGCGGGCGTGCTCGGTGATGTCGGGCATCCGGACCGGCTTCGGGTCGCTGATCAGCAGGCCGAGCACACCCCGGCCGCGGGGCAGGTCGCCGATCTTGGCGTGGGCCTCCGGGTCGATGCCGGAGGTGATGAAGTCGGACAGGAGCTGGTCGTCGCCGAGCACGCCGAGGGCGCCGTAGCGGGCGCCGACGAGGGCGCACGCCGCCTCGACGATGCGTTGCAGCGTGCTGCGCAGGTCGAGGTCGGTGCTGATGCCGACCACGGCGTCGAGCAACGCCCTCAGTCGTTCCCGGCTGGTGACGATGTCGCCGACCCGGTCGAGCATCTCCTGCAGCAGCTCGTCGAGCCGAACCCGGCTGAGCGGACCCAGACCGAGCGAGGGCGGATCGAGATGTCCTTCCGTGGCGCGGTCGTCACTCATGCGGCAGATGCTATGCGGTTACCGAACCGCCCGCTGGGGTGCTCCGGCGGCGGCTGAGACGTAACGCCGCCCCGGGCAGCAACGCGACGACCGCGCAGGCCGACAACTCCATCGCCGTCAGTGATTCGGTGCCCAGCAGCGTCTGCAACGGGGCGAGCAGCACCCCGCCGACCTGCAGCACAGCGGAGACCGCCACGGCGCCCAGCAGCGACCAGTTCCGCCGGGTGCCGGGCTCCGGGGTGGCCCGCACGGCCAGCGCGACGCCCAGCTGGGCCAGCCCCAGCACCACGAAGATGACCGACTGCCACGGCCGGCCGAGCTGGTGCGCTGTCACACCGGCGCCGAGCACGACGGCCGCGACGAACAAGCCACCGATCAGGACGCCGCGGAGCAGCCCGTCGCCGAGGACCGACTCCTGCGGCGACCGGGGGCGGCGGCGCAGCACACCGGCCTCGGCGGGCTCGGCTCCCATCGCCACCCCGGGGATGCCGTGCGTCAGCAGGTTGACCCAGAGCAACTGGCCGGGCAGTAGCGGCAGGGGCAGGCCCAGGAACGGCCCGGCCAGCATCACCAGCAGCTCGGCGATGCCACCGGACAGGGCGTAGCGCAGGAACCGGCGGATGTTGTCGTAGATCCGGCGGCCCTCGCCGATCGCCGTACCCACGGTCGCCAGGTTGTCGTCGACCAGGACGAGCTCGGCCGCCTGCCGGGCCACCTCGGTGCCGCTGCCCATCGCCACGCCGATGTCGGCACGCCGCAACGCGGGCGCGTCGTTGACGCCGTCGCCGGTCATGGCGACCACTTCGCCGCGGCGCTGCAACTCGGCGATGATGTCGAGCTTCTGCTCCGGCTGGATCCGGGCGTACACCCGGGCCTGGTCGATGTCCTGGGCCGTCAGCGGGCCCGCGTCGCCGCGGGCGACCCGGTCCCCGGGCGCGAGGATCCCGAGCTGGGCGCCGATCGCGGCGGCGGTCGCCGGGTGGTCACCGGTGATCAGGATCAGGCGTACGCCGGCAGCCTCGAACGCCGCGGCGGTGCCGCGGGCGGTGTCCCGCAGGGGGTCGCCGATGCCCACCAGGCCGAGCATGCGCAGGGCGGGCGGATCGGCCGGATCGGGCCGGGTGGCCACCGTGGCGGCGCCGACCGCGAGGACCCGCAGGCCGCCCGCCGCCAGTTCCGCGGCCGCGTCCAGCAGCGCCGGGTCCGAGCCGGCGGCGAGCAGGCTCTCCGGCGCGCCCTTGGACACCACCAGGAAGCCGCCCTCGGGCAGCCGGTGCACGGTCGTCATCCGCCTGCTGGCCTGGTCGAACGGGTGTTCGGCGACCCGCGGGGTGTGCTCCCGCTCCGGGCCGGGGGCGAGCCCGCAGCGGGCGGCGAGAGCGACCAGGGCCGCTTCCATCGGGTCGCCGGCGGCCGCCCACTCCGATCCGTCGCCGGCCGGCGGGATCAGGTCGGCGTCGTTGCAGAGCAGTCCCGCCCGCGCGAGCATGCGGAGGTCGTCGGGGGCCGGCACCGGGTCGCCGTCGCGCCGGACCTCGCCGGCGGGGGCGTAGCCGGTGCCCGAGATGGTGTAGCGGGTGCCGTCCGCGGTGACGGCCTGCTGCACCGACATCCGGTTCTGGGTCAGGGTGCCGGTCTTGTCCGAGGCGATCACTGTCACCGACCCGAGCGTCTCGACGGCGTGCAACCGGCGCGGGATCGCCCGGGTACGGGCCATCCGCCGGGCGCCGAGGGCCAGCGCCAGGGTGACGACGGCGGGCAGCGACTCGGGCACGGCCGCGACCACCAGGCTGACCGCGGTGATCGCCATCCGGGCGACGGGCTCGCCGGCCAGCACCCCGAGCGCGAAGACGACCCCGGAGACGGCGACGGCGGTGCCGCCCAGCACCCGGCCGAGGCCGGCGATCCGCCGCTGCAGCGGGGTCGGGCCGGGCTGCGTGCGGGCCACCAGGGCCGAGACGCGGCCCAGCGAGCTACCGGCGCCGGTGCGGACGACCAGCCCGGCGGCCCGCCCGGTCGTCAGCACCGTCCCGGCGCCGGCCTCCTCGCCGGCGTCCCGGAGCACCGGGACCGACTCGCCGGTCAGCGCCGACTCGTCGAAGCCGGCCCGCTGCGCGTCGACGAGGCCCAGATCGGCGGGCACGATGTCGCCCGCCTCCAGCCTGACCAGGTCACCGGTGACCAGCTCCGCCGCGGGAACGATCCGGTCGGCGCCGTCGCGTACCACCCGGGCCGTCGGCGCGGCGAGCTGGTCGAGCGCGGCGATGGCCTGGTCGGCGCGGATCTCCTGAACGACTCCGATCAGCGTGTTGACGGTGACGACCAGCAGGATCACGGCGGTGTCGGGCAGATCGTCCAACAGGGCGGTGACGACGGCGGCGACGAGCAGCAGCGCGATGAGCGGGTCCGCCAGCTGCCGCCCGACGCGGGCCACCAGCCTGCGCGGTGCCGGCCCGGCCACCGTGTTGGGGCCGTCGGCAGCGAGCCGGACGGCGGCCTCGGCGCTGGTCAGACCGCGGGTCGCGGTGGCCGTGCTGGGGTACACGATCGGCTCCTTCAGGACCTCGGGGGTGGTCCCTCCAGGTTTCGCGGGATCGAGCCCACGGCGACAGGGCCGTTGGTCCCGATTCGCCGTCGCCTTCTGCGGGCCGCCGCCCGTGGGTGGCGGGCGGCGGCCTCCGGCTTCATCGGCCGTCGTCGTCCAGGTCGGGGGCCGGCCCCGCGTCGATGACCTCCGGCGCGGCCTCGGCGGCCGGTCCTGACTCCTCCGCCGTCGCCGCCGTAAGAGCCGATCCGGCGCCCGCCTCGGGGCCGGCCGGTGCTGACCCCGCGTCCAGGTCCGTACCGGCCCTCTCCCCGGTGACCGCGGCGACGCCGTCGAGCGCCTGAGCGCCATTTTGCAGGCTGATCCGCACGACGACCTCGCCGCTGCCGTCCCAGCCGTCGACCTTGATAGCGACACGCACTTGCCCTACCTCCATCTTCTCGCAGCGTCGGTCAGGGGAAGACCGCGTACCGACCGTCGAAGGTGACGTTGTTGCCGGTCAGGTTCTTGACCGTGATCCAGTAGGTGCACTGGGTCGACGAGGCGCGTTCGACGGCCACGTCCCAGTCGATCTGCGGCGCGCCGACCGCCGGCGAGGTCGGCATCATGTACCAGACGACGTGCCATCCGGCCGGCCAGCCGAAGGTGAACCAGCGCATGGTCGTGTTGGGGCCGATGGTGGCGGTGAATTGCGTTCCGGTCCTCATAGATGGCTCCCGGTCATCTGCTCAGGACGTCGTAGCGGCCCTCGAAACGGACCGTTCGCGAGGTCTGGTTCTTGACGGTGATCCAGTAGGTGCAGTGCGTTGCGCTCGCCCGCTCCACCGCGACGCTCCAGGACAGCTGCGGCGCTCCCGAACAGATGGAGGTCGGCATGATCGTCCAGAGCATGTGCCACTGGGCCGGCCAGCCGTAGGTGAACCAGCGCCGGGTCGCCCCCGACTCGATGGTGCCCCGCCACTGCACTCCGGGCGGGTTGGGCTCGCAGTTCGCGTACGGCGGTGGGCCGTCGCTGGACGCCGAGCGCAGTTGTAGCTGCGCCCGGTAGGTGCTCAGCACCGAGTTGGTCTGGCTGTACGTGGGGTCATAGATGACGGAGCCGCCGAACGAGCGGTGGAAGACATCGGCGCTGGTGGGCACGAGGGTCGGATTCGGATCGCCCTGCACCCCCGCCCACGCCGACTGGGTCACCGGCCCGGTGAAGAGCGCCGGGTCCACGACGTACGTCTGCGCGCCCGAGCCGGTGTCCACCGACAGCGTCGGAGCGACGTGCCAGCCCCAGTACACATGGCAGTTCGGCTTGTTGGCGCTCACCACGTGCAGGCTGCCGTAGATCCACACCTTGCCGGACTGAATCCCGGCCGCCTGGATCAGCCGGCACATCTCGTGCGCCCGCCCCCAGCACCCGTCGTCGGGGAAGGTGAACGGGATGCACGGGGCGCTCGGCCCCGCCGAGCAGCACACCCGCCCGTTGACCAGGTCGAACATCTGCTGCGCCGTACCCAGCGAGACGGCTCGGCCGGCCACCGGCTCGCTGTCCGCCGCGGCGACCTCATCCGTCGGCCGCGGGACTGCTTTTGGGAGGGGCCGGACGTCGATGATCGCGTGGTCGTCGAGCGTCTCGGTGACCAGCACCAGCGTGCCA
>Ga0307516_10001821_pt1 | contig 29277 bp, 44 predicted proteins | sample 19_EM_MG_FD_203310 | JGI IMG/M metagenome (GOLD analysis project Ga0307516, IMG submission 203310) | Populus trichocarpa ectomycorrhiza microbial communities from riparian zone in the Pacific Northwest, United States - 19_EM | ecosystem: Host-associated > Plants > Roots > Unclassified | place... | reverse complement strand
AAAAAAAAACCACAAAAAAACCCCCCCAAAAAAAACAAACCCCCCCCCCCCCCCCCCCCCCCCCCCCCCCAAACTGCAAACCCGCCCAACCGTCCGTTCGAGGTGACCTGCATGCGCCATTGCATACTCGGGGGCCGTCGTCTTCCGGCGCCCTCCCTCCCTCTCTCCCTCCTTCCCTCCGCGATGGCAAATACTGTAGGTATGTAGTAGATATGGCATATGCAGCGCATCGACTCGCCATGCACGCCTGCATACATGCATACATACAATCATACATACAATCATACATACAATCATACATACAATCATACATACAATCATACATACAATCATACATACAATCATACATACAATCATACATACAATCATACATACATACATACATACATACATACATTACGTACATACGGAGATCGGCACGGATGACCACGCCACCAGCCGGGGGGAGTGTTGTATGTATGCACGGCGGAGGCACGCGGCGCATGCATGTTCGTGCGTGTGCGCGGCGCCAAGTACGTATGTATGCGTAGATGCATAGATACATACTCCAGATACGAGTCGGTGTTATGTATGTATCTAGACGCGCGGGGCAACGGCGACGACTTAGTTATCCTTGCCGCCGATTATCGACGCGGACGGGGCCGCACTGACCGGAGGCGGCGAGGCTGGGCACACATGGGACGCCGCCGCGCGGACCAGATCGGCGGACGGGCGGGCGGGCGACGGGGCCTGAGTGACGCGCTGTGAAGGGACTTCCACAGTGCATAGATACATACACATAGTCATCCATGTATCGCTGCTCCCTGCGGGGAAGGGAACGGCGCAAGATAGGACTGTGTACATATGTACTTTACATAGTCAGCCTCCGTACAGCAGATCCGGCTAGCGGTAGGATCCCCGTTACCACTTCGCCCCCTTCGCCCCCCCGCATGTCCCCAGAGCCAGGCAGGTAGATATGCATGCATGCATGTATCTATGTATCTATGTATGTATATATGTGTGCGTGGGCGGGTGTGGGTGTGCAGGGAGCTGCACGCCTGTGGGGAAGCTCCACATCTGCGACGACGAACGACGGTCGAGTCATGCGAAACGAACGTGCTTACGACCTGCTGGCTGACTGTCTTCCTGCGTCGATGGCCGAATCCACGGTCTCGGTTCCGGTCTCCGGGCGGTGCGTAGCGGATCGGTGGGACCGTGTGATCACCGTGCGAATGGCTGGCTGGCAGGCACCGCGTCGTGCGTATCCGTGAAGATAGTCAGCCCTGTCGCAGCCGGAGAGCCGGAGACTGGGTGTGGCATCGCGGGGGGGCCGTCGTGCGGCGCATCCTCGACGCAGAATTCTGTAGCTGCGCGGATGGGAGGATGGATCGAAGGGAATGGCCCGTGGCTCCCCGAAACACGGTCTGCTGACTGGCCGACCTATCCACCCTCCGGTCAGCACGCCCACCATACCATTCTGCGATGTGCAGACAAGAGAGCGCACCTCGAACCCCCCCCCCCCCAACGCTGCGACGACAACGAGCGCCCAGCGACGGACCCGGCGGAGGACTGGCTGGGCGCCCTGCAAACGCCGGACGCTGCGGCCGCCCCTTTACGGACGATTATACACGAGCTCGGCGCGGATGTCCATCCATCCATCCCTCCATCCCTCCATTCATCATCATCCATCCATCCATCTATGCATCCTCCACGCTCCATCGATCGCGGACATCGCACCAGCCAACCAGCCGGCTGCAATCGCCAGCCGACGTCGACGCCGACTTGTCATTGGAGCGTTTGCACATCCCTCCCTCCTTCACGTAGGTATGGTACATATGACACCAACACGGACGGATTGCGTCGACAACAGGGCTGTGCGGACGTGAGCGCGAAAGGTGCGGTCAGACATCCAACCAAAAGGAAAGAAAAGAAAAAAAAAAGCGATATGGCGAAGGACTTATGATCCTCCGTGCAGCATGCGCACGCACGAACGCAACGCACGTCTGCTGCCTTGCAGACATCTGTCCGGCGGAAGGGAAAAACAACAACAACGAATGGTCGCCGCCGTCCGTCCGTCCAGCTGTCCGCCGGTCAGGTACGCGCAGCACGGAGGGCCGGGGGGAAGCATGCCGATAGGCACGCACGCATGTAGCTACTCTACAGGTGAAGACGGCGCTGCGCGCTCGGCAGATAGATATGTGCGCATCCCCCATGCGCCAGGCCCAGGGCCCAGGGTCGGATCGTTGGGTGCATGTCTTCGGCAAGACATGTCGCGCAACCTGGACAGCTGGAGGCGTTCCGCCACATAGTTACTGGCTACGGCGGAGTTAGCCGCGCGCGCGCAGGGGATGGCGGGGGAGGGGTGCGGCAGCGGTCGACGTGCGGAATGCAGGCGCGTCGCGCATGTGTGGGCTCTGGTGCGCGCTCGCATTCCCGGCCCCCGCGAGCTCGCGCGGACTCTGCGGGTCCGTGGCTGCGGGTGAGTCAGCGACGGCGAGCAGGTACGGATGGCCGGGGACGCGAGTGACGGATGGATGGATGGCTGGATTCGGGGCTGCGGTCCTCCTGGACCCACGACAAGGCTGCACGATACATACGGGGCGGTCCCAGGTCTACGCTGAGCAGCGTCCGACAGATTGCTGCACCCAGCGGGAAATTGCACGGAGAGACACCCACGCGGACCGCTGAGACGCGGCGATGACTGCCACTGGCAGCGTCGGTGCGCGAGCAAATCGTGGGCCGTCGACACCAGGCGATCTGCCTCTGTTGGGCGGAGGATGGGGGGGGGGGGGGGGGGGGGGGGCCGGGCCAGCCGTGCTCGGGGCGTTCTCGCGGGGCTGCTTCGAGATCGACAGCCCCGTGTGCGGGCGAGAGAAAGGCTGTGACTGCGATGGCACGCACGCACGCTCAACACGGTGCCGAGCACGCAGGCGGCTGCGCGCAGCAGGGACGCCAGGGAGGGGGGGATATCCTGGAGGAATAAGCATCGCACATCCCCACGACACCGAGCCAGCAGCCAGCAGTGCTCCACGCGCTCGCTGGCCTCTCTGGTGGTCGCTGCGTGCGGATCTCATCACTCGACGGAAGCCGTTGGCGCACGGCAGCATGGCTCGTCGCGAACGGTTTCGGCCAGCAGGCAGACCGGAGAGCGCGTCTTTTTTTCTTCCTTTTTCCGTTCTTGTTCTCTTCCGGCGACGGCGGATCGATCGTTTTCTTTGTTCAATATCGATATCGATTTGGTTTCGGTTTCAAGTCGGGCTTAATAGCCTCCGCTGGAGTAGAGCACTCCGGCTGCGATGCTGGCTGGCTGGCTGTTTGCGAGTGCCCAGGACCGCTCTCGAGTCTGCACGGATCGAGTCGTGCTACTTTAGCTGGAACCAGGGGCGGTGAATATCTGCCGTGCATAGTTACAGACGACATGCTATGTAACTACTATACGCTGCAGCTCGCTGCGGATTAATCACTCGGGGTGCTGGGCCGGCCAGAGCGACGACGCTTCTACATACGTGCGATATGCGCTCCACGGCACAGCACAGCACTGAGGGGCCGCTTCGCGCTGGCCGCAGCCTGCCCGCTCCCTCCTATGCCCCCGGCCATAGTTGCTGCTTAGTCATCCCGAGAGCCGGGCGTTTAGAGTACGCGGTTGCACGGAAACGGCGGCAAAGGACTGGGATCACGGCGTATCACCACGCCCGGTAGCGAGCCTCTGCGGCCGCTGCATGCTCCACTCCGCCCGGGCACGCCCCTCGTGGGTGCAGCCATTCAACGGCGGACGGTGTCCGTGCCTATGGGGAGCCTGTCCTTTGCGGCGACGAGATCGGTGGGGCGATCGACGCTGCTAGTTCTCGGCTGCAGTTGCGGCAAAGGAGAGCGTCGATGCGGGCGTGCGCCTGTTGAGTGCGTGCCGGTTCGGCGGACATCCGACCACAGGCCTGGCCCGCGAGAGGCAGAGGAGGAAATGTTGAAGATGATGATGATGTTTCATTAATCGTGTGCGACCCTATTGGATCATGACGATATTATATACAGTCCTTTCCCGTTCGCCGTCCGCTGCGCCCTCGAGCAGTCCGCCAGCGGCTCGCGGCGACTCCCCCGGAGGAAATGTTGAAGCGACACGTGCGACTACGCGTGGTATGTGGTCGTGCGTGATCGTTGGTGATTGGATGTCCGTCCGTCCGTTGTTGGCAGGGCGCTGGCTAAGCGGTCCGATGCTGCTGGGCGGGCGGCCGGGTGAGAGAGGTTGAGCACGGAGTAGGGCGATCGAGTCCAACGGACAAACAGTTGGACAGGCGTTCGTTCGTTTCCATCCGTTACGTGGACGGGCCGCACGCATCAGCCCGGCGCTGCGGTGACTCGAGAGGATGCCGCACGGAGCGCGTACACGTCCGCAGCGCTGAGTCTTCCACCCAAGCGTTGGCGCTGTTTGTTTGTTTCCAGCGTTCGGATACGCCGCACGCACGGAGCGCAGTCCGGCTCGGCCTGTATGGTTTGCCGCTGTTGGTCCGCGTCCGTGTGGCTTGTGGCTGGCTGTGGCTGGCCGAGCGAGCGATTGTCCCTGTCACTGCTGCATGATTCGCCCTGGACGGAAGAGATTCAAAGAAGAAACGGACACTGGTGGTCTGTTTGTCCCCACTGCGGCTGGCCGTCCTGACGGAACCCCTCTTCTATCTCCTCGCTCCGCATCCGACTGGGTGGTGACGTTTTTTTTTCTCGAGCTCTCAGCATTCTTTCCCGTCGACCTCACTACCTACCCCTCCTCCAGTCTCCTCCGTCCGTTTCCCCCGCCATCCATTCGTCCTGCCTCGAACCCCCCCCAATCTGCTGCCTCCATCGGCTGCCCTTCGCCTTCCCATCGCTCGTCATCGCTGGTGGCAGGCTGGCGTTGCTCAACACGAAACCACGCCCCCCGACAGAAACGACAACAACGGCAGCAGCTCACCCGTTCATATATAACCTTCCTGCCTTCGCGTACCCCATCCCGCTGTCGCCCCGCCGCATCTGCTGCGTCTTCAGCCATCCTGCCGGCTGTCACAGCAACGCCCTCTGAGCACCCTTGCAGTGCCGTCTGCTTAGATAGCTAGTCCTCGCAAGCCAAACACCGCTTCATCACATTCCATAGCTACCGCGGCCGGCTAACCACTGTGCAACGCCCGCTTGAAAAGAGCTACTCGACGTTACTCGACGCCTTTGCGGGGGCGTTCTCTTATTCCCGGCGGTGGAGCGGCTGTTGGTCCCTCTGTCCAGCAAAGGGGGAAAAAAAAACAGAAACAAAAAAGAACCGAAAGGAAAAGGAAAAGAAAAATAAACTAGCAGTCACAAACTCACGTTCCACCCCCCCCCCCCCCAACGGCACGCGACCGACCAGACACGGGAAGAGGAAAAGAAGCGATCGTTGATACGAAAGCGAAATAAAGAATCCGTACATATATTCATAAGTCATTGTCTGCAGGCTTCCGAACTTACTTATTTGCTGCTGCTGTTCTTTTTTTTTTCTTCTTTTCTTTGGGGCTGGTGAGTCGCCAATTGCCTTGCTTCCGGCTTTAACCATTCCCCAATATGCGAGTCCCGCCAGGCTTTCATGTGCCGCCCATCATCCACACCCAACCCACCAACCAATCCCCACCATCATCATCCCGCTAATCCCACAATCTTTTTTTCAGGTCCAACCCCCGCTACGGCGAAAGCGAGAGAGAGAGAGAGAGAGAGAGAGAGAGAGAGAGAGAGAGAGACTCGCTCTCACGCCGGAGTCCCCCACCAAGGAAGGGAGAAGAAAAAGAACCCCGCCGATTTCGTCAGCAATACGCATCTCGACTCTCAGTCCCCTCCCCCTAGTGGGCCTGTTTCTCCGATCGATCGTTGTTCCGTCTGGCCTCCGAAGATCGTGGTTTAAAGTTTCCCACCACAAACCAAACCACAACCCCTCCTCTCCTCTCCTCTTCCTCCACCACCACCCACCCCACCCCTCCTTCTCCCCCCATTCCTACAATCACTCACACACCGGCACACCACAACACGCTCCTTCGAACGTGTCCCCTCCCGGCAACAAAGACAACGGTCAGTCTTTGCATCTCGCATCGTTCACACCTCTTCGCCACGGTCGCACCCGCTGCTTACACCTCGCGCGTACCGGACGCCATTGAACGCGAAAGATCTTCTGTTCTTCCGCAACACTCGATAATAGAATCCGTTCATTCTATACTCTGATCGGCAGAGATCTGTTGTCATATCCCGCCTCTGGTGCTGCTGCTGGCTGGTCGGAACTGTTCGCTCGACCACAGTTCCAACCCGACTACCGCGTCTATATATCTCTCACACCACCTCCCCAGGCTTGACCCCCCCAGCGACAGAATGACTACACGAGCTCTCGGTGCGTCCGAAACCGCAACATCGTACGCGGCTGCTCTGGCGTCTGGTTCCTCGAAACCACCTCTCGCACCCAAGGTTGAGGTTTCCCCCGCTGTACCACCCATGGCCATGACAAACGGCGCCCCGGAACCCGTCACCGGCACCTCCGCCCATCGCTCTACACTCACTGGATCGCGTTCAAAGCCCACCGCCCTCCCCTCCTCCTCCGCCTCTGCGCCGGAGGTGTCGGCTCCGGGCATCCACCCAAACACCAAAAACGACGACGACTCGGCCAGCGCTGCGGCTGCCGCTGTTGCCCTCCACGAAGAGAAGTCGAACGGATGGGAGGGAAACTCGCAGGCATCGAGCCACCCGGACAGTAAATCCAGCGGTGCGGAGTCTTCCAGAGCCAGCGACTATGTCCAGCCGATGGTGACTGTGAATGTTTGGCAGAAACGACAGGAGGAGTTGGCCAGGAAGAGCGTGTCTCCCGTCATCCCTGCTTCGGTCTCGCCTGCTCCAGTGCAGAAAGTGGCTTCCGACAAGGGTTCCTCTGCCGGTAAGAAGAGTGCGACTACTGACGAGAAGAAGGATGTGGAAGTGAAGAAGGGCTCGGACGAGGGTAAGTCTTGGAACGCTGCCACCACCGCAGCCACCCTTTCCGGCGGCGTACCCGGGGGAGGTCTCGAATCCGGTTCTAACGGTGTGCTCTGCCTGACAGCATCGACCAAACGCGGCAACCGGCGAGGTCAATCTCAGGAAAACGATACCACTCTTTCCCTACCGCCCCCGGTCACCGATACGGTCTCTTGGCCGACGCCCGATCTTGCTCAGGGAGAGTTCAAAAAGGAGAAGGAGAAGGACGAGAAGGACAGGAACGCCCCTGCCGCCGGGCGCGGAGGCACCAAGACCTGGGTTCCTGTGGCCATCGACGCTCCGTACGTCCCGCCGATTCAGACCAAGAGTGGCCGTGGAGGAGGTCGTGGAGGTCGGGGTGGCCGTGAAGGTGGAAGGGGTGGTGCGGCCGGCTTCAGTGACAGGCCCGAGAGGATCAATGGCTCCGGACAGGCTGCTGCCGCCTTTGGGCCCCCGGAGGGTGAACGCGGCCGTCAATACTCCAGCCGTGGCACCTACCAAGGAGGCAAAGGTGCGAAGCGCACATCAAGCCCTGGCGGCACCGCGCAACGAAGAGAGTCGAAGGCTGGTGTCACCAACGGCTCCGCAGAACGACGGAAGGACGGCGGGGACTGGACTGCCGAAGCTAGTGGGCCTGGGGCCGCTTCCGGCGCAGTTCAGACCGAGAGGAGCCGTTCGACCAGAGCCATAGAAGATGCTACCTACAGCAGTGCCTTGCACCGCCAAGCCCTGGAGGACCAGGACAAGGCGTTTGGTAGCAGTCACGGTTACAGCGCACGACCGGAAAGGGGATCTCATTGGCATAATGGCGGAGGACGCGGGGAGACCGAATCGGCCAACACTTATCCCCCGAGAGAGCGTGGCTCGGAGCGCGGCCGCGGCGGCTACAGGGGACGCGGGGCCTATTACGGTCAGTTCACGAACGGACCACATTCGGCTGCGGCTGGTTTCCAGGGACACTCGAACAATCCCACGGGCCCACCCTTCGCGACACCGGCTGTAAATACCCAGCAGTACTCTCAGCACCCCCATCTGCGCGTAGGATCGTTTAGGTCTCGCGGTCATTCGGGATACAGCTCTCACTCCTACAGGTTTAATCCTGCTCCGCAGTCGCCCCCGCCCCCGCAGTTCGGTTACGGTGGCGCTGGATTGCCCTACGAGTACGCCATGATGCCCGGAATGCCGACGGTCGACATTGGCGCTCTTATCGCTCAGATCAATTACTACTTCTCGGTGGATAACTTGATCAAGGACATGTATCTACGCCAACACATGGACAACGATGGATATGTTAGGCTGTCGTTCATCATGGGCTTCCAGAGGGTTCAGCTACACACCAAGGACATCAATGTGCTGCGGGATGCTTGCTTGGATTCTCCGGAGATCCAGCTGATGTACGGGGTGGACGACTACTACGTTCGCAAGAAGGAGGGATGGGAGAACTGGGTTTTGAAGGAGGCAGACCGTGATGATTCCGCTAAGCGTGGTTTGAGTGACTGGCACTTTGACCCGCGCCAGCGCCAGCAGCAGAACGGTTCGACGCTGACTCCTCCGGGAGAGATGTCCGCGTCAGCGGAGCCTTTCTTTCCCGGTGCTCCCGGCATTGTCGGACCCTTCTACCCGCAGCCGATCAACACCGCGTTCGGCTACCAGCCCCCCGCCTCCACTCTATCGGCGACCGTACCCGAGTTTTCGCCGTCGACCAACATTGCGCAGCAAGGTATGGATGGAAATTTCAATGCCTCGGTGCCTATGCGGCCCACCGATGAGTGTACGGACGCGGAGGTTGATGCTTTGATTGTTGTCGTCAAGCGTCCGTCGACTGGTGATAGTGGTGCTGTGCACACTAACGGCGTGTCCGACACCGGCGCGAGACTGCGTAAGACTAGCTTGGGCAATGGAGATGGTGCACAGGAAGAGTCAGGAAGGACGATCCAGACGAGTGGTAATTACCCCCTTCCCTTGCAAGCCTTATTCGGAAGATGATTGACTTGTGCTTTCTCGTGGTAGCCCATGGGGTGGATCCGAACATGACTCATCGCAGTTACACCGAGGTTCGTGCCCAAGCCATCAAGCATAGGGAAAACAACGGCGTAGTCAAGAACAATGACTTGATTACTCTTTATAAGTTCTGGTCGCACTTCTTGGTCAAGCGCTTCAACACGGCCATGTACCACGAATTCAAGAGCTTTGCCCTTCAGGATGCGGACTTGGCTGTCAGATGCGGCATCGAAGAGCTCTTCAAGATGTATGAATGTTCGTTCAAGGACCGCAGCACCATCGGATACGAGGTCATCAGTGACTTTGTCGAGCTGGTCAAGGCCGAGGCTAGGCACGGCGAGTCGTTCGGCACGGAGAAGCTCAAGTCGATCCTGGAGAACCCCAGCCTCAAGGACGACTACAGGAGCGTCATTGAAAGCCTGATCGACAACGAGACTCGCATCTTCCTGTCCCAGGGGATCGGCAAGAGGAGATCCCACTCTGACATCTACAAGGCGGTACGCTCATACCACCCCCACCCTTCCTCCACCGCGATGGCTTGCACAAACTAACTATGGCCGAACTCCAGACTCCCATGCCATCATAGGAGATGACTTGGTACGCTCCTGGCGGATTTTACACAGAGTGGGGTTTGTAGCCCGCGAGGTTCCAATTCGGATAAAACGAAGCTGTTCTGCGGAGGGAAAATAGGTGAGGATCACGGAAAGCTGGTACTGGGAACGGAAAAGAAGGGTTCGGTCTGGTGGGCGGTCTTCATTTACTGTTCATTCTTTTTTTCTTTCATTCTCTTTCCCAAAAGCTTATCCCCCTTTCCCCCATTGCTTCTAATCGGCGTACTCTTGTTTTACGATTTCATTTTCTTGTTTTCTTCTTTCACCTTAGCTTCTTCGCCATCTGCTCGATGTTTATACGAGCACGGAAAGGACTACGATGTCTGTTCCTTACAATTTCGGTGGCTTTTTCTTTCTTTCTTTCTTTCTTTCTCTACCAACTGACAGCAATTAGAGCTATGACTTGATTTTCTGTTCTCCGTTTTCATGTTTATTTTTCAGTGGTTTTTCTCTGCTTTCTCGGGTGTTTAGGTTTGCATTATCCGTTTTATCCGTTGAATCTTGTGTTCTTGATTGCATGTTGACGATGGGGGTGGTGGGTGGGAAAGAAAGGAAAAGGGAAAAATCTCCATTTTTTTTTTGCCAGTTTCTTTCTTTCTTTCTTCCTTTCTTTCTTTTTCTTTTTTTTCTCTCTATTTGCCGTGAAGATGGACATACGGGAACTTCTCCTTTCGCCCCCTTAGTTATGTTTGGGGGGATCCAAGGGTATCACGCTATATGAGGTACCTCCCGTATTGTATTGCTTTACTGTAATCTACTCCCGCATGGTTGCGTGTTTGATGCGCTTTGTGGTGCGGCGGCGGTATTTTTTTTTTAACTCTAGTTTGAAAGTGTTAATTCAAAGTTGTTGTAATAATGGTGAGGGGAATGGTTCGAGAAGACTTGTGCTTGGCGTGATCACATCACTGGGAAAAGCAACCCTAGGCCGCCCGACCGTCTGCCCTATTGCCTGTCCACGATGCAGCACGTTTTCATGTATTTACCCCGCCAGGAGTAAGGTTGATGCTGCAGACTCTCCCCCCGAGCGGTCTCTCATCTACCTAGTACCCGCTGAAGGCTAGAAAGTAATTAAACTAATGAAAAATGAAGAACATTCGCCAGACAATCACAATATATCACCCGATACCTGAGGGGAAAGAGGGAGAATGCGAAATCCACGCCGAAATGCCAGTACATGTTTTTCTTTACTCCTCGTCGGCATAGCCCTTGTGATACCCGTGTTCCTCGCCATCATCTGCCCACCGGGCATCGTCGTCGTCCCCGTCGCTCTCGAACTCGCCCTCGTCGGAGCCGAACTCCATGTCGTCCAGATCGGTGTCGTCGTAGAAGTCCAACGGCAGCTTCTCGTCGCCGTCGTCGCCGTCGTCGTCTCCATCGGACCAGTCGGCGCCCATCAACCTCCTGATGCGACGGACCCTGTCGTCGAGGCGCACGCACACGCTCGTGACGAGGCGCACGGGCGCGCGCGCGCCCTCGCGCGTCACGCCGCGGACGCCAAGCAGACTCGGATAGCCCGCGCGCTGCCACCGGGCCTGCAGCAGGAACGCAACGAGGTCGTCCGCGTCGACCCAGTACTCGGAGTCGCACGGCGCGGCGCCCGTCAGCTTCGCGAGCCAGAGCATGTACAGCGTCTTGACGAGGACGTACTCGAGCCAGCGGGCGCACGCCCCGGCGTCGGCGTCGGCGGCCTCCCCGCGCAGCTCCGCCAGCAGCTGCGCGGCCGTCGTGTTGACGATGCCGGCCACCCTGTAGCCGGCTTTCACCGCCTCGTTCGTCGTCGGCTGCGGCTCTGCGTCGTCGGTCAGCTCCCAGCTCGTCTCTCGCCGTCGCTGCCCCCCCCCCTACCTCCGCTGTCCTCCAGCGTCGCCCGCGCGATGCTCACCGCAAAGAACCGGTACTTCGGCCCCCGCCACCGTGGATCGTCGTCGAACGTGTGCGCGAGGTTCAGCGTCGCCAGGTGCGCCCGCCACAGCCCGCTGAGCCGCCGCGAACACCGCGCCAGCTTCGCCGACGCGCTCAGGCTCGACGTCGACTCGAAGATGGCGCAGACCACGGCGTCGGGGAGCTTCGAGAACATGGCTGTTGTGGCTGCTGGCTGTCCGTCCATCCGTCCGTCCGTCCGTCCGTCCGTCCCGGTTGTCCGAATGGGGGAGTTGAGGGTTTGTTGAGAAGGGGCGGCAGGGTGGTTTTTTTTTCTTCTTCTTTCTCTTTTGCGCCAGCGCTGAAATACTAGTGGCTCGTAGCGTTGTCTCGTCGCGTCATGGGCTGTCAACCGGACGAGGCTGGCCCCTCTGCGCGCGTGTGGCTTGGCAACGCCGTCCCGATCGCTCCTCGGCGAGTCTTACTGAGCTCGTCCAAAAGCGCCTAACTTCCCGGGGGAGTCGGTTGCGATCCGTATCCGTCAGTTGTGCGGCTTGTTGAGGACTTTCGGAGACGGTGGGACTTTGCCGGCCCAGAAAGACACTGGCAGAGGACGGGGTGGCGTCCGGAGCCGCCGTGTGTGCGCAAGCTCTTGTGCATCGTTGGCTACACAAAGTGGTTGTGTTCATCTCCGTGTTGGAAATAGCTCCGTCGGATCGGCAACCTGTACCATAACATCCGTCTGCCTGGTTCGACTGCGCAGCTGACGAGTGACGTTCGTACACCCGCACATGCATCAGGCGGGGGCATCTGTTGATCTGCGAGCTTGTCGCGGTGTGTATGATATGATATCTATATGTATAGTTTCCAGCCTCGATCGCAGGTCGCCCACTCCACACGTGTCTCCGGCTGCAAAGAGAATGGCGGCACCAGTTGCTCCCGGGATTATACTTGAGGGTGTGGGAAAATACATATACAGGAGTAATATTCCATTGCAGCTGTGTCTGGAGCGCACGCATTTTTGTATGCGTGGTTGTGTAGATATGCAATTAGGGTTGCCGCGGGTGCATCCCAGACAGACCCGAGATGCCGAGGTCCCCCAATCATCCGTCTCATCCCTCTTTTCGTGCGACTCTCTTCAATCATCACCGCCACCGCCACCGCAACACAACAACAACACACAGAAGCAGCAACTATGGCAGCCCTCTGCGGTCCCTCGAACGCGCTCTCGTCGCTCCAGAAACATACCGCTGCCGATCGCTCGCACCAGCAAGACCGCTCCCGCGGTCCAGGCCATCAAGGTCCCTCACAGGTACTGCCGCTCGCCGCCGCCGCCACCAGGTCTGCGCTGACAGCGCAACAACCAGGGCTTCAGGAGCGCACAAAACCCGGCCTGGAGCGATGGCGAGTTCGACGCTTTCTCATCCGGCGCGGGCGTTGTCGTCGTCGGCACGGACCCGTTCTTTGCGCCGCAGCAGCCACAACTATTCCAGCACCCACAGGCACAGGCGCCCTCGTGGGCGGCGGGCTTCCAGCGACTCGAGATTGGCGCCGCACCCGCACAGCGGTTTCCGATACAACAGCAGCAACACCACCAGCCGCAGTCGCAATGGGGGTTGGAGTTTGTGCAGAGGCTGCAGCAGAGGGAGCAGGCTCCGCCGTCGATGCAGCAGGACACGTTCGCTCCGACGGCAACGACGGCGAGTGGATACTCTGCGTTCGGTGCCTACTCGCCTTCGCCGGACATGGCCCACCAGCAACACCAGCAGCAGCAGAGCGAATTCCAGTTCGACGAGAGCGCGTTCGAACGCGCGTTCGCCGATGCCGAGAGGGAGCTTGTTGCCGAGGAAGAGGAGACGTTGCTGGCGTCCGAAGGGCCCGGGGCTGTCGACAAGCGCAGCGAGAAGGAGAAGGAGCTACAGAGGGAGGGCGACGATCTCGCCAGGTCTGCGGGACAGTTGCTCGATTCCGTCCAGGAAAACAAGTCCGCCAAATTTCAGAACAGCAATTTTATGGCCTTGATGCGGAAGCTGAGAGATCATCAGGTCGTCGTTGAGGGGAACGATATGGTTGAGGCGAAGGCAGCGGAGCAGTAGACTTCTTCAATCCTGACTTTTTTTTCTTCTTTTCTTCTTCTTTCTGTCGTTTTTTTGCTTTTATCGATACGGCATAGATTACACGTGTATGTTTCGGTGTAGGTGTATCTCACCTGGCGTCGGGGGAATCTCATTTCATATTCTGCCTCCCGCAGGCAGGAATACCTGCTAGTAGATTTGCTCTGTCCACCGCCTAGCCCGCCGCTTGCAGATTTGGATGCTCGCGATTTGTTAGCGGCCAGGAAAACCGTGGCTCCTCAATAGCTCGCGAAGCTTCAAATGGGAAATGACCCGGAGTACTTCACGATCACAAATGTAACTTCTGGGTGACTTCGGATTAATTGGCTACGCCTCGAGAGCCCCAAACTTGGCTTGCAATGGTGATTCGTCCTGAAGGGCTGTTGGGAAGTGCGGAGTTGTGCCTTTCCCCCAGTTGCGCATGCAGGTTGGCTGGTGCTTAGGCAACTCGGCGGCTATTCCACCCCGAACCACCCCTAACCAACACAACCTCCTCCTCATCGAGCCCCCTCCCCTTCCAACGGCATTCCAGCGACATTCCAGAGACGCCAAAGAGTTCGTACTCGGTACACCCCCCCTAGCCCTCCCGCCCGCCCGCTCTCCGCTCGCCGCCGCCAAATCAACCATCCGTTGGACTGCATGCGCGCTGACCGCGACTCCGAATCTGCCCTCGCTCCTTCACCCCCCACTCCTCCTCCTCCTCCTCCTCCTCCTACCTTGCTCACCACCACAGAACGCTCCTTCCCTTCCCCGACGTGTCGTCCTCCACAGGCCCTCCGCCGCATTTCTCGACCGACGAGGGTGCGCTTTCCTCGCCCCGACCGTTTCCCTACGATACAATAATTGCCGGGTCTGCCAGCACACCACGACCAGAATCATCCTCGTCCAAGTTCGAGGAATCGCATCCGGGGACTCACGTCGCCGCCGCCGTTGACGGCCATTCATCCCATCTCTCCTCACCTTCGTATAGCAAGCAGGATCCCGAGCAACCGCCGCCGCCCTACACAGAAGCACTTTCGCCGCTCGATTCATTCGTCTTCAGCATGGCCGCCGCAGGAGGTTCTGGGTCGATCATCACGCAGGTGCAGCAGGGAGGGCCACCGCTCAACTCGTTGGCAGGTACGGACCCGAACCGACAATACATGCGCCGGTGGCGCCATCTCTTTTCCTCCTCGGGAACAACCCCCCCGGATAGCTGACTTCTTGCGTTCTTTCACTCAGATGCATCCGGCACAGGAGAAGAGAATTTGACTCTGGACCTACGGTAGCTTCTCCCTCTGCTCTGCGCTTGTTTCTGGCGCGAAAAAAGACCCTCGCTTATCAAGTCGCGAACGTGTGTTTGTGGCAGAGGTACCCAGTTCATTCTGTCGCGCGACGAACTCCTGACGCTGCCCGAGTTTGTGCTGTTGTCACTGTTCCCCAACGGCCTATTTCCCGAAGTACAGCAGAGCTCGTATCACGACGATGGAACCTACATAGTCGACGTACGCTGTTACTGCCGCCCCCACCACCGCCCTGTCCACCAGTCGCTGACACGCATCCACAGTTTGATCCGAATTGCTTGAAATTCATGCTCGAGTTCTTCCGAAAAGTCTCGTCGACAATCACAGTAGCTTCGACGGAAGAAGACGACGACGCCAACCAGTTGCAGACGGGTCCTACCAACGTCCTGCAGGATCGTGCTGGTATCATCGTTCTGCGGGAAGATCTGGACTTCTACGCGATACCGCCGAAACGCGACATCTCGCGCCAGGAGATGATGGAGGTCAAGCGTGCTGCGGGGAGAGTCCTGCTCAAGCAGGACGGTATTTTCTCGGGGCTGAGGAGGACCGATGATACCAACACCACTGAGCAACATCTTATCGAGATGCTCACCGCTGGGTTAGTTATATGCGCCTTGCATATATGTGAAAGTTACTGGGAGGATCTTGTGTGCTAATTGCGGCAGAGGTTTCAACGTCGATGATGCCTGGGGACACCGCGCTGCGGAGCCGAACAAGGCTGTCATTTGCAGTCTTGCTCTGGCCAGGCTCAGAACCGACTCGAAGGACTCGAAGGACAGCAATGTGGTCGGAATGGCGCAGAAGCTGCTGCTATTCTGGAGAAAGCCCGCTGTATGTACCATGTCATTCTCTCAGGCTGTCGTGTACTGATGCTTTCTTCTCCAGCGTCGATGTTGGTGGGAAGGTCTAGAGCTCGAGGGAGTTGACGGTGTCGATGGGAAGCTAAAAGTGTGGATCCGTCGTGTCTGGACTCTTGAAATGGTACATCTTCCTTCGCTCCATCTTTCCCATTCACTACTGACGTTAATACAGAGCGTTATTGGCCTCCGTTGACGGGTAGACGGGCGGTGCCGGAGCGTTGATACAAATTGGTTGTGATTGCGTGCGGCCAACAAAGCGGGTTGGGATGTTTGTAATGATCGGTATTTGTGTCCCTAGGGGAATCCTTCTTCTTCTTCTTCTGTGTTTTTCTCTTCTCGCTCTCCGCTCGACGGAAATACCACCGCGTTGTTCTTTTCCTTGTGTCCATCTGCAGCCCCCTCGTTTGCCTTTTCCCTTTCCGTCATGTTTGCTTTTCTGTTTTAGTGCTCTTTGCTATCAGTCGCTACATTTACTACTGCTGTGCTGTTGTCACCTATACCACCCATCTAGAGAGATTGTCTTGAGACTCGATCGATAGGGATTGTGCTGTGGTGATCGCGGCCGTAGCTGTGGACGTGATGCCAGGCGTCGTAATCGTCGTAGGCTGCCATTGAGGCTTGGTGGCAAGAGAAAGTAGGAAAGGATGCGAATGTGTCTCAGCAGAAGAAGAAACTGGCCAGAAAAAGTGAGGGACTTTTTTTGTTTCCGAATCCTCTCACTCGTCTGCGCGGCGCGCGCGCTGCCTGCTGCTTACTGCTCGCATCCGGATGATCAACTGCGTGCAGCCGTAGCCATCGTCCCATCCATCCATTCCCGCTTCGACCGGCCGCTGATCGGACGGGAACAGTGGGCGCTCAGCACGTACTCACACGTACTTACGACGGTATGTGGTGAGCGCGTCCCGATCATAATGACAACACACGACACCACTCTACTCCGTACTCGATTGACTTTCCGGGCCAGATAGCTGCGCTGCTGTGTCCACAAGTAAGTGAGTATAGAGTAGCAATCGATAAGCTCCCACTCTAGGTATATATCATCTGGTCGACGCGGGCCCGGTTGCGGTCTTCACACTCTGCTCGAACTACTCTACAATACCCAGCACTTGCATATCCCGCAGAGAGGGAGAGAGGGAGAGAGATAGCGGAAGTGGGCATCCCGTGTAGGTTTCCCTCTCACTTTATCGGCCGGACTCCCCTTCGCCGCAAGTTCGTGCGCACCCATGGGCGGGGGGGGGGGTATATGTAGGAATGTAGGAAGCCCCCTCCGATTGGGTCCGCCTTGTGATCGACCCGTCCCATTGGCCCGTAGATACAGATACACATATTGACAAATGTGTATCCATCCGGGCAACATGCATGCTGCGGATAATCAAAGTCGCCAGCTTGTTTGCACATCCCGAACTCGAGTTTTCTTGCTTGCTTGCTGCGGCTGGGCCTGTGTCGGATAGCTATTTGGATATCGGTCTGGATAGGTACTGAGATTGCCCATTACCACCACCGCCGCTACAACCGCCCACCCCGTCAGCGATTGTCTTTGGGAGGGGATGGGAGGAGAGGGGAGGAGGCAGGGCGGGGCCGTGGGGAGGGGGGGGCTCCTGCGTATAAAAGTAGTATGATGTCCTCCATCCACAGGAAGGAAGAACCTTCTACCGCAAAAAAAAAAGAAAAAAAAACAATTTAAAAAAAAACAATTTAAAAACAATGCCGACATCTGTAGCGACATCCACGGACTCCTCGTCTCCACCGGCAGTGGACCACGGCGACGGTTCGAAGCAGATCAAATCTTACCCCGCGATACCGCCAATATACTCTCTGCTCCTCTCGCTGCCGCCGCTGGTGGCGCCGTTCCTGCCGGAAGAGATCGTGGTCGCGTATCCTACGGCGGTGCAAGCGCTACTCCCGAGTCTCGACCCGATCGATTCGCGCCTGCGAGAGCTCCTGCCAAAGTCGTCGAACTGGACGCATGACTTCATAACCGCGCTGCAGCTCTCCGGTCGCTGGACGCTCGCCACCGACGTCAAGGCGAGCTTCCTGCTGGCAGGACGCAACCGCTCGAGAGAGGAGGCCGCCGCTAGGATCCTCTGGGCTGTCGGCGTCTGGCGCCGTGACGGCTTCGGCGGCAGAAAGAGTAAGGAGATCGGCTGGCAGACCGACGGCCTGCTCGGCGGGTTCCATGTGCCCGGCAGGGAGTGCGATCACGTCCATCTGGCCTCCGGGGACCTCGGCGAGGCCGTCGTCTGGGTCGCTGGACGGGCCTGGGCCGTCGAGGTCTTTAGGACGGGAGAGGTCGTCAGCGTGGATGAGATACGTGCGCAGCTTGAGGGGATCGTCAGGAAGGCCGCCGGGCGGGTGAGACGCCACCCCCCACGCATCGGTGGACAGCAGAGCTGACGAAGCGCCTGCAGGAAACTGCCAATATCTCCGTCGCCGCTCTGTCCCACCGGCTCCCGCGGGAGCTGTGGGCTAAAACCAAATCGTCGCTCTCGTCCGACACGCGGACGAACATGACGATGAACCGTCTGTACAGCTCGCTCACAACACTGGCACTGGAAGACTACGTCCTGCCGCACCCGGCGTCGGACGCGCTCGAGGACATCCGCGGCAACTGCGACTCACCCAACCGGTTCGCCGACCAAACCCTCGGGTTCGTCGTGTACTCGGACGGGGCGGTCGGCATGACGACGGACCACACGGTAGCGGACTGCTCGGCGGGGCTCGAGACGGCGCTGTGGCTGTCCTCGCTCGCGGCGAAGGCGGAGGCGGGACGGCGGCTGTACCAAGTGCGGCCGCGGCCGCCGAAGGAGCTCTCATTCCCGGCGCTGGTCACGGCGTGCAAGATGCTGCCGATGTACAATGGGCCCCGGCCGGGCGAGCCGATGCTGTTCCAGCCGAAGACGGCCCCCAAGGCGCCCATGCCGCGCGGGTACAGCGACAACGTGGCGCGCTCGGTCCGCACGCTCTCACTGCGCCTGCCAAAGGAGCTGCTGCAGAAGCGGTTGGTGGACGCCACGCTGCAGCTCGCCCTCCAGGCCGCCGTCGGAAGGGACACCCCGATCACGCAGAGCGTCTACCAGCGCGGCACCGCGAACGCGAGGAGCGAGCCCGTCATGGCCGTCACGGAGGAGGGCGTGCGGTTCATCGAGATGCTCGCGGATCCCAACGTCGCCCCCGAGGAGCGGGAGACGGCGTTCCAGGTTGCGGTTGCGGCGAGAGGCGAGAGGATCAAATGTGCCCCCCCCCACTCCCCTTTCACACCTGCGAGTGACGATCCATGCTGACACTGGTGTCTGGAACGCAAAAAAAAAAACAGCAAACACTTTCCCCTTCTACCGTAACCTCTTCCTGCACCCGTCGTTCTCACAGCTACCACCGTCGCCGGAGCTATCGACGATCCAGGCGGTGCTGCACGTCGCCTCGGGCGCGCCCGTCGAATGCGCCCAGCCCGGGAGCAACGTCCAGTTCACGGGCTTCACCATCTCGCGGAAAGATCACGTCGCCGCCGCGTCGAGCAACCTCTACCTCGAGCAGCAGCTGGTCGCCTGCTACCTCGCCAAGGTCGACGAGGACCAGGACGACGATGATGGCTCCGTCGAGATCACGTTCAGCGCCTCCGGCGAATTCTGGCGGGCCGAGCTGGACGACGTCGTACTCAGCTTTGCGGGCGTGTGGGAGTTGATCTTGGAAGCCGCACTGGGCCGGGGCGGCGGGTGGGAAGGCGTCATGTAGAGTAGACATAGAGCGAGGTTATGGTATGTATGCCTGTATGAACTGCGAATGATAGATGTTCCCTTCTCCGCGATGGGCGTTGTTGGCGACAAATTCTGTTTTTTTTCCCCCTATACCGATATACAAAGTGAATTTAACCCACCCCGCAAGACAGCAAAGCCCTAGTGAAGATCGAAATGCAAAAGAAAAGCCCAGACACCGACCCTGCAACGTCACACTTTTCACGACATCTCATCAGCACTATCGCTCTCCCATTCATCATCCCTCCCGCCCTCTCCCTCGTCTCCCTCCTCGTCCCCGCCTTCCTTCTCGGGCACAACCTCCAGAATCTTTCCCAGCAGCTCCTCGGCGTGTTCTCGGATCCCTTCGTCTTCCCATTCGAGAGCTTTGTGCAGCTACACCACCGCCACTTCATCAGCAACACAAACCCCCACAGAATAGAACACACTATACGCAACATACCTGTTGGCAGGTCTTCAGCCACTCCCTGGCGGCTTCCCACAGTTCCGCCCAGCCCTCTCTCCTGGGCCGCTCCCTCTCGCCGAGCAAGAACAGGGTCCAGCCGCCGAGATACCAGAGGTCCGGCAGCTGGTCGTCCTCGGCCTGGAGTCTCTCGAGGACTTCTACGGCGGTTTCGTACTGTTCCGTTTCGATGAGCAGTCGCGCCTGGGTGATCCTAGCGGCATAGCTCGGCATGTCGGGGCTCTCGGGGCTCAGCTCCTTCCATACGGCGACGGCGCGCTCGAGTGCGGCGACGGCGTCGGGCAGCCGCTGCTGCGAGATGCGGACGCTCGCAAGCGTCTGCAGGGCCTCGGCGCTGTCCGGCGCCGCGAGCAGCGCCGTCGTGACGTAGCTCTCGCAGCGCGCCTCCGCGTCCGCCTCCATGCACAGATCGCTCATGTAGATCTCGGCCAGGCCGCACAGCGCCGACACCAGTTTCCGCTCCAGCCCCCGCTCGGCCAGGTCCCCGTGCGCGCGTGCGTCCTCCGCGCCGGCGCTGCCGCTGTCGCGCGCGCCGATGAGCTCTTGCAGCACCGAAACACCCTTCTCGTACCATCCCACGGCGTCGGCGCCGCCCTCGGGAGACAGCTGGGCGAGCCAGAGGAACTTCTCGGGCCCCGACCCGCCGGCGGACTCGTGCGCGCCGCTGGGATCCAGTGCCGCTGCCCGCGAATACAGCGTGTACGCCTTCTCAACGTTGCCGAGCTCGACGTAGATCTCGCCCAGCAGCTCGAGTGCGGCGAGAGACGTCGGTGATTGCTGCAGCGCTTTGGCCGCGAGCGTCAGCGCTTCCACCGGCTCGTTGCTCGTGTGCAGCAGAGCTGTCGCCGCGGCGAGGAGGGTCGACGGGGATTCGGCGGGAGTCGGAAGCGATGCTGCAGCGTGTGGGTTCCTTGAAAGTCCGCCGGTGCTGTGCAGCAGGGATTTCTCCCGCTTCCGCGATTTGGACTTTTTTTTGTCTTTGTTGCTGGGTTTCGTTTTCGCCATATTGCCGCACGGAGCGCGGTACGGGTAAGTGGGAATGTGTTGTGGGCGTTTGTTCGGTGAGGGCCGTTGGTCGTGTTCAATGAGGACAGACTGGGGCTGGCCGTTGGTGGTGGGGTATTAACTTTTTCAGCTTGTGACATTGGCAGGTTGGTTGGCGACAGCGCGCACGGGCCAACTCGTTCTGCCCCACCATTTTAGATTCAAGCCCGACACCAACCTCACACTTCAACCACGAATCCCCCCCCAACTGCCACCCACTACTAAAGTGCGCAAGCCATGGCCTCCGAAGAACAGCTCGAAGAGATCGAAGTCCTGCAGTCGATCTATCCCGACGAACTCCAACGTTAGCCTCCCCCTTCCCTCCTCAGATCCCACCACAACTGACGGGAAAATAAGTCCTAACCCCGACCTCCTTCCGGATAAAACTCCTGCTCGACCCGCCGCCCCTGCCAGGCGCATCGGGCGACTCGACCGACACCGAGCCGATAATCTTGCTGCACGTGTCGTATCCACCGTCGTACCCAGCGGTCGCGCCCGATCTCGACGTGACGCTCGACGAGGGCTCGCCGTCGTCGTGGCTCGAGTTCCCGGAGGACAAGGGTGTGCTTCTGGACGCGGTCAAGGAGACCATCGAAGAGAACCTGGGCATGGCCATGGTCTTCACGTTGACTAGCACCCTGAAGGAGGCGGCGGAGAACTTGATCCTCGAGCGCGCGACGAAGAAAGATAAGGAGCGCGAGGATCAGCTGCGCATGGAGGAGGAGAAGGAGATGGAGAAGTTCCGCGGAGAGCTAGTCACTAAGCAGAGATTCCTCGAGTGGAGGGAGAGGTTTAAGCGGGAAGCGGAGGACGCCAAGAGGAAGATCGTCGAGGACGAAGAGGCCGAGAGCAAGAGAGGGCAGAAGGCTAATGTCAAGGTCGAGGAGAAGAAGTTGACCGGGAAGGAGCTGTGGGAGAGAGGTCTGGCTGGCAATGCGGACGACGAGGAGGAGGAGGGCGAGGAGACGGTAGATATCGCGAAGTTAAAGCTGGCAAACTAGGCAGATTGGAGGGATGTGCCATTGCACTTGCGATGCACTGTAGCACGAGCACAACGGACCAAAGATATCCTCCCGTCCATCAATCGCCCCCACTTAAACAAACAGCCCGTATCCATGAAAAATCCTCCAACGCGTTCGATCACACCTTCCGCATATCACTCTCATCCATCGGATCACCGAGCCAGCCTATACACACCCACCATTAGTCCTCCCCTCCCGTCCGTAATCCCATGATCCTGCGGTGTAACTTACGAAGTGTGAACATCTTGTCGACACACTTCTCCTTAGCGTAATCCGCCTCCTCCTGCGCCCTCTTCCCCGCCCACGACGGGCCGACCGCCTGGCCCTGGCTCTGCACGCCCGTCATGCGATCGAACGAGGCCGACGAGGCCGCGCCCGCCTGCTGACTGCCCGGCGGGGACGTAGGGATGCCGCCCGGATTGTGGCCGCTCGCCGGAGGCGTCGATGGCGTCGAGGATGGCAACGACGCGTTGTCATGCATCTGTGAATCTTCGCCGTCTTGTGCGGTTGGATCCGGTGGGTTTTGTCAGCGGACGGTGGATGCGGCAGAAAGCGCGCCGACGAGCAGGGACGGGCTGAAACCTGAGTGTGTAGACATCTTGCGGTTGCGGGGGTATGCGGTAGCTGTGGTGAGGTGAGCTCTTGTCTGATTGCCTTTTGACGTGGGGAAGGTGCGGCTCGATCAGCTACCAGACCGCACTGGGACTCTCCGGACTCGATCACTGGTCACTGGGTCACGACTTTACACAGGGCACATTATCTAATTTCCTAACGACAAACAAAATTACTGAATAGCAAAAGCATGTACAAGAAGCAAACTCTACCCCCCCACTTTTACCTTCCCAAAAAAAAAATCAAAGAAAGCAGAATACACACACTAGATAAAGTATATAGGAAATGGCGTAGGTTTGTTTGACAAGTCAGGCGAACCAAGACGAGACGAGACGGATATTCACCAAAGAAACAAAAGCCCCAAATGGATACGCTGCGTAAGTAGATCCCCAACATGAGCGCCCCAACAACAGCCCAATTCCAAGCGATTTTCACCCCATACAAAAGAAATGAACTCCCAGCAAAGACCAACTCCAAAGGAAAAAAAAAAAAGGAAGGAGCAAATCAAATGGTATCAACTTCGAATCAGAACATCTCGCCATCATCCCCCTCGAGCACTCTCATGGCCTCGCGGAGCCTGTCCCGCAGATCCGATCGAGACCTCTCGCCCTCCGTTTCCATGGCGCAGCACACCCGCCCCAGTGCTTCGATGACACCCTCGATCAGCACTCGGTCAGAACGTCCAATTTTCAATTCGATCTCTTCTTTTCCGCCGACCCCCATGCCACCGACCACCATCGTTTGGCTGTCGCGCGCCGAGGTGGCGATCGTCAGCGGCATTCCTCCGCCATGTGCCCCCCCTCCCATGACGTCGGGGTCGTCCTCGTAGATGAGCATGGACTGCGTCTTCATGGTGTCCACCGATTCGCGGTACCATGAGGATGCCGCTGCGGGCGGCGGCGGTTCGTCCGAAGGGGTTTGCGGAAGCTCCTTGTCGACGCGGGGAGTGTGCGGCGCCGAGTGGTAGCCATCGTCGCCGGTCGAGCTGGCGGTCAGCCATCCGCCCGGTATCGTTGGTGTGCCTGTGGGGGCACGTGGGTGAAGGAGTGGGTTGGCTTGCAGGCCTGCCAGATTGGGGCTTGTTCGTGCGGACACTTCTTGGTCTTCATCCGCCGTAGCGTACGATGATATCGACACGAATGAGTCCTTCCTCTCGAGTGGGCGCGGCGGTACGAGAGGGAGGGTGGCTGTAGCCGTCGACTCCCCATCACTGCTCATAGAAGCTGGCCGAATGTCCTTGAAGAATGACTTCCTAAATAAATAACTGTCGTACGAGAAAGCATCCGACCGGACATCTTGGTGTGCACAGTCCGGAGAGTTGACATCACTCCGTCGCGGCCCGGTCGGAGTTCCAGAGCGATCCGATCCGTCGACGGAGTACTGGCTCGAAGGCCGCCGCGTCGACACGTGCTCCCACTCCTGCTCGATCGTAGTGTGTACATCCAACACCCTGCTCTCCCGGATATCCTCCAGATTCAGTGTTACCGGTGGCCATTGCGGAGTAGTATCCTCGGATCCAGAGCCAACCGTCGAGCTCGACCGTAGGGATGAGGCGCTCTGCCGGCCCTTGACGGTCTTCGTCTGCTCCTGTAGTGTGGTGATCTTTCCTCGCAGATCCTTCATTTGATCCCTCAACGCGCGCATCTGCTGTGCACTGTTGCACCTATTGACCGTGCGCGCCGATTGCTGTTTATCCGTCTCGCGCGGATCCTCGGGCAGATCCGACAGCCCCTTCAAGTCCCCAAACGACCTCCCGGTCCCCAACGTGTGCACGTTCGCAACCGCACTCTCACTCGCAGTCCTCGCATGCGCCGAGCCAGTTGCCGCCGCACCCCGGTCTTCAAGCTCCGCTCTCGCGTTATTGTACCTCCATTGTTGCGAGTGCGCACCTCCAGCGCTCTCCGCTCTCCTCCTCACCACTGGTCCCACGGCGTCCAGGTGTTCGAGCAGTGCATTCGGTGTTGCCGACGGCGAAAGAACGAGCGAGCTCCTGGCGCGCGAGATGTTCTGTCCGCACAAATCCAGTTTCCTCTTTGCGCTGGCAAGGACCTTCTCGGCGCGCCGAGAGATATCCACTTCCCCAGAGCCCTCCTGGCCATCGTACACACTCCCCTCGCAGAGCGATTCGCCGCCCCACACGGAACTGTCATCGCCGAACTCCGAGATGGTGTCGAAGCCGAAGCCCTCAATCTCGATGGTGCCGTCGGACATGAACGAGGCCACCGAAACAGAGCGGAGTGCCCGTCCGGGCGGTGGCGTGCGCGTCTCCTCCTCGGAGTTCGGAGAGTGCTCGGCAATGTCTGGGAGGAGCGTGGGAGCCCTGGTTTGTGCGAGCGTCCGTGGAGCGAGCGTCCGATACGTCGTCCCTGGGGGTTGCGCAAACATGTTGGCGGCCCGGGGGGGCAGAGAGGGTGCGTAAGTGTGTGAGTGTGTGAGTGTGCGAGATGGGTGTTGAAGTTCCGACACGAACGGCAGAGGCCAGGGGGGGAGAGGGAAGGATGGTAATAATTGATATCGGTCCCCGCTCGAGTGTGTTGGTTTGTGCTTGCAGAGTGTATGCGTTATTTAAGGAACGAATCGAATCGAATTGAGATCGTCGACGACGACGGTGAAGTGATCAACGAGCGGCGGCGGTTGGAATTGAAGCGAGGGAACGAGCAAGGACGCGATATGTATGGCGGTAGTTATTCTGCCGCGCGCTGGCGGACTCTGGATGATCCGAGTGGTGCTGGTGGGTTGAAGGTGCTCGCGGGGACTTCTGGAGTTCGGAGTTCGCTGCGTGGAGTGGGATGGGTCCAGGGTGGAATAGAGTAGGACAATAGAGAGCAGTAGGTAACTACACAGTTAGATAGAAGAGGAAATCCGCTCTGCCGGCGCTCGTGCCCTGCTTGCTTGCTGCTCTGCAAGTGAAACAACAGCCCTCGCAGCGGAGTCGGTCCAGTCCCCCATTCCTGCTCTCCTTCTGCTCTGCTCTCACCTGCTCTACACTCTCTGCAGCCCCGATTCCCACGTCTACCGCGATCGAGAGCGGAAGGAAGAAGCCGGCCGAGTTCGTGAACACTGTTCCTATGCACCCGGCGACAGCCAATGACGGCCAATGGCGGACTTCCAGCTACATGACTACCCGGGCAATCAACACCGAACGTCCTATCCAGCAGGCCATTGGCCAGGCTGCTGCATTCCTCACGAACCGAGGATACTTTTCGCATCTATGTACATATCTATCTACGGTACGCAACTTATGTGAGCAAGCAAGGGGGGAAAACGTCCAGCAACTCCTCCCTCAGTCAAGAATATCGAACTCCTCCCCAGACTCCCACCCCCATTCCCAGAGAACCGGGGAAAGGCCCGTAGGGCGGCGAATGGGAGGGGGCGAGAGAAAAGGATAGATACTTCCGTCGCCACCGCCCGGAATAGGGGACACATGACGGAGAGCCTAGCAGCCCAAAGTATGTACATAAGTAAACAAACACAACGACCACCGCCAGTCAACAATCCCCAGGAACATCCCCACGCACGACAGGTAGATATCTGCGTGGGTGGCTGTTCGACAACCGCACAGCTTTGGCTCTCCACCGTCAGCCCCTCGGTATACATAGTATGTAGAATAGTATGTACACGGCGCGTTTCCGCTCCAGCCCCAGACCTCGCAGTGCTCTACATTACCCTAGGTAACTACTGCTGTACTAATAGTACGATGTATGTACATATCTACATACCAGTACTTAGCGGTAGAATGTGCGCGGCACGCGATGGCGGCGTCTCTTTGATTTGCGCAATGCATTTTTGTCCATCTTGGACCAGGGTGGACAATTATTGGCGTGGAAAAAAACAATCGGTTAACTAGATATTTCCAAATACGGCAGTGATGGAGCCGAGAAAATAAAACACACATGAGTCATCGCCAGGTGGCTGCATTGGGTGGGTCCCCCCACCAAAACAGTCTGTACTACTCTAGATAGTACATGCAAAACCAACGCCGCAACTTGGAAATAAAAGGAGCTTATTTCAATGACCGCGGCTACATAAGTATGTACTTATGTATCTATCGGTTCTATCCGTATTGAACGACTTTTTTTTATTTTTTTTCGGTTCGGGAGCAGCGATGCCGTCGGCGTCGGGCACCCCGGTTAAGGTGACCCCAATACACATGCCTCGACATTCAAATTCCTTGCGTAGATACTTCCTACATATGTACCAAGTTTCTACATGCGGGAAACACGAACGGGGGGGGAGCGGAAGTGACATCGACTCGTCACGCTGGTACGAGAATGTACGGAAAAGCACCTCGCCGAGGTTCGGACTCCCCTCCCCCTCTCTCTCACACACACAGCGGGGGTGTATCTACTGTACTCTTCGCACTCGCATACCATGCTTGCTACATAACAGCGCCCGCCTGCCCGCCCGCCCACTGTTTGGGGTACCCCCCATACCTACTCTACATACATACACAGAGTGCATACGAGTCCAGCTTCTCGGAAGTTGGAAACCAACAACCAACCGACCGACCACAGCCACCTACCCCCCTTGCTGTAGCCGGCGCTTCCGGACAGAGGTAGAACACGCGGTGATCTCGACGATTGGTTGGATTCCATCTATCGTGGGGCTCTCTCCCTAGCAGGGACATGTTTTTCTCCACGGATGTATCTATGTATGTAGGGTGGCGGACTGGCTGCGACGACGTCCATTTGCAATGTTTGTCTCCTCCGCCCGGGGCACGAGCACGGACACCTAGCGTATGTACTCCACTCCCACTCCATGTGCAGAGTGCGGGCGTACATGTCCAACGCGGGAATGATCCACAGGGAGAGAAGGTATGTAAGCGTCAGCCCGCGCACTACTCCGCGTTTTGCTTACGGCTGCTGCGGTTAGATAACTGGGTACCCAGGCTGGAGCCGTACCTGCATGAATCACACGAGCTCACTCGCTCCTCGCATCTGCCGGACAGGACAGGCCTGTCATTCCTTCGTCGCTCTCTCGCGCGTCGGAACGATCGGTCTCGACGCGGCCCACAGCCCGCCGCATCTCGAAACGGAGCGGTTTCGGTCTGGTCTGGTCTGGTCTGGTCGGAGAGGGGGGGGTGTTGGGAGTTCGAGATTCGTCGAGCGACCCGGTAATCGGCAGGAGAAACTTCGGGTTTCGACTCCCAGCCCTGCACCGGCGTGGCCCGCCAGATCTATAGTATAGTATGTATATACTTATCTACATATGTACATGACAGATGGACCGAGTGCGTCTGTCTTTTTTTTTTCTTTTTTTTTTCTCTCTACCGGTCGAGCTCACGGATCAGGAGAGGCACTGCTGTTATGTGCAGGCAGCAGAGGTTTTTGTTTTGTTTTGTTTTGTTTTTCTTCCTCGACGCATGATGTGGATCCGGAACGAAGCCCACATATGTACCTAGGTAGGTAGTACATGGAGGAGGAGGGCTCTCCGCTACATACATACATACTTGCCTAGAGGTGTAGATACATACATCGTACATACATAGAATGTATCTACAACAGCCGTGCGTGCCGGATAAGGATTGCGTGCATATATCTATGCCGGATCGGCTTTGATGATCGTCGACGGGACGGGATAAAACATTCCACAGGGGACATAAAACCTCCCGATAGATACATAGGTACTCCAGAGTGTGTTTGACTCGACTCCACTTGCATGTTTGCTTGACCTCCGTGCGCATGTGCTGGAGAGAAAGAGGCTTGGATGTTTGCTTGTTTCTTCGTCCTCCTTCTGGTGCTTTTCTTCTGCAGATCTCCGAGCTGCAAGACGCAGTCACAGTCTGCATACAGAGAGAAAAGAAAAGAAAAAAGAAAGCCACAGTAAGCCGGTTTCGAGTGCCGAGGCTGAAAAGGAGTCGTGTGGAGAATACGGTGTCAGTGTCAGTGTCAATCAACTCCTCGTGTCAGCCCTCTTTTTCGTGCTGAGTTCGGAGCACACAGCCTCTGTCGTTCATCACTTTCGTATTCTCCCCCCCTCCTCTTCCTCTTTGTTGAAGATCACGGAAATAGGGGTCGATGCCCATCTCTCTACGCGTGTCAGCTGAGAAACTGGATGCGGGTTGAAGGCGGAACTCGATCCTTGCCCCCCCTCCCCCCCCCCCTATGCAGGCAGTTGGCACGACCAATCACTCGCGAGAATCCGAGACATTGGTCGGAGTATCTACATACGTGTAGGTAAGCATCTACCTAGATACATAGCAGCTATCTAACTACATAGCTAACTACCTAGCAGGGCTGATAGAGAGTCTCCAGCAACAGCCGAGTGGGTGGCCATGGAATGTGCATGCAGGTACAACTCGAAATCCGCGAGAGCGAGACGGCGAGACAGCGAGAGGAGTGTCGGATTTCCGGCTCTTTCTTTCTTTCTTTCTTTCTGAGCGGTGAGGGAGCGACAAGTCGAGCCACGCTAGGGGTAACTGGTTCGAATCTGTCTCTGCAGCGAAATACTTACTTACTTACTCTATGTGCATCCGCACAGTCCAGGTGTCCCCAGCTGTTGCTTGCGGCGGGCGGCAGCTCCCTCCCTCCCTCCCTCCCGGCGGGGGAGGGCGGCAGCCGTGCGACTCACCCGACTCGAACGCAAGTTGAAGTCTTCCCACAGCCGTGCGACTCTCCCGGCTCGAACGCAAGTTGAAGTCTTCCCACAGCCGTGCGACTCTCCCGGCTCGAACGCAAGTTGAAGTCTTCCCACAGCCG
>Ga0307516_10001820_pt1 | contig 29296 bp, 17 predicted proteins | sample 19_EM_MG_FD_203310 | JGI IMG/M metagenome (GOLD analysis project Ga0307516, IMG submission 203310) | Populus trichocarpa ectomycorrhiza microbial communities from riparian zone in the Pacific Northwest, United States - 19_EM | ecosystem: Host-associated > Plants > Roots > Unclassified | place... | reverse complement strand
AACTCGCGCGGGCACAGCAGCACCGGCGCGGCGCAGTCGGCCAGCACGAACTCCAGGCGGGAGGCCGGATGCTCCGGGTCCAGCGGCACGTAGGCCGCACCGCACTTGAGCACGGCCAGCTCGGCCAGCACCAGCTCCACGCTGCGCGGCAGGCAGAGGGCCACGCAATGGCCGGGCTGCACGCCCAGACCCCTCAGATGGTGAGCCAGGGCGTTGGCGCGCGCCTCCAGCTCGGCGTAGGACAGCGAGGTGTCCTCGAAGACCAGCGCCGTGGCCGCGGGCGTGCGAGCGGCCTGCAATTCGAAGAGTTCATGGATGCACTGCTGCTCGGGCAGTGGTGCGTCGGTGGCATTGAAGCCGTGCAATAGCAGTTCGCGTTCGGCCGGAGGCAACAGCGGCAGCCGCGCCACGGTGGCCTGCTCGTCGGCCACCATGGCGTGCAGCAGCAGGGTGAACTGGGCGACGTGGCGCTCAATGGTGGAGCGATCGAACAGCGCCGTGGCGTAGCCCAGCGAGCCGACAATGCAGTCACCATTGCGCTGCAAGGACAGTGTCAGGTCGAACTCGATTTGTGTGCGGCGTTCGTTGTCAATTGGCTCGATGTGCAGTTGCCGAAGTCCCTGTGGAAAGCGCTCCGCGCTTTCACCCATGGCAGCACTCTGGAACGAAAACATGACCTGGAACAACGGGTTGTACGCAGGACTGCGCACAGGCTTGACGGCCTCGACCACTTGTTCAAATGGCACATCCTGGTGGTCTTGTGCCGCCAGTGTTGTATCCCGCACCCGACGAAGCAAATCGACAATACTGGGCTGCCCCGAAAGATCTATCCGCAGCGCAAGCGTGTTGACGAAGAAGCCTATCAGTGCCTCCAGCTCCGGTCGGTTGCGCCCCGATGCCGCCGTACCGATGACCAAGTCCTGTTGACCGCTAAGACGTGCCAATAGTGCTGCCCAGGCCGCCAACAGTGTCATGAACAGCGTGCATTCGTGGCGCCGGCTCAGGAACTCCAAGCGGCGGCAGAGATCGGCAGGCAAATCAACGGAGACGCTGTCGCCGTTGGAACTTTGCACAGCGGGGCGCGGCCGATCTGTCGGCAAGGCCAAAGTGTCGGTTGCACCTTTGAACTGTTGGGTCCAGTAGTCAACTTGCTCGGCGAGCACCGGGCCACGCAGCGTTTCCCTCTGCCAGATGGCGTAGTCCGAGTACTGGATCGAAAGCGGTGGAAGCGGGTCGGGCTGGCCGGTGGAGAAGGCTGCATACAACGTCGTGATTTCGTGGAACAAGACAGCCATGGACCAGCCATCTGAAATGGCATGGTGCAATGTCAGCAGCAGGACATGATCCTGCTCGGCCAGGCGCAGCAGGCTCCCTCTGAACAGAGGTCCGCAGGAGAAGTCGAAGGGGCGGGTGGCCTCATGACCCGCGATGCGCCGGACTTCGTCGAGCGGCGCCGCCGTGGCTGACAAATCGTGAGTCGATAGCGCGAAAGAGGCATCTTCGAGAATGCGCTGCCTGGGCCGCCCATTCACTTGCACAATGCACGTGCGCAACACTTCGTGCCGGCGCACGACGCGGTCCAGCGCAGCACGCAGGACAAGTTCATCCAATGGGCCTCGCATCCGAAATCCTTGGGCCAGGCGGTACGCGACGCTCGCGAGCGGATTCAGTCGATCAAGGAACCAGAGCCGCTGCTGGCCAAAGGATGGCGGAAGTGTCGTGTCAAGTTGTCCCATGATTCCGTCTGCTTTCTGCCTGCTACTAGGACTGGGATCACCAGCACGCCGGCGATGTGGAGGCTTTTATTGACATGCCGCGGGCCATGGCTCTTGTCACTTGCCTATCCAGCGTGGCGCGCGTTTCTCTACGAATGCCGCAGGCCCTTCGCGACAATCAATGCCGGCAAGACGCCGCTCTTCCCACTCATAGCGTTCAGCAAATGCTTGTGCAAGCGTCAGCGTGCAAGACCGCGCTGCGGCTTCCTTGATGGCGCGCAGCGACAGCGGTGCAGAGCTCCTGAGGTCGTCCACCCAGTGCTCGACGCAGCTTCTGAGTTGACCCCCTGGAGCGACGGCATTGATGAGACCCAACTCGTAGGCCCTGGCGGCGCTCATGCGCCGCCCTGTCATCATGTATCCCATCGCTGTGCGGAATGGTGCTTGTCGTACGAACCGAAACACCCCACCGGCCCCAGGGATCAATCCCAGGCGGGCTTCAGGCAATGCAAACTCTGCATGTGATGCAGCCACTACGATGTCGCACGCCAAAACCAGTTCGAAGCCTCCGCCAAGCGCCAAACCGTTGACGCACGCCACGATCGGCTTGGACATATTGAACCGTTCGGTCAAACGAGGCCATCCTGGGAGGCCTTCGCTGCCAAGACTGGTAGGCCGACAACTGGACTCCTGTCGCTGTTTGAGTTCCTTCAGGTCTTGACCGACGGAGAAAGCGCGTGTCCCGGCTCCAGTCAGGACAGCCACCCAAAGATCGTCATTCCGCTCGAAATCGTCCCAAATGACACGCAAAGCCTCATGCGTAGCAAAATTCAGTGCGTTTAGAACTTCTGGTCGATTGATTGTGATCCACGCAACGTGATTGTTGCATTCATAGAGCACACTTGGTTGCTGGCAATCTGGCCTCTGCATTGGTCAAGACCTCTGAGTGACTGAGGGGCTGGAGCATGGTCTCAGTTGCACGCTTCGCATTTCACCTGGCGAAAGCGGAGCGGTGTTTCACCGAAGAACTGCTTGAATCTTCGGCTGAAATGCGCACTGCTGCTGAATCCGAAGGAGAACGCGACTTCAGTCACCGTTGGCCTGCGGTGGGTCGATGTGACTTTGAGCAATTCCGAAGCACTTCGTTCCAAGCGGCGCCGCCAAAGATATTGGTTCAGGCTCTCACTTCGACTGCAACCATCAAATAAGCGATGCAAAGTGCGTGTGCTGCAACCCAACGCCTGTCCAATGCGCACCGGAGACAGGTCCGGGTCGTGAAGGTTGTCTTCGATGTAGCGGATGATGCGCGCGCGCGACATCTTCGATGACGCATGACCGTCCTCAGAGACGATAGGCTGCTGCAGTGACTTGGCAAGTAGCCACGAAATGGTTTCCGCCAGGAACTGACCACGATCATCGATGCACTCTCTTGGAGACTCAAGAAGAATTTCAACCATCGACCTCAGCAGATTCTGCTCAGTTGTTTTGCCGAACAGGTGGCGTAGCTTTGAATACGCCAGTCCTTGACAATCGTCACTCCGCCGAGGCAGGCTCCTGCAGAGAACCAATTGTTCACCGTTTTGCTGGCTCGACAATCTAAGTGCACCAGATAGAGAAGCAGTGGCCATTTCGCTGCTGCCGATATCAATAGATTGATCGCACGTCTCCAAAGTGCAGGAGCCTTTAATTTGCATAAAAATAACTAATTCGGAAGTTCCCTTGTCTATTGGTGATGCTCCCCACTCCATGGTGTGAGCGCTGGCCGCGATCCTCGACAGTCGCCAGTCACCGATCGTTACGTACTCTACCTTGCCTTCAAAGCTTGGACTGAGCTGCTTGAAAGAAGAAACCTTCTCAATGGCCACCAGCTTTGCAATTGCATCTGTCCAAGCACGAATCCGCTCGCCGGGTGGAACCCTCCCGGTGATTACAGCTCCCATTCGGTGCTCCTCGTTGGGACAGCGCGGTAGTTCCAAGTTTGAGCCGCACTTGTCGGTGATCAGGCCGTACATGTCCAGCCTCCTTTTTGGGGGATAAGCTCCATGTGCGGGAGCGGTTGCAGGGGAGTGAGGCTGCAGCGAGATGCACCCTCTTCAATTTCCCGCCGCCGCATTCGTCTTACGAGGCTCGTATAAGGTACGGGGCGCGAATAGGGCGAAAGCATACTTGGATCGGCACGCGAATTCGTCACAGTGTGTGTTGTGGGCCGCGTAGAGGAGTGGCTGGCTTGGCACCGCTTTGAGTGGAATCCCGTATGGGGGGCTGCGCAGACCCACTGCCCGCCTATTGTCTTGCGCGAAAGATGCAAGATTTTCCCCAGATTTCGCATGGCCACCACTATACGGTCTATCCCGAATGGTAGGTTGATTGAGTCGATTGACTTGGTGCGAACCATCCAGAACTCCCCTATTGAATTTTCCTGATGGTATTGACGCAGATCCTCTACTTCTTATCTCGCAGCGCCGTACGCTTGATTGAGGAGCACGACTGGGGTGTCAAGCGCCATCATGAATTGATCTCCCCATTGACCTGTCGTTTTAAGTAGCAGCCTTAAGTAGGGAGCACACATCCCAATGCACCAAATTGAGCCAACTCTGTTGGAAACTCCGCACGTGAATTGCCTATCTATGGCTATAGGTTATTTCACCTACATGACGGATCCGTGATACCCCGCGAATTCATTGCATACTGCGCATGTTCTAGGACGACGCTATCAGCCTGGAACGCCAGATCTGGAATCACCGCCTCGAACGCTGCCATTCGGCGCTCACGCATGAAGCCAATGCAAGCCGCTTGGCCGCCGAGATCGGCTTCGCGTGGGGTTTCAGGAGCAGCGCGCACTTCAGCCGCCTGTTCAAGCAGCGCTATGGCTTCACGCCGGGCGCGTGTCAACGCGAGGCTGCCTCGAATCGGACCCGTGTGGTGACGCAGTAGGTCCACGCCTGGGCGTCCTTCCCGGGTGTCCTTTGGGGTGTCATTCAGACCCCCGTGACCGGCCGAAACGCCGACGCCGGTTGCGTGCAGCCGAACTCGCGGGCCCAGGCTGCATATTCTTCTTCGCTGCCATGGCCGCTGAACAGCGGGGACCACAAGAACACGCGCGCATAGATGCGGCAGCGCGCAACACCCGACCGGACTTGCGGCGACAGCCGCAGCGACTGCTTGAGCGCAGCCATGTCCTGGCGCACGGAGGCCACGCGCAGGCTCCCGCCAGCCGGGGTGTCGATCAACGGCGTCTCGGGACCTACGCCCTGCGTGCGCCGTCGCCATGGCGTGGCGCCGGGCAGTGCGGGCACACCGGTGCGTGCAAAGCTCGTCCACGCGTTGCCCATGGCCTGTGCCACGGCGCCGCGCCCTGCGCGGTTGAATGGCGTGTTGACACCGAAGATGTCGAACTCGCCGCCGTGTCACGAAAAGCGAACGCCATCTCCATGCCGTGCGCCGCACCGTGCAGGATGTCGGGGCGCACGAAGGGAATGGCAGGCGCTTTATCCCAATCGAAGCGGTAGGTCCAGACGTCACTGTGCCCGCCGGCAAGCATCGCATCGGCGGTCCCTCGACATGCAGCGAGCGCCAAGCCTGGGAGAGGTAATCTGATTCGCGGATGTACTCGGCACGATCGCGCAGCAACGGCAGCTTGCCGAACAGCAACCGCACATGCTCCGGCTTGTCGGCCAGGAAGGTGCGGTGCTAGTGCAGTGTTCGACGCTATGCGGCACATAAAGCCGCGCCTTTGCCGCCCTGGCGTCGTTGCAAATCCTCGCGATGCCTCCGGGCATCGCTGCGGTTTGCGCCTAGCCAGGACGACAAATCCATCGGCTTTCTTAAGTGCCGCATAGCGTCGAACACTGCACTAGTCGCGGTTGCTGCCCAGGATGACCGGCACACGGTTCCATATGCCGTGGCGAAAGACATCGCACAGCGGCTCAAGCGGCAGCACCACGCCGTCGCGTATGAGACACGGGGACAGGCTGATGCCCACGCTTCCCGGCGTGAACACGCGCAGCAGTTCCTCGGGCGCGAGTGAGCGCAGCCACAGCGCCAGTTCGGTGGCGGCAAGGGCGCCAAGCGACTGCTCGGCCGCCGCCCACAGTCGCGCAACGATCTCCCGGGAGCTGGTGCGCCGGCTCTCCAGCGGCGAGTCATTGCGCTCGGTGGCCTCACGGACGCTGAACGTCTCGGCCACCGGCGATCCCCAATCAAGGGTACGGCGCTGTGGGTTAAGAATCAAGGGGGCTGTATCAATACCATCAGGCGAATCCAACAGGGGAGTTCTGAATGGACCAGATCAAGTCAATCGAGTCGATCGGCATGCCAATCATGACCCACTTGAAGAAAAACGTCGTTGGCATCGACCATATTGCGGTGGCCGTGCAAGATCTCGGGGATGCCTTGAATTTTGCGTGCCAAACACTAGGCTGCACACTGGTTGAAATGCGTGAGACGCAGGGGCGCCTCTCAGGCATGAGGAGTGCAGTTCTTCGATTGGGTGGCCTTGTCCTTGTGCTCGTAGAAGGAACGACCGACCAGTCGCAAGTGGCTCAGTTCGTCGCTGAGCATGGCTCTGGTGTACAGCACATCGCGCTGCGGGTGCAGGATCTGACGCAGGCCATACGGGAACTCGAAAGCACTGGGATGAAGTTCAGCACACCGCGACTGGACAGCGAGGGCCTGTCGCAGATCTTCTCTGTACGCGACGGCTCAACGGGGTTGATGGTCGAGTTCATAGAACGACGCAACTACGACGGCTTCTCGGACGAGAACGTGCAACGCCTCTTCCAATCGCTCGAAGCGCGCGGAACCTATTGAACAATTGAAATTCAATGAGCCCGGATGTCGCAAAGTCATTGACACATCCGCATGCACACCGTGCCCAAACCCACGCCGGCGAAGTCGAGTTTGCCGCCAGGCCGATCTCTCAAGCGCCACCCCACACAAGCCCATCGCACTGCCCAGCCTCCCAAGCAGGCAAAGCCATGTAGGCCCGGCGCCGTTGGCAATCTATAACAGGTGCGATGACTCATCGACGGCGAAGTACGTTGGCCCGCTCCCGCAGGAAGGCATCCGAAAGGCGAAATAGATGAATATCGACGCCGTGAGTCAGCATGTAGAGTTGTGTTTACGCCATTTGATGGAAAACCTTGATATGAGAGCGCTTCTGGCTTTGACGCATCGTCATGCGCCGGCCGGGCAAGCCGCGCTCGACTTGATCATGCCAATCCTGACTGAGAAAACTGAATTACGGTGGCCGGTGCTGCACAACGCCTTCCCAAGTCCACGTTTGACCATCGATCTGTTCGCCGCCTCTTCCGCAGCGCTCGTTGGAGTTGACCCGTGGACTGAAAGAGGCATTGAGGTGGCGATCACGCATGTGTCCGATTCTCTGCGCGCACCGCGTGAGCAGTTGGATAGGCTGCTGCAATCGGTCATCCTTCAGCACACCACGCCACTGCAACTGGCGGCAGTCATGCATGTGCTCGGCAAGAAGCGGTGTCTGGCTCGTCTGGAGCGAGTTGAGGCAGCATTTCATCGCGCCCAGATGATTGGCTGAGAGGTATTCCGTACTGTTCGCATGACGAGATGGGAGCCGTGCTCGTGGTCTGGGCGGGGCCCTCGATTTACCGATCAATCAAGTCGCTGCACTCCGCCAGTACCTACACCGCCAACGTGGTCACTGGGGTTGGCGGGGTTGGCGCGCATCACACCCCGCCCTCGCGCTGCCACAGCGCCCCCACCCAGCGCAAGGCCGCTGCGGCCAGCGAGCGCCGTGGCCCTTGCAATGCAGCCACGCCCACCAACTCCAGCGCCGGCGATGCGACGCTGTCGCAGCCGTCCAGTACCACACGGAACACCGGCCGCAGCGGCGTGAGCCGGCCATCGGCGGTGCGTTGCACTGCCACCGCGCCGCCGTTCACGCTGGCCACCAGCGGCTGGTCCAGTTGCGCCAGTTGCACCGCATCCGCGGCCAGTGCCGTGCACCTCACCCCACTGCCCCGCACGTCGCTGCCGATGAACCGCATCCGCGTGGCGTCGCTCGCATCGGCCAGATCGGCCTCGTCCACGAACGCTTCCACCTTGGTGCCCGCGGGGTTCACCAGCAGCAGCAGCTTTTGCCCGGCGGGAATCCAGGCCTGCGGCATGGCGTCGTCGGCGGGGTCGGCCACCGCGCCATCGAACGGCGCCTTGATCTGCAGGCGCTGCACTTCCTGCTGCAGCCCGGACACCTCCTGCACCGCCGCTTCCCAGCGCTTGCGCAGGGCCGGGCCGGCTTCCATCAACTGCGGGTTGAACGGCTGCTGGGCCAGTTGCCATTGCAATTGCTGCTCGCGCGCCTGCGCCAGGTCCAGCCGGGCCTGCAGGTCGGGCGAGCGCAAGCCCACCAGCAGCTCGCCGGCTTTTACGCGCGTGCCGGGTGCGGGCAGTGCGGTCATCACCTGCGCGGCGTAGGGCGCATACAGGCCTTGCGCGGTGGCGGCGCCCAGTACGGCGGGGGCGTGCACCGTCACCTGCCAGGGCCACAGCAGCACGAATGCCGCGCCGATGGCGGCCAGCGCACTGGCCACGGTGGCGCGGTTCCAGCGCAGGTCGGTGCGGCGTTGCCACCACACCGACAGCTCGCGCCAGACCGGCCGGGCGATGAACCAGCCCAGCTCCACCGCCATCAGCAACACGCCCAGGGTCTTGAAGAACAGGTGGTACACCAGCAGCGCAATGCCCAGGAAAAGCACCAGGCGGTACAGCCAGGTGCCAAAGGCAAAGCCCACCAGGAAGCGGCTGTGCGCGGCCGAGCCGGCCTCGGGCATGGCGTCGCCGAAGCCGAACAGGCGCTCGCGCAGCCACCAGCGCCCTTGCGCAAATGCGCGCTCGTGCAGGTTGGGCATGTTGAGGGCATCGCTGAGCAGGAAGTAGCCATCGAAGCGCATGAAGGGGCTGGCGTTCACCGCCAAGGTCAGCACCCAGGTGGTGGAGGCCAGCACGAAGGCGCCGGACCGCAGCGGCGCCCATTGCGGGGTGTCGGGCAGCAGGCTCCACAGCACGGTGGCCAGCGCGGCCAGCGCAATTTCGCTGGCCATGCCGGCCGCGCCGATGACCAGGCGCTGGCGGCGCGAGGCCAGCTTCCAGGCCTCGTTGGTGTCGGTGTACAGCACCGGCCACATCACCAGGAAGGCCAGGCCCATGCTGGGCACGCGGCAGCCGTAGCGGTGCGCGGCAAACGCGTGGCCCAACTCGTGCAGCACCTTGGAGGCGCTCATCGCGATGGCCACTGCAATCACCCCGCCCACGCTGGCATACGACGCAAAGCCATGCATGAAGTCGTCCCAGCGCCGCAGCGCCAGCAGCAGGCCCAGCAGCGCCAGCGCCGCCACGGCGGCCCAGAACGCGGGATGGAAGGCCCAGCCCACATACCGCGCCGCGGCGTTCAGGAACGCCATCGGCCGCACCAGCGGCACGCGGAAGAACAGGTAGTTGTGCAGCAGCCATTGCAGCGCGCTTAGCCGGCCTGCCGCGGCGCTGGCGGCCAGCCGCCGCGTGTCTTGCGCGCTACGCGCCTGCAGCAGGTGACAGCGTTCCAGCATGCGCTGCAGGGCCTGTGCATCGTCCAGGGTCACGCGCAGCGTGGTCTCCCGGTTCACGGTGTCCGCCACAGCCTGCAGGCTGCCCAGCGTCCAGCGCGACAGCAGCTCGAAGGCGGGCCAGCTCAGCTGGTAGAAGCGGTTGGCCGCGGGGTCGTGCAGCGTCCATGTGGGCGAGCCGTCCGCAGCGGCCGCGCCGGCGTGCAGGGCCAGGTCCTGGCGCAGCGGCGGCAGTGCCGGGACCTGCTGCAGCGGCGGCGGCGCCAGGACCTGGTGCGGCGGCGGCAGCGCCGCGCGCCCGCCGCCGGGCTGCGGGCCCATCACCAACCCAGCCATTGGCGCGCGCTCACCAGCGGCCGCCGCAAGGCCACGTAGGCCAGCGGCGCCCAGCCGCCGTGCAGGTGCGCGGTACCCAGTTGGCCGATGCGCGGCGCGGTGCTGCCGTCGGCAAAGGCGGCCTTGATGCGGTAGGCCAGGAACCCCTCGTGCGTGGCCTCGGCGCGGTAGGCCACGCTTTGCACCTGGGCGTCGAACGAGCGGAACGGGTCGCCTTGCGGGTACAGCGTGATCACGTCGCCGGGCCGCACCTCGATCACGTCGGCCGCGGGCAGCCACGCGGTGAGTTCCACGCGGGTGGGGTCGGCCACGAGCAGGATGCGTTCGCCCAGCGTGACGGCCCGGCCGACCCAGTCGTTCACGTCGGCGAACACGGCAATGCCAGCGCGCTCGGCCTTGACCTGCACGCGCTCCAGCTGTTCGGCGGTGTAGTCCAGTTCCACCGCCTTTTCCTGCAGGCGGCCGCGGCGCAGCGCGATCTCGGCGCGGTTCTTCTCTATCGTGACGGCCTGCTGCGCGGACTGGCGGTATTCCTCCCGCGCGGTGTCGTGCGCCTGGCGGGCCAGTTCCAGGCGCGAGCGCAGCGCGGTGGTGTCCAGGCTGAACAGCGGCGTGCCGGCGTCCACCGGCTGGTTGGGCCGCACGTCGAAGCGTTCGATCACGCCGTCCAGCGGCGCCCGCACCATGAACGGGTCGCGCGGGACCACCTCCGCCTGCGCCAGCACGGTGATGCGCACCGGCAGCACGCACACGGCCAGCGCCGCGGCCAGCAGCCAGCGGCGGGCCTTGCCGGGACGCAGCCAGGCCAGCAGGCGGCCCAGCGCGGCCTGGCGCGGCACGAAGCCGGCCCAGGCATGGCCGTACACGTGCGCCAGCTCGGTGAGCAAGGCCAGCTCGTGCGCCTGCCAGGGCTCGTCGCGGGCCAGCAGCAGGCCGCCGTCGGCTGCCGATGCGTCGCCCGGGCCCTGGCGGCGCAGCGGCAGCCACACGGCATGCGCCGGCAGCCATTGCGACCAGTCGATGCGCTGCGCCTCGGGCAGTTGATCGGGGGCCAGCACGCCGGCCGCGGTGCGGTCGCGCACCAGGTGCCGGCCCAGGCCGGCCAGCCATTGCACGTAGGGTGTGTGGGGGTCCGTTTGCGGCAGGCCGGAGACTGCGGCCACCGTGCCCAGCCCTTGTTCGCTCCACAGCGCGGCCTGGCGGTAGGGCAGCAGCTGCAGCGTTTCGTTCACCATCACGAAGCCCAGCTCGGCGGGCGTGGCGGCGTCGCGTGCGCGGCGGCCCAGTTGCAGCAGCTGCAGCAGGGGCGCCAGCGCGGCGTCGGGTGCCGCGGGCGGGCTCGGTCGCGGCACCGCGGCGGCGGGGGGAGCGCTGCGTGGGGTGCGGGTTTGAGGATCGACGGCGAGCGGGTTCATCGCGGCTGCGTCATTGGCGGGGCTGGGCAAACAAGGCCCAGCCGCTCATGCCCGGCAGCAGGCCGGCAGCAGGGGTGCCGTCGATCACGCCCACCACCGCGATGGACTGGCTCACCGGATCGATCTGCGCACCCAGGCGCTGCACGCGTGCCGGGCTGGTCTTGCCCAGTTCGTCCACCTGCACGGTGAACGCGGCGCCCGGTTTGAGCCACACCAGCCAGCGGGACGGCACGATCATCTGCACCTCCATCTGGCCGGTCTCGACGATGTCCAGCAGCGGGTTGCCCGGCGTCACGTACTGGTGGGCCGCCGCGTGGCGCCGGGCCACCCGGCCGTTGTACGGCGCGGCGATGGCGCAGCGCTTGACCACCGTGCGCATGCCGGCCGCCTCGGCCTGCGCTTCCTTCAGCCGGGCCTTCGCCTGGGCGAGTTCGTAGGTGCCGATGGAGTTGAGCTCGGCCAGCCGCTGGTTGGACATCACCATGGCATTGGCGGCTTCGGTGCTGGCCTCGGCTTTTTGCAGCTGGCTGTCGAACAGGCTGCAGTCGAAGCTCACCAGCACCTGGCCTTCGCGGAAGGCATCGCCGTCGCGCAATGTCAGCGTGGCAATGCGCGCCGCCAGCTCGGACGACAAGGTGACGGCATTGCGCGCGCTGAGCTGCGCGCGCACGCGGCCGTCGCTGTCGGCGGCCAGGCTGGTGGGGGGCGGCAGGCGAGCCACGGCCTTTTGCGCCAGGGCGCCGCCGGGCCAGGCCAGCGCGGCGGCAAGCAGCAGCGCCGGCCCGCGCAGCCGCGTGGGCCGGATGTACCGACGGTTCGGTGTCGTCATGTCAGCTCGGGTTCACCACCTGTGTCCAGGTTTTTTCCGACGCCCGCACGGCGTCGCCCAGCGTCTTCACGTCGTGCGCGGCCACGGAGTCGGGCAGGGGGTCCAGCCCCAGCGTGGCGATCACCTGGCCATAGGCGCCTTGCAGCGCGCCGTAGCTCTGGTAGAGCTTCAGCTCGGACATCATGGCCGAGGCGGACGCGCGGATCTCTTCGAGCTTGCCCTGCGCATTGGCGGTGGCGGCATTGCGGGTCTGCTGCAGGATGCGCTGCTCCACCGTGTGGACCTGCTGCGTCAGGTCGTACTGGCGGGCCCGCGCCAGGTACTCCAGGTGGGCCAGGTGCACCTGCGTCAGCACGGCCATGTTGAGCGCCAGGCTCTGCTGGCGGGCCACATCCAGCTGGGCCTGCGCCACGCCGCGGATGGTCTCGGCATTGAAGACGTTGAGCAGGTTCCAGCTGATGCGCAAGCCGGCCTCGCTCCAGGTGTCGTTGACCAGGAAGCTGTTGCTGTCGGTGTGGGTGCCCAGGCTCAGTTCCAGCCCCGGCAGCAGGCGCGCCAGTGCCTTGCGCGTTTCCAGCACGCCGATGCGCTCGTTGTACTGCGCCTCCACCAGCTCGGGGCGGCGCAGCAGCGCGGTTTCTTCCATGCGGTCGGTGGGCAGGCCGATGGGCGGGGCCTCCATGGCCGGTGGCGTGGTCACGGCGAACACCTGGCCGGGCGGCAGGTTCATCACCGAAGCCAGCCGCGGCTTGGCTTGCGCCAGCTCGTCGCGCACGGCTTCCAGCTGCCGCACCAGCTCCAGCAGCTGGCGCTGGTAGTTCAGCGCATCCAGCGGCTGGCGCAGTTTCTCCACCTCCACCTTGCGGGCGTCGGCCAGGGCGGCGCGCACCTGGTCCAGCACCGGGCCGACCTTGTCTTGCAACTGCTGCGCGCCGACGGCCTGCCAGTAGGCCTGGCGGGTCTGCTGCATCAGCAGGTGCACGACCTTGCGGCGGCGTTCCTGCGTGGCCAGCCAGCGGTCGGCCTGCTGCCGCGCGCTGTAGTAGCTGACGCCGAAGTCCAGCACGTTCCACGACAGCGTGAGGTCGGCCGTGCTGCGGCTGCGGTCGGTGGAGACCGAAGGCACCAGCGATTGCGTGCCGGTGACGATGTCGCGCGAGGACGAGGCCTGTTCGTTGTCCCGGCTGGTGTAGCCGGCCGCGGCCGCCAGGCGCGGCAGCAAGTCGACGTTGGACAGGTCAAGCTGGCGCCGTGCCACCGCCTCTTCCATCAGCTTGACGCGATGGTCCAGGTTGTACTTGATGGCGCGTGCCATCGCTTCTTCCAGCGTGACCGGGCCTTGCAGCGGCTCCTGCTGGGCAAACATGCGGGCCCGGCCGTCCTGCGCGGCGGCTTGCCGCTCGTCGGAGGTCAGGGGCTGGGGCTGCAGGGCGCAGCCGGCGAAGGCGAGGGCCAGTGCGGCCGTCAAGAGCGTGCGGTTCGGTACGCGGGGTGGGCAGGGTGTCAAGCGAGCGTCCTCGTGTTGTTGTGGGGAGGGGGGATCAGGCCGCAGGCCGGGCGGCAGCGCGCAGATGCGCCAGCAGCGCGGCGTTCTCCGCCTGGCGCGCCGGCAGGCCGTGGCGCGCAAACTGCGCTCCCAGGCCGGCGCGGCCCGGCAGTGGCGCGGTCTCGATGGCGCTGCGCGGTGCGTCTTCGGCATCGGCATCGGGGATCAGCTCGATCGGCAGCCCGCGCAGGTGCGCGCCGGGCGGGCGCTGCGGTGGCGGTGCGGCGGGCCGCTCGGTGCCTGCCGGGGCGCCCTGGACCTTGATGTCCAGGTGCGTGGTGGCCTGACGGCCGCGTTCGTCGCGGGCGGTCACCTCGATGGCGAGCTGCTGCGTCAGGCCCGGGGGTGGTTGGCCGGAGAAGTTGCCGGTGGCGGGATCGAACTTCAGCCAGGCGGGCAGCGGCTGGCCGTTGGACTGGCGCGCCTCCACGGTGACGCGGGCCGAGGCATCGGCATGCGTGAAGGTGGAGGGGGGCAGGCCGAAGTTGACGGAGCTGCCGGCCTGCACGGTGAAGTCGCCGATGTCCGGCACCGAGCGCAGGGCGGCGCCCGGCGATGTGCCGGCGTCGCCGACGCTGAGGCTGCGCGTCACGGGCGATGGCGCGGGGGGCGGTGCAGGCGGCGATGCGGTGTTGCCGCCGGAGCCGCTGAAACCGCCGGAGGTAGGTTCGGGGCTGGACGAGGGAACGGGGGGTGCCGGGGGCGCGGCACTGGGCGCCGGCGGGGGCGCCACGTTCACCGGCGAGCCGGGCTGGCTGCTCGCATCGGGCGCCAGCACGATGAGCGGTATCGTGGGCGCGGCCGGGCTGGGGGCCGGGGCCGGCGGTGGCGGCGCGGGGGGCGGCGCGGCCGGGGCCGGCGGTGACGCGGAACGCACGTCGTAGGCGGTGCCGCTGGCCCCGTTGGCCACCGCGTTGCCTACCCCATCGGCCACGCCGGTGCCGCTGGTGTTGAACGCCAAGCCCAGGTTGCCGGCGCCCGTGACGCCGCTGATCAGCACGGTGTAGGTCTGCGCATCCACCTGCGTCACCGACGCGATGGCGCCGCTGACGGAGGGGTCCTTCACCAGGGTGAAGTCTTCGATGCCCACGCCGGACACCGGCTCCGAGAAGCTCACCGTGTAGCGCACGGCGTTGGTCGCGGTCGGCGAGGGATCCGCCTGCACGACGCCGGTGGCGGTGGGCGCCACGGTATCGACCACGATGCTGGCCGAGGCGGTGCTGCCTGTGCCGGTGTTGCCCGCGGCATCCTGCACCCCGGCGTTGTCCAGCGTGACGACGGCGGTGGCTGAGGCGATGCCGGCGGTGGGGGTGAAGGTGGTCGTCCAGGTGAGGCCGCCGTCGCTGGAACTGACGGCGCTGAGCGTGCCGTTGGCGACCGTGAGGTCGGCATTGGTGAGGCCGGTCACGGCCTCGCTGAACGTGATGGTTACCGCCGAGGTGTCGCCAAGCCCCAGGGCCGTGTCGGCCACGGTAAGGGTGGCGGTCGGGCGCAGCGTGTCGATCGCGATGTTGTCTGAGTCGGTCGTGCCGGTGCCGGCGTTGCCGGCCAGGTCCGTCAGGCTGGTGTTGGCCAGCCGGATGACGTTGCTGGCCGCGGTGATGTCGGCCGTTGGGGTGAAGATGGCGGTCCAGGTAAAACCGCCGTCGCTGGAGCTGACGGGGCCGAGCGTGCCGTTGGTGACCGTGAGGTCGGCGTTGGTGAAGGCGGTCACCGGCTCGGAGAACGTGATCGTCACCAGCGTGGTCTCGCCGACGCTCAAGGCCGTGTCGGCCACGGTGATGGAGGACAGCGGCCGGACCGTGTCGATGGCGTAGGAGTCGGAGGTGGTGGTGCCCGTGCCGGTGTTGCCGGCGGCGTCGGTCACGCCGGCATTGGCCATTGTGATCAGGTTGCTGGCCGCGGTCACGCCGGCGGCGGGCGTGAAGGTGGCTGTCCAGTTGATGCCCCCATCGCTGGAGCTGACGGCGCTGAGCGTGCCGTTGGCCACCGTGAGATCGGCATTGGTGAAGCCGGTCACGGCCTCGGAGAAGGTGATGATCACCAGCGAGGTGTCGCCTGCCTGCAAGGCCGTGTCGGCCAAGGCGATGGAGGCGCTGGGCCGGGCCGTGTCGATGGCATAGTTGGCCGACACGGTGCTGCCGCTGCCGGCGTTGCCGGCCAGGTCGGTGACGCCAGTGTCGGCAAGCAGGATGAGGTTGGTGGCGTCCGTGGTGCCGAAGGCGGGCGTGAGGGTGGCGGTCCAGGTGAGGCCGCCGTCGCTGGAGCTGACGGCGCTGAGCGTGCCGTTGGCCACTGTGAGGTCGGCATTGGTGAAGCCGGTCACCGCCTCGGAGAAGGTGATCGTCACCAAAGAGGTTTCGCCCGCCGCCAGCGCCGTGTCGGCCAGCGTGAGGGTGGCCGTCGGCCGCACCGTGTCGATGGCGTAGTTGGCGGAGTTGGCGCTGCCGGTGCCGGTGTTGCCGGCCAGGTCGGTGATGCCGCTGTTGGCCAGCGTGATCAGGTTGGTGGTGGCTGTGACGCCGGTGGTGGGCGTGAAGGTGGCTGTCCAGGTGAGGCCGCCGTCACTGGAGCTGACGGCGCTGAGCGTGCCGTTGGCGACCGTGAGGTCGGCATTGGTGAAGCCGGTCACGACCTCGGAGAAGGTGATCGCCACCGCCGAGGTCTCGCCGATCGCCAACGCCGTGTCGGCCATCGTGATGGACGCCAGCGGCCGGGCCGTGTCGATGGTGTAGTTGTTGGAGTTGGTGCTGCCGGTGCCGGCATTGCCTGCCGTGTCGGCGACGCCGGTGTTGGCCAGCGTGATGAGGTTGGTGGCGTCCGTCACGCTGGCCGCGGGCGTGAAGGTGGCCGTCCAGGTGATGCCGCCGTCGCTGGAGCTGACGGCGCTGAGCGTGCCATTGGCGACTGTGAGGTCGGCATTGGTGAAGCCGGTCACGGCCTCGGAGAAAGTGAAGGTCACGAGCGAGGTGTCGCCCGCCTGCAAGGCCGTGTCGGCCATGACGATGGCAACGGTGGGCCGGACCGTGTCGATGGCGTAGTTGTTGGAGTCGGTGGTGCCGCTGCCGGTGTTGCCGGCCGCATTGGCCACGCCGGTGTTGTTCAGCGTGACGAGGTTGGTGGCATCCGTCACGCCGGCCGTGGGGGTGAAGGTGGCTGTCCAGGTGATGCCGCCGTCGCTGGAACTGACGGCGCTGAGGGTGCCGTTGGCGACCGTGAGGTCGGCGTTGGTGAAGCCGGTCACGGCTTCGGAGAACGTGATCGTCACCACCGAGGTTTCACCCACCGTGAGGGACGCGTCGGCCACGGCGATGCTGGCGCTCGGCCGGGTGGTGTTGATCGCGTAATTGTTGGAGTCGGTACTGCCGGTGCCGGCGTTGCCGGCCACGTCGGTCACGCCGGTGTTGGCCAGCGTGATGAGGTTGGTCGTGTCGGAGATGCCGGCGGTGGGCGTGAGGGTTGCGGTCCAGGTGACGCCGCCGTCACTGGAGTTGACGGCGCTGAGGGTGCCATTGGCGACTGTGAGGTCGGCGTTGGTGAAGCCGGTCACCGCCTCGGAGAAGGTGATCGTCACCAACGAGGACTCGCCCGCCGTCAGGCTGGTGTCGGCCACCACCACGGTGGCGGTTGGCCGGCTGGAATCGATCGCGTAGTTGTTGGAGTCGGTGGTGCCGGCGCCGGCATTGCCGGCCGCGTCCGTGACGCTGGTATTGGCCAGGGTGATGACGTTGCTGGCATCCGTGAGGCTGGCGGTGGGGGTGAGGGTTGCGGTCCACGTGACCCCGCCGTCGCTGGAGCTGACGGCGCTGAGCGTGCCATTGGCCACAGTGAGGTCGGCGTTGGTGAAGCCGGTCACCGCTTCGGAGAAAGTAATCGTCACGAGAGAGGTCTCACCGGCGGCGAGCGCGGTGTCGGCCACCACGACCGTGGCGGTGGGCCGGGCCGTGTCGACAGCGTAGTTGTTGGAACCGGTGGTGCCAGTGCCGGTGTTGCCGGCCGCGTCGGTCACGCCGGTGTTGTCCAGCGTGATGGCGTTGGAGACGTCGGAGACACTGGCGGTGGGCGTGAAAGTGGCCGTCCAGGTGATGCCGCCGTCGCTGGAACTGACGGCGCTGAGCGTGCCGTTGTCAACCGTGAGGTCGGCATTGGTGAAACCGGTCACGGCCTCGGAGAAGGTGATCGTCACCAACGAGGTCTCGCCGATCGCCAGCGCGGTGTCCGCCACGACGATGCTGGCGGTGGGCCGGATCGCATCGATCGCGTAGTTGTTGGAGTCCGTCGTGCCCGTGCCGGCATTGCCGGCCGCGTCTGTCACGCCAGTGTTGGCCAGCGTGGTGAGGTTGCTGGCGTCCGTGACACTGGCAGTGGGCGTGAACGTGGCCGTCCAGGTGATGCCGCCGTCGCTGGAACTGACGGCGCTGAGCGTGCCATTGTCGACCGTGAGGTCGGCATTGGTGAAGCCGCTCACCGCCTCGCTGAAGGTGACGGTCACCAACGAGGTTTCGCCGATCGCCAGCAGGTTGTCGGCCACCACGACCGTGGCGGTCGGCCGGACCGTGTCGATCGCATAGTTGTTGGAATCGGTCGTGCTGCTGCCAGCATTGCCGGCTGCATCGGTCACGCCGGTGTTGTCCAGCGTGATGAGGTTGGTGGTATCTGTGACGCTGGCGGTGGGGGTGAAGGTGGCTGTCCAGGTGAGGCCGCCGTCGCCGGAACTGACGGCGCTGAGCGTGCCGTTTGCAATGGTCAGGTCAGCATTGGTGAAGCCGGTCACCGCTTCGGAGAAGGTGATCGTCACCAACGAGGTTTCGCCCACGGCGAGTGCCGTGTCGGCCACCACGATGCTGGCGGTGGGCCGGGCGGTGTCGATCGCGTAGTTGTTGGAATCGGTCGTGCCCGTGCCGACGTTACCGGCGACGTCGGTAACGCCGGTGTTGTCCAGCGTGATGAGGTTGGTGGTGTCCGTGAGGCTGGCGGTGGGGGTGAGGGTGGCGGTCCAAGTGATGCCGCCGTCGCTAGAGCTGACGGTGCTGAGGGTGCCGTTGGCGATGGTGAGGTCGGCATTGGTGAAGCCGGTCACGGCCTCGGAGAACGTGATCGTTACCCCCGAGGTCTCGCCCACTGCGAGCGCCGTGTCGGCCACCACGATGCTGGCCGTGGGCCGGGTCGAATCGATGGCGTAGTTGTTGGAGTCGGTCGTGCCTGTGCCGGCATTGCCCGCGGCGTCGGTGACGCCGGTGTTGTCCAAGGTGATGAGGTTGGTGGCGTCCGTGATGCTGGCGGTGGGCGTGAGGGTGGCAGTCCAGGTGATGCCGCCGTCGCTGGAACTGACGCTGCTGAGCGTGCCGTTGGCAATGGTCAGGTCGGCGTTGGTGAAGCCGGTCACGGCTTCGGAGAAAGTAATCGTCACCAACGAGGTCTCGCCTACGGCGAGCGCGTTGTCGGCCACCACGATGCTGGCCGTGGGCCGCACCGTGTCGATGGCGTAGTTGTTGGAGTCGGTGCTGCCGCTGCCGGCGTTGCCGGCGGCGTCGGTCACTCCAGTGTTGTCCAGCGTGATGACGTTGGTGGCGTCGGTGATGCTGGCGGAGGGCGTGAAATTGGCCGTCCAGGTGATGCCGCCGTCACCGGAGCTGACGGCGCTGAGCGTGCCATTGGCGATGGTGAGGTCGGCGTTGGTGAACCCGGTCACGGCTTCGGAGAACGTGATCGTCACCAACGAGGTCTCGCCGATGGCGAGCGCGGTGTCGGTCACCACGATGCTGGCCGTGGGCCGGGCCGTGTCGATGGCGTAGTTGTTCGAGTCGGTGGTGCCCGAGCCGGCGTTGCCTGCAATATCCGTGACACCGGTGTTGTCCAGCGTAATGAGGTTGGTGGTGTCCGTGAGGCTGGCGGTGGGCGTGAACGTGGCGGTCCAGGTGATGCCGCCGTCACCGGAGCTGACGGCGCTGAGCGTGCCGTTGGCGATGCTGAGGTCGGCGTTGGCGAAGCCGGTCACGGCTTCGGAGAACGTGATCGTCACCAGGGAGGTCTCGCCGACGGACAGCGCCGTGTCGGCCACGACGACCGTGGCCGTGGGCCGGACCGTGTCGATGGCGTAGTTGTTGGAATCGGTGGTGCCGCTGCCGGCATTGCCTGCTGCGTCAGCCACCCCGGTGTTGTCCAGCGTGATGAGGTTGGTGGCGTCCGTGACGCTGGCGGTGGGGGTGAGGGTGGCAGTCCACGTGACCCCACCATCACCGGAGCTGACGGCGCTGAGCGTGCCGTTGGCGATGGTCAGGTCGGCGTTGGCGAACCCGGTCACCGCTTCGGAGAAAGTAATCGTCACCAACGAGGTCTCGCCGATGGCGAGCGCGCTGTCGGCCACCACGATGCTGGCCGTGGGCCGCGCCGTGTCGATGGCGTAGTTGTTGGAGTCGGTCGTGCCGCTGCCGGCATTGCTGGCCGCATCGACCACCCCGGTGTTGTCCAGCGTGATGAGGTTGGTGGCATCCGTGAGGCTGGCGGTGGGTGTGAGGGTGGCGGTCCAGGTGATCCCGCCGTCGCCGGAACTGACGGCGCTGAGCGTGCCGTTGGCGATGGTCAGGTCGGCGTTGGTGAAGCCGGTCACTGCTTCGGAGAAGGTGATGGTCACCAACGAGGTCTCGCCCACGGCGAGCGCGTTGTCGGCCACGACGATGCTGGCCGTGGGCCGGGCCGTGTCGATGGCGTAGTTGTTGGAGTCGGTCGTGCCGCTGCCGGTGTTGCCGGCCGCGTTGGTCACGCCGGTATTGGCCAGCGTGATGACGTTGGTGGCATCCGTGAGGCTGGCGGTGGGCGTGAAGGTGGCCGTCCAGGTGATGCCGCCATCGCCGGTGCCGACGGCGCTGAGCGTGCCGTTGGCGATGGTGAGGTCGGCGTTGGTGAACCCGGTCACAGCCTCGCTGAAGGTGATGGTGACAAGCGAAGTCTCGCCCACGGCGAGTGCCGTGTCGGCCACCACGATGCTGGCCGTGGGCCGGACCGTGGCGATCGCGTAGTTGTTCGAGTCGGTGGTGCCGCTGCCGGCGTTGCCGGCGGCATCCGTCACGCCGGTGTTGTCCAGCGTGATCAGGTTGGTGGCATCGGTGATGCTGGCGGTGGGCGTGAACGTGGCGGTCCACGTGACCCCGCCGTCACTGGTGCTGACGGTGCTGAGCGTGCCGTTGGCGATGGTGAGGTCGGCATTGGTGAAGCTGGTCACCGCTTCGGAGAAGGTGACCGTCACCAGCGATGTTTCTCCGGCCAGCAGGTTCGAGTCGGCCACCACGATGCTGGCCGTCGGGCGGACCGTGTCGATCGCGTAGTTGTTGGAGTCGGTCGTGCCGCTGCCGGCATTGCCTGCCGCATCGGCCACGTAGGTGTTGTCCAGCGTGATGAGGTTGGTGGCATCGGTGACGCTGGCGGTGGGCGTGAAGGTGGCCGTGAAGGTGATGTCGTCGCTGGTACTGACGGTGCCGAGCGTGCCGTTGGCAACGCTCAGTGCCGAGTTGCCGAACCCGGTCACGGCTTCGGAGAAGGTGATGGTCACCAGCGAGGTTTCGCCGATGGAGAGCGCGTTGTCGGCCACGACGATGGTGGCGGTGGGCCGGGCCGTGTCGATGGCGTAGTTGTTGGAGTTGGTGGTGCCGCTGCCGGCATTGCCAGCCGCATTGGTCACGCCGGTGTTGGCCAGCGTGATGACGTTGGTGGCATCGGTGATGCTGGCGGTGGGCGTGAGGGTGGCTGTCCAGGTGATGCCGCCATTGATGGAGCCGACGGTGCTGAGCGTGCCGTTGGCAATGGTCAGGTCGGCATTGGTGAACCCGGTCACGGCTTCTGAGAACGTGATCGTCACCCCCGAGGTCTCGCCCACGGCGAGATCGTTGTCGGCCACCACGATGCTGGCGGTGGGCCGGACCGTGGCGATCGCGTAGTTGTTGGAGTCGGTGGTGCCGGTGCCGGCGTTGCCGGCGGCATCGGTCACGCCGGTATTGGCCAGCGTGATCAGGTTGGTGGCATCCGTGAGGCTGGCGGTGGGCGTGAACGTGGCGGTCCAGGTGACCCCGCCGTCACTGGTTCCGACGGTGCTGAGCGTGCCGTTGGCGATGGTGAGGTCGGCATTGGTGAAGCCGGTCACGGCCTCGGAGAACGTGATCGTCACCCCCGAGGTTTCTCCGGCCAGCAGGTTCGAGTCGGCCACCACGATGCTGGCAGTGGGACGGACCGTGTCGATGGCGTAGTTGTTGGAGTTGGTGGTGCCGCTGCCGGCATTGCCAGCCGCATCGACCACGTAGGTGTTGTCCAGCGTGATGAGGTTGGTGGCATCCGTGACGCTGGCGGTGGGCGTGAAGGTGGCCGTGAAGGTGATGTCGTCGCTGGTACTGACGTCAGTGAGCGTGCCGTTGGCAACGCTCAGGGCCGAGTTGTCGAACCCGCTCACCGCTTCGGAGAAGGTGATGGTCACCAACGAGGTTTCGCCGATGGAGAGCGCGTTGTCGGCCACGACGATGGTGGCCGTCGGCCGGGCCGTGTCGATGGCGTAGTTGTTGGAATTGGTGGTGCCGGTGCCGGCATTGCCGGCGGCGTCAGTCACGCCGGTGTTGGCCAGCGTGATGACGTTGGTGGTATCGGCGATGCTGGCGGTGGGCGTGAGGGTGGCTGTCCAGGTGATGCCGCCATTGATGGAACCGACGGCACTGAGCGTGCCGTTCGCGATCGTCAAGTCGGCATTGGTGAACCCGGTCACCGCTTCGGAGAAGGTGATCGTCACCCCCGAGGTCTCGCCCACGGCGAGATCGTTGTCGGCCACCACGATGCTGGCCGTGGGCCGCAACGTGTCGATGGCGTAGTTGTTGGAGTTCTGCGTGCCCGTGCCGGTGGCCGTCGTGCTGACTGCGCTCACGCCCGCCATGTTCAGGGTGATCGCGTTGGTCCCGCTGGTGAAGCTGGCGGTGGGTGTGAAGGTGGCCGTCCAGGTGACGCCGCCGTCGCCGGACGTGACGGTGGTCAAGCTGCCGTTTCCAATGGTCAGGTCCCCATTGGTGAAGCCGGTGACCGCTTGGGAGAACGTGAACGTGACCAGGGAGGTTTCCCCCGCAGCCAAGGCCGTGTCGGCGACGACCACGGTGGCCGTGGGCCGCACCACCGCGCCCACGGTGATGTCGTCCACAAAGATGCCAATGTCGGTTTGCCCCCCTTGGCGGACGATGCGCACGGCATCCAGGTTTTGCCAGGCGCTGCCGGAGACCGTGACCAGGGTGCCGCCGCCGACGACATAGGCACCCGCAGTGAAGTCCTGCGTGGCGCCGCTGACGGCACTGCCGTCGCGATAGCCCACCAGGCGATAGTCGTTACCGTCTGAAAGACTCTGTTCAACGACGATGGATTGAAGCGAAAACTCTTCCCCGCTCGTGGCGGCCAGCACGGCGGCGGCTTGCCCGGTCCCGCTGCTGGCATAGGTACCAAGGAACTCGGCCGCATGATCGCTGCCGCCGTTGACCAGGGACGACTGTTCGGTGTCGTTCGTGACGTTGACCACACCACCAGAGTCGATGCTGCCGTTGGCGCCCAGCAGGGAGAAGGTCCAGCCGTTGATGACGCGGGTGGCCCCTGTGGTGCCGGCGCTCGGCGTGACGCCGTCGAACGTCTCCGACGTCGGCGCGGCCAGCAGGTCGCCATAGCTCACGGCACTGCCGGACGCAAACAGCCCCGCCTCGATGGTGCCGGTGTGGCGCTCGAGCACCCAGTTGCCGCCGAGCTGCGCACTGCCGGAGTTGTCGGTGGATGCGGCCACGTCCTTGCCGGTGGCGGCGGCCAGGGCGCTCACGAAATCGGCGTGCTCCGCATCGGTGGCGCCGGTGTTGCAGCTATAGAGGAGGATGTCGCCTTCAGGCGCCAGCGCGGCGCCGATCGTCTGCAGCTCCGAGGCATAGGCCGCCAGCGACTCGGCATGCAGCACCTGCCCGTTCAGCGTGATCGCGTTGGCCTGGCCGTGCGAGATGATCTGCACGGAATCGACGTCCTGGCGGTTCGCCAGGATCTGCGCGATCTCGGTCAGGCCGTTCTGCACCACATGCACCTCGACGTCCGCGCGGATGTTGCCCAGCAGCTCGGCGAGGTCCCTCACGCCGGCGTCGATGAAGACGATGTCATGGCGGGCCGGCGAGTCGGCAGCGCCTTGCGCCGCCGAACCGGTACCGGCGGCTGCCGGTGCCGGGGTACCCGCGTCGCTTGCCGGGGCGTCCACGGCAGCGGCCGCGTGCGAGTCGTCGGCATGAAGCACTTCGGCCACCGTCACGGCCACGGCGGCGTCGAACATGATGCGCGGCTCGAGCGGCATCATGAAGGCCCGGGCCGCGCGGGCGGAGGGGGTCGGAGTGGGAGTGGCGGCGCGGGGCTTGTGCTTGAACCAATCGATCATGATGTATCCCGGTACTGCGTTGCTGGGTTCTGCCTGATGCGAATGACTGGCGCCGCGTTGCCGACGTCTTGTGGATGGGCCGGAGTGGCCCATCCAAAGGGTGGCCCTGGTGAGGACCGCCGCCGCTAGGGACGAGAGGGGAAGATGCCTTCCGTCGCGATGATGAAATTGGTCCCGAGGTAAGGGTTGCGGAGCGGCACCGGCTGGCTGGCACCCGCCGCCCCGATGGTGGTGGTGCCCGGCGTCACCTGCCCTGACACGGTGGCCGTGAAGGGCGCCAGTTGCGTATCGGCCGTGCCCGTGCAGTAAATCTGCGCGGGGCGGCCGGCCGCCGTGCACGGGCCGAGCACGGCGGTATTGACGGGCGCCGATTGCGTGGTCCCGGTGGTGGCCGCGGGAATATTGATCGGGCCGCTCAAGGTGGCCGCGAAGGGCGCCGGCAGGGCCGTGTGCGTGTGCTCCGGCATCTGCAACACCCCCATGGTCACGCTTTCAGTGCCGGCCATCTCGCCCTGGAGGATGGGGGTCAGGCCCGGGCCGTTGCCCATGCCCACGGCCTGGCGGCTGCGATAGTCCGGCAAGGCAAAGGTGTTGATGCCGTCACCGCCGAAGGTCGTGCCCAGCAGTGAGAACAGGGCTGTGTTCTGCGCGATCGACAGGAGTTGGCCCTGGCAAGACAACCAGCCCCGGGGCGCGAAGTTGAAACCCACCATGCGGATCTCGCCGAGAAACGGTTCGCTCATGAAGTGTTCTCCAGTTCAGTGTGTCATTGCACAAGCGCAGGACGCGCGGGATCGAATGACGGTGGGGCGTTGCTGCCGACACCTGGAACACGAAGAGGCGGGGGCCCTCTGAATAAACACGCACTCACACACGCACGCCAGCCACGTGGGCTTCCACGATCATGGGGAACCGAACAGGCGCCTGGGTTCCTTGCGGGTGCTCATATTTCTGCGCCGGCCGCGACATCCTTGGCCGGCAAGTCCTGGGTGAGGATGGGTCCTCCCGGCCCTCATCGCGGCGGGCACTCGCCTTGCATACAAATCAGGTCGGCCAGGAGCCACGGCTTTCCCGCGGCCGGCTCACGAGCGTGGGGCCGGCGCATCATACGGAGGTGGCCGCCCTGCGGAGGGGCCGCGGGGGAGAAGCCGAAGCGCTCATAGAGCCGGCGGGCGGGGCTGGTGGGGTCCACATGCAAGTCGATTGACTGGCCTTTCAGATCAGCTTGCGCGATCAGCGCCGAGAGCAGTGCCGAGCCCACGCCCTGGCTGCGATGCGCCGACAGCAGGCTGATCTCGACGAGGGTGGCCTGCCGGGCCTGTGCATGCCAGTAGAGCCGGCCGATCGGCTGCTCATGCCGCAGCAACAGCAGGAACTCTGCGTCGGCAAAGTGCGCCTGGTAGTGCCGGTGCTGAAGCTCAAACTGCTGGGCCAGGAACTGCTGCTGCGCTTCTTCAGGCCAGTGGGTGGCGGCCAGTTCCTCGGCCCGGGTCGACGCATACAGGCGGCGCAGGAAGCCGAGATCGTGTTCGGCAATTCGGCGGGCGGTGATGCCGGCCAGTGGCGCCGGGCGCGGTGGCTCCTCCGGCAAGGGGGCACCCGTGCGGAGCGACGCAGACGCAGAGGCTGACAAGGCGCGATCCTTCAGTTGAAGTGGCACAGCCCAGCACATCCAAAACAGGAATGGGCGTATTTTTTATGGCGCAATGCCCAGGCATTGCAATCGTCTCGGCGCCCGCAGTTGTCCCTGGGGACGTTTATAGAAGGCCAACCCCATAGTGGCGCGTTAATTAATGCTCAATTTGCCGGCGGGCCGCGGATTTATGCAGAGGCAACCCTGCCGAGGCATGCCTCTACCCTGTGTGGCGCTGCAGCGCTTGGGCCCACACTCGCCTTGGGCGCGTGCTCAGCGAGCCGTGGCGTACTGGCCGCGGCGCGAGGGCGAACAACTGCTGCCGGCATCGGGTGTGAGGGCAGCGTCTTCAGCCGTATCGACCTGCGCGTACTCGACGTGCTCGTCCATGGACTCCAACTCGCCCGCGAGGGCCATCGCGTACTTGACCGGCACACAGCGGTCCAGGCGCAAAACGAAGGTACCACCGCCCTGGGCGGCCGCGGACTGCACGCTCATGCGCAAGCGCGCGGCCGCAAGCATCGCGCGGCTGAGGCTGCGGGCATCCAGGCGCTGCGCGGAGCCGGAACGGTACTTGACCACCAATTGGTCGGTGCTGGCGGCGGCGTCGGCGGCTTGGGCAGGCAGGGCAGCCCAGACGGTACAGGCCAGGAGCAGGGGCTTGAGCAGGTTGATGCGGTGCATGTCGGTCCTCAATTAATGGGAGCAAATCCCATTAATTTAACTCTAGCAGCATCACGAACCTGCCCCAAGGGGGGACTGTGAGCAACGGTAAGGCGAGCGCGGGGGGCTGCACAGGGCGAGCAGATCGCGGTGACCGACCATGCGCACGGTGCGAGAGCGGCAACTGCATGGCACTGCAATCGGTGCACGCGGCAATGGCGATGCGGGAACCGGTCAGGCATCATGCGCGCCCTGTTCATCGACCGGACGCGTCAAATTGGCTGCAAACACCCGAAGACCCCTCCTGCGCCATCTGCTGGGCACCGCCTTGTGGTGCGCGGCCGCGGCCAGCGGCGCGGCGCCTGACAGCCCGCCCGCCGACGCCCGGTACCGCGACGCCAGCGCCGCGGTCGAGGCCCGTGTCGAAGACCTGCTCAAGCGCATGACGCTGGCCGAGAAGATCGGCCAGATGACGCAGGGCGAGCGTGCCGCCGTCTCCTCCGAGGCAGCCGCCCGCGGCCTGCTGGGCAGCGTGCTGTCGGGCGGCGGCAGCGCCCCCAAGCCCAACCGGCTGGAAGCCTGGGCTGCCATGATTGACGGCTACCAGACCGCCGCCGCCGCGACGCGCCTGGGCATCCCGGTGCTGTATGGCATCGACGCCGTGCACGGCCATCAGTCGGTGGCCGGCGCCACGCTGTTCCCCCATTTGCTGGGCCTGGCCGCCACGCGCGACGACGCGCTGCTGCGCCGTGTGGGCGAGGTCACTGCGCGCGAGCTGGCCGCAACCGGCATCTACTGGAACTTCAGCCCCATGGTGTCGGTGACGCAGGACCTGCGCTGGGGCCGGACCTACGAGTCGTTCGGCGAAGACCCGGCCGTGGTCACCGCGCTGGGCCGGGCCTACGTGCAAGGCCTGATGCAGCCGCTGGGCGCTGGTGCGCCGCGGGTGTTGCCTACGGCCAAGCATTTCATCGGCGACGGCGCCACGGCCTGGGCCAGCGCACGCCAGAACATCATGAACACCGACTACCTGCTGGACCAGGGCGACACGCGCGGCGACACCGCGGCGCTGCTGGCGCAGCACCTGCCGCCCTACCAGGCGCTGGTGGAGGCCGGCGTGATGAGCGTGATGGCCTCGTTCTCCACTTGGAACGGCACCAAGATGCATGGCCAGCGGGAATTGCTGACCGGGGTGCTGAAAGAGCGCCTGGGCTTCCAGGGATTTGTGATCTCGGACTGGGACGCCATCCAGCAACTGCCCGGCAGCTTGCGGCAGCAGGTGGTGGCCGCGGTGAACGCCGGCGTGGACATGGCCATGGTGCCCACTGCATCGCGCGAATTCATGCAGGCCCTCACCGAGGCCGTCGTCCAGAACGAGGTGCCGCCCACGCGCATCGACGATGCGGTGCGCCGCATCCTGCGCGCCAAGTTCCAGATGGGCTTGTTCGAGCAGTCGCGGGCGCTGCCCTCGCTGCGCGCGGCCTTTGGGTCGGCGGCGCACCGTGCGGTGGCCCGCGACGCCGTGGCGCGATCGGTCACCTTGCTCAAGAACGAGGCCGGCACCTTGCCGATCGCGGCCGGTGCCCGCGTGTTCGTGGCCGGCGAGTGGGCCGACGACCTGGGCGCACAGTCCGGCGGCTGGACGCTCGAATGGCAAGGCGTGCGCGGCAACCCGGGCCTCACCGGCACCACGCTGCTGGAAGGCTTTCGCCAGCAGGGCGGTGCGGCGCAGATCACCTACGACCGGCGCGGGCGGCACAGCGGCCGCGCCGACGTGGGCGTGGTCGTGGTGGGCGAGCCGCCGTATGCCGAAGGCGTGGGGGACCGCCAGACCGCCCGCCTGGCGGTGTCGCCCGAAGACTTGGCCACCGTGCGTGCCCTGCGCGAGCGCGTGGGCAAGCTCGTGCTGGTGGTGCAGGCCGGGCGCCCGCTGCTGCTGGGCGAGGCGCTGGCCCAGGCCGACGCCGTGGTGATGGCCTACCTGCCGGGCAGCGAGGGTGCGGGCGTTGCCGACGTGCTGTGGGGCCTGCAACCGTTCCGTGGGCGCTTGCCGATCGGCTGGCCGAGGGACGCGGCCTCGTACACGCGGGCCGACGCACCCGCCGCTGTGCGCTGTGCGAGCCTGCAATGGGCGCTGGGGTTTGGGCTGGACGCCCAGGGCAAGGGCCTGGGGCCGGTCGCCTGCCCGCAGTGACGGCGAGCCTGGCCCTCATCGTCAGATGACGACCTGACCATCCCGGCCTACGCCAGGCTGTCCTGCCGGGCCAGGTGCCACTTGCCCAGCAGGGCGCCAAGCCAGGGGCGCCAGAAGGGCTGGGGCCTGCACACCAGCAGCGTGGCTGGCACCGGCGCCTGCCAGTGCCAGCTGCCGGCGTCGTCGATCACGGTGGCGTGGCCTTCATGCCAGTCTTCGTGGCGCTGGATCAAGGTGTCGCCCAGCCACAGCGCGGGTGCCTGTGCACGCAGCCGGCCCGACAGCACGACCAGCCGGGTGCCGCGCGGCAGGTGCAATGCGAGGTGTTCGCCGGAACGAAGGGTCAATGAGGTGGTGTTCATGGGCTCCACTGTGCGCGGCTGGCGCTGCCCGCAACAGGTACACCTCTGCACGCCACAGGGGGCAACAGCGGCCCGCGCGGCCTTCTGTTGCGGCAACATCGGGGCTGTTCTGTATCTGTTGCGCAGCCGCCCGGCTGGGCACACTGGGCTTGCCCCTGCATGACCACGCTCTACCGCCGCATCGCCGACCAGTACCTCGACGCCATCCGCAGCGGCACCCTCCGCGCAGGCGACCGGTTCCCGTCCGTGCGCCAGCTCATGCGCACGCACGAGGTGAGCCTGTCCACCGCGCTGCAAGCCTGCCGCCGGCTCGAAGACGAAGGCTGGCTGCAGGCGCGTGCACGCTCGGGCTACTTCGTGCAGCACCCGCGGCGCAACGCCTTGCCGCCGGCGCGCGAGGCACCGGGCCTGCAGCCCATCGACCCGGCGGCGTACGTGGGCATCCAGTCCCATGTGTCGGAGATCCTGGCGCGAGGCCAGCAGCAGCCGGTGCAGGTGAACCTAGTGCAGTGTTCGACGCTATGCGGCACATAAAGCCGCGCCTTTGCCGCCCTGGCGTCGTTGCAAATCCTCGCGATGCCTCCGGGCATCGCTGCGGTTTGCGCCTAG
>Ga0307516_10001819_pt1 | contig 29316 bp, 24 predicted proteins | sample 19_EM_MG_FD_203310 | JGI IMG/M metagenome (GOLD analysis project Ga0307516, IMG submission 203310) | Populus trichocarpa ectomycorrhiza microbial communities from riparian zone in the Pacific Northwest, United States - 19_EM | ecosystem: Host-associated > Plants > Roots > Unclassified | place... | reverse complement strand
CGGGACCGAGCGGGCCTCCACAGAGGCCGAGTCTGTACGAGGGGCGCCCCTCGGAGTACCGCTGGGCGCCCCTCGTAGGCCCTACTCCTCGGCGAACATTTCCTCGGCGCTCGTCACGCTGAGGGAACGGCAGAGCCAGGCTCCCAGCACATCCAGATCGGTACAGTCCATGACCCGGCCCCGGACAGCGTCGGAGATCTCGATGCCGCGCTTGCCGAGGATGCGGAGGATGTCCTCGGCACGGCCCTCGGCACGGCCCTCGGCACGGCCTGCGAGCCATGCCTCTTCCACGATCGTGCCGCTGCCGGGAAAGTTCGGGGTGTAGGTGGCCATCAGATGCCTCCAAAAGTCACGGGCCGGGCCGTCGCCCAGACCGATCTCGACGTATTCAGCCCAGTCATCGCTACCTTCGTCCCGGCCTGCCAGTGCTGCCGCCAGCGCCTCCAGTATCGCAGGCAGACCCGGGTCCTTGGCGTGAGCGAACGCGGAGAACACGGCAAGTGGAACGTCCTCCGCGGCCTCGTCCGGATCAGTGATCACAGACAGGTTTCCGGGCCCGAGCACCAGCGGGAACACGAGCATGCTGGTGTGGAAGCGGCGCCCGATCCGGATGGGCTCCGCCGCCCACGCGGCTGTCGCCTTGTCCCTGCAGAGCACCACGAGGATGGGCGGCAGCCTGTACTTGGCGTGCATGTGCGCCAAGTAGTACGTCCAACTGTTGCGTTTGTCCGGGTCCTGCTTGCCCTGTGACTCCACGGCCAGCAGGAAGCCGCCTTCGTCGTCGGGCACGTGGACCCGGAAGATGCTGTCCACCCGACGCTCCATCGGCTTGATCTCGGTGAGATCGGTGTCCAGGAGATCGATCGAGGTGTACTCGGGGAACGGAATGCCCGCCCGGGGTAGGACCCGGGCCAACAGCCCCGGGTCCTCCCGGAAGATCCGGTGCATCGCGTCGTGTGGTGAGCTGACCATGGGAACGGAACGTAATCGGGAGAACACGCACCCCACGGTCATACGGCCGTACGACCACTCGGAGGGGTGAACACACCGCTGACTCACCGCCAGTTGAGGGCTTCTCTCACGTCGCCGTGCAGCTCACCGCCGGCACACCCCCGCCCCCGGGCGCGCCCCCGAACCCGAAGCTCGCCGAACCGCCCACCGCGACCGCCCCGTTGTGATCGGCGTTGGCGGCGGTCACGCTCGCACCGGACTGGGTGTACGACGCGTTCCAGATGCTGGTGACCTTCTGCGAGCCGGGCCAGGTCCAGATCACCTTCCAGGACTTGAGCGCGGTGGTGCCCGAGTTGGTGACCTTCACCTCGGCGTTGAAGCCGCTGCCCCAGTCGCTGCTGACGGTGTACGCGGCGGTGCAGGCGGCCGTACCCCCTCCCGGATCGCCGGGGTCGCCGGGATCGCCCGGATCACCTCCCCCGGCCGGGAACCCCGGCGCCTTGACGCTCGCCAGATACCCGTCCTTCACCGTGTCCACGGTCGACCAGTCGTCCTTCAGGATCCCGCCGGTGTCACCGGAGTTGGGGTTCCAGGACCAGAACGTCCAGTGGAAGGAGTCGGCCCCGTACGTCGACGTGGGCCGCAGGTAACTCACCAGTGCGGCCAGCCACTTCTGGTCCACCGTCGACTGGAGGGTGGTTCCGAACTCGCCGACCCACACGGGCGCGATGTTCTGCTTGAAGATGTAGCCCCAGTACTTGTCCCAGATCCCCGGCATGTTGTTCGGGAACGTCGGATCGGTGAACCAGCTCTGCTGGGCGACGCTGGTGGCGTAGTCGTGGGCGGAGTACACGACCCGGCCCGCCACGTCGAGCTGCACCGGGTACTGGGCGACGCCCATCAGGTTGCCGCCCCACCAGCCGGAGACACCGTTGAAGGTCTGCACGCCCTCGACGAAGATCAGCAGCTCGGGGTTGACGGACAACACCGCGTTCCCCGCGCGCTGGGCCGCCAGCCGCCAGTCCCTCGTGGTGTCGCCGCAGCCCCAGCAGGCGGGGTCGTGGGGCTCGTTGTGCAGGTCGATGCCGACGACGGTGGGATTGCCCTTGTAACGGGTCGCCAGGGACCTGAGGTTGGTGATCCAGGTCGACTCGGGGACCGCCGCCGTGTACCAGAGCGCCGACTGGCCGCCGGCGTCCGGGCGATGCCGGTCCAGGATGACCTTGAGGCCGTCCTGACCGGCGTACTCGACGATCTTGTCCAGCACGCCCAGCGAGCTGAGCCCTTGCAGGCCGGCGTTCTTGCCGCCGGAGAAGTCGATGCTGTTGGGGACGGTGGAGCTCTTGAGGATGTCGTCGCTGAAGGGAATGCGGAGGGTGTTGTAGCCCAGCGACCTCATCTGGTCGATCATGCTCTTGTAGTCGCGTGACCAGAGGCCGTGGACGACGTAGTTGCCGGTCTCGAAGCCGAACCAGTTGATCCCGGCGACCCGGACCGGCTGACCGGCCGCGTCCAGGATCTGGCGGCCGCTGGTGTGCCAGTAGCCGGCGCCGGCCTCCGCGGCGGCGTCGGCCGTGGCCGCCGTGGCCGCCGTGGCCGCCGTCCCGGTCCCGGCCAGGAGTAACAGGAGCGCCGCTGCCGCGGCACACAGCGCACTGACCGCTCTTCGCACCATGTCGCTGCTTCCTTTCGGGGGCGCGGGCCCGGAATCATGGGAGCGCTCCCACACCCGTACCCCCATGGAAGCAGGTCACATCAACACGTCAAGGACTTCGGCGTCACCGGCTCAGCTTCTGGAACCTCCGTACCGCCAGCGGCAGGAAGATCGCCGTGAGGACAACCGGCCACCCGCACGCCATCAGCAGCGCGTGCCGCTCGACCCAGGAGTCCCCGCCGCCGACCGGCGTCCCGAACAGCTCGCGGGTGGCCGCCGCGGTGGACGAGATCGGGTTCCAGGCGGCCAGGGCGCCGAGCCAGTCGGGCATGAGCTGCGGCGCGACGAAGATGCTGGAGATCATCGTGAGCGGGAAGGCGACCGCGAACAGTCCGCCCGCCGCCTCCGGGTTGGGCACCATCAGCCCGAGCCACACGCCGATCCAGATCAGCGCGAACCGCAGCCACAACAGCAGCCCGAAGGCTCCCAGGAAGCCGAGCCCGCCGTCCGGCCGCCAGCCCATCGCGAACGCCGTGCCCATCATGATCCCCAACTCGGCGCAGGCCACGAGCAGATCGGTCACCCCGCGCCCGGCGACCACCGCGGACGAGGCCATCGGCATGGAGCGGAAGCGGTCGATGACGCCCTTGGTGGAGTCGTGGACGACGACGGTGGCGGTGTTGATGAAGCCGAACGCCATGGTCATCACGAACATCCCGGGCATCAGGAAGTCCTTGTAGTCCCCGCCGCCGGGCACCTGCATGGCGCTGCCGAAGACATAGCCGTAGAGGAGGACGGAGAGGATGGGAAAGCCCAACTGCCAGGCGATGTTCACCGGTTGGCGCTGGTAGTGGGTCAGGCCGCGGCGGACGACGTTCCAGCAGTCGGCGAACACCCAGTAGACACGGCCGCGGTCGGCCGGGCCGCTCAGGTCGACGGCGCTCATACCGCGGCCTCCTTCCCCGTATAGTTCTCGGTCGAGTTCTCGGTCGAGTTCTCTTCAGAGCTTTCTGCCGAAGTCCCGGTCGGAGTCCCGGTCGAGGTCCCGGTCGAGGCGTCCGTCCGGTGTCCGGTCAGGCGCAGGAACACGTCGTCGAGGCTCGGCCTGCGCAGCCCGATGTCCTCGACCCGGACGCCCTCGTCCTGGAGGGTCCGGGCCACCTCCGTGAGAGCGAAGACCCGGTCGGTCACCGGGGCGTGGACACGCAGTTCGGCGTCCTCTCTCTCGGGTTCGCCGTCCGAGACCCGGGCGACGACCTTCACCGCCCGGGGGATGTCGGCCCGCTCGGCGACCACGACCTCGATCCGGTCACCGCCGATGCGGTTCTTCAGCCCGTCCGGGGTGTCGTCGGCGATGGCCCGGCCCTGGTCGATGACGGTGACGCGGGAGGCCAGCTTGTCGGCCTCCTCCAGATACTGCGTGGTCAGCAGGACGGTGGTGCCGCTCGCCACCAACGCCCGTACGGAGTCCCAGACCTCGCCGCGGCTACGAGGGTCCAGTCCCGTCGTCGGCTCGTCGAGGAAGAGCACGGCGGGCGCCAGGATCATCGACGCGGCGAGGTCGAGCCGGCGTCGCATGCCGCCGCTGTACTTGCCGACGCCCTTGTCCGCGGCGTCGGCCAGGTCGAACTGCTCCAGCAGCTCGACAGCCCGCGACCCGGCCCGCCTGCCGCCCAGATGGAACAGCCGACCGAACATCTCCAGGTTCTGCCGGCCGGTGAGCACCTCGTCCACCGCCGCGTACTGCCCGGTGAGCCCGATCCGGGCGCGCACCTCGCGCGGCTGCCGAGCCACGTCGAGCCCGGCCACCCGCGCCCGGCCGCCGTCCATCCGGACCAGCGTGGACAGGATGCGGACGGCGGTGGTCTTGCCCGCGCCGTTCGGTCCGAGCAGACCGTGCACGGTGCCCTCGCGCACGGCCAGGTCGAAGCCGTCGAGGGCACGTTTCCCGCCGTAGTCCTTCTCCAGGGCCTGTGCCTTTACGGCGTACCCCTCCATGGATCCCTCCCTAGGTAACTGAGTACAACGTACCCGATTATGCGTACGTTGTACTCGGTTTTTCCGCCGGATCTAAGCTGAACGGCATGACGAGCGGCAAGGGCGGCACCGACCGCACGGGCGGTACCAGCGGTGCGAGCGGTACGGACGGCACGGCGACCAGCGGCAGCGGCGACATCGCGCGCACCATGGAACTGCTGTGGGACACCGGCCGACGCCCCAGCCGAGGGCCCAAGCCGGGCCTCACGCTGGATCAGATCGTGGAAGCGGCCGTCCAGGTCGCGGACACCGAGGGGCTGGAGTCGGTGACCATGCGCCGGGTCGCCACCGAGTTGGGCACCGGCACCATGTCGCTGTACCGGTACGTCCCCGGCAAGGGCGAGCTGCTCGACCTGATGCTGGACCGCGTCCAGCGACCGTCCGAGAACCCCGCGGACCTCGGCGACGCGGGCTGGCGCTCCACCCTGGAGGCCCTGGGCCGCAGCACCCTCGCCCTCTACCGCCGGCACCCCTGGCTGCTCCGGGTCAACCAGTCCCGTCCGATGCTGGGCCCGAGCGCGATCGACGGCATGGAGAAGGTACTCGGCCGGATCAAGCCGATGGGGCTCACCGACCCCGAGCTGGTCTCGGCGATCATCATGATCGACGGATACGTGGTCGGGGCGGCCCGCACCCAGCTCTACGAGCGGGAGGCGGAGCGCCGGACGGGCCTGACGGACGCGGAGTTCTGGCAGGCCCAGTCGCCCATGCTGGTGAAGATCATGGCCTCGGGCCGCTACCCGCTGCTGGCCTCACTCTCCCCTGACACCTTCGGCTCCGACTTCGACCACTTCGAGTTCGGGTTGCAGCGGATCCTGGACGGGCTGGAGGTGTTCGTCACCGAGCGGCGGGCGCGCTCAGGAGCGGCGGAATAGCCTCCGGAGCCCGAACAGGGCCGCGACCGCGACCACCGCGATCGCGCCGACCTTGACGTCGCCGCTCATGCCGCCGTCGCCGCTACCGTCGGCATCGCCCGAACTCCCGCTCGCCGAGGGCGACTTGGCATCGGAGTCGCCGGGCGCGTCCTGCGCCTCCACCTCGCTGTCCGCGCCCTCCATGCCGAGCAGGATCTTCGTGCCGTCGGCCGAGTAGGAGACGGACTCCCCCTGTCCGAGGGGGACACTGATCCGGTCGCCTCGCTTGAGGTCGCCATCGTTCCAGTCGTACCAGATGCCGCCGAAGTACCCGCGTACGACGATCTGTTGGCCGTCCGGCGAGAACGCGGCGTCGGTGGCCCACAGGTCGACGGGCTTGACCGGCTTGAAGACGTTCGTGCCCGAGGAGGAGAGGGTGGCGGGGCCCTCGTAGAGATGCCCGCCGTCCTCCTGCTTGTCGATGATGTAGACGCGGCCGGTCTTGGGGTGGACGAGGAGGGACTCGGCGTCGCGGGAGCCGTCGCTGTACTTCACGACGTGCTGGGTGGCCTTGACCGACTGGTCCTTGAGGACCTTCGGCTCGGGCAGCTTGTAGATCCAGACGTAGGGCCAGGTCACCCCCTCGTTGTCCCCGATGTCACCGACCCAGAGCTCGTTGTCGGGGCCCACGGCGATCGCCTCGACGTCCCTCGGGGTGCCGACGCCGGTCATGGTGATCCTGGCGACGGTCTTTCCGGTGGCGCTGTCGACGGCGTAGAGGTAGGCGCCGGTGTCCTGGTCGTTGTGCGTCCAGTAGACGCCGGGGTGCTGACGGGAGGCGGCGAGTCCGCTGGACTCGGTGATACGGGGGTCCGAGATGGTGAACCCCTCGTCTCCGTCCGCGGCGGCGGCCGGCACGGTGAGCACACCGACGAGAAAGCCCGCGGCAAGGAACGCAAAGGAGCGACGCATGGCCCAAGCCTGCCATCCCGGCCCCGGTGTGATGGCGCGTGGCGGGCCTCACACGCGCGCGCACCCCACCCGTTCCGGAGATCGTCCATCATGAGCGGATGCTCAGGATCATGCCGGTCGGCGACTCCATGACGATCGGGAGCGCGGGCGAACACACCTGGCGCTACTGGATGTGGCGCCACCTGTGCGCGACGTACGGCGGCCCGTTCGCCCTGGTCGGCCCGCGTGAGACGCTCCACGACAAGGCGACGGACGCCCCCACCTCGTACGCCTACGCCGACCCGGACTTCCCGCGCGCCCACCTGGCCGGCTGGGGCGAGGGCTGGCTGCACATGGCCCCGCTGATCGGCGGGGCGGTACGGGAGACCGGTGCGGACGTCCTCCTCGTCTCGCTCGGCCTGATCGACCTGGGCTTCTACACGAACGCCGAGCAGACGACGGAGAACGTCCGGGCCTTCGTGGCGGGGGCGCGGGAGGCCAACCCGCGGATCCGCGTCGTCCTGCTGCCGGTGATCCCCAACATCCGGGCCCGCACGGACGCCGACTTCGCGACACAGGTCGCGCTCTTCAACGACCTGCTCGCGAAGACCGCGGCCGACCTGGACGAGCCGCGCTCGCCGCTGCTGCACGCGTCGCTCCCGTCGTCGTACGACATCCACACCGACACCTACGACGGCACGCACCCGAACAAGACCGGCGAGCACAAGATCGCGGCGGCGTTCGCGGACGCGATGCACCAGGCGTGGGACGTGGCGGGGCCGTACCCGGCCCAAGGCGTCTGACCGGATCCGGGCGTGCCCTGGTCACCGTGCAGATCGTTTTACACGCGGCCGCACTCTCCCCGGTCCCAGCTGGGGAGAAGCGCCACGATGACCGTCCCTGAAGACAGGATCGAGCTGGCCGAGAGGAACGAGAACAGCGCGAGTGCGGGCGGACCTATACTCGACGCGCTCTTCGAGTGGCTTGAAGAGAGTGCCACCCCCGAGGGCTACAAGAGCGAGATCGTCGGGGGGACCATCTTCCTGTGGCCTCAGAGGGACACCGATCGGGACATCACCATCAATATCATCGAGCAGCTGCGCACTAAGTACCCGCGAGAGTGCCTGCTGCACGACGTCCGCATCGACTACCCGGGCCGCCTCAACGGTTTCGCCTCCGACGTGACGCTCGTAGCCGAAGGCACCGACAAGGACGACAAGGGGCTCTTGCGCCACCAGGACGTCGAGTTCGTCGCCGAGGTGATCTCGAAGAGTACGGGCGCCAACGACTACGGCCCCAAGAAGACCGCGTACGCCGAGGCCGAGGTCCCCGTCTACCTCGTCGTCGACCCGTACCAGGGCAAGTGCCACCTCTACACGCACCCCAAGGACGGCGACTACGCGACCGAGACGAAGGTCCCCTTCGGAGACGACGTGAACCTCACCGGCACCGTCGTGGACCTCGTCCTCAAGACGGACGAGTTCCCCCGGGACTGAGGCAGGCAGGGATGCTTGCATAGAGCGCACTCCAAGTCGTTGGCTTGAACCATGAAGTACACGCAGCTCGGACGCACGGGACTCAAGGTCAGCCGACTCGTCCTCGGCACCATGAACTTCGGTCCGCAGACCGACGAGGCGGACAGCCACGCGATCATGGACGCCGCGCTGGACGCGGGGATCAACTACGTCGACACCGCCAACGTCTATGGCTGGGGCGAGAACAAGGGCCGTACCGAGGAGATCATCGGTAGCTGGTTCGCCAAGGGCGGTGACCGTCGTGACAAGACGGTCCTCGCCACCAAGATGTACGGCAACATGGGCACCGAGGGCGTCCCCGCCTGGCCCAACCACGACCTGCTCTCCGCCCTCAACATCCGGCGGTCGGTCGACGCGTCGCTGAAGCGGCTGCAGACCGACTACATCGACGTCTACCAGTTCCACCACATCGACCGCTCGACTCCCTTCGAGGAGATCTGGCAGGCGATCGACGTCCTCATCCAGCAGGGGAAGATCCTCTACGTCGGCTCGTCCAACTTCCCCGGCTACAAGATCGCCCAGGCCAACGAGATCGCCGCCCGGCGCGGCGGCACCATCGGTCTCGTCAGCGAGCAGTGCCTGTACAACCTGGCCGAGCGACGCGCCGAGATGGAGGTCATCCCGGCCGCGCAGGAGTACGGCCTCGGGGTCATCCCCTGGTCGCCGTTGCAGGGCGGGCTGCTGGGCGGGGTCATCAAGAAGGCGGTCCAGGGCGGACGCCGTGCCTCCGAGCGGGCCGCGGACACCCTCGCCAACCCCGCCTCACGCGCCCAGATCCAGGCCTACGAGGACCTGCTCGAGAAGCACGGGATCGAGCCGGGTGAGGCCGCGCTGGCCTGGCTGCTCACCCGCCCCGGTGTGACGGGCCCGATCGTCGGTCCGCGTACCGCCGAGCAGCTCGACTCCGCCCTGCGCGCGGTCGAGCTGGAGCTGAGCGAGGAACTGCTGACCGGTCTGGAGGAGATCTTCCCCGGTCCGGGGCCGTCTCCGGAGGCCTTCGCCTGGTAGGCGGCAGCCCGCGGGGCTGTCGGCCGGCGGTGGTCGGGTACTGCCTCGGGTACTACCTCCCGACCGCCGCCGCCACCGCCACCACGACGAACATCAGCACAAGCGCACCGGCCATGATCCGGTTCCGGGTTTTCGGGTCCACGTCTTCGAGCCTAACCGGCCGCCTCCAGGGGCCAGCGGCCGACCGTCTCATAGCGGGGCTGTTCTCCCGGCACCCCCGACTTCGGCAGGTTGCTGCGGACCAGGGTCAGCTCGTCCACCGTCCAGGTACGGCTGGTGAACCCCTTCAGGGCGTCCAGGTACGGCTGGACGTCCACGTTCTCCCGGCTGCGGGCCACCGTCAGATGGGCCTTGTACCGGCGGTGCTCCCCCATCGGTACGCCCGCCTTGCGCGCCGCCGACTCCGCCCGGTCCGCCAGCAGTCGCAGTGCGGGCACATCACCCTCCGCGCCCGCCCACAGCGCCCGCCCGTGCCCGAACTGACCGCCGCCGCGCACCGCCAGCGTGAAGGGCGCGGTGCGGTGCGCGGCCCGCTCCAGCCGTGCCGACAGTTCCGGTACGAGGTCGTCGTCGACCTCGCCGTAGAAGGCGAGGGTGTAGTGCCAGCCCGGGCGGCCGGTCCAACGCAGGCCGTCCGCACCGGGGAGTGCCCGCAACTCGGCCACTTCGGCGGCGAGTTCGCTGGTCACGTCCTCGGGGGGCAGCACGGCGGCGAAGAGTCTCATGGGGCCAGTCTGCCTGCCGGGCTTGCACACCCGGGCGTGTCCTGGTGACCGTGCGTATCGTTGTACCGCGCGGCTGCACTCGTCCACAGGGCGACCGGGGAGGAGCGCCACGATGACCGTCGTAGACGACAGGATCGCCATGGCCGACGACAACACCAAGCGCTTGGACGAGTGGTTCGAGCGGCTTGAGCGGATGCCCGTCCCCGAAGGATTCAGGGTCGAGATCGTCGGGGGCAATGTTCATATGACGCCGCAGCGCGACACCCACTGGCAGATCATTCGCCGGATCGTACGGGCCGTCGACGACAGGTTCGGGATGGACGCCAAGGTCTTTTCGGACGTACGCATCGACTTCCCCGGCCACGAGAACGGCTTCTGTCCGGACGTGGCCCTGCTCAGCGCCTCGGCGGTGAAGGACGACGAGGGACGCTGGCGTCATGAGGACGTCGAGTTCGTCGCCGAGGTCATCTCCCGGGGCACAGCCGCCAACGACTACGGTCCCAAGAAGACCGCGTACGCGCTGGCCGAAGTCCCCGTGTACCTCATCGCCGACCCGTACCAGGGCACGTGCCGCCTCCACCTCCACCCCAAGGGCGGCGACTACCGGATCGAGACGAAGGTCCTGTTCGGAGACGACGTGGACCTCACCGACACCGTCGTCGGCCTCACCCTCAAGACCGACGACTTCCCGCGCGACTGACGCCCGGGAGGGCTACGCCGCCGCGGCCAGTGGCTCCGGCTCCCGTGGTACGAACGCGACCCGTGGATGCCCGCCGTTCCAGCCCACCGTCAGCCGCAGGTTGCCCATCCGGGCCAGCACCAGGCCGATCACCGCGGCCGCGGCCGCCGCGATCGCGCCGCCGGCGGCGAGGCCGACCCGGGCGCCGTACGTGTCGGTGACCCAGCCGACGATCGGGGCGCCGACCGGCGAGCCGCCGAGGAAGACCATCATGTAGAGGGCCATCACACGGCCGCGCATGGCCGGGTCGGTGGACAGCTGGATGGTGGTGTTCGTGGTGACGTTCACCGTCATGCCGAAGAGCCCGAGCGGGATCATGAGCAGCGCGAACAGCCACAGCGACGGTGTCATGGCCGCCACGATCTCCATCGTGCCGAAGACGATCGCCGCCCCGATCAGCAGCCTCAGCCGTGCGGTACCGCGCCGGGCGGCGAGCAGGGCGCCGGCCAGCGAGCCGACCGCCATCAGGGTGTTGAACATGCTGTAGGCGCCGGCGCCCGCGTGGAACACGTCGTCCGCGAAGGCGGAGAGGTAGACGGGGAAGTTGAAGGCGAAGGTGCCGACGAACCCGACGAGGACGATCGGCCAGATCAGCTCGGGTCGCCCGGTGACATAGCTGACGCCCTCCCGCAGCTGCCCCTTGCCGCGCGGTGCCCGCTCGACGGCGTGCAGCTCACGCGTACGCATCAGCAGCAGGCCGGCCAGGGGTGCGACGAAGGACAGACCGTTGGCGAGGAACGCGTAGCCGGTGCCGACGCCGGTGATCATCAGGCCGGCGACGGCGGGGCCGACCAGCCGGGCGGACTGGAAGTTCGCGGAGTTCAGACTGACCGCGTTCTGCAGTTGCCCGGGTCGGACCAGTTCGGAGACGAAGGACTGGCGGGCCGGGTTGTCGACGACGGTCGCGAGGCCGACGGCGAAGGCGGCGAGGTAGACGTGCCAGACCTGGACGTGTCCCGACAGGGTCAGGACGGCGAGCGCGATGGCGGTGAGGGACATCGCCGACTGGGTGACGAGCAGGGTGGGCCGCTTGCGCAGCCGGTCGACGAGGACGCCGCCGTAGAGGCCGAACAGCAGCATGGGCAGGAACTGCAGGGCTGTGGTGAAGCCGACGGCGGTGGAGGAGCCGGTGAGGCTGAGGACCAGCCAGTCCTGGGCGATGCGCTGCATCCAGGTGCCGATGTTGGAGACGACCTGGCCGAGGAAGAAGAGCCGGTAGTTGCGGACCTTGAGGGAACTGAACATCGAGTTCTTGCGGGCGACGCCTGCGACAGGCGCCTGCGGCGAGAGCTTGGTGGTGGTCGCGGGCTCGGGGCTGGTCGAGGGCTCGGGGGTGTGCGGGGAGTCGTGTGCGGTCGGGGTGTAGTGGGTGGTCGGCGCGGGGGCGGAGTCTGCTCCGGATCCCGAACTCAAAAGGGCTCGCCTCCTCGTGAACGCTGCTTACCGGTGTGCGAGCTTCTCCAGCACGGGGGCGGCGGCGCGCAGTTTCGCCCACTCGTCCTCGTCGAGTCCGTCGACCAGGGTGGCCAGGAAGGCGTTCCGCTTGCGGCGGCTCTCCTCGAGCATGGCCTCGGCCTGCTCGGTCTTCGTGACGACCTTCTGACGGCGGTCCTCGGGATGCGGCTCCAGGCGGACCAGCCCCTTCGCTTCGAGCAGCGCCACGATGCGGGTCATCGACGGCGGCTGTACGTGCTCCTTGCGGGCGAGCTCGCCCGGGGTGGCCTTGCCGCAGAGGGACAGGGTGCCGAGCACCGACATCTCGGTGGGGCTCAGCGACTCGTCGACCCGCTGGTGCTTGAGTCGACGCGACAGGCGCATCACGGCGGAGCGAAGGGAGTTCACGGCGGCAGCGTCGTCGCCATGGGTAAGGTCCGGCATCTCTTTAGCGTAACTCATTACTCTGGCTAAACAAGCTGGAGTGCACGGCAATTCCCGTGACGCGGGCCACTGAAACCCGATCTTCACCCGTACGAGTGAATGGGTGGCGGAAAGTGAACGGCGCCGGAGGCCTGGCCCCGACCCTCGTGTCATGGGGACCAGTGTGCTCAGCCTGCGGATAGACGGGGAGCTGCTCGATCGGCTCCGGCACCATGCGGCGAAGAGGGGGATGAGCGTCCAGGACTATGTGATCCGGACGCTCGTCCGCGACGACTTCGACGAGCGGTTCCAGGCCGCCGTCGACGAGACGGAGAAGTTCTACGGGGTCAACGGGGTGACGTGAGGCCCGGTGGATCGGGTGAGGCCTCTCCGGATCAGGTGAGACCGAGAGCCGGCGTCAGGTGAGACCGAGGGGCCGACATCAGGTGAGACCAAGTGCCGGCATCAGGTAGTAGAAGGCGAACACGGCCGACACGACATACATCGCGGCCGGGATCTCCTTGCCCCGGCCGGCCGCCAGGCGCAGCACCACGAAGGTGATGAAGCCCATGCCGATGCCGTTGGTGATCGAGTAGGTGAACGGCATCATCACCATGGTCACGAAGGCGGGGATGGCGATGGTGTGGTCGGCCCAGTCGATCTCCTTGACCGAGCCGGCCAGGATCAGGAAGCCGACCGCGAGCAGGGCCGGGGTGGCGGCCTGGGACGGGACCATCGTGGCGATCGGGGTCAGGAAGAGCGCCACGGCGAACAGGCCGCCGGTGACGACGTTCGCGAAGCCGGTGCGGGCGCCCTCGCCGACGCCGGCGGTGGACTCGACGAAGCAGGTGGTGGCCGAGGAGCTGCTGGCACCGCCCGCGGCGACCGCGATGCCGTCGACGAAGAGGACCTTGTTGATGCCGGGCATCTGCCCCTGGGCGTCGGTCAGCCTGGCCTCGTCGCTGACGCCCATGATCGTGCCCATGGCGTCGAAGAAGCACGACAGCAGCACGGTGAAGACGAAGAGGACGCCGGTCAGCACGCCGACCTTGTCGAAGCCGCCGAAGAGGCTGACCTTGCCGAGCAGACCGAAGTCGGGGGTGGCGACGGGGTTGCCGGGCCACTTGGGGGTGGTGAGACCCCAGGACGGCACCTTCGCGACCGCGTTGATGATCACGGCCAGGACCGTCATCGTGACGATCGAGATGAGGATCGCGCCGGGGACCTTGCGGACGATGAGGGCCAGGGTGAGCAGGGCGCCGAGGACGAAGACGAGCACCGGCCAGCCGCCCAGGTGGCCGTCGCCACCGAGCTGGAGCGGGACGGTGGTCTGGGCGACGTCCGGGATACGGGAGACGAAGCCGGAGTCGACGAGGCCGATCAGCATGATGAACAGGCCGATGCCGATGGAGATGGCCTTGCGCAGTCCGTGGGGGACGGCGTTCATGACGCGCTCACGCAGCCCCGTGGCGACCAGCAGCATCACGATGAGGCCGGCCAGGACGACCATGCCCATCGCGTCCGGCCAGGACATCCTGGGTGCGAGCTGGAGGGCGACAACCGAGTTCACACCGAGGCCGGCGGCGAGCGCGATGGGCACGTTGCCGACGACTCCCATCAGCAGGGTGGTGAACGCCGCTGCCACGGCCGTCGCCGTCACCAGCTGGCCGTTGTCGAGCTGGTGCCCGTACATGTCCTTCGCGCTGCCGAGGATGATCGGGTTCAGCACGATGATGTAGGCCATCGCGAAGAAGGTGGCGAATCCGCCGCGGATCTCTCGGGACAGGGTGCTGCCCCGTTCGGTGATCCTGAAGTAGCGGTCGAGGGCGCCGTATGCGGGCGTGTCGCCCGGTTGACCGGGCGCGGGGACCTTGGCGGGGGCCGAGGTGGGCATGCGAGACCTCATCACCAGCGGCTTTCCCCCGGGAGCCTTGGTGTTTCGTGCGAAGAGAAGTGGCCGGACACAAACGGATTCAGTATGAACATATGTCCTCGCGAATGCTATCTCCGCGCGTAGATATCGGGCGGGGAGCGGGGCCGTAAGCTGTTCCCATGGACGTGTTCTCTTCGGAGTCCCTCAAGCACGAGGCGCCGGAGCCCCTGGAGGGGCCCATCGTCCCCACCATCGTCGGCGGCACGATCCTCTGGTTCGTGCTGTTCCTGGCGCAGCTCCCCTTCTACGGCTGGTTCGACGACCACGGCCACGCGTGGTGGGTGTGGACCTGCCTGGCCGGGGGCGGGCTCGGCTTCATCGGCATCTGGTACGTCCGCCGGCGGGAAGCGGCGATCAAGAGGTCGGCCGCCGAGGGCGAGTCGGCCACTGCCGCCAAGTGACCGGTCCGTAGTACCAGGGCATCACTCGCCCCGTCTCCCCTCCTCCGCAAGTCGGATCTTCTACCCACTCGGCGGGTGAAGGCGTAAATCCGCACGTACCGTCGGATGCATGACGCACACCGACGCGGGCGCCGAAGTCGACCCCGCGCACCCGACAACGGCCCTGGCGGTAACCGGTCTCAGCACCGCCGAGGTCGCGGAGCGGGTGGCCCGCGGGCAGGTCAACGACGTGCCGGTGCGCAGCAGCCGGTCCCTGGCCGAGATCGTCCGCGCGAACGTCTTCACCCGGTTCAACGCGATCATCGGCGTGCTCTGGCTGGTCATGCTGTTCGTCGCGCCGATCCAGGACAGCCTGTTCGGCTTCGTGATCCTCGCCAACACCGGCATCGGCATCTTCCAGGAGTGGCGGGCGAAGCAGACCCTGGACTCGCTCGCCGTGATCGGGGAGGCCCGGCCGACCGTACGGCGGGACGGGGTCGCCTCGAAGGTGGCCACCAGCGACATCGTGCTGGACGACCTCGTCGAGTTCGGGCCGGGCGACAAGGCCGTCGTGGACGGGGTGTGCGTCGAGGCCGACGGGCTGGAGATCGACGAGTCGCTGCTGACGGGAGAGGCCGATCCCGTGGTCAAGCGGCCGGGCGACCAGGTCATGTCGGGCAGCTTCGTGGTCGCGGGCGGCGGTGCCTTCAAGGCGACCAAGGTCGGGCGCGAGGCCTACGCCGCCCAGCTCGCCGAGGAGGCCTCCCGGTTCACCCTCGTCCACTCCGAGCTGCGCTCCGGTATCTCCACGATCCTCAAGTACGTGACGTGGATGATGGTCCCGACCGCGATCGGCCTGGTCATCAGCCAGCTGTTCGTCAAGGACAACGATCTCAAGGACTCGATCGCGCGGACGGTCGGCGGGATCGTGCCGATGGTCCCGGAGGGGCTGGTCCTGCTCACCTCCATCGCCTTCGCCATCGGCGTCATCCGACTCGGCCGGAAACAGTGCCTGGTGCAGGAACTCCCGGCCATCGAGGGCCTCGCCCGCGTCGACACGGTCTGCCTCGACAAGACGGGCACGCTGACCGAGGGCGGCATGAACGTCACCGAGGTGCGGGCGCTGGACGGCGGCGACGAGTCGTACGTACGCAAGGTCCTGGGCGCCCTCGGCGCGTCCGACCCCCGGCCGAACGCCTCACTCCAGGCGATCATCGACGCCTATCCGAACGGCGAGGGCTGGCGCCGCACCGAGGCGCTGCCGTTCTCCTCCGCCCGCAAGTACAGCGGCGCCTCCTTCACGGAGGGGAACGGGGAGAGCAGTACCTGGCTGCTCGGTGCCCCCGACGTGCTGCTCCCCGCCGACGATCCCGACCTCGCCGAGACCGGGCGGCTCAACGAGCAGGGTCTCAGGGTGCTGCTGCTGGCCCGGGCCGTCCGCGGCCTCGACGATCCCGAGGTCGCCGCCGGTACCCGGCCTGCCGCGCTGGTCGTACTGGAACAGCGGCTGCGGCCGGACGCGGCCGACACGCTCGGCTACTTCGCCGAGCAGGACGTCCACGCCAAGGTCATCTCCGGGGACAACGCGGTGTCGGTGGGCGCGGTGGCCGCCAAGCTCGGGCTGAACGGCTCCACGGTGGACGCGCGCAGGCTCCCCGCCGACCGGGACGGCATGGCCGAGGCGCTCGACGAGGGCACGGTGTTCGGGCGGGTCACCCCGCAGCAGAAGCGGGACATGGTGGGCGCGTTGCAGTCACGCGGGCACACGGTCGCGATGACCGGCGACGGCGTGAACGACGTGCTCGCGCTGAAGGACGCCGACATCGGCGTGGCCATGGGGTCGGGGTCGGAGGCCACCCGGGCGGTCGCGCAGATCGTGCTGCTCGACAACAGCTTCGCGACGCTGCCCTCGGTGGTCGCGGAGGGCCGGCGGGTCATCGGCAACATCACACGGGTGGCGACCCTGTTCCTGGTGAAGACGGTCTACTCGGTGCTGCTGGCCGTCCTCGTGGCGTGCTGGCAGGTCGAGTACCCCTTCCTGCCCCGTCATCTGACGCTGCTGTCCACCCTGACCATCGGCATCCCGGCCTTCTTCCTGGCCCTCGCGCCCAACAAGGAGCGGGCCAGGCCCCACTTCGTCCGGCAGGTCATGCGGTACTCGATCCCCGGCGGGGTCGTGGCCGCGATCGCGACCTTCGTGACGTATCTGATCGCCCGTCACCACTACACAGGCGGCGACGCGTTGGACGCGGAGACGAGCGTCGCCACGCTGACGCTCTTCCTGATCTCCATGTGGGTGCTGGCGATCATCGCCCGCCCCTACACCTGGTGGCGGATCGCCCTGGTCGCGGCGATGGGCGCCGCGTTCCTGCTGGTCCTGATGGTGCCGTGGCTCCAGAACTTCTTCGCGCTGAAGCTGGTCGGGGTGACGATGCCGTGGCTGGCGGTCGGCATCTCGGTGGTGGCGGCGGCCGTCCTGGAACTCGCGTGGAGGTGGGTCGACCGCCGCGTTGCCGCTTAGCGCTGGGCTAGGGCCGACGAGGCTCCCGTGGAGTGTCGTCTGCGGGAGCATCGTGGCTTGTCGCGCAGTTCCCCGCGCCCCTTTGGCGCGTTTGGCGCGCGGTTCACTTCACGTCGACGTAGTCGCCCGTGGCGCTGACCGCCGGGGTCGTCGAGGTGCCCGTGAAGCTGAAGCGCCAGTAGCCGTCGGAGGCGGCCGTGGCGGTGGCCTTCACATTGCCGTACGAGTCCGAGGTCACCGTCTTGACCGTGGTGTACGTGCTGCTGCCCGCCTTGCGGAACTGGAGCTTGACCGGCTGGCCGGTGTAGCCGTGGTACTGGCCGTCCTCCCAGTTGGCGCGGGACAGCTTGCCCGTGGAGGTGATGGTCTTGCCCTTGTAGACCGGCTCGGGGCCGGCGTTCACGGTCAGCTTGGAGTAGCGCTGCACCAGGGTGGTGGCGAGGGCGTCCTGGTCCTTGTAGCCGACCTTGCTGTAGTCGATGCTGCTGGAGGACGGGTCCTGGCCGTTGAAGGCGGTCGCCTCGGCGGCGGCGTGCCAGGTACCGGCGTCCGCGTTGGCGAGGTCGCCGTCGGCGGGGTGGATGTCGATGGAGCCGGTGCAGGTGGCGGTGGTCGACGAGGTCGCCGTGCAGGTGGAGAAGTCCTCGTCGTAGACCTCGTTCGTCGGGGCGTCGTACGAACCGCGGTAGAGGAAGGCGTCGGTGAAGAAGTCGTCCGCCGTGATGTCGACATCCGAGCCGTGGGTCAGCGTGTAGCTGACCGTGGCGGAGACCTCGTTGGTGGTGCCGACCTTGATCGCGGAGGCGATCTTGACGTTCGAGAAGCTGACGTCCAGCGTGTACGGGGTGCCGGAGTCGGCCGCCTGTGCCGCCGGAGCGGCGAGGGCGGTGAAGGCCAGGGCGCCGCTCAGTGCGGAGACGGCGGCCAGCTTGGCTCTTGTGCGCATTGCGTTCCCCAGGGGGAGAAGTGATCGAGGAGTCTGTTGACTCAGGCGATCAGATCCACGAGGGGTGGGACTGGTTGTAGCCACTCGGCTTGATTTGGCCGGTGCGTGGGCAACCTTTGGGTTCCGCATGACGAAAGCGGAACGCCGGCCTCGGGATGTCCCGGGGCCGGCGTTCCGTCGCGGTGGCGGTGGTTGTCGCTGTCGCTGTGGCCGCCGGTTACGAGGTCACGTCGACGTAGTCGCCCGCGGCATTGACCGCCGGGGTCGTCGAGGTGCCCGCGAAGCCGTAGCGGAAGTAGCCGTCGACGGACGCCTTCACGGTGGTGCTCAGGTTGCCCGTGGAGTTCGTCTTGATGGTCTTGACGGTCGTGTACGTGCTGGAGCCCGCCTTGCGGAACTGCAGCTTGACCGGCTGGCCGGTGTAGCCGTGGTACTTGCCGTCCTCCCAGTTGGCCCGGGACAGCTTGCCCGTCACGGTGATGGTCTTGCCCTTCTTCACCGGCTCGGGCGAGGCGTTGACCGTCTGCTTGGAGTTTCGCTGGACCAGGATCTTGCCGAGGCCGCCCTGCAGCTTCTCGCCACGGGTGCTGTACGTGAGGGCCAGTCCGCCGCCCGACCAGGTGCCGGCGTCGGAGTTGGGCAGCCAGTCCTCGCCCGGGTCGATGTCGATCACGCCCGTGCAGTCGGCTGTGGTCGCCGAGGTGGCGGTGCAGGTGGCCGGGTAGTCACCGACCAGCATGTTCGTCGCGTTGTCGATCGACGAACCCTTGTACAGGAAGGGGCCGTTGGCGAAGTCTTCGGAGGTGATGTCGATGTCGGCGCCGTGGGTCAGCGTGTAGGTGGCCGTGGTGGAGACGTGGTTGGTCGTCCCGACCTTGACCGCCTTGGCGACCTTGAAGTTCGAGAAGCTGACGTCAGGGGCGGGCGGAGCCGCGGCGCGGAACGCGGTTCTGCCCGAGCCGGACGAGCCGGACGAGCCGGACGAGGTGACGTGCGACAACGCCTGCTCGGCGCGCGCACGGTAGGAAGGATGGGAAGAACCGTCGTCGGCCTGCGCGGCCGGGACGGCGACCGCGGAAAGAGCGAGGGCGCCGGAGACGGCGGCCACGGTGGCGCGTATACGCATGCTGATCCCCCACGTGGAAAAGGGCCCCGGGGTGGTCGTCCCCATGGAGCCTGCTGAGTCACGTAGTCAGATGCGTGGCGGATGAGAAAGGTTTCACCGCTGCGAGCGGGAAGGGCGCCGACGGAAGCTCCGTCGGCGCCCTCTCCTACATCACGTCACCTCTGGCAGGTCACCTATCGCAGGTCACCTGGCGCAGGTCACTTATCGCACGTCGACGTAGTCACCGGTGGCGTTGACCGCCGGGGTCGTCGAGGTGCCCGCGAAGCTGTAGCGGAAGTAGCCGTCGACCGACGCCTTCACGGTGGTGCTCAGGTTGCCCGTGGAGTTCGTCTTGATGGTCTTGACGGTGCTGTACGTGCTGGAACCCGCCTTACGGAACTGCAGCCTCACCGACTGGCCGGTGTAGCCGTGGTACTTGCCGTCCTCCCAGTTGGCCCGGGACAGCTTGCCCGTCACGGTGATGGTCTTGCCCTTCTTCACCGGCTCGGGCGAGGCGTTGACCGTCTGCTTGGAGTTTCGCTGGACCAGGATCTTGCCGAGGCCGCCCTGCACCTTCTCGGCTTCGGTGCTGTACGTGACGGCCAGCCCGCCGCCCGACCAGGTGCCCGCGTCGGAGTTGGCCAGGGACTCCTCGCCCGGGTAGATGTCGACCAGGCCGGCGCAGTTGGCCGTGGTCGCCGAGGTGGCGGTGCAGGTGGCCGGGTCGTTACCGAACAGAATGTTCGTCGCGGTGTCGATCGACGAACCCTTGTACAGGAAGGGCCCGTTGGCGAAGTCGTCGGAGGTGATGTCGACGTCGGCACCGTGCGTCAGCTTGTAGGTGACCTTGGTGGAGACGTGGTTGGTCGTCCCGACCTTGACCGCCTTGGCGACCTTGAAGTTCGAGAAGCTGACGTCCAGAGCGGCAGCCGCGGCGGTCGCGCCGAACGTGCTCCTGCCCGAGACGGACGAGTCAGACGAACTCGCGTGTGCCAGTGCCTGCTCGGCATGCGCACGGTACGAGGAGCCGTCGGCCTGAGCGGCCGGCACGGCGAGGGCGGAGAGGGCGAGGGCGCCGGAGAGGGCGGCCACGGTGGCACGTATACGCATGCATTCCCCAGGTAAAGACGGGGCTCCCGCAGTGGTCGTTCGCTACGGCCTGCCGTAGCGCGGGGCCCAAGTGATCGTGGAGCCTATTGGCTCATGTGATCAGATGCGCGACAGATGGAAATGGTTGTAGGACAGATGTGGATTGCGTGAGAAGTACGGACACCTCGCGAAGCACCGGTCACGCTGGAGGCGCACTGTACGCAGGGCCGAACCCTGAAACCCCGGAACCGGCCCTCGCCCAACGCGTGAAGCCATTCAGACCGTCGGCCACATGCTCTTGCCGGCCGCCAGGCCTCCCTTGCCGTCACCCGCGAACCAGCGCAGATCGCCGTTGGCCTGCACAGCGGCGAGGTCAGCCTTGCCGTCACCATTGAAGTCACCGCCCATGACGGGGCGGCTGGTGGTCCAGGTCTTGTCGGGCCACATCAAGCGCGCCTTGTCGAAGGTGCCGTCGGTCTTGCCCGGGTAGAGGTGGAGTGCTCCGTCGGCGGCGACTGCGGCGATGTCGTCCCGGCCGTCCCCGTTGAAGTCGGCCGTGGCGATGTGCTTCTTCTTCCACGTCTTGTCCGGCCACATCGACTGCTTCTGGTTGACCAACTTGCCGTTGGCGTCCCTCTTGTACGTGTAGAGGGATCCGTCCGGCCATTGGAACAGCAGTGTGTCGCGTCCGGCGGTGCCGGTCCGGAGGGCGGCCACAGGGAGACCGGTCTTCCAGGTGGCTTCCCTCCAGAGAGCCGCGTACCCCCATATCTCGCGGTTCGGGATCGGCAAGGCGCTCCGCTTCCCCAGGAGGAGATCCCCGTCGGCCCCGTCGACACTGATCACTTCTGGGCCCGATGCGGCATCGAAGTCGCCGGCGATGATCTGCTTGTGCGTGCTCCGGCCGAGGGCACTCAGCGGTCGCCCAAATTCGAGCGTGCCGTCCGGGCGGCCGTAGAAGACCTGCATACTGCCGTTCGCCATGAGGGACGCTACGTCCGTTCGCCCGTCATCATTGAAGTCTGCCGACGTCATCACGTCGGTGATGTGCTCTTTACGAGAGGTCAGCCGGACCCGCTGTACCCACTCCGCGATGTCGTCGACACGAGTTGCGACGGCCCCCGTGCGGGTCTCCGCGGAATTGAAACAGCCTCCGTCCCAGGAGGCGGTGACCACTCCGGCCACCCGTCCAGCGGCGTTGAGCACGGGGGCACCGGCGTCCCCCTTACAAAGGGCGGCACCAGCCGCACTGGGGGAAATTCCAAGGGTCGCGGTGTTCACTGTGTCCACGCCGAAAGAGCCGGCGTGGGCTCGGCTTGGCAGCCATTCGTCCTTGGTCCGTCCGAACCCGACAGCCCTGAGTTGGTCTCCCTGAGTCAACGGGGTGGTGGCCACCGTCGCCACGGAAATGTCGGGGAACGGACCGTCAAGCGGGTCCTGGAACGTCGTCGGGTCGTTGAGACGCGCCATCACCAGATCACGGCTCGGGTGCGGCACCAGCTCCTGGACCCGCTGCTTCGCGAGCGCCGACAGAGGGGCCCTATCGCCGTCAATGGTCACCAAGGTCGTGCTCGGGGGCTCACCCGCAGCAACCTTGAAACCCTGCTGAGGATCAGCCGCGAAACAACTGGCGGCAGTGAGCACCCACTGCTGATCGACCAGCGTGCCCGAGCAGCTTCGTTCGTTGTCGGAGCCCCAGCCGATGTGCAGTTTCACAGCGAACTCGTCAGTGGCGTCCGCGACTTGGGCACCGACAACGGATTGAGCCGGGGTCGCAACCACCAGGCCGGCCGTAAGGCCGGTCACCGCGAAGCCGACGGCCCACGCCATGCGCGCCCCGCGCGGACGAGTGTCTGTCACGTTTCCTCGCATCACAAAGTCTTGTTTCTCCGCGTGCGCGAAGAACGGTGTTGGAATCCGCGCGTCGCATGGCGCACGGGACATGGGTCACTGGCGGCTGAGCAATTCAGCCGGTCACGAGAAGTTCAACGAGCACAGACTTGGCGCCACCGACGGTTCCTTCACCGACGGATGCCCACCCGCCTTCGGCGACAGAGACCTTGGTGGTCTCGCCGTTGGCCGTGAGGTCGGCCTGTATCGGGTGGTCCGCGGCCTCCACGGCGAAGACTCGGGGGAGCTCCAGCGTGAAGCGGCCGGTGTCGCCGAGGGCCTTGAAGCAGTAGGTCCCCGCGCGGCCCGCGGCGGCGTCCTCGACGGTCAGCACCCGGATCTGCTGAGCGGCTTCGTCGCACTCGGCCAGCAGGATGCGTCCATCGCCCTTCTTCAGCTTGATCCCCTTTCCGGCCAGGATCTTGTCGGCCCCCGGGTAGCCGTAGTCCTCGACCGCAATGGGCGGCGCCGCGGACGTGGGCGGCTGGGCCGGATCGTCCGCAGAAGCGGCGGAGACTCCTGCCCCAGCGATCAGGGTCACCAGGATTCCGGATATGGCAAGGTTTCGGGCACGGAAAGGCACCGAAAATACTCCTTCAAGCGAGGTGAGCATGAACTCCGAATGGCCGTTTATGCTCCGGGAATACCCCGTGTCGCGGGCAAAGCAAACACAAAGGCGGGACACACCGTAGGCACATCACCCCCCAGCCGCCAACACACTTCCTTCACGCCATGACCGAAACGCCCCTGATCAACTTGCTCTAAACAACTACCAATCGGTCATTTCACCTGGGCCAACTCTTCCAGCCACTCAATTCTCCCGGTGGGCTGGATATTTGATTCTCTGTCGGAGATCACAACGGCTATGCTCGCGTCTCCCTATTCGGCGACACAGCGGGGGCGTCGCCGATTACCGAGACAGGTGCCCAGTGAATCGAAGAACTGACCAGCTCGATACCGCCGGAAAAGCCAAAGGCGTGTTACGCAGAACAGCGCTGAGTTTGCTGCCCTTGGCCCTCGCCGTCGGCCTCCTGGGTTCTCCGCCCGCCGCGGCAGCCGGGGGTACCGGAGGCAGCGCCCGGGTCGCGGCGGAGGTCACTCCTGCCGAGCGTGGCCTGGTCGTGGACTACTGGAAAGAGGGCGGCCCAGGCGTCAAGGCAGCCGCCGAGGCGGCACTGACCGGCAGCGACGCTGATGTACAGGCATTCTTGACGGTCGCGGACGACCTGGCCTTACAGGACACGCGGGTGAACGCTGCTCAGCTCGCCTCGGTAGGTGGCTCGGAGCTGTTGACCGCAGCTCGTGCGGCGCTGTCGGGAACCCGGGAGGAACTTGAGGCCTTCGTCAGCTGGGGCTGGGAAGACCCCATGCGCCAGGACAACCGGGTGCGGGTTGCCCAGATTGTCGACACGGGCGGGCCCAATGTGCAGGAGGCCGGGCGCTCCGCTCTGAAGGGGACGGGCGACGACGTCCGGAAGTTCCTCACCGAGGGCCAGTACCTCCAGCGTGAGCAGGACGAGCGGGTGCAGCTCGTCCAGATCGTCAGCGTGGGCGGCACCAATGTGCGAGCGGCCGGACGCATCGCGCTCAACGGCAGCGCCGCGGACATCCGGGAGTTTCTGGAGATCGGCCAGTTCGTCGCCCGTGCGAAGGACCAGGAACACGCAACCGTCGCCGAGCTCGCCGAGCAGGCTAAGGAAGCGGGACGGCAGGCCGCCAAGGAGACCAAGGCCGCCGAGACCGAGTCCGCCAAGGCGGTGAAGGCCTCGCAGCTCGCCAAGGAGGCCGCCCTGGAGGCCGAGGCTGAGGCAAAGGCCGCCAAGAACGACACCGACAAGGCCGCGCGGGCCGCCAAGCGGGCTGCCACCGCGGCTTCCCAGGCCGCCGCCTCGGCGCAACGGGCGATCGACGCGGCGAGCGCCGCCAACAACTCGGCGCGCGTGGCCCAACGCGGCTTCCCAGGCTGCCGCGGCCGCAGCAGGCGCCTCCCAGGCCGCCTCCCGTGCCAGCGGTGCCGCCGCCGACGCCGCGGTGGATGCCAAGAACGCGAATGCCGCGCGGACCGCGGCCGAGGAGGCGCAGAAGGCTGCCAAGGGTGCCAACCTGGCCGCCGACGCCGCTGACCAGGCGTCGAAGGCAGCCGACGCGGCGGGCGATGCCGCCCACTCGGCGGCGAGTGCCGGCGTCAATGCCAACGCCGCCGCCAACGCCGCAATCGAGGCCGGCAACTACGCGGGGCAGTCAAGCGCCGCAGCCGCCGAGGCACGCGCCGCCGCCGCAGCCACCAAGCGCCACGCCGCCGAGGCCAACCGCGCGGCAGCCGAAGCCGAGGCACTTGCCCGCAAGGCCGCGACAGCTGCCCGCGAAGCAAGAGACGCCGCGAGGTCGGCGGCCACGCACGCGAAGAACGCCAGCGACGCCGCCCTGGACGCGGCTGAGCACGCCGGGCAGGCCGGGCAGGCCGCGACCAAGTCGACGGAACACGCCAATGCGGCCACTGCGGCCGCGAACGTAGCCACCGCCGCCGTGGTCAAGGCACAGGACATCTACACGCTCGCCCGTGAAATCGAGAGCGCGGAACTGGTCAGCCGTACCAACCAGGCCATCGAACTGGCCAGGGACGACAAGGCGTCGGAGGCCGCCCGCACCACCACGCTGGCAGAGCAGGAGAAAGGCGCCAAGGACCGGGACACCGAACGTGACCGGTTGGTGGCCGAAGCCGCGAAGCCCGTAGCCGACCTCACGGCCGTCGCCGACCAGGGCCGCGACCTGGCCGTCCTGGTGATGAAGAACGGCTCGGCGTGGGGACGCGCTGCTTCCGAGGCGGCACTCGGCGGACCCGACGAAGTCGTCGTCGACTACCTGCGCAACGGCTGGAGCTCCGCAAAGCAGCAGGACGAGCGCTCCTACGTCGAGCGGCTCGCCGAGGAGAGCGACGACAAGGCCGTACGCGACGCGGCCGAGACCGCCCTCGACGGCGACGCAGCCACCATCACCGCGTTCGTCGACAATGGGCAGTACCAGGCCGCCGGCGAAGGCATGCGCATCGCCATCGCGCAGGTTCTCTCCGACGCCGGCCCCGTACTCACCGAAGTCGGCCGAACCGCCCTCGCCACGGGCAACCCGAAGAAATTCAGCGAGTTCCTGGTCAAGACGCAGCACAGCGCACGGACACAGGACGAGCGGATCAGGGCCGCTCAGGCGGTCGACAGCGGCAGCCCCGAAGTGAAAGCGGCTGCTCGGATCGCCCTGGAAGGTTCGCCTCAGGCGCTGCACGCCTTCATTGTCTCCGGCCAGTACAAGGCCCAACGCAAGGACCATCTGGCCGCGATCCACGTGGCCCAGGTCCGGAAGCTGATCTCGGACGCGGCGAAGATCGCGGCCACCGCCCAGCAGAATGCCGCGACCGCTCAGAAGGTGGCCGCCACCGCTCGCAAGGCTGCCGCCGAGGCCAAGGAGTGGGCGAAGAAGGCCGACGACTCCGCGACAAAGGCGCAGGACTACGCCAAGCAGGCCGATCAGTACGCCAAGGACGCCGAGGCGTCCGCGGCTAAAGCAGCGGCATCCGCCGAGACGGCACGCGAGGCCGCGAACCGCGCGGACGCCTCCGCCTCACGTGCGGCCAAGTCCGCGGCCGATGCCACGCTCTCCTCGGAGTCGGCCCAGGCCTCCGCGTCCAACGCGGCGTACTACGCCGACGAGGCACGGAAGTCGGCGGTAGCGGCGGGCAAGGACGCCGAAGCCGCGCTCAAGGCGGCCACCGAGACGTTCACCATCGCGGTCACCAAATACCGGGAGGAGGAAGAGGCACGGCGCAAGGCCGCCGTCGCCGCCAAGGAGAAGGCCAAGAACGACGGGGCGCCAGACGCCGCGGAGCTGTACCGCTGCCAGCAGGCGCTCGTCCCGTGCGACCCGGTGGGCTTCGCCCGCTGGTGCCAGCAGTCCGACATCTACTGCGCTCTCGTCCGCCACGGCAAGGAGTTCGGCGATGCCATGGAGAGCCTCTGGAACACGGAGAAGGACCTCCTGGGGCTGGGCGAGTTCGAGAAGTGCCTGCAGAACAAGGACCTCGAGCACTGCAAGAGCGTCGCGGTGGACGCTTTGCTCAGCGGCAAACTGAAGGCTCTGGACCGGGTGTACGACGAGCTGAAGCTGCTGAAGCGCGGATGCAAGATCGTCGACAAGGCGCCGCTGTGGTCCGCCGCGTCCGCCCGCCCGGCGTCTGCACAGACGCTTGCCGCGCGGTTCGGAGGCGTCCCGTGCGGGGAGCACAAGGTCCCGGGCCTGCCCAGGTCCACGAGCAAGATCCCGGACAGTTCCGACTGCCGTGCGTGCGCCGAACGGATCCGGGAGAACCTCGGCGGGGGTGAGATCAAGGTGATCAGGCCCAAGCCGCCCTTCCCCGGCCTCGGCAGGTACCGCGAACAGGACTCTTTCTGGGGAGAGCACGTCGTCCTGGTGTTCAACGATCGTGTCTACGACGGTTTCACGCCTAAGGCCGGCGAGACCATCGCCCAGTACAAGGACAAGTGGCTCTACAAAGAGGACATCGACTTTGGATTCTGAGGCAAACCATGACTGACAGAGAGTTGATCGAGAAAATCCGCGACCGGCCTGGAATGTTCGGTCTGGACGGCTCGTACTACCCGACGGCCATGTTCGTCACCGGACTCGACGTGGGCACCTCGGGAAGATTGCTCGACGGTTTCCGCGAATGGCTCATTCAGCGCAAAGGCGACGAGAGTAGCTTCATCTGGCCCCTGCTAGTCCTTGAGGACGCCTTCCCGGACGCCGGCATCCGGCACTGGACGTCGCTGACGGAGAGCCAGCAACAGCCGACGACCGACCACCTGTTCGCCCTCTTGCTCGCTTTCCTGACCGAGCGTGAGGGCGACTAGTCGGACCCAACTGGAGGAGACAGACGGCCGTTTCACCGGACTACCCCCCGGTGAAACGGCCCGTTCGTGATCAGTCGAACCACCGATCCCGCGCCAACTCCCCCGTCCGCGACGGGTCCTCCAGCAGGGCCCCCACCTCGAACCGGCGAGGCCACTGGCCCGCCGCCCAGGCGAGGCCGGCGGCCACGCCCTCCAGGGTCGCCGCGTGGAGAACACCGTCCGTCGTGAGACGCCAGTCCAGTTCGACCCCGTTGACGACGAGTTCCTCGTGTTCGACGTAGGTCGAGGGGGTGCGTGCGCCCAGCAGGACCCGTACCGGCTCCGGGACGTCGTGCTCGGTGCCCTCGGAGTCGACCTCGCCCGCGACGGACTCGCTCAGGCGTCGTACCTGGAACAGTTCGGCCAACTCGGCGGCGCGTGCCGGGCGTACGGGCAGGAGGGGGACGCCGTCCGTGAAGGGCAGCAGGTCGGGCGAGTCGACGACCACGGCGTCGGCGGCGTCCACGACCCGGACCCGTCCGTCGACCACGGCCCGCAGCTCGTCCGGGAGGGTCACCTGCTCGGGGTCCAGGTCGGCCAGGGCGCTGTAGAGGGCGTGCAGTTGGGCGCCGGTGACCTCGCGGTCCGGGTCGGCGAGGCGGTGCAGCAGTTCGGCGGCGCCGCCGGGCTCGTCGAGCAGGGCGGAGACCGACGTGCGGACGCCCAGCGCCCGCAGTACCTGTTCGTCGTCAAAGCCGGTCGCGTCGGCCTCGTCGTAGAGCCCGCGCAGGAGGTGGTCACCGCCGGCGGCGAGGAGGCCGGCGGGGCGGCGGCCGTCGAGGACGGGGTTTCCGCGCAACCACCAAGCCGTGTACGGCCGTACGACCTCGTGTGTGCCGTCGGGGAGCAGGATCCGCACGGGTTGGACGAGAGCGTCCCGCAGCGGGGGTCGCGACAGCAGGGCCAGCGCCTGGGGCCATTTGTCCTCGTCCACCAGGTCCAGGTCCCGTACGGCCACCAGCTCGGTGGCGACCGGCGGTACGGGCGTGTCCGGGAAGCGGTCGAGGATGTCCTCGCACCACACGTCCACGGCGTCCAGCAGACCGGGGTCGTCGGGTTCGGCGAAGTCCCCTTCGCGGGGCTCCAGTTCGTCGGGGTCCAGGACGACGTCGGTGGCACGGACCAGGGCGAAGGTGGCGAGCACTCCGCAGGCGGCCAGCGGCTGCTCGCCCCACTTGTCCGCCAACTCGGCGTCCACGGTGGCGAGTTCGTCCTCGCGCAGGACCTGATGGAAGGGGCTGCCGGGCAGTACGAGCTCGCCCGCGGGAGCGAGTTCGCCGTCCTCGTCGGGCAGCGCGAGGGCGCCGAGCCAGGGTTCGTCGCCGGGCTCCAGGCCCGCGTCCCGCACGAGCGCGAGAACGGTGTCGGCCAGTTCCTCGGCGTCGGGCGCGTCCTGTTCCCAGTCCAGCCCGCCCTCGTCGTCGAGGGAGGCGGCGACGGCGGCCCGGACCTGCGGGGTGGTGAGCACCGCGCGCGGGGTCGCGGGCAGGGCGCCGAGCTTCTCCAGGAGGGGGTGGGCGGCGTCCGGGTGGGCCACCTTGAGACCGAGACGGGCGAGGATCTCCGGGTCGACGGGGACGCCCTCGGAGCTGGGCAGCAGGACCTGCCGGGGCCCGATCGTCGTCCGCCCGTCGGCCAGCGGCACGGGCAGCCCGGACAGCCGGTCCGGGTCCACGCCCGACAGGCTGTCGTAGAGCCGCCGCCACCACTCCGGGGCCTTCTCCAGCCCGGCCAGCCGGTCCACGGCGTCCGTCAGCGGGACCCGGGCGACACCCAACGTCCGCAGCTCGACGCGCCGTTCGAGCCCGGCGGGGAGGATGGTGGGAAGCACCTCGGCGAGGACCCGCACGGTCTCGGCGCCCGCGCCCTCCACCACCTCGGCGTCACGGGGCCGCAGAGCCTCGGGCAGGCCGTCGCCGTCCGACTCACCGAAACCCTCGGCGTCCGGCCGACTCGGCTCCTCCCCCGCCGATCGCCCCGACGCCTCGACCGCCGGCGGCAGGAAGGCGGTACGCGGCAGCCGCTCCAGGATCGCCTGCCGCAGCGTCCCGTCCAGCTCGCCCTTGCCCAGCGGGCCGGGCACGAGGTCGATGATGCCGGCGGTCACCGGCCGCCAGCCGGCGAGGAGTTCGGCGTACGCGTCCGCCGCGCGCCGCACCAGGAAGTCGGTCAGCGGGCCGGGGGCGGCGTGCCGGCGGGTGGTG
>Ga0307516_10001818_pt1 | contig 29319 bp, 35 predicted proteins | sample 19_EM_MG_FD_203310 | JGI IMG/M metagenome (GOLD analysis project Ga0307516, IMG submission 203310) | Populus trichocarpa ectomycorrhiza microbial communities from riparian zone in the Pacific Northwest, United States - 19_EM | ecosystem: Host-associated > Plants > Roots > Unclassified | place... | reverse complement strand
CGCAAAGGCATGTGAGGACGACCGAAGTGTGAGTACGCCGGTAGTGTGAGTAGGACCCCGTGCGCCACCGCCCCACCTACGTTACCTGTCGAGCCCAACGGAGAAGTCGAGGCAGGATCTTGACACTGTGTCAGTCTTGCTGGCAAGCTGTGATTCCACAGAGGGAAGGAAAAGTATAAAGGAAGGGCGCGGTAGCTAGTCTGGAGATTCTTCCCCACGCAATCTATTATCTCTCTCCACAGACCTATCTCTCTACCACCGTGAACCGGCGCTGCGACCACCCCCTGTAAGACTCCAGAGAAGTAAAGCAAAGCCGAATACCGCAACGATACCATGCCGGGCGTGAATAGATTAGGGCAAAGCCGAATACCGCCACAGCGAAGCCGAATACCGCAATGATACCACGCCGGGCATGAAGAGATTAGGGCGAAGCTGAATACCGCCACAGCGAAGCCGAATACCGCAACGATACCACGCTGGGCGTGAAGAGATTAGGGCGAAGCCGAATACCGCCACAGCGAAGCCGAATACCCCAATGATACCACGCCGGGCATGAAGAGATTAGGGCGAAGCCGAATACCACCACAGCGAAGCCGAATACCACAACGATACCACGCCGGGCGTGAAGAGATTAGGGCTGAGCCGAATACCACCACAGCAAAGCTGAATACCGCAACGATACCCCGCCGGGTGTGAAGTGATTAGGGCGAGGCCAGATACCACCACAGCGCAGCCGAATACTGCCGAGCGGTGACCAAGACTACCTTACCTGTCGAGCAGCACGGGCTAGCGAGGCAGGATCTTGACACTAGATTGCGTCTCCCAAATCGACACCTGACGAAGCAAGGACACAGTGGATCCCCGGGACGAAATCACCAGGGACGTCCTCAATCTCCACGAATTCAGGGACATCCCTGACGACCAGCGAGCACCAAGCCCAGTAACCCCAGAGCAACGATCCAGACCACAGACACCCAAGTCACCAGAACAACCCTGAAGAATGACAGAAGGACCTCACCTGTTGACAACAGAAATGTTGCAGACCCTCTTAGCGGCACGCGACCGACCGCCACAAACCAGCTACCCAAAGCTCCGGGACCCCGAACCCTTTGAAGGAGACAAAGCAAAGTTCAAAACGTTCTTCGCCCAGTGCGAGCTGAAATTTAGAACAGAAGGAAGTCGATTCACAATGACGAGAAAAAAACGGGATATGCGTCCGCCTCACTCCGAGGGGTGGCATGGAACTGGGTGGAAACCTTCCTAAACCAAGAAGGAGGGATAAACTTGACATGGGAAGAACTGAAGACCAGTATGAAGCATGCGTTCGGCCAAGTAGATGCTAAGGAAATAGCATTCGAGAAATTCCAGAAAATCCAGCAGGGAAGTCGAAAGGCGGCAACCTACTGGGCGGAATTCCAGCGGATCAAAGCAGACCTCCCATATGCGGACAATGTATGCATCGCACGATTCCAGGACGGACTACACCCCGAAGTAAAGAGACACTTGGTCATGAACGAAACACCAGCCATGGTCCTTGTAGACTACACTACCGCTGCCATCAAAACCGATAGCTGCTTATGCAACCTCGGAGTCATCAGCCGACGACTGACAGCCAACCCAGAAGCGCACTTCCATGTACAGACAAGAGAACCCGTATCAGTACCCCCAGGGGACCCGATGGACCTTGATGCAACCCGACGATTCAAATTTGCACAGAGAACGCTGACCTGATACCCCCGACGAACAAACACGGATGAATGTTACAACTGCAGAAAGAAAGTGCACTTCGCGAGGGAATGCCCCCAACCCAAGAAAGGACGAATTCCATGGAGAAAGCCGTATCGGGCAGTGGAAGCCACGTACGAGGAAGAGCCCGTGGAGAAGGAAGCAGGGGAAGCAACCGAACCGGTGGGAAACGACAGCCCTCGGGAATAGGCCTACGCAACAGCCACCCGAGGGAGAAACCCATTGCAGAACCAGACCCACCCTACAGAATCCGAACAACCAGGTACAACCGCGAAGAGAAAATCATGATCAAAGTACGCATCATAGGAACCGATGGAAACGAACACCACACCACTGCCCTGGTAGACAGCGGGGCATCTGAGAACTTCATCGACAAAGCCTATGCCGAAGCAAGCAGAATCCCAATGCAGCAGAAAGCGACATCAAGATGGGTCCGGACCGTGGACGGAAGTGAAGTCACCGGCGGGCCGGTAACCCACAACGCCCAAGTCCACCTGAAAATCAATCATCAGGAGGAAGATGTCCAGCTACACTGCATTACAATTGGAAATGCACCGGTCATTCTAGGACTCCCATGGCTTAAGCTCCATGACCCAGTAATAGGATAAAAGAACCACACTGTGAAATTCCACTCAGACCACTGCACCGAAAAATGCTTACTCAGCTCACCCAGAGCTAGCACGGTCCCGAAAGAAAAGGCCACAGAGCAATACCACAAGAAAACACCAGAAAATTGGGGAATCAGTGAAACAGACCCACGGGAAGTATGCCAGACCGTAATCGACAAAATTAAGGAGACCTCCAATGACAGCAACAACTCAATTCCACCAGAATACCATGAATTCCTCGAGGCGTTCACCGAGAAAGAACCCACGGCACCTCCGCCCCATCGTACCCAGAACCACCATATCCCACTAGAGGAAGGGAAGCCACCCCCGTTTGCGCCACTACGACCCCTGAACGAAGACAAAATAAAGGCCCTGAGAGAATACCTAGAAATCAACGAAAAACGAGGATGGATCCGGGCATCCACCTCCCCGGCCGGAGCACCAATACATTTTATCAAGAAAAAGGATGGAGGACTACGCCTGGGTGTGGACTACTGGCAACTAAACGTAATCACGATTAAAGTGCGGACACCGGTGCCACTGATCAGTGAGTCTCTCGATCAACTCTCCAGCGCCACCATCGACACCAAACTCGATATACGAGATGCGTACTACAACCTCCACATTGCAAAGGGCGACGAATGGAAGACAGCGTTTCAAAGTCGATATGGGCTATACGAGTATTGCGTCATGCCGTTCGGACTCACCAACGCCCCGGCATCCTTCCAATGATGGATGAACGAGATCCTGAGTGACTATTTAGACATCTTCTGCATGGCATATCTGGATGACATCCTGGTCTTCTCGCCCGATGAGGAAACACGCCGGAAACATGTCCGGGCAGTACTCACACGAGTACATGACACCAGACTAACACTGAAAGCATCCAAATGTGAATTCCACGCCATGGAAACAGAATATCTGGGATATGTCATATCGCCAGAAGGGCTGAGAATAGACGAAGAAAAGATCCGAACAATCAGAGACTGGAAGGAGCCAACAAACGTCAAAGGGGTGCAGAGCTTCCTGGGTTTCGCCAACTTCTACCAAAGGTTCATCAGAGACTATAGCAAGATTACAACGCCCCTCTCCTCCCTCACAAGGAAGGACAAGTTATGGGAATGGGGCGACAAGCAGCAGGAGGCGTTTGAGACGCTAAAGGGAGCAATGATCACGGAATCGATATTGCAACACTTCGATCCGGAACAACCCGTCACCATCGAAACAGACACCTCAGACTACGCCATAGGAGCAATCTGCTCACAACCCGACGCAAAGAGAATCCTGCATCCAGTAGCATACTACTCGAGGAAACTCAAAGACCCAGAGCGCAATTACGACATCCACGATAAGGAGCTACTGGCGATAGTCGATGCACTACGAAAATCGGATACTTATTGTAAAACAATGGGGCCAAAAATCACGATCCTCACCAACCACAAAAACCTCGAATACTGGAAAACAAAAAAAGATCTCAATTTGCGACAAGCCTGGTGGGGTGAGTGATTAGCTAACTATGACTTCGTGATCAAGTATTGACCCGGGAAATTGGCTGGCAAGCCAGACATCCTCTCTAGAGAGTCAGGAGACTCTCCCTGGGAAGGGGATATGAAGCATTGACAGAACCACGGCCGAATCCTGTTACCCGAAGAAGTGTTGGAAGCACTCCAGGCCAATACAATGGAAACCATCAACCTCTAGATAGACAAGGAACTCCTGAATGAAATCCGGACACTAAGCGCAGCAGATGAAGAGATCCAAGAAATCTGGAGGAAAAAAGTGAGCGGGACCACCCGTGACGGAAAGATCGCGCTAGGGTTATGCGAGGAAAACAGCGGGTTGCTAATATACGACGGCCTCCTATGGGTCCCGGACAATGACACCCTGCGACTACACATAATAAGAGACCACCATAACGCGCAAGCCACGGGACACCCGGGCTGAGCAAGAACCCTGGAACTTGTTAGCCGAAATTTCTACTGGCCAGGGCAACGAAAGTACATCCACAGATACGTCGACCACTGTGACACCTGCCATCGCATCAAGCCAATCCGATACGTGCCATTTGGACTGCTAAAGCCACTCGAACTCCCACACCGACCATGGGACACGATATCAAAGGACCTTATCACCGCGCTGCCGACAAGCAATGGAAAAGACGCGTTATGGGTAATAATCGATCACCTCACAAAGATGGGACATTTCGTCGCCTGCCAGAGCACCATGGACCCCGAAGACCTAGCAGACCACTTCCTCCGACAAGTTATAAGACCCCACGGACTGCCACGCAGTATTGTATCAGACAGAGGGTCCCTGTTTACCTCAGACTTCTGGAAACGAGTAACGGAAGCACTCGGGATATCATGCAACCTCAGCACAGCCTTCCACCCACAAACGGACGGATACACGGAAAGAGTCAATGCCACCCTCGAGCAGTATCTCCGGGTATACTGCAACTACCAGCAGGACGACTGGGAAAGGTTGTTGCCAATTGCCGAATTCTGCTACAACAACACACAAACCGGAACCAGAAAAATAACCCCCTACTTTGCCAACTATGGATAGTATCACCCTCGTTTCCTGCCAGACCTCGGCACCCAGAACGAGGAGACCCCGGAAGTATCAGAATATGTCGCGGCATTAAGAAGGTTGCATGAAGAACTTCGAGCAGAGATCAAGGAAGTCTAAATGTCAAGCAGAGCAAGCCAACAAAGCACGACATCCGGACCCGGTACTGAACCCAGGCGACAGGGTCTGGCTACGATGGAAACACATCCGGACAACCCGACCATCGAACAAACTGGACCACAAGCAGATAGGCCTGTATACCATCCTCGAGAAGGTAGGCTCAAGAGCATATAAACTGGACCTACCGGCCACTGTCAGGATCCACCCAGTTTTCCACATCAGCCTCCTCGAACCCACAGCTAGCACTGAATCCATCCCAGGACACCAACAAACACCGCCACCACCTGTGGTCATCCAAAAACAGCAAGAGTGGGAAGTAAAGAAAATCCTCGACTCCCGACGCCATAGAAACCAGATCCAGTATCGAGTCAAGTGGACCGGTTTCCACGACCCCGATCGTACCTGGTATCCCGCCCGTAACTTTGAGAACTCACCCGACCTCGTCCACCAGTTCCACAAGAAATACCCTCAGAAACCCGCACCCCAACTCTAAAAACCCGATATGTCTACCACCATCACTGTCGACACCAATGAAGGCTGGACCTTTGCTGGCTGCAGCTGCACCTCCGAGTTTCCCATCACAACCTCTGCCGATAATGAACAAACCGAACTACCCACCAACGAACCCAACAATGACTGGGGCATTGCTGCCACCATGACCGACGGATGGGGTGCCCCTCCAGCCACACCTTCACCCCTGCTGTCCGCCGCAGGACAGCCCCATACCAACGACCACGTATCCCTGCACTGGATGGCCTACTATGATGACTACTGCAACACCCACCACCAGAGCAAGGACAATAACTACTACCCGCGCTGAAGCCGCCTCCGCCGAGCGACAAACTGCAACTGCCCGCTCCCACACCCTAACGAACTACTCGAAGTAACCCGCGAATGATGCCTCAACCCTGCCAAAGCATGCGCAGACTGGTACCGAGGAAAGCGGGTCTGCCCCGAATGCTGGTTCCTCGTGAACATGGAAAACCACCACCTCCGCTGCAGCGCTGCAGCCCCATGTGAAACCTTGGCGGACATCACGCCACCTCAGGAAGATCAGGAAATCATAAACCCCGCAGCTGCGACTGCGGCACTACAGGATGAGCAACTCGCCCTCCTGGGGGAAATCGTCACCATGATACATCAAACAACCACCCGGGACGCCCACCGTAATCACGTCGTACACCAGACGCTCGCCCAGCGGATGAACGAGTTTCACTATGTGGACAAACAGCAACTCGAGCAGATGACCAACACTGGGAGCCATCATCACTGAACAACAGCGAATGAACAAACAACTCCAAGTGCGGCAGCAGGCTAGCCGGCCCGTCCGCGTCTACCACACCCCCATCCGCCGCCGGACCCTGACGACCTGACATGACCTCGCTGGAGCTTCGGTCTGGACAGGGGACATACTGTCATGAACCTGGCGCGACAGGCTCCTTGGCGCCGGTGCCGGTGCCACTCTCACCCTTGTCGCCCTGTGGCTCGTCCTCGTTTCCGCTGCCGCAGCCGCGGTCATCCTCCGCGCTTAGGCGTCTCGACCGATCTCCACCATATCGCTCTGTTAGCAATATCCCTGACCGCTGGCCAGTCTAGACCTCTCTCCTTCGTCTCCGTTATGTTACTTGTGCGTCCTTTCTCCTGTCCGCTACGTTTGTTGTCTCCCATTGATTGAGCTTGCGCGTCCTTCTCCCATGTTCGTTACGAGTATTGTCTTCCCTTGATTAAGTTGTACGTCAGTCTTCCTTTCCTTTACTGTTACTGCTTGCGCGTCCTTTCTCCTGTTGCCGCGAGTAGAGTGTTGGCCGCGCGGCGGCCGAGTGGGATCATGTGTTTTCCTTGGGTGCGGCGATCGAGTCATGATGTTAGACGGAGGAACTGTGTCAGTCTTGCGGGCAAGCTGTGATTCCACAGAGGGAAGGAAAGGTATAAAGGAAGGGTACGGTAGCTAGTCTGGAGATTCTTCTCCACGCAATCTATTATCCTCACAGCACCCCCCAAAACTTCACTGTTTTCGCGACACCAAAAATCTTCTTTTCCAAATAAGTTTTCAACAACCCCGGAAACCCACCTCAGGAGTTGGTCAATAGTTCATTAACTAGAGGCTACACCCCTCTGGAACCCTCCTGGGAATTTTCCCTCCTGTCGCCGCCTGCTTCGCGTGATTTTGGCTCGCGTCGCCAAACTATCACCACCTAGCTAAAAGGCTTCATGTCCACCAACAACCCCGGTCAAGGATCCCTCGACGCCTTCCTACGCCCGAACACCCCGGCCACCACCAAAATCTCTGCGCACAGCACCCCAAGAGCCCGCTCCCAGCAGCACCCCTTCCGACACCACCTTCAACCTCCTACGGTCGCAGTCTCACGGTCACCCTCCCCCACAAAGCGTGCGCGCGAGGAAAACGACACCGACTCTGACTCTGACTCTGACTCCGACGACTCCGAAGACGAAGGAAGTGAAGAAGACGACGACAATGCCATGGACTTCCAACACACGGAACACGTCACTGCAACGCAGGCGATCGAAGGCGACATGGACGAGCCCACCAGTACTGCCCCCCAGATGACAGCCCCACTCAACCCAGAGCACCCAGCACTCCGTGCCGACATCGAAATCATCACCAGCAATCTCCTAGACCAATTTGCCAGAACCATTAGCGCCGAGATCTCCGTGCTTTTCGCCCAGAACAACACCACCTTGCAAATCGCCACAAACAGCCTGACGAAGCAAATCGCCTCACTGGGCACCTGAGTCACCCAAATGCAACAACAACTCCTCTCGGCCGCACAGGGCCCTGCCGCCACCGCTAAGCCAACTGGGGGCCCAAGCAACACTGGCCCCAACCCAAAGAAAGAAAGGAAGAGAAAGGGGAAGGGAGTCACCAAGAACAAATACAACGCCAACAGCCCTCCGACCAACAACGGTACCAGCACCCACACATACGCCGACACCGCCAAAACACCCATCACCCAACCACACCCACCAACCGAACACGCCACAAATGCCACCAACGTTGAAGGATGGGAGAACTTGAAGAAGAAAACCCAGTGAAGGAAGCCCGCCACACCTAAGCTTATCCCGACCATGTACCCCCAAGCCGAGTGCGAGATCATGTGCCACTTCCTGGCCGCGTCCCCCTCCGAAGCTGCCACCCATGCTGAACGAGACTACATCGCCCACCAAGTTGTCGCGGATGCAGCCCTCCACCAAGTCAACAAAGCCCAGGTCGACAACCAGGACGTAACCACCCCCCCCTTCCTCCGCGCCCGGATAACCATGTGTAGATCGATCATCTTCACCACCAGCAACACCCAAAACAACATCATCTATGAAGACTATACGACGATCATCGCCGACACCCTCACCTACTATGACAAGTGCGAGAAGGTCGAAATCGGGAAGCGCTTCAGCCAGTTCCTGCTCCACGGAGTCCCGACCCATCTCCCACTGCCCGACATCTCCGACAGCATCGCCACCAACTACCCCCAGCTGATCCAGTGCCAGATGCCATGTTGGCTCACCCCGGCAGACCGATGCGAACAGAAAGCAACCTCAACGATAGTCATGACCCTCAGCAGCAGCACCAAGAAGGCTGACATTGGACGACACTACTTTACCATCTGCAACCGCGAATGCCAACTTGACGACTACATCTCATATGGAAGAAGCACCCAGTGCCAGAACTGCCAGGGCTACGGACACCCCGCCGCCCTGTGCAAAAATCCGTCCCGCTGCGCGGTCTGTGCGGATGCCCACGAAACGAAAAACCACCCATGCACCATTCCAGCTTGTAAGAGAGGCCCCACCTGCACCCACCCACCAATCTGCTGTGCCAACTGCGACGCACCCCACAAGGCCAGCGACCCCAACTGCCCCACAAGTATCAAGATCCAATCCTTCAACAACAACATGAATACGATGGCCACGACCACCCTGGGAGACGCCCCCATGGTGGGAATGACCGAATAAAATGCCCTTTCACACCGTCGGGTCCATACCGCTGCTGAACTGTGCGAGAGGCCAAGCGACTACGATTTCAGCATTGCAAGAGTTCGCAAGAAAATCCGAAAACCTTATCTGTCTCCTCCAAGAACCATGGTGCGATAGACATGGAAACCCTCCCACTATACCAAACTTCGACATGTTCACCCCAACACCAACATGGCCCAGATGTGCGACATACGTCCGCCACGTGCCTAGGCTCACTGCTACCACCACCTTTGCGGCCCAGGATTCCTTCCTGGGCACCACCATCACATCCCTCCAACAACAACATACCACCACATTCACCCTATACAACCTATACTACCCTGGACGACCGGACCCAGTAGCAGCCATCCTCCCCACCATCGACCTACCGACAGACTGCCTCCTGATGGGGGACCTCAATGCCCACCACACGTGGTGGCAGAGCCCACTGCCCCCATCAGCACGCACCTCCCCGGCCAGCCACACCATCACCAACTGGCTCACGGAAAACAACTTCCACCTCCACAACGAAATAGCCAACCCCACCCACCACCCCCGAAACGGGGGGCAATCCTCCACCATTGACCTATGCCTCTCCAGGGGCAGGACGACACAGCTGGTCCACACCCCAGCAATCGATCACGACACCACCTCGGACCACAGCTCCCTCACTGCCACCCTCTCCCTACCCTCAAACGCAGCACCACAGAAGGCCCAGTGCTGCTGCCGCAAGGCCGACTGGGGAAGCTTCGTCTCACACATAAAGGCTGCCCGGATGGACCTCTCAAACCTCCAAGGAACCGAGGATACCCTCCGCGCCGTCACCAACATTACCCACCTCATCCACGAAGCAACCAACCATGCCGTCCCCATGAAAGATCCACGGAGGCAGGAAGCACCATGGTGGAACCAGAACTTGACACTGGCAAAAAGAGCAGTCAAACGAGCAGAGAGACGAGCCCGCCAAGAACCCAATGACACCAACCGGAAAGACAGACAACACAAACAGCACAAATGCTCGACAATGGTACGCAATGCGAAAACAGCGTACCGAATCCAACAGCTCCAAGCCGCATCATCCAAGACCATCTGGAAAACGATCTACCACCACAACACACACCACAAACCAATCCCCCCCCTTAACGGGCAAACAACCTTCAGGGGCAAATGCGATGCGCTACGCAATGCACTCTTTCCCCCAGTCAACGCAACCCCACGAACACAACTCCCCCCTGGCCTCCTTACCTCCACAAAGGACATCCGCCACCACACAAAGCCAGTTACAATACAAGAGACACATCTGGCAATTGTCCACCTGAAGTATGGAACCTCAGTTGGCCCAGACGACATCTCATACACCACCCTACGCCACTTCAATACGGCGGCCCCTCACCTCCTGCCACACCTGTTCACAGCCTGCCTCACCTGGGGCACCCATCCACCAGAATGGAAAACAGCAAACTGCGTGGTCATTCCCAAACCTGGCAAGAAGACATACTCCGACCCCAAGTCCTACCGCCCCATCTCTCTCCAATCATGTTTTGGAAAACTCCTCAAATCCATCGTCGCCAAGCGGCTCTCCCAGGCCGCCCTTACCTGTGGGGCCACACACCCCTCACAGATGGGGGTCCAGGCAGAAAACTCAGCAATTGACGCCCTACTCAGAACAATCACCCCTATCGCTAGGGCAATCAGCCAGAAGAAAGCAGCAAACAAAACCCCACTACGACCGGCCATCCTCACCCACGACATCGAGGTTGCCTTCAACCAAGTCCACCCAGCAACACTCCGGGAGGTTATGCAACAACGACGCATGCCCCAGTACCTGACAGAGTGGCTCACTGCCTTCAACACTGACCGGAAAATCGCCTTCGGCTTTGACCAACAATCAGAACAGCCCCAACCATACAGGTGTGGGCTGCCCCAGGGATCCCCAGTCTCCCCAGCCCTGTTCCTCATCTACAGCAATGCCATGTAGGAGAGGAGCCATCTATCCCACGACGCGATCGACACATCCTACGTAGACGACATATGCATGATCCAAATGTCGACGACTATCACCAGAGCCAACACACTCCTCGAAGAAAGGACTGAAGAACACCTCAGCAGGGGAGTCCACCTTGGACTAACCTTCGCACCACCCAAGACCAAACTGCTCTACTGCCTCCCTCTAACCAGCAAAGATAAGAATAGGAGCCTTAGCACACACCCCCCCCTCAGGATCAACAACAACACCATTGTGGCCACATGACAAATCAAGTACCTAGGAGTGCACATCGATGAATCACTCATCTTCCTACACCATGCCACCATGGCAGCAGCCAAGGGCAACCGGGCCCTCGGCAGCCTCAACTTCCTACGACACCGCTCACGGGGCATCCCCACGCATGTCGCCCACCACCTGGCAATGACGGCGATCCTCCCCACAATGTTCTGGGCATCACCAGCATGGTGGACGGGCACCCCGATGATCACTGCAACCTTACGCACCACCTACAACTCAGTTGCCCAATGGATTACAGGACTCCCCCTCAACACCAGAACGACGAACCTCATCACACTATCACAACTCCCCCCAATGGAGGCGTACCTGGACTACCTATCCCTGTGATACGCCATCCGACTTCACTTCCTCCCCCAACACCATGCTCTGGGCCCGCCACAAGCCCTATCAGAAAACCACCCCAACCTCCCAGGACTCCACCGCCTTTACGCACTCAGCAAGCACTTAGTACAAGGCAAACTGGAGAACCGCACTACCACCTTGACAGCGGACGGAACCAATGTGGTCCCCTCCTCAAATCCAGATAAAACAACAACACCCCAACAGCTCCATGAAGAATGGCTCCACAGGCTACCAAACCACACCGTAGTCATCTACACTGACGGCTCCAAACTAGAGAATGGGTCTGTCGGGTGTGGCTGGGCAACCTTCCACTGCAGTAACCAACAACTCTACCGGCTGGGGGAAGGCAGCTGCCACCCAGGCAACCGGACCGAGGTGTACGACGCCGAACTCCACGCAATCCAAGAAGCAGTCACATCCCTCCTCACTACCACCACACCACGAGCCACAGCAATTATCTGCGTGGACAACCAGGCAGCACTCGAAATACTACAATTCAACATTCACAACCACGAATATGCCCGCCGAGCCCTGGAAACGACTAGCGACCTCAGCCTACTGGGCTGGGAGATCTCCACCACCTGGTGCCCATCCCACTGCAACATCAAGGGGAACGAACGAGCCGACACACTCGCCAAACGGGGAGCCACCTTGGCCGTTCCCTGCCTCTTCGTGCTTACCACCAAGACATGGCTACTGGCTCAAGCACGAGCGGAGCTCCTCCGTCGGTGGAAAACAGAACTACCACTCTCAAAGCCCTCATTCGAGTTTCCCAGCCACCTCCACGGAGGGAACTGGGCCGATACACGAGCAATATGGAGAGTCTTCTGCAACCAATCACCCTCTGACCCACCCCCCAACATCACAGCAGACCCATGCCCCTGTGGCATGGACCTTACCTCCTCTCACCACCTACTACGAGACTGCCCGCTGCTGACGCCACAGTGGGCACTCCTCTGCAAAGCCTCCACAGGAGACATTCAGTCCCTGGAATTCATCACCACACCTGAAAACACAAACCCGCTGTGCCACTTCCTACGAGCAACAGGCCTGGGCCACTCCGCGCTTATCCGGTTCGACGGAAACCACAACACAACAGACTGCACCGATGTTAGCGACCCGGACTGCCCCAAGCCAGACTTCGGCGCTTTCGAACCATAAACGATATCACGACCGACACGACGAATGGGAGGAAGGACAGAGGCGATTGGTTTCTTTGTACTGTCAGAGCGTTTCCTGGTTTCCCTATTCTGTGTCATGCGTTGCAATCCTTGATTCCTGTCCTGTTTGTTCTTTTCCTTGGTGCGTATACTTCTTCGGCGGTCGGGAAAGATGGAAACCCCACGGGGGCAGTATGGCGAGGAGGAGCGCACAAAACCTGTAGTGTTAAAGCGCGATAGATCGAAATCGAATATTATCACTCTCCACAGACCTATCTCTCTACCCCAGTGAACCGGCGCTGCGACCACCCCCTGTAGGACCCCAGAGAAGTAAAGCGAAGCCGAATACCGCAACGATACCATGCCAGGGGTGAAGAGATTAGGGCGAAGCCGAATACCGCCACTGCGAAGCCGAATACCACAACGATACCACACTGGGCGTGAAGAGATTAAGGTGAAGCTGAATACCACCACAGCGACGCCTAATACTGCAACGATACCATGCCGGGCATGAAGAGATTAGGGCGAAGCCGAATACAGCCGCAGCGAAGCCGAATACCACAACGATACCACCCCAGACGTGAAGAGATTAGAGCGAAGCCGAATACTGCCACAGCGAAGCTGAATACCGCAACGATACCACGCCGGGCGTGAAGAGATTAGGGCGAAGCTGAATACCACAACGACACCACGCCAGGCGTGAAGAGATTAGGGCGAAGACGAATACCGCCACAGCGAAGCCGAATACCGCAACGATACCACACCGGACGTGAAGAGATTAGGGCGAAGCTGAATACCGCCACAACGCAGCCGAATACTGCCGAGCAGCGACCAAGACTACATTACCTGTCGAGCAGCACGGGCTAGCGAGCCAGGATCTTGACAAAAGCATCCAAATGCGAATTCCATGCAACGGAAATAGAATACTTGGGATACGTCATATCACCACAGGGACTGCAAATGGACGAAGAAAAAATCCGGACCATCAAAGTATGGAAGGAACCAACAAACGTCAAAGGAATCCAGAGCTTCCTTGGCTTTGCCAAGTTTTACCGGCGCTTTATCAGAGACTACAGCAAAATCATGACACCCCTATCCTCCCTCACAAGGAAGGAAAAAGGATGGGAATGGAGTGATAAACAACAAGAGGCATTTGAGATGCTCAAGAAAGCAATGATCACGGAACCTATACTATAACACTTCGATCCGGAAAGACCTGTTACCATCGAAACAGATGCCTCAGATTATGCCATAGGAGCAATCTGCTCACAACCAGACGAAAAAGGGATCTTGCACCCCATGGCATACTACTCAAGAAAGCTCAAGGATCCAGAGCGCAACTACGATATTCACGACAAGGAACTACTTGCGATTGTAGATGCACTATGAAAATGGGATACTTATTGCAAAACAACGGCACCCAAAATTACGATTCTCACAGACCACAAGAACCTCGAATATTGGAAAACAAAGAAATACCTTAACCTACGGCATGCCCAGTGGGGCGAACGACTAGCCAACTATGACTTCCTGATCAAATACCGACCCAGGAAATTGGCCGGCAAGCCGGACATCCTGTCTGGAGAGTCAGGAGACTCTCCCTGGGAAGGGGATATGAAACATCGGCAGAACCACAGCCGAATCCTGTTACCCGAGGAAGCTTTCGAGGTGTCCCGAATCGATAACCACACCAAAGTACTCCAAGCCAATACAACAGAAACCATCAGCCTTAAAATAGACAAAGGGCTCCTGAGCGAAATCCGGATACTAAGCACCGCAGATAAAGAGATCTAAGAAATCCGGAGGAAAAAGGTGAACGGGACCACCCACGATGGAAAGATCGCGCTAGGGCTATGCGAGGAAAACAGCGGGTTGCTAATGTACGACGGCCTCATATGGATCTCTGACAATGACACCCTGCGACTTCGCATATTAAGAGACCACCATGACGCGCAAGCCACAGGACACCTGGGCCGAGCAAGAACCCTGGAACTTGTTAGCCGAAATTTCTACTGGCCAAGACAACGAAAGTACGTCCACAGATATGTCGACCACTGTGACATCTGCCATCGCATCAAGCCAATCCAACACGCACCATGTGGACTGCTAAAGCCACTCGAACTCCCACACTGGCTATGGGACACAATATCAATAGACTTTATCACTGCGCTGCCAACAAGCAACGGAAAAGACGCGTTATGGGTAATAATCGATCGCCTCCCGAAAATGGGACACTTCGTCACCTACCATGGCACCATGGCACCATGAACCCCGAAGACCTAGCAGACCACTTCCTCCGACAGATAATCAGACCCCACGGATTGCCAAGCAGTATTATATCAGACAGAGGGTCCCCGTTTACCTCAGACTTTTGGAAATGAGTAACGGAAGCACTCAGGATATCATGCAACCTCAGTAGAACCTTCCACCCGCAAACAGACGGACAAACAGCAAGGGCCAATGCCACCCTGGAGCAGTATCTCCGGACATACTGCAACTATCAACAGGACGACTGGGAAAGACTACTGCCAATTGCCGAATTCTGCTACAATAACACCCAAACCTGAACCACAAAAATAAGCCCCTTCTTCGCCAACTATGGATACCACCCACGATTTCTGCCAGACCTTGGCACCAGGAACGACGAAACACCAGAAGTATCAGAATATGTTGAGGCATTAAGGAAGCTGCATGAGGACCTCAGAGCAGAAATAAAAGAAGCACACGTGGCTCAAACGGAGCAGGCCAACAAATGACGACATCCTGACCCGGTATTGAACCCAAGCGATAAAGTCTGGCTGTGGCGAAAACACATCCGAACAACACGACCATCGAACAAGCTGGATCACAAGCAAATAGGCCCGTATACCATCCTGGAGAAAGTAGGCTCACGCGCCTATAAGTTGGACCTGCCGGCCACTGTCAAAATCCACCCAGTTTTCCATATCAGCCTCCTTGAATCCACAGCCAGTACAGAACCTATCCCTGGACATTACCAGCCGCCACCACCTCCCATTATCATCCAAGAACAGCAAGAGTGGGAAGTGGAGAAAATCTTAGACTCGCGACACCACAGAAACCAGATCCAGTATCGAGTCAAGTGGACCGGTTTCCACGACCCAGATCATACCTGGTATCCTGCCCGCAAGTTTGAAAACTCACCCGACATCGTCCAGCAATTCCACGAGGAATACCCAGAGAAACCATCCCCTCCAAACTAAAAATATGTCTACCACCACCACTGTCGACGCCAACAAAGACTGGACCTTCACCAACGCCGAGCAAGCCAACACCGAAACCAAACACAATAACAATTGGGGCATCTCCAACAATGCTACCACCACGGACAGATGGAATGCCCCTCCACCAGCACCTTCACCCCCACTGTCTGCTGGGGGACAGCCCTGCGCCAATGACCATACCTTCCTACACCGGACCGCCTGCTACGACGATTACTGTGGCGCTTACTGCCAGATAAAAGATGACAACTACTACCCGCAATCAGGAAACGACCACCGCCGGCACAAGCACCGGCCCTGCAGCTGTCCCCATGCCCATCCATTCGAATTAGCGGAGGTAATCCGCAACCAACTCCTAAACCCATGCAAAGCCTGTGCAGACTGGCAGAAGGGTAAGCGGGTCTGCTCCGAATGCCGGTTCCTTGTCAACATGGAAAACCACCACCTCCGCTGCAGTGCCGCAGCCCCACGTAACCCCCTGGCCGACGTCACGCCACCACAGGAAGACCAGGAGGCCGCTCCGGCGGGGCATGCTCCCGACTCTGCCACCGATCCCATCACTGTGGCAACCATGACCGCCACACTACAGGATGAACAACTCACTCTCCTGGGAGAAATCATCACCATGATACATCAAACAACCACCAGAGACGCCCGCCGCAATCACGTCGTACACCGGATGCTCGCCCAGCAGATGAACGAGTTCCACGACGTGGACCAACAGCAACTCCAGCAGATGACCAACACCCTAGGAGCCATCATCACCGAACGACAGCGAATGAACGAACAACTCCAAGCCCGGCAGTAGGCTAGCCGGCCCATCTGCATTGACTGCACCCCCATCTGCCACCAGACCCTGACGACCCAACATGACCTTGCCAGAGCTTCGGTCTGGACAGGGGACGTACTGTCACCAACCTGGCGCGACAGGCTCCTTGGCGCCGGCGGCGGTGCCACTCTCACCCTTGTCGCCCTGTGGCTCGTCCTTGTTTCCGCTGCCGCAGCCGCAGTCAACCTCTGCGCTTAGGCACTTCGACCGATCTCCGCGGTATCGCTCTGGTAGCGATATCCCCGACCGCTGGCCGGTCTAGACCTCTCTCCTTTGTTTTTTCTATGTTGCTTGGGCGTCCTTCTCCTGTCCGCTACGTTTGTTGTCTCCCATTGATTGACCTTGCGTGTCCTTCTTCCATATTCGTTAAGAGTATTGTTTTCCCTCGATTAAGTTGTACGTCAGTCTTCCTTTCCTTTACTGTTACTGCTTACGCGTCATTTCTCCTGTTGCCGCGAGTAGAGTGTTCGCCGCGCGGTGGCCGAGCGCGATCATGTGTTCTCCTTGGGCGTGGAGATCGAGTCAGGATGTTAGACGGAGGAACTGTGTCAGTCTTGCGGGCAAGCTGCGATTCCACAGAGGGAAGGAAAAGTATAAAGGAAGGGCGCGGTAGCTAGTCTGGAGATTCTTCTCCATGCAATTTTTATCCTCACAACACCCTCCAACCTTCCGCGCAGCAACAACAACTTCTCCACACGGCCATCAGAGTCTACCTCTGATGGCTGAGGGCATCTACAACACTTCCTCTGTTATGCCATCACGACAGATCCAACTCTTTCTTTCGCTGTCGTGCGTGCGCGACAGAAAACCTCATTCTTCTATGTTCTCATTTTGCATCGACGCGAACGGATACCCCGCTCAACACCTGAGGGCATGGCTCGGACCCTGAAAAGTCTACCCGCCCACGCCAACACATCTTGGCTGCAGCCAGACCCCGCTCCTGTCTGCTAAGCCACCAATCACAACATGGTCGCACGCCACGGCACTGGCATCGGCTTGGTTACCTGATTCCCCACCACAGCATCCGCTACCTCACACTTCCTTGGCGGTCGCGCGCTCCAGCGTGTGCTCCCACTCCACCTCACGGTTGCACGCCGCGGCGTCGGCATCAGCTTGGTTACCCGATTCCCCGCCACAGCACCCGCTACCTCACAGTTCCTCGGCGGTCGCAAACTTGGTCCCCCGCTACTACCACCTCCACCTCCTCCACCTCCTCCACCTCCTCCACCTCACAGTTGTGCGCCATGGCCTCGGCATCGGCTTGGTTACCCGATTCCCCGCCACGGCACCCGCTACCTCACACTTCCTCGGCGGTCACGCGCTCCGGCGTGTGCTCCCACTCCACCTCATGGTTGCACACCACCGCCTCGGCATCGGCTTGGTTACCCGATTCCCCGCCACAGCACCCGCTACCTCACACTTCCTCGGCGGTCGCTCACTCCTGTGTGCACTCCCACTCAACATCACGGTTGCACGCCATGGCATCGGCATCAGCTATGTCATCCGGTTCCCCGCCATGGCATCCGCTACCTCACACTTCCTCGGCGGTCACGCGCTCTGGAGTTTGCTGCCACCCCACCTCTTCAGACGCCGTGCGCTCTGGTGTTTGCTGCCACACACCTTCTCGGCGGGCTCCCACTCCGGCGTTGGCTGCCACCCCACCTACTTGGCGGGCTCGCGCTTCGGCGTTTGCTGCTTCTCCACCTCCCCAAAGGCTGCCGCCTCGGTACCGTTCAAACTTGACGATACCAAGACTGATTTCAATGAATGTACTCGTTTCTCGTTGCTTATATCGTACGCACTTTGTCTTTTGAGTTCCTTGGTGTGTTTACTTCTTTTGGCGGACAGGAAAGATGGGAGCCCCATAGGGGTGGTATTGTGAGGAGGAGCGCACAAAACTTGTAGTGTTAAAGCGCATTAGATCGTAGTATTATCCTCACAGCACCCCCCATCCCTCTGCGCAGCAACAATAACAACTTCTCCCCACAGCCATCAGAGTCTACCTCTGATGGCCGAGGGCATCTACAACACTTCCTCTGTCGTGCCATCGTGACAGATCCAACTGTTTCTTTCCCGGTCGCACGCGGGCGACAGAAAACCTCATTCTTCTCCCTACTCGTGTTGCGTCGACGCGAATGGATACCCCGCTCAACACCTGTGGGCACGGCTCGGACCCTGAAAAGTCTGCCCGCCCACGCCAACACATCTTGGCTGCAGCTGGACCCCGCTCCTGCCTGCTAAGCCGCCTATCACACCATGGTCGCGCACCACAGCACCGGCATCGGCTTGGTTACCCGATTCCCCGCCACAGCACCCGCTACCTCACACTTCCTTGACAGTCGTACGCTCCAGCGTGCGCTCCCACTCCACCTCACTGTTGTGCACCACGACATCGGCATAGGCTTGGTTACCCAATTCCCCACCACGGCACCCGCTACCTCACAGTTCCTTGGTGGTCGCGGGCTTGGTCCCCCGCTACTACCACCTCCACCTCCTCCATCTCCTCCACCTCCTCCACCTTATGGTTGCGCGCCACGGCCTCAGCATCGGCTTGGTTACCCGATTCCCCACCACGGCACCCGCTACCTCAAACTTCCTCGGTGGTCGTGCGCTCCGGCGTGCGCTCCCACTCCACCTCACAGTTGCGTACCACGGCATCGGCATCGGCTTGGTTACCCAATTCCCCGCCACAGCACCCGCTACCTCACAGTTCATCGGCGGTTGCGGGCTTGGTCCCCCACTACTACCACCTCCACCTACTCCACCTCCTCCACCTCCTCCACCTCACAGTTACATGCCACAGCATCGGCATCGGCTTGGTTACCTGATTCCCCACCACGGCACCCGCTACCTCACAATTCCTCAGCGTTTGTGGGCCTTGTTCACCCGCTACTACCACCTCCTCCACCTCTTCCACCTCCTCCACCTCCTCCACCTCATGGTTACACGCCATGGTATCGGCATTGGCTTGGTTACCCAATTCCCCGCCACGTTACCCGCTACCTCACAGTTCCTCTGCGGTCACGGGCTTGGTCCCCCGCTACTACCACCTCTACCTCCTCCACCTCCTCTACCTCCTCCATCTCACGGTTACGTGCTACGGCATCGGCATCGGCTTGGTTACCCGATTCCCTGCCACGGCACCCGCTACCTCACACTTCCATGGCAGTCGCGTATTCCGGTGTGCGCTCCCACTCAACATCACGGTTGCGCGCCACGGCATCGGCATCGGCTTGGTTACCTGATTCCCCGCCAAAGTGCCCACTACCTCACAATTCCTCAGCGGTCGCAGGCTTTGTTCACCCGCTACTACCACCTCCACCTCCTCCACCTCAAGGTTGCACACCACGGCATCGGCATCGGCTTTAGCATCCGGTTCTCTGCTATGGTACCACCTCACACTTCCTCGGTCATGCCCTCCGGCATGCGCTCCTACTCCACATTACGGTTGCACGCCACGGCATCGGCATCAGCTTGGTTACCCGATTCCCCACCACAGCAGCCACTGCTACCTCACAATTCCTCAGTGGTTGCGGGCCTTGTTCACCCATTACTACCACCTCCTCCACCTCCTCCACCTCCTCCATCTCACGGTTGTGCGCCACAGCATTGGCATCGGCTTTGTAACCCGGTTTCCCGCTACGGCACCTACCTCACACTTCCTCGGCAGCCGCGCGCTTCGACGTTTGCTACCACACCTTCTCAGCGGTCTTGCGCTCCAGCGCACAACCACACCTCCACTCCTCAGTCTCGGCAACTTACCACACACATTCACGGCGGGCTGGCACTCCGGTGTTTGCTGCCACAACTTCTCGGCGGGCTCGCGCTCCAGCGCCTGATACCATTCCATCTCTCCAACGGCTGCCACACCAGTGCAGTTCAAACTTAACGATACCACGACTGATTTCAATCATTGTCTTACTCTTTTCTCATTGCTTATATCGTATGCACTCTGTCTTTCGATTTCCTTGGTGTGTTTACTCCTTTTGGTAGACGGGAAAGATGGGAGCCCCACGGGGGTGGTACGGCAAGGAGGAGTGCACAAAACCTGTAGTGTTAAAGCGCCTTAGATCGTAATCGAATATTATCTCTCTCCACAGACCTACCTCTCTCTACCCGTGAACCAGCACTGCGACCACCACCCCCGATAAGAACAACGAACCAACGCAAGGGGTGTGAGAAGACCGCGACGAGACCATATCAGGTGTGATCGATACCGCGAGAACAACGAGCCCACACAAGGCATGTGAGAAGACCGCGATGAGACCACGTCAGGCGTGACGGATACCGCAAGAACAACGAGCCCACACAAGGCGTGTGAGAAGACCATGACGAGACCACGCCAGGCATGATGGATACCGTGAGAACAACAAGCCTATGCAAGGCGTGTGAGAAGACCGCGACGAGACCAAGCCGGGCGTGACGGATACCGCGAGACTACGAGCGGCGTGTGAGTACGCCGGAAGTGTGACTACAAGCGGCGCGTGAGTACACTGGAAGTGTGACTACGAGATTGCCCCTAAGAAACCGAGCCTACGATACCTGTCGAACAGCACGGAGTAGTCAAGGCAGGATCTTGACACCAGGTTGCTGAGAATTTCTCAGTTTTGTGCTTCATACATTTTTCCAGACAAGTGGTGCTGTTGAACCATATTTCTGCCAAAGTCCAGACTCCTTGTGGTGGGTGTCTTGTTAACCAGCTGAACAGAAGGAATATGTCAATCTCGGGTTCTATGGGAGATCTTATAAACCCCTCCATCGTGTAGTGCTTTCGATGCTGTATGTGCATTGACTCCATGTAGAATTGTCCTGCGCCTTTGATGATTTTGCCCGTATAGTTCTCAATTCGGGTTGGGTGTTTGTGCTGCTTGTGCTGGATTCCAAGCCTCTCTGTTGTCCACTGGTTTATTAGTGCTATCAAGTATCCGGTGTCCAGCAACACTTTGATCGGGTGCTTTTTTCCCCCATGGTGCCGTAGCATCGTAATTATTGGTTGCGTGTCGCTATCTGGTCTTTGTTTCTTGGGTGGAGCTTCAGTGCTTGGTTCCACGCTTTTTCATTTCTTAGAAGTGCCGCATATTAACTCAGAGGCCTTGGGGTATGGCGGATCCTTGCCTCTTAAAATCCGACCCCTCTTCTTCGTCTTTCCATAATGGATGGGCTTCAATGTCCATGGCTTCCGCTGCAGCTATCTTTTGCTGTTTGGCCATCGGTTCTGGAACGTCCTGCTTGTTCCGCTTCCATTTTTCTCCTGTCGTGGCCGCTACCTTCCATGGGGCTTGGGGCAGCAAAGTTCCTTTTTCCGTGTTGAATGAGAAGCATTGGTATGTTTTGTGGCTGCTTCTCCTGCAGCGCCAGCAATTTTCCGGGTTCTTCCCATACTCCTCTTGTTCCCAGGATGGGACGCCTCTGAGGGCGTCATGCTTGGTGGCTCAGGCCTCCTTGCCACTGAAGAATGATCGTGGTTTGTCACTTTTTGTCTCATTTTAATTTTCCCTGTTTCCATCCTCCCTTCTTCAGACATTGTCAGAACTTTTGCTCTGATCATCATTTTTCCCCTCTTTGGTTGAAGTTGCTGTTGTGACTTTTATAGCTTCCTAGGCCTGTTTGAGAGCGTTTTTCTTTTTGACTTGTATGCCAGCCCAGTAGGTGGCTTGGAGAAAAGGTTCATCATCCACTCGGTCGTCCAGATTTTGGTTGAACCCCATGTTTAATATGCTGTCCGGCATGGCCATATTGACCTTCTCTCTTAGGCCTTCTCCCATGGTCTGGGCGAAATTGTTGAATGCCCTAAACTCCATTATGTAAGTGTGGATAGAGCCCTGGTATCTTAGCTACCCCAGTTTTAGCTGGGCATCTGCTGCCTCTCTTCCGTTCCGGTATTTGGCTCTTAGAGCCACTGAGTAATTGGTCCAGGTATCATTGTCCTGTAGGTCGCATTACCAGTGAAAATGCCAGGCTAGCACTGTGTCCGTCAAGAGGGTTCCGACCCATACTATCTTTTGTCGGTCCACGGTTTAAGGATAAAAGCCTAAGTACATGGTGACTGCTTCCCACCATTGGTTGAACGCGGTCGTGCTTTTCCCATCGAAGTTGTCCGGATTTTTCATCTTGGGGCGGGACGTATTCACCCGCTCTACTCTTGGTTCCCTGTATTGCTGGGCCCGTGCCACACCTTCTGCCACCAGACGTACCAGTTCTTGTGGAGTGAACGTGAGTCGCTGATACCTTGGAGGAGACAGCGAAGGCGACAGGGATGGTGGTAGTGGTGGGGTTGATGGTCCTGATGGTGGGCTTGATGGGGGTCCTCCCACTGCTACTCTCTGTGGGTTCCTCCTGGGCAGCGGTGAGGCTGGGATGGCTGGTCATCGTAGTCTTCTTGTTGGTGGAGAGGGAAGCAGTTGGAGAGGGCTTCCCAAGATGGGTCGTGTGGTCTGCTGTGGTGGCCCACTTGAGTTTCCTGGTGCACTCATACTCAAGGGTCGGGCTGGACTGTGCCAGGGCTGAGGGGGTTCCACTATTGGGGGTCTTGGTCTCAGGAAGGCTGGTAGCAGTACCCGGGTCGCTATTGGTCGTATTTCCTCACGGGCTTGCCATAGCTCTCTCTCTAATTCTGCCACTTTTCTTTGATGATCAGCTGCCCATAGTTCTACGTTACCCTGTAAGGTTGCCAGGTGCTGTCCTTGGGTGGTGTTGGGTTCAGCCACGAAGGCCAGCGTGTTGTTTACCCGGGAGAGCTGGGTGGCTGGACACATCTGCTATTGGTTCGCTTCGCTAGTTCACTCCATGATTGCCTGCCAGATGTCCTGTGCAAGAGTTTGGTAGGCATTGGCCGCGGACACTAGTTCACTGCAGACCCAGGCTTCTGCAATTTCTTCGTTAGCGCTTACTCGGTCATATACATACCTAGTCCCTTCCGTGAGCGTATGGTAGGCCTTTGTGATCCGCTGCATTCATTGATCGGTCCGGTCGATGGTGTTACTGTATAGGTCGGTAAGTTGCCTCAAGTCATTCTCGACCTGCCATTGCTGTCTTCCCAGGGTCCAGACCCACTTTGCCAGATTAGCCATTTCTACTGCCTGTTCTGGTGCGGCAGTTCCAATGGTGATTTGGAGTAAGTCCCATGGTGCTTCGAGCTGAAGCAAGTTGAAGTCTGAGGATATCGTCATGGTTTATTTAATAGAGGTCTAAGAAGGGTCCAGTGTAGATGGTTTCGTCATCTTCGAAGGTGTAATTGTAGATTTCTCAGAATTCGTATCCATCGAGGTCAGCACCTAAATGCTGTTATGCGCAGTTGAACCAGTATTGAGTATACCAGTTTTTGGGGGTACAATTGACTCCTTCGGAAGGAATTAGTCTGTCGATGTATTATTCCCACAGTTCGTAGTTTGCGATTTCGCTGGTGATGGAGCCAAATGTATAGTCGAAAGAGTATTGGGGTGTTGGCTCGAATACGTCTGAGAACTAGAGGAGATATTGATGCATCCATCATTTTCCTTTTGGAAAAGTAGGGTGATTTTTCGATCAAAGATTATAGTGTGACACTGGGGCTGTCTTGTAACCAGAGTGCTTGGAGAATCAAAAGGTAAGCAGACTACTTTCAATAATTCACAACAGAATAATCTTAGATCTTGTGTGTGGGTTCGGTGGTAGTGTTGGTGAGGATATTCGTGCTGAATTTCCTCCGTCGGGGCGAGAAATCTCTTTGTTTTAATCAGCCAGTGAGCGAGTGAGAAGTGGTGACTTCGACTTGGATCCCCCCCGAGGCGTTCGACCTCATGGACGTATTTATTGGCCCTTGCTGTGGTTTAGATAAGGCCAGATGAGGTTTCCTGTGGTTGAGCGGTTTTTTACTGGACCCAGACTCTCTTCTCAGCACCTATCGGATTGACGTGACCTTCCCCTCATCTTGAGGAGAACTGATCCTGTTATACCTCAGTCGTTCAGCACCACAACAGAGCACTCGAAGGTACGTACCGGTAAGTCATGTTGTCATCTCGGATGAACATCGAACTGATGGACGAATAGAATATCCAAGCTGAGGAGATAAGGATGGCTAGCATCTTGTGGGTCGTATATCATGAGCGGGGCTCATGAGGTGACGAATGGGGCCAGAAGGTACAAGACTGTGATAACCGAACGGGGTGCAGAAACACTCTGAGCGATTAGAGGAAAACTAGTGGAGCGATATTCATGCAACTGCATGAACATGTGTAGTGATATCATCCATAAGTTGGGCATACTGGTCATTGCCAGCGTGACCCCAGTTACCCCTGCTTCCTTATCCTAGGCCAGCTTCAGCCAATGGCTCTCCTGCAATCATTGGTGGGGTGGTGGAGAAACACTACAGGTCTGAAACATCATGAGTTCCCATCGTACGATCTACCTCTAAGGCAAAACTAGTACAGAGATGACCTCTCTAGAGAGATTACCTGACCACGCCGGACGACATATATACCCGGTAGCTCTGCCGAGGAAACCAGATCTTCAGCACAAACCAAAGTGATGAAAACGACTCTAAACCTGACACAAGAACCTAAGATTATTCTGCGGTGAAATACTATCCTCCCATATCCCTCTCGATACTATGCCTCAAAATCTCCTAAATCGCTCAGTACCAGACCTATCACCTCTGTACCCCTTGTACCCAGGTGTCACACTATAATCTTGGTTCCCAAAGTCACCTTTTAAAGACCCATACCATCTTTACTGAATACCCACGAGACCTATACTAAAGCAACTATGACTGAATCCAACGTCGACATGCTTCGATTGGAAGCACCAATGAACGCCATTGAAATCTAGAAACACAAGCCCCATGAGAATATGACAGTGGACCTCAAGAACCCCCCTGCATGGCTATGGCTACTGATAGCCCGACAGCAGCAGGCACAGTGAAATCTGCAACAACTGTACAACATGTGCAATGGTGCCTACAACCATACCGATAGAAAGATACATGCGATCGAAGAAAGTTACGAAGTACTAACTGCCACTATCAAATATGTCTACCAAAAGGCAGAAAAAGACTCGCAGATATCCAAAGAATGGATCCATACAGAACTCACGCAAGTGGCCAATGCGGCGCAATGGTTCATCTCCCAAGTATGGGATGCAATCCTCCAAACCAATAAAGACCAAATGGAAAAGGACGTCCTGCAACAGGTAAGGCTCACATGGGTTGAGGATGCTCTCCAGCTTCTCCAGGTTGCCAATCAGCAGCAAATGGCAGAACAGTGGAACTGGAATCAGTATTGCGAAGTGTGGGCTGAAACCCAGCAGCAAGAAACAACACATTTGGCCAAGGAACAGGCCGAAATAAGGCAGCAACATGAGGAGGATGCAGCCCGGCTGGAGAAAGAAAAAGCGAAAACGGAAAAACTAGCCAAGGAGCAAAAAAGGCTACGGACCGAAATTCGCCAGATGGCACGAAAAGCTACCCCTTCGTTCTTACAGTCGGTTCTACCTTCGGCTCACGTCCCGGTACCTTTGTCACCATCCACTTCAGCAGCTGGACAAGGGAACGGCAGGCAAGGGCCACCACACCCTCCTACAAAGCAGACCCCACCAAGGTTGCCAACACCCCTAGAAGAACGACGGGACCCACCTGATTTGACCGAAGAAGAGGAGAGGGAACTGTACCACACGGTACGAAAACAGATCCGGGAGCAACGCTGGCCGCAGGGAACTAGTGAAGTCTCTGGAAGTTCGCAACAGGTGCAAGAAGATACGGAGCAAATCCCCCATGACATTAAATAATAACAAGCACCACTAGAACCCCAAGCTCCCGAGGAGGTGGAACTCATGGCCAGGGTGATCAGCAAAAGTATTGCCTATGCTCTGGGACCCATGCGCCGGCATCCCGAAGCTCAGGTCCAAATGGCACGGCTGAAATTGAAAGACCCAGAATGTTTTGATGGAAAAACCATGACGGCCTTCAATATATGGTGGGAATCGATCATGGAATACATTGGGTTCTACCCCAATACCATCGACCGGCAGAGAATCATGTGGGTAGGAACCCTCCTAAACGACACGGCAAAAGCATGGCACCAGCATCGCTGACGAGAATTGGGGGACCAGGACACGTGGCCCCAATACGCCGCTGCAATCCAGAAAGTGTACCGAGATATGCGAGAAGGAGCGAATGCCCAACTCAAACTCGGCCAACTCGGGTATAATAGGGACATCAAGGCCTACCTAACGGAGTTCAGAGCGCTTAATATCTACACACGCCGTATGGGGGAAAGCCTGCAGGAAAAATTCGATCAAGCCATATCCTACAACATCCTAGAAATCCGCTTTTGCCAGAACCCGGATGAATTCATTGATGATGAACACTTCCTGTGTGCTACCTACCAAGCTGACCTTCATGTGCAAAAACTGAAAGTGTTGAAGGCCTCTAAGGAGGCACCATCAGGGGGCAGTCATGGGCTGCGTCCTGGCTCAGGAGGGAAGAAGGATGGTCAGAAGGAAAAGAATCCGGGAAACCCCTGAAAGAGTGGAAACGAGAAGGACTCCCAACCGGGAAGAAAGGGAAAGGGAGAGCAACCCTGGGGCAAGGGTTGGACGGACAGCAAGTAGGCTGGCCCAGTAGAAGCCCTACAGGGTGCCCCACAGGTGGAAATCGATGCCCACAAAGCAGGGAAAGAAAGCTGTTGGTACTGTAGAAGAGATCACCAAACCCAAGACTGTTACGCCAAAACAACTATGGTAGGCACCCGGATCTGTTGGAATTGCTTATCGCCGCTCCAGTGTGACGTGCCGATGGAAACGACACAGCAGCAATGCCGATGGCAGGAACACCATAGCAACGACGATGGCAGCAATGCAGGGAGCAATGCCATAGCAACGGCAATGGCAGGGGGGCCCTGGTAATGACGGCTTGACACTCTTCCATAGAAGCATCTTTCTCATGCTTTCTTCTATACTCTTTAATACTTCTTTCTATACTCTTTAATACTTCTTCATAGCAATACAAAAGGTACCGAATATACCTGTCTGAGCTGTTCCATCAAACTTCAGCGATCAAATCATCTCGTTCTTTCTCTCTCTCCTCTCTCTGTCTCTCTCTGTATACTTGTGAAGACTCAAAAAGGAGAACGGTGATTGGGCAATCTTCAACAGGATATGAGCCTGGAGCTGTAACTGCTCCACATACGATCAAACTCTTGCACGATAAATAGCTCCTCAGGAGCCAGTGGTAAACGTGGGGGCCAGCGATTTCGAGGCCCTTCTCCCTACATCTCACTTAAGAGAGCATTCTCCTCGGAATAGAGTGCTAACCATCTCAGCAATAGAAGAAATTGCAACTAGTGACAACCGATTTCCCACTCTCCATATCTCCCAATGCAGATCTACAACGGTCGTCATCATGAGTGAAGAATCGTTCAAACACCTGCTGGGCAACATCTGCCTTCTCGATCGCACCAACTACATGAGGAAAAAAAATGTGCGTCTGGATGCACAGGCTGCGTCCTGACACACCAGGTGCTTGGGACGCTATGGATGCACCCTGCCAGCACACATACCGCTCCCAATGCAAAACGCACAGGCAATGTGAATTCGGACGCAGCTCACCGCAGCAGCATGCATCCAGACGCAGCTCGCCACGGCATCAGCTTAATGGACGGAACGTGGCAGGGCATTTTCCTTCTGGACGCATGGTGTCAGGGTATTTTCCTTCTGGACCCAGCCGTGTCAGGGCATTTTCTTTCTGGACCCAGCCGTGTAAGGGCAAATGGCATCTGGATGACGCATGTCATGGTACCGTGGTTGCGCTGGCTGTCAAGGCATAGTACCTCTCAGCAAATGCTCACGTCGCATTCACAAATGTTACACCCAGCGCGCTGGTGACACCCCAAGACATGCAATTAGTATGACTAGCCGGACTCAATCTGAGGATTGAGGCCGAGTGAGATTTCATGAGTGAAAGTCACAGGCTGGGGCGAGCTCTGAAAGAGAGGAGTATTACCGACCCAACAGCAGCCAGGTGGTAACTCAAGGTTACCAAAGGGAAAGGGGATGAGTGGCAGCCTCAGACGGGGGTCTGGTCACATCCCTGGGAGGTGTCAAGGTTATCCTCCGCAACACCCATACTAAAAGCTACTAGTTGCCGTATACCAGCAAAAATGTCAACTTTTTCTGGGTACAATATAACTCACGAGCGGTCGTGCAGGACGCGCCAGGCGGAACGGGTCCGGTGGGTATATGAGGGGAGCCAGACCATCTGTCAGTTGTTTGAAGAAGATCGGACCTTAACTTGTTAAGTTACAGAAACATATTCTTCAGTTAACTGCGATTGCTGCGGCACTTGTACCGACATCACCAGACATTCCTGGAAGCATCTAGACTCATAGATTGCGACCACGGATGCACCTGAGAAGCATTTAGCCAGTAAGGGCTGTGATCAGGAGCACGAGGGTGACGACGCCTACAAGGGGGTGCAAAC
>Ga0307516_10001817_pt1 | contig 29320 bp, 24 predicted proteins | sample 19_EM_MG_FD_203310 | JGI IMG/M metagenome (GOLD analysis project Ga0307516, IMG submission 203310) | Populus trichocarpa ectomycorrhiza microbial communities from riparian zone in the Pacific Northwest, United States - 19_EM | ecosystem: Host-associated > Plants > Roots > Unclassified | place... | reverse complement strand
CAGCACAAACGGGTTGTCCAGAATCGCGGACTGCTTTTCAGGGTTGTTGATGAAGTAAGGGGACAGGTAGCCGCGGTCGAACTGCATGCCTTCGACGACGTCGAGTTCGCTGTTCAGCGACTTGCCGTCTTCCACGGTGATGACGCCTTCCTTGCCGACCTTGTCCATCGCTTCAGCGATGATCTTGCCGACTTCTTCGTCGCTGTTGGCGGAAATCGTGCCGACCTGGGCAATTTCCTTGCTGGTGGTGGTGGGCTTGGAAGCCTTTTTCAGCTCTTCGACCAAGGCTGTCACAGCCTTGTCGATGCCGCGCTTCAGGTCCATCGGGTTCATGCCGGCGGCGACATACTTCATGCCTTCACGGACGATGGCCTGTGCCAGAACGGTAGCGGTCGTGGTGCCGTCACCGGCGATGTCGGAGGTCTTGGAAGCAACTTCCTTGACCATCTGCGCGCCCATGTTCTGCAGCTTGTCCTTGAGTTCGATTTCCTTGGCGACGGACACACCGTCCTTGGTCACGGTGGGGGCGCCGAAAGAGCGCTCCAGCACCACGTTACGGCCTTTGGGGCCCAGGGTAACCTTGACCGCGTTGGCCAGGATGTTCACACCCTCGACCATGCGTGCGCGGGCTTCGCCGCCGAAAATGACGTCTTTTGCTGCCATGTTAATTCTCCAGATTCAGTTAAATAGGGTTACGACAGGTATGCGAGAACTTACTTCTCAACCACTGCGAAAAGGTCGTCTTCTTTCATGACCAGCAATTCGTCGCCATCGACCTTGACGGTCTGGCCGCTGTATTTGCCGAACAGGACGCGGTCGCCGACCTTGACGGCCATGGCGCTGATCTCGCCCTTGTCATTTTTCTTGCCAGGGCCCACGGCCAGCACTTCGCCCTGATCGGGCTTCTCGGCGGCGCTGTCAGGAATGACGATGCCGGAGGCGGTTTTGGTCTCGTTTTCAACACGTTTGACGATGACGCGGTCGTGCAGGGGGCGAAGTTTCATGGAAGGCTCCTGAGGTGAAACAGTGGTTTTGGAAATCAAAAAGCACCCGCGCGGCGCGGGTGCAAGTGAAGGTGTGGGATGGAGTGGCTGTTAGCACTCAATACCATCGAGTGCTAATCATAAGCCCGTTTGGGGCCGTTTTCAAGTCAGGGCCCGCAAAAACAGCCGTTGCACGCTGGGCTTTCGTGGTCCCCGGACCCGGGTAAACCCAGGCTGGAATTTGTCCTACAAAAGACTCGATGGCGTCTGACATGGAGCGAATCGAAGCCCATCTAAAGTCGCGGAAGCAGCTTTTCAGCCATCAGCAGTTGAGGGATTTATGAACCAGTTTGTAATTGACATGACGGGCAGCCGGTCGGGAACTCCGTCCGGTTTTGCGGCGGGTGGCGAGTCCCGGTCCTCCCCGGCGGCACGCGGTCCCGTGCGTTCCCCCTGGCCCTTCCTGGTCCACGCCAGTTTGCCGACCGGCACCAGCCAGGGCCAACAACAAAGCTCGTACAGCCCGCCGGGCTTTGCAAGTTGATGATCATGGATGCGCAGGCGCCAGTCACGGGAAGCCGGTATGGGTAAATCCAGTGTGGGATCCAGCGTAGGGCAAGGCAATCGCAAGGACAGCAACGAAAACAAGGTGGATCCGGACAAGGCCCCCCAGAAAACCTTCGGTGAGGAAGGCACGAACAAGACACAGGCACAGCCCGATCCAAATGCAGAGCCCTCTGACGTGGGGGGCGGCAAATTTATCGAGCCCACTCCCTTTACGCGCTGAGGGTTCCGCTTCAAGGCCAGAGCCACCTCACCGGTGGCTTTTTTGTTGTCTGGCCCGACCGGTTGCCCGGGCTGCTGCGCTGCCATTTGGAGCCGCGTATGTGATCGCCATACGGAGGCGCTGAATCGGCGCGAAGTCCTACAGCAGCCTGTGTCGCGAGAAACTGGTGTTTTTGAAGGGCCCTGACTATTATTTTTTCAAAGTGCGATGAACGGCCCGGCGTTTGAGCTCCTGTGCTGCTTGTCCTGCTTGACGCCATTTGGCAGACAACCTTGCATTATTTTGTTCACATGACGATTCAGGAAAACTCCAGGTCCACCCTTTTGTCCACGGGCATTCCCGGCCTGGACAACATTCTGGGGGGCGGGCTGACCAAGAACCGGATCTACCTCATTGAAGGCGAACCGGGCACCGGAAAAACAACCACGGGCCTGCAGTTCCTGGTCGAAGGCGTCAAACATGGCGAGTCGGTGGTTTACATCACCCTGGCCGAAACAGGCGGCGAGTTGCGGGACGTCGGTGAGTCGCATGGCTGGAGCATGGAGGGCATCCATGTGCAGGAAGTGTTGCCCTCAGAAAATCTGCTGCAACCCGAGGCGCAATACACCATGTTTCACCCCTCCGAGGTGGAAATGGGCACCACCATGCAAGCGATCCTGGCGGTGATCGAGCAGCGCAGGCCCCAGCGGGTGGTGATCGACTCCTTGTCCGAGTTGCAGCTTCTGGCCGACACACCGCTGCGCTACCGTCGCCAGGTGCTGGCGCTCAAGCAGTTTTTTGCCAGCCGCTCCTGCACGGTGATGATGCTGGACGACCGTACGGCCGCCGGCATCGACCTGCAGGTGCGCAGCATTGCGCACGGCGTGATCACGCTGGAGCAATCAGTCAAGGAATACGGGGCCGAGCGTCGCCGGGTGCGGGTGGTGAAATACCGCGGCATCGCCTTTCGCGGCGGCATGCACGACTACGACATCCAGTATGGCGGCCTGTGCGTGTACCCGCGGCTGGTGGCTTCGGAATCGCGTGTCATGGAAAAGCGTCATCAGCTGAAAAGCGGCCTGGGTGCGCTTGATTCGCTGCTGGGCGGCGGCCTGGAGGAGGGCACCAGCACGCTGATCGCCGGGCCGCCCGGCACCGGGAAGTCATCGCTGGCGGCGCAGTTTGTCGCCGCCGCCGCGGAGCGCGGCCAGAGCAGCGCCATGTTCCTGTTCGAGGAGGCCGCCAACAACCTGCTCAACCGGGCCGACGGCCTGGGCATGCGGGTGCGGGAACCGTATGAGAAGGGTTTGCTGAGCATCCAGCAGATCGATCCGGCCGAACTGTCGCCCGGAGAGTTTGCAACCGCGGTCTGCGCGGCCGCCGACCGCGGCGCCAAAGTGATTGTGATTGACAGCATCAACGGTTACCTCAATGCCATGCCTGACGAGCGCTTCCTGACCACCCACCTGCATGAGCTTTTGACCTATCTGGGACAGCGCGGGGTGGTCACGATTCTGGTCGGGGTGCAGCAGGGCATGCTGGGCGGGACCATGTCCACCACGGTGGACGCCAGCTATCTTGCCGACAATGTACTGATGTTGCGTTATTTCGAACATGACGGCGAGGTCAAGCAGGCCGTTTCCGTGTTCAAGAAGCGCGGCAGCCTGCATGAGCGGACCATCCGGCAGTTCTCCATGTCGCCCAAGGGCATCCATGTCGGTGACGTGCTGCGCGGCTTCCGCGGCATCCTGACCGGCGTGCCGGTGTACCTGGGCCAAACCGGGACGGCCGGCAGCGAAGCCGAGGTCAGATAGTGGAACGCAGGATTGTCATTTGCGCGCCCACGGGGCAGGACGCAGCCCTGACGTCCCGGGTTTTCCAGTCGGTCAGCATTGGCAGCATCGTTTGCCGCGACACCGGGGAACTGCTTGAGCAACTGAAACGCGGCGCCGGCGCCCTGTTGCTGGTCGAGGAAGTGATCAGTGGCGCCGGGATACGCCCGCTGGCCGAGTATGTGGCCAGCCAGCCGACCTGGTCGGACATCCCCATCCTGCTGCTGACACGCAGCGGTGCGGATTCCCTGGATGTGCGGCGCGCGGTTGACCATCTCGGGAATGTGACCCTGCTGGAGCGGCCGGTGCGCACCATGGCGCTGATCTCGGCGGCGCGCTCGGCGATACGGGCGCGTGAGCGCCAGTACCAGGTCCGTGATGCCGACCAGCGCAAGGACGAATTCCTCGCCACGCTGGCCCATGAGTTGCGTAACCCGCTGGCGCCGATTCGCACGTCCATGGGCATCCTCAAACACCTGCATCCTGATTCAGACCCGGTGACCCGTCTGCGCAATGTGGTGGACCGGCAGGTGACCCACCTCACCCGCCTGGTGGATGACCTGCTGGACGTTGCGCGGATTACCAGCGGCAAGGTGGTGCTCCGGAAGGACCGCATCACCCTGCACTCGGTCATCAACCATGCCGTGGAAATTTCGAACTCTTCCATGGAAGCCAAGAAACACCGGCTCGATGTTCATGAACCGGAAAGCGACCATGTGCTCAACGCGGACCACGCGCGGCTGGTGCAGAGTGTCGCCAACCTGCTGGTCAATGCGGCCAAATTCACGCCACCCGGAGGGCATATCATGCTGGACGCCCAAGTGGACGGCGACAGCGTGACTTTCCGCGTGCGGGACGACGGCATCGGGCTGGAGCCTGTGTCACTGACGCGCATTTTTGACCTGTTTGCCCAAACCCCCGTCCCGGGAGAAGCGCCAACCGGACTGGGCATCGGCCTGAGCCTGGCCAAACAATTTGCGGAAATGCATGGCGGCAACCTCTACGCTGCCAGTGAGGGCCTGGGGCGGGGCAGCGAATTTGTGCTGACCTTGCCTGTGGTGGTCGGGCAGCAGCCGGGCAGCCTGCGTGAAGATGCAGGCGCCGTTGCGCCGCTGGTTTCCGGCGGCCTGCGCAAAATCCTGGTGGTTGACGACAACGTGGATGCAGCGGACACGCTGGAATCGCTGCTGGGCATGGACGGGTTTGCCGTCAGCACCGTGTACGACGGCGTGGCCGCCGTTGCCCAGGCCCGGGCGGCAAAGCCGGACATCGTGGTGATGGATATCGGCATGCCGGGCCTGGACGGTTATGAGGCTGCGCGCCTGATCCGCCAGCAACCCGGCGGGGACGCCATCGTGCTGATTGCGTTGACGGGTTGGGGGCAATCGAACGACAGGAAGCGCGCCAGCGAGGCCGGTTTCGACCACCATCTGGTCAAGCCTGTCGATTACGACCTGTTGGTCAGGTGCCTGCAGTCGCTGCCTGCGCATGCAGTCGCGCAACGCGCCTGAATGGCGACCGGGGCCGGCGGACTGGACCGACCGGCTCTCTGATCGCTGTTTTTCTTGTTTCAGGCCGGCAACCGCCCGGAGGGCCGCAGCTTTATCGGTTGTTTAGCTTCGGCACGGGCTTTCAGCCCTTAACTTTGCTGCGCAAAGTTAGCCTGCGCTGAAGAACTGATACCGGGCTGTCGCCCGGCAGCCTTACAGACCGGCTGCAGCGCGAAGCGCAGCAGCTTTATCAGTTCTTTCCCACGTGAACTCCGGTTCGTCGCGGCCGAAGTGGCCGTAGGCGGCGGTTTTTTCGTAGATGGGACGCAGCAGGTCCAGCATCTGGATGATGCCTTTGGGGCGCAGGTCAAAATGTTCCTGCACCAGTGCCGAGAGTTTTTCGTCGGAGATCACACCCGTGCCTTCGGTGTACACCGTCACATTCATGGGCTTGGCCACGCCGATCGCGTAGGCGACCTGGATCTGGCACTGCTTGGCCAGGCCGGCCGCCACGATGTTCTTGGCGACGTAACGCGCGGCGTAGGCAGCCGAGCGGTCCACCTTGCTGGGGTCCTTGCCGCTGAAGGCGCCACCGCCGTGCGGGCAGGCGCCACCATAGGTGTCCACAATGATTTTGCGCCCGGTCAGGCCGCAATCGCCCTGCGGGCCGCCGATGACAAAACGCCCGGTGGGGTTGATCAGATAGCGGGTGTCCTTGGTGATCATGCCTGCGGGCAGCACCGGCTTGATGATTTCTTCAATCACCGCGTCGATAAAGCTCTGCTTCATCTTCTTGGGGGTTTCGCTCTGGTCGGGGCTGTGCTGGCTGGACAGCACCACCGTGTCGATGCTGTGCGGCTTGCCGTCCACATAACGCATGGTGACCTGGCTCTTGGCGTCAGGACGCAGGAAAGGCAGGCGGCCGTCCTTGCGCAACTGGGCCTGGCGCTCGACCAGACGGTGTGCGTAATAAATCGGCGCGGGCATCAGGTCCGGCGTTTCGTCGCAGGCGTAGCCGAACATCAGGCCCTGGTCGCCGGCGCCGGTATTGAGGTGGTCGTCGGACGCATGGTCCACGCCCTGGGCGATGTCGTTGGACTGCTTGTCGTAGCAGACCATGACCGCGCAACCCTTGTAGTCGATGCCGTAGTCGGTGTTGTCATAACCGATGCGCTTGATGGTGTCGCGGGCGACCTGGATGTAGTCCACATGCGCATTGGTGGTGATTTCACCGGCCAGCACGACCAGGCCGGTGTTGGTCAGGGTCTCGGCGGCCACGCGGGACAGCGGGTCCTGCTTGAAGATGGCATCCAGGATGGCATCGGAAATCTGGTCGGCGACCTTGTCGGGATGGCCTTCGGAGACGGATTCGGAAGTAAAGAGAAAATCGTTCGCCATTGCGTACACTCCATGAAGTTAGTCGGCGCGTTGCCGGCTTGGGGTGCCTCGGCGAACGCTTTAGCAGTTTGGTTTAATGTCGCCCTGCAAGTTGTTCAGTAACTCGGCGACAGCTGCCATTATATCCACACCGCTTTTTTGCCTCCTTGCCTGTCCCCTTGCCCCTGCCCATGATTTACCTGTTCCGGTTCCTGTCCTTCTGGCCCCTGCGCGCGCTGCATGCGCTGGGCGCGGGGCTGGGCTGGCTGGTCTGGTTCCTGAGCGCCGGCTACCGGCGTGAGTTCAGGGCCAATGTCGCGCAGGCCGGGCTCGCGTTCGAGGCGGCCCGGCCAGCCATCGGCGAGGCCGGGCGGTTTATCGCCGAGTTGCCCAAGTTGTGGATGCGGCCGCCCGAGGTGTCCTGCCTCGCCAATGTGCGCATCGAAGGCGGGGACCATGCGCGCGAGGCCTTTGCGCGCGGCAAGGGCGTGATCTTTTTTGGCCCCCATTGCGGCAGCTTTGAACTCGGCCCCCAGGCCCTGGCCGAACTGTACGGTCCCATCACCGCCATTTACCGCCCGGCGCGTAAGCCCTGGCTGGCCCGGCTTGAGCAGATCGCCCGCAGCCGCCCCGGTTTCCATGTGGTGCCGGCCAGCCTGAGCGGCATACGGCTGATGCTCAAGGCCTTGAAAGGCAACCAGGCCGTCGCCCTGCTGACCGACCAGGTGCCGCCGGAAGGTCAGGGGCTGTGGGCGCCTTTTTTTGGCAGGCCGGCCTACACCATGACGCTGGCCGCGCGGCTGGCCCTGCAAAGCAGCGCGGTGGTGCTGCCTGTCAGCTGCGAGCGATTGCCGAAAGGAAGTGGTTACTTCCTGAAAATCTGGCCACCGCTGGCTGCGCTGGACAGCCTGCCCAAATCCGACCTGCCGTCGGCGGTGACCCTGATCAACCGGGCGATCGAAGCGATCGTCCTGAGCCAGCCCGGGCAGTACCTGTGGGGCTACGCGCGTTACAAGCAGCCGCGCCAGCAGCCGGGGGACCACACCGCGTGAAAACACCACGCCAGCTGGCCAGTCACCTGTTCACCCGCAGCGGCATTGTGTTCATGCAGCTGCTGGCGGCCCTGCCTCTGCCGCTGGTGCGGGCCATGGGCGTGGCGCTGGGCTGGCTGCTCTACGCGCTGGCCGCGCCGCGCCGCCGGGTGGTGCACACCAATTTGCAGCTGTGTTTCCCGCAGAGCACGGACGGCGAGCGCCGGGCCATGGCGCGGCAGACCTTTGTGTTTTTTGCCCAGGCCTGGCTGGACCGCAGCTGGCTCTGGCACGGCCATGCCGACAAGCTCAGGCAGCGCCTGCACCTGAAGGGCGCCCTCGCGGAGCTGGAGGGCGAGCAGCCGGTGGTGCTGTTCGCACCGCACTTTGTCGGCCTGGATGCGGGCTGGGCCGCGCTCACGCAGCAGGTGCAGCGTGTGTTCACCACCATCTACACCGACCAGGCCAACAAGCTGCTGGATCGCTGGATCCTGCGCGGGCGCAGGCGCTTTGGCAATGCGCGCCTGTTCGGCCGCGCGGAGGGCGTGCAGCCCATCATCAGCGCGCTGCGCGCCGGCCAGCCCCTGTACCTGCTGCCCGACATGAACTTCGGCCCGGAAGAGTCGGTGTTTGTGCCGTTTTATGGTGTGGACGCTGCCACGGTGCCCTCGCTGTCGCGGTTTGCCCGGCTGGGGCGGGCGAAAGTGGTGCCCGTGGTGACGCGCATGACGCCCACCGGTTATGAAGTCGAGGTCATGCCGGCATGGACAGACGTTCCTTCCACCGATTTTGTCGCGGACACCGCGCTGATGAACGCCCGGCTGCAGGGCTACATCGACACCATGCCGGCGCAGTATTACTGGGTGCACAAACGCTTCAAGACGCGTCCCGAAGGCGAACCGTCGATCTACTGACGAATTTTCGGTGAAATAGGCCTGTAGCCCTTGCCGGGCGAGGGCGACCAGCTATCAAAAAAAGAGCATCGACTCAGGCCCGCTGCAGGAAATCCCCGACCCAACGCGCCACCTGGGCGGGTTGCTCGTGCACGACCCAGTGGGAGGCTCCCGGGATGCGCTCCAGCTGCATGTCCGGCACATAGTCGGCCAGGCCATCGATCAAGGCCGGCGGCAAGGCGATGTCGTCCATGGCCCAGAGCACAAGCGTCGGCAGCCGCACGGTCAACAGCGCCGGCGGCAGTGTCACGGCGGCGGCGGCCGGGTCCTCCTGGCGCGGCGGGCGCAGCGGGGAGGCGCGGTAGAGGTTGCAGCCGCCTGTCAGGCCGGCGCGCCACACGGCACGGTACTGGTCCTTCACCTCGTCCGTCAGCCAGGCGGGCGCGCCGGCCTTCGGGTCCTTGCCATTGGTCAGAAATTGCCAGAGCCGGCGGAAGTCGTCCTCGGCCAGCAGGGCTTCGGCGTCCGGGCGGATCAGGAAGTTCATGTAGGCGCTGGACACCTGTTGTTCGGGCGAGTTCTGCAACTCGCGCAGGAAGGTGCCCGGGTGGGGAGAGTTGATGATGACCAGTCTTTTCATCAGCTGCGGCAGGGTCGCCGCCACGCTCCAGGCCACTGCGCCGCCCCAATCGTGCGCCACCAGGGCTTCAAGCTGGCCGCCTGGCGCGACCTGCGCTACCAGCGCCGAGATGTCCTGCACCAGGTGTTTGGCCCGGTAGGCTTGGGGCTCCGGTGGCGCGCTGGATTGCTCAAAGCCACGCAGATTGGGCGCGATGCAAAAGTAGCCGCCGTTTTCCGGTTGGGCGAAATGCGTGAGCAAGCCATCCCAGACAAAGGCCGCCTCCGGAAAACCGTGCAAAAACATCAGCACGGGGCGTCCCTCGACGCCGGCGAAGCGGCAGGACAGGGTGATGCCGTGGGGCAGGGTGAGGTGGCGGGTCTGGATCATGATGCTATGCATTTGGTAGCTACCGGCCCCCGTCCATCGGGGGCTGGAGGCAGATTTGACTCGGAAAATGCAGAGGCGGCCGGCCCGCCGGGGCTTACCCCGCGTCGGGCTCGTCGGCAGGCGCTGCGGCCGCAGCGCCTTCTGCGGGCGGATGCGCCCATTGCCACAGGTGCTGGGCCACTTCCTCCACGCCTTGCCGCTTCAGCGATGAAAACAGTTTGACATCGCCGCCGCCGGCTTGCAGTCGCACAATGGACAGCGCCTTGGCCGCCTCTGTCTTGTTGAGCTTGTCGGACTTGGTCAGCAGCACCAGGAACTTCAGGCCCTCTTCCACGCGGGGGCGGATCACGTCGAGCAGGATTTCGTCCAGCTCGGTCAATCCGTGGCGCGGGTCGCAGAGCAGCACCACGCCCCTGAGCGTCTCGCGTGTCTGCAAATAATTGCCCATGACCTGCTGCCAGCGGAACTTGGCGGCCTTGGGCACGGCTGCGTAGCCATAACCCGGCAGGTCGGCCAGCACCGCGTCCATGACGCCCTGTTTCCCCAGCGAGAACAGGTTGATGCTTTGTGTGCGACCCGGGGTCTTGGACGCAAAGGCCAGGCGGTTGATCTGGGTCAGCGTGTTGATGCAGGTGGATTTGCCGGCATTGGAGCGGCCGACAAAGGCGATTTCCGGCACATCGAGCGGCGGCAGGTGCCTGAGTTCGGGCGCGGTGGTCAGGAATTTGGCCGTGTGTAGCCAGCCCATGGCGATCTTGGCCTCGGCAGAAGGAGGCACCTGGGCCGCCAGGGCCGCCGCCATTTTGGCCGCCGCCACCTTGGGGATGGGGCGCTTGTGGCTGGGCTTCTGCGTTTTGATGGGGGTGGATCGGGGAGATATGCTCATATTTGGGATTGTCCCCCAAGCCATTGTAAAATCAGGGAGTTTTGCGTTAAGTTGCTGTCCCGACGGGGCTTTTTATGCAGCTTGAGGCGTGCGCCGATTGCCAGTCCCCTTTAGAGTCAACTATTAAACCCCCGATATGAAGCCAGTTTCCACTTCGTTGATTACTTGTTTGTTTGCTGCCCTGCTGGCTGCGCCGGCGCTGTCCATGGCAGCCGGCGAGGCGGCTCCGGCTGCAGCCGCACCGGCCAAGGTGGCCAAGCCCGATCTCGTCAAGGGTGAAGCCAGCTTCACCGCCGTGTGCGTCGCCTGCCACGCGGCCGACGGCAATTCGGCCATCGCCGCCAATGCCAAGCTGGCCCAGCAGCATCCCGAATACCTGATCAAGCAGTTGCAGGAATTCAAGTCCGGCAAGCGCAAAAACGCCATCATGCAGGGCTTTGCCGCAGCGCTCTCCGACGACGACATGAAAAACATCTCCTACTGGGTCGCCTCCAAAAAGGTCAAGCCCGGTTTCGCCAAGGACAAGGCGCTGGTCGCGCTCGGTGAGAAAATTTACCGCGGCGGCATTTCCGACCGCCAGGTGCCAGCCTGCGCAGGCTGCCACAACCCGACCGGCGCCGGCGTGCCTTCGCAGTACCCGCGTCTGGGCGGCCAGCACGCCGAATACACCGCGACCCAGCTGACGGCCTTTCGCGATGGCGGACGCACCAACAGCCTGCAGATGAACCAGGTGGCCGCCAAGCTGAACGACCGCGAAATTCGCGCAGTCGCCGACTACATTGCCGGTTTGCGCTGAAAAACCTCACCCGTGTGATGTGGCAAACGGGCGGGCGGCCAAGCCCTCCCTGTTTTGCGGAAAATCCGGGTCTTTTCCCGGTTTCCATTGAACCCCTGCCGACAGAAACACTCCATACCAAGGCGGGTCTTTTGATGAAGACCCGCCTTTTTTTATTCCAGGCCACCCGGCCCCTTGCCCTGAACGCATGACAGTTTCCACCCACGGCCTGCGCCTGAAGTCCGGTTCCCACGCCCTGCGTTCCGGCGTGGAGCTGCTCTCGTCCATGCGGTTTTCCATCTCGCTGCTGACGGTCATCTGCATCGCCTCGGTGATCGGCACCGTGCTCAAGCAGCAGGAGCCACTGTCCAACTACGTCAACCAGTTCGGCCCTTTCTGGGCCGAGGTCTTCCGCACCGTCAACCTCAACACTGTGTACAGCGCCTGGTGGTTCATGCTGATCCTGGCGTTTCTGGTGGTCTCCACCTCGCTGTGCATCGCCCGTAACACGCCCAAGATCCTGGCCGACTGGAGCCAGCTCAAGGAAAACGTCCGCGAGCAAAGCCTCAAGGCCTTCGGCCACCGCGCGGAGCAGACCTTGGGCGAAAGCCCGGAAGCCGCGGCGCGCCGCATTGGGCAGACCCTGGTTCAGGGCGGCTGGCGGGTCAAGTTGCAACAACGCGATGCGCCCGGCGGCGCAGGCTGGATGGTCGCGGCCAAGGCCGGCGCGGCCAACAAGCTAGGCTACATCGCCGCGCACAGCGCCATCGTGCTGGTCTGCGTGGGCGGACTGCTCGACGGCGACCTGGTGGTGCGAGCGCAAATGTGGCTCAACGACAAGTCCATCTACACCGGCGGCGGGCTGATCGCCGATGTGCCGGCCAAGCACCGGCTGGGCGAGGGCAATCCGACCTTTCGCGCCAATTTGCTGGTGGCCGAAGGCACCCAATCGGGCACTGCCATCCTGAACCAGCCCGGCGGCGTGTTGCTGCAGGACCTGCCCTTTTCGCTGGAGCTCAAAAAATTCATCGTCGAGTACTACTCGACCGGCATGCCCAAGCTGTTTGCCAGCGAGATCGTGATCCACGACCGCGAAACCGGCGAAAAGATTCCGCACCGCGTCGAGGTCAACCATCCGGCCCACCACAAGGGCATCGAGATTTACCAGTCCAGCTTTGACGACGGCGGCTCCAGCGTCACCCTCAAGGCAGTGCCCATGGCCGTGGGCGCCCAGCCCTCGAGCAAGCCGTTTGAAATCCAGGGCACGATAGGCGGCTCCAGCGCCCTGACCAACGGCGCCGAAAAAATGACGCTGGAGTACACCGCGCTGCGTGTCATCAATGTCGAAAATTTCAGCGGGTCGGGCAATCTCGGCGGCTCCGGCGCGGACGTGCGCAAGGTCGACCTGCGCCAGTCCATCGACGCGCGCATGGGTGCGGCCAACAAGACCAAGGAGCAAAAGGAGTTGCGCAACGTCGGGCCCAGCCTGACCTACAAGCTGCGTGACGCCGCAGGCCAGGCGCGCGAGTTCCACAACTACATGCTGCCGGTGAAAATGGACAGTGCGGAGTCCACCCCCGCGCTGTTTTTGCTCGGCGTGCGCGAAACGCCCGCCCAGCCGTTTCAGTACCTGCGCATCCCCGCCGACGAGCAGGGCAGCATGGAGGGTTTTTTGCGGCTGCGCCGTGCGCTGGCCGATCCGGCCCAGCGCGAACGGGCGGTCCAGCGTTATGTGCGGCAAGCCGTGGCCGCAGACCGGGCCGATCTGGCGCAGCAACTGGCCGCCTCGGCTTCGCGGGCGCTGGCCCTGTTTGCGGGACCGGAGCGCGCGGGCGCGAACGGCCAGGGCAGTGCGCCGCCGGCAGGCCTGCAGGCCATTTCGGACTTCATGGAGGCCAACGTGCCGGAAGCCGAGCGCAACCGCGCTGGCGAGGTGCTGGTGCGTATCCTCAACGGCGTGCTGTTCGAGCTCACACAACTCACGCGTGAGCAAAACGGCCTCAAGCCGCTGCCGCTGGACGAGCGGACCCAGGCCTGGATGGCGCAGGCCGTGTTGTCGCTGAGCGATGCCCACCATTACCCGGCGCCCATGACCTTTGAGCTGAAGGACTTCACGCAGGTGCAGGCCAGCGTGTTCCAGGTCACCCGCACCCCCGGAAAAAACATTGTGTACCTGGGGTGCGCCTTGCTGATTCTGGGCATTTTTGCCATGCTGTATGTGCGTGAGCGCCGGCTCTGGGTCTGGCTGGCGCCAGCGGCGGCGCAGGACGGCGACGACCCTGCTGGAAAAGGTCCAGAATCAGGCTCCGGCAGCCGGGCGACCATGGCCATGTCGAGCAACCGCCAGACCCTGGAAGGCGGCAAGGAATTCGAGATGCTGAAGACGAAACTTTTACAGGTGACCCGATGAACACCACCACCACATTGAGTTCGCGCGGAAACGACGCGACGACCATCAGCCTGCATGAAGGTTATTTTGCGAAACGCAGCCTGATGGACTGGGTTTTTGCGGCGCTGGTGCTGGCCGGTGGCCTGTTCGCATTTGCCCGCTACCACGGCTTCATGGACGTTTACGAAAAAGGCATCCTGCTGGGCGCCATTCCGGCCGCCATCGCGATGGGCTGGTTCTGGCGGCCGCTGCGCATGTTGATGCTGGTGGTGGCGGGGTTTTCCCTGCTGGGCATCGCGTCCTACCAGGTCGATGGCGCGGGCAGCCTGGCGCGGGCCGAGCAGGTGTTCTGGCTCAAGTACTTTTTGTCCAGCCAGTCAGCCATCCTCTGGATGAGCATGCTGTTTTTCATGAGCACCGTGTTTTACTGGCTGGGCATGTTTGCCAAAGGCCAGGCGGGAACGCTGGAACTGCTGGGCAGCAAGCTGGCCTGGGTGGCCGTTGGCATGGCGCTCATCGGCACCATGGTGCGCTGGTACGAAAGCTACCTGATAGGCGCCGACGTCGGGCACATCCCGGTCAGCAACCTGTACGAGGTGTTCGTGCTGTTTTGCTGGATGACCGCCGCGTTTTACCTCTATTTCGAAGCGCAGTACGACACCCGCGCCATGGGCGCCTTTGTAATGCTGGTGGTCAGCGCCGCGGTGGGTTTTCTGCTCTGGTACACCGTGGTGCGCGAAGCGCATGAAATCCAGCCGCTGGTGCCCGCGCTGAAAAGCTGGTGGATGAAGCTGCATGTGCCGGCCAACTTCATCGGCTACGGCATGTTCTCGCTGGCGGCCATGGTGGCGTTTGCCTCCCTGATCAAGAGCCAGGTGCAGGAAACACGCTGGTACAAGCTGGCGCCGCTGTGGATATTCGGCATCGTGCTGTGTTTTGTGCCGCTGGCTTTCCGCCAGAGCTCCCCGGGGGCAGGCGGCAGCTACTGGCTGGGCTATTTCCTGGTTGCCGCGCTCATCGTGGGCGGCATCCTGCTGGGGCGGCGACGTATCGGTGAACGCCTGCCGGCGGTCGAAGTGCTGGACGACGTGATGTACAAGGCGATTGCTGTGGGATTTGCCTTTTTCACCATCGCCACGGTGCTGGGCGCGCTGTGGGCGGCCGAGGCCTGGGGCGGCTACTGGAGCTGGGACCCCAAGGAAACCTGGGCGCTGATTGTCTGGCTCAACTACGCGGCCTGGCTGCACATGCGCCTGGTCAAGGGTTTGCGCGGTGTCGTGGCGTCCTGGTGGGCGCTGGCCGGCCTGGGGGTGACGACCTTTGCCTTTATTGGCGTCAACATGTTCCTCAGCGGCCTGCACAGTTACGGAACCTTGTAACCGGCCCTTGAATCCTTGTAAGAAGTGGCTGCGTATCCAGACTAACAGTCCATCACCCAACGACGACAAGGAAGCAAGATGCTGATCAAGACCCACCGCAGCGGTTTCATCCACCCGGTCTCCAGCGAGATCACGCCGCAAGGCATTTACCAGCAGCGCCGCGACCTGATGCGGCTGATGGCCGGCGGCGCAGCCGGTGCGGCGCTGGCCGGCTGGGCTGGGCGCGAGGCCCTGGCGCAAGGCGTGGCCAAGCCTGGCAAGCTGGCGGCCCTCCCGGGCGCGAAGTCCGGTGTGGCCGGCGCCGTCACCATGGAAAAAGTCACGGACTACAAGGACGCGTCGGGTTACAACAACTTCTACGAGTTCGGCACCGACAAGTCCGACCCGGCCAAAAACGCGCACACCCTGGTGACCAAACCCTGGACGGTGGCTGTCGAAGGCCTGGTCAAGCAACCCAAAACTTACGCCATCGACGACCTGATCAAGCTGAGCGCGCAGGAAGAACGCATTTACCGCCTGCGCTGTGTCGAGGGCTGGTCCATGGTGATTCCCTGGGTGGGTTATTCGCTGTCGGAGCTGATCAAAAAGGTGGAGCCGCTGGGCAACGCCAAGTACGTCGAGTTCATCACCCAGGCCGACCCCAAAACCATGCCTTTTGTGGGTTCGCGCGTGCTCGATTGGCCGTACGTCGAGGCGCTGCGCCTGGACGAGGCCATGAACCCGCTGACGATGCTGGGCTTCGGCATGTACGGCGAAGTGATGCCCAACCAGAACGGCGCGCCGGTTCGGCTGGTGGTGCCCTGGAAATACGGCTTCAAAAGCGGCAAGAGCATCGTCAAGATCCGCTTCACCGACAAGGAGCCGCGCACCGCCTGGAACAAGGCGGCCGCCAGTGAATACGGCTTTTATTCCAACGTGAACCCCAATGTGGACCATCCGCGCTGGAGCCAGGCGACCGAACGCCGCATTGGCGAGGACGGCTTGTTTGCCAAGAAGCGCAAGACCCTGATGTTCAACGGCTACGAGGCGCAGGTCGGCCAGCTCTATGCCGGCATGGATCTGAAGAAGAACTACTGATGAAGGCCGCCAATGCGGCGCTGATGCACCCGGCGGCCAAGCCGCTGGTATTTGTTCTGGCCTTGCTGCCGTTCGCCTGGCTGTTCTACGGCGCGTTGACCAACAACCTGGGTGCCAACCCGGCCGAACACCTGATACGCGCCACCGGCGACTGGACCTTGCGTTTTCTTTGCATCGTGCTGGCCGTCACACCCCTGCGCGTGATCACGGGCACACCGGCGCTGGCGCGCTTTCGGCGCATGCTGGGCCTGTTCACCTACTTCTACGTGGTGATCCACCTGCTGAGTTACAGCTGGTTCGACATGGGGTTCGACGTCCCCGAGATCATCAAGGACATCATCAAGCGGCCGTTCATCCTGGTGGGTTTTTCTGCCTTCCTGCTGTTGACGCCGCTGGCAGCCACCTCGTTCAATGCCGCGATCAGGAAGATGGGCGCCAGGCGCTGGCAAATGCTGCACAAGCTCGTTTACCTGATTGCCGGGCTGGGCCTGTTGCACTTTTTCTGGATGCGTTCGGGCAAGAACGATTTTGCCGAAGTGGCGGTGTACGCCGTGATTCTTGCCGTGCTGCTGGGCTGGCGTGCCTGGCAATACATGAAGAAAAAACGCCTCCAGCCCCCAGCGGTCGCGGGGAAGCAGCTATCAAATTAATAGTGAAACGCGGCTGATGCGGCGTGCCTGTCCGCTTCAGCCGGAAACCAGCTGCTCCTGCCGCATCTGGTCGGCGGCGGTTTCCCGGCGCCGGATGACATGGGCGTTGGCGCCATCGACCAGCACCTCGGCGGCACGCCCGCGCGTGTTGTAGTTGCTGGCCATGCTCATGCAGTACGCTCCCGCCGACAACACCGCCAGGCAATCGCCGGCTTTCACCGCCAGCGCGCGGTCGCGGCCTATCCAGTCGCCGCTTTCGCAGACGGGTCCCACAACGTCGTAGGTCGCCTCGGGAGCGCCCGGCGCCGACACCACAGGCACGATGGCGTGGAAGGCCTGGTACATGGCCGGGCGCGGCAGGTCGTTCATCGCGGCGTCGATGATGCAGAAATTCTTGTGCTCACCGGGCTTGAGGTAAAGCACCTCGGTCAGGCAGACGCCGGCATTGCCGACCAGCGAACGGCCCGGCTCCACCATGAGCTTTTTGTGCCCGTAACCGCGGGCATCGAGTTTGGCCAGCAGTTGCTGCCACAAGGCATCGGCCGCAGGAGGCGCATCCTGGTTGTAGTTGATGCCCAGGCCGCCGCCGAAGTCGATGTGGTCGACGGGAATGCCCGCCGCCTCGATGCTGGCCACCAGGTCCAGCACCCGGTCCATCGCATCCAGGTAAGGCGTGGTTTCGGTGATCTGTGAGCCGATGTGGCAATCGATGCCCACCACCTTCAGGCCCCGCAGCGATGCCGCATGCTGGTAGATGCGCAGCGCGTCTTCATGCGCAACGCCGAATTTGTTGCCCTTCAGGCCTGTCGAAATATAGGGATGTGTTTTGGGGTCGACATTGGGGTTGACGCGGATGCTGACCGGCGCCACCTGGCCGGTGGCTTGCGCGACTTCCGACAACACGTCGAGCTCGGCCTCGCTTTCGACGTTGAAGCAGCCGATGCCTGCGGCCAGGGCCTGCCGCATTTCCGCGCGGGTTTTGCCCACGCCTGAAAAAATCACCTTGCGCACATCGCCACCCGCTGCCAGCACACGTTCGAGTTCACCGCCCGAAACGATGTCGAAGCCGCAACCGGCCTGTGCAAACACCTGCAACACCCCGAGAGAGGAGTTGGCTTTCATGGCATAACAAATTTGCGCATCGCGCCCGGCAAACCCCTGCTGGTAGGCCGCCAGCGCCGCCAACATGGCAGCTTTGGAGTACACAAACAGCGGCGTGCCGTGTTCGCAGGCGAGGGCATCCAAACCGATTTCTTCCAAATGCAGCAAACCCTTGCGGTAGGCCAACTGGGGCGCGCCCGGCAAATCTGTGACAGGTGCGGTGGAGGGGGGCATCAGGCTCATCGCGGCGCCGAGGTGGGAGGCGCGGCGGGCGGCGGCGCGGGGATGTCGGGCGTTGTTATCGGCGCGCCGACGGTGCTCGCCGGGGTGGCCGGTGTGACGCCTGCCGCGGGAACCGCTTTGGGCGGGGGCGGAAAAAACAGCGGGCCTTTCTGGCCGCAGCCGCCCAGGCAGGCAGCGCCAGCCAGCGCAAGGGCCAGGGTGTAAAGGCCATGACCCGCGAAGAGATCGCCTGCACGGCCTAGAATTTGAGATCGGATGTGGAATCTTGCAAACATGATGGGATTGTAATGACGGACCTGGATTATCTGGACCAAGCGGAGGCTGTGCTCAAGGCCATTGAAAGCGCCTGCGACCGCATCAATGATGAGACGGATGCCGATGTCGACAACCAGCGCACGGGCGGCATGGTCACGCTGACCTTTGCCAATCGCAGCCAGATCATCATCAACCTGCAAAAACCCCTGCAGGAAATCTGGATGGCGGCGCGCGCCGGCGGGTTTCACTACAAGCTGGTGGACGGCCAATGGCGCGATACCAAGGATGCCGGCGAGCTGTTTGCCGGCCTGTCGAGGTATGCCAGTGAACAGGCCGGGCAAGCCCTGACGTTTACGCCCTCCGCCTGAGGCGCCTAGTTTTTGAACAGGTCCAGGATGCGCTTTCTTTCATCGCCGGGCGGAGGGGACTGAATGGCCGCGCCCGGCGGCACTGGCTGGCCGGGCACCGGGTTGTCGGCGCCTGCGCCCGGCGCAGGTTTGTCCCCCAGTCCCACGCTGCTGATGCCGGAGCCCTTGGCGTACTCGTCATAAAACCACTCGCCGCCGATGTTGACCACCCCTTCGGGCGGCGTGAATTCGGTGACGGGCACACCCTTGAGCGCATATTCCATGAAGTTGATCCACACCGGCAGGCTCAGGCCGCCCCCGGTTTCCCGGTCGCCCAGCTTCTTCGGCGTGTCATAACCCATCCAGACCGCCGCTGTCAGCGTGGGCTGGTAGCCCACAAACCAGGTGTCGATCGAGTCGTTGGTCGTGCCGGTCTTGCCATACAGGTCCGGGCGCTTCAGCGTGGCCTGCGCCTTGGCGGCAGTGCCGCTGCGCGCGACTTCCTGCAGCAGGCTGGACATGATGAAGGCATTGCGCGGCTCGATGCCACGCACCGATTCGTCCAGGCCGGGGGCCGGGCTCTCGACCACAATGCGGCCTTTCTGGTCGGTGATTTTGGTGATCAGGTAGGGGTTCACGCGGTAACCGCCGTTGGCGAACACCGAATAACCGATGGCCATCTGCAGGGGGGTGACCGATCCGGCGCCCAGCGCCATGGTCAGGTAGGCAGGATGTTTGTCGGCGTCAAAACCGAAGTGGGTCACCCACTCCTGGGCATTTTTGGCGCCCACCGCCTGCAGCACCCGGATGGAAATCATGTTTTTTGACTTGGCCAGGCCGCGCCGCAGGCTCATGGGGCCGTCGAAGGTGCCATCGTAATTTTTGGGCTCCCAGGGCTGGCCGCCGGTGACGCCTGCGTCAAAAAACAGCGGCGCGTCATTGACGACGGTTGCCGGCGTGAAGCCTTTTTCAAGCGCCGCCGAGTAAATAAAGGGCTTGAAACTGGAGCCGGGCTGGCGCCAGGCCTGCGTCACATGGTTGAACTTGTTTTTTTCGTAGTCAAACCCGCCGACCAGCGCCCGGACCGCGCCGTTGCGCGGGTCGATGGCCACAAAAGCCCCTTCGACCTCCGGCAGCTGAGTGATCTCCCAGGTGTTTTTGGGGGTCTTGGTCACGCGGATCAGGGCGCCAGGACGGATCCTGATGTTGGGCGCCGCCTTGTCGGACAGGCCCGACTGCGCTGGCTTCAGGCCGTCACCGGTGATTTCTATGGTTTCGCTGTTCTGGCGGACGGCGACAATTTTCTTGGGATTGGCCTCCAGCACGATGGCCGACATCACGTCGTCGTTGTCCGGCCTGTCCGCCAGCGCGTCGTCGATGGCGTCTTCCGTTTCCTGGGGGTCCTTTGACAGCTCGATGAACTTTTCGGGGCCGCGGTAAATCTGGCGCCGCTCATAGTCCATGATGCCCTTGCGCAAGGACTTGTAGGCCACGGTCTGGTCGGCGGCCCGCAGCGTGGTGAAGACATTGAGGCCACGGGTGTAGGTTTCATCGCCATACTGGCTGAACACCAGTTGCCGCACCGTTTCGGCCACAAACTCGGCATGCACCCGGCCGGCATCCGGGCCGGAGCGGACCTTCAGCTGTTCGGCCTTGGCCGTCTCGGCCTGCGCCGGCGTGATGAAACCGTTGTCCTGCATGCGCTCGATGATGTAGAGCTGGCGCGCCTTGGCCCGTTTCGGGTTGCTGACCGGGTTATAGGCGGAAGGAGCTTTGGGCAGCCCCGCCAGCATCGCCGCTTCGGCAATGCTGACGTCCTTGAGCGGCTTGCCGAAATAGGCCTCCGAGGCGGCCGCGAAACCGTAAGCACGTTGCCCCAGAAAAATCTGGTTCATGTAGATCTCGAGAATCTGGTCCTTGCTCAGCATGTGTTCCAGCTTGAACGTCAGCAGCATTTCGTAGATCTTGCGGGTGTAGCTTTTCTCCGTGGACAGGTAGACGTTGCGCGCCACCTGCATGGTGATGGTGGAGGCGCCCTGGCTTTTGGCCCGGCCCATGTTGGCCAGGCCGGCGCGGATCACGCCTATATAGTCCACGCCGCCGTGCGAGAAGAAACGCGCATCCTCGATGGCCAGCACCGCGTCCTTCATGACTTTCGGGATGTCGCCGATGGGGGTCAGGTTTCTGCGTTCCTCGCCAAATTCACCGATCAGCACACCGTCGGATGAATAGACACGCAAGGGCAGCTTGGGCCGGTAGTCCAGCAAATCGGACACATCCGGTAGGTTGGGGTAGGCCACCGCCAGGGCCACAGCCACGGCCATCAGGACCGAAACCAGGCCGGCCAGGACCACGCCCAGGCTCCAGGCCGTGACTTTCAGCAAAGCGGGCAACCAGGGCCGGCGACCGGGCGCTGCGGTGCGGGATTCGGAAGGCGAGGAGTTTGAGGGCATCGGGGCTTACTGTAAGTGCGCGCCAGCATTGTAAAAACGGACCGGACTGGAAGACTTGGCGTTTGTCAGTTATTTCACATTTTGCATTTATTGGCGGATCGCCGTAGCGTCGGGAAACCGGCCAAAGCCGTTGAAAGCGTCAACTTTTGACAACGGTGATAGTAAGCCAAAACCGAAAATTCCTTTGTTGTACAAGGACCTTACTGATAGCATTCAAGTGATTTCTTAAGTTTGTAGCGCTACAAGTTAGCCGTCATTTGGGGACTGTCTTGATCTCTTTGGGATCCTTATTTAGCCATCAATCGTCTGCCCTGCTGGGCCTGGACATCAGTTCCTCAAGCGTGAAGCTGGTGGAACTGAGCCGTGACAAGGCCGGCAACCTGGTGCTCGATCGCTGTGCGATTGAACCCCTTGAAAGGGGTTGGATCACCGACGGCAATGTCGAAAAGTTCGACGAAGTGGCCGAGGCGGTGCGCCGGGTGGTCAAGAAAAGCGGGACCCGGACCAAAAACGTCGCCATGGCCCTGCCGGCATCCGCGGTGATCACCAAGAAAATCATATTGCCCGGCGGCCTGAGTGAGCAGGAGCTGGAAATCCAGGTCGAGGCCGAGGCCAACCAGTACATCCCGTTTTCGCTCGATGAAGTCAGCCTGGACTTTTGTGTGGTTGGTCCCAGCGCGAGCTCCGTGGGCGACGTGGAGGTGCTGATTGCGGCCTCCCGCAAGGAAAAAGTCAATGACCGGCAGGGACTTGCCGAAGCTGCGGGCCTGAAGCCGGTCGTGGTTGACGTCGAGTCGTATGCCTCCCGGCTGGCGACGGCCCGTCTGATAGAGAACCTGCCCAACAAGGGGCTGGACACCATGGTGGCCCTGTTCGAAGTGGGCGCCTTGACGACCAGCATGCAGGTCATCAAGAACGACGAAGTGTTGTATGAGCGGGACCAGGCCTTTGGCGGGGCCCAGCTGACCCAGCTGATCATTCGGCAGTACGGTTTTTCCCCTGAAGAGGCGGAGAGCAAAAAGCGCAGCGGCGATCTGCCCGATGACTATGCGGCCAGCGTTCTCAAGCCGTTTGTTGACAGCATGGCCCAGGAAATCGGCCGGGCGCTCCAGTTCTTCTTTACCAGCACCCCGCATAACAAGGTAGACCAGGTGATGCTGGCCGGCGGCTCGTCGGCCTTGCCGGGCTTGACCGATGCGGTGACGCAGCAAACATCCTTTGCCTGCATGGTGGCCAATCCTTTTGAAGGCATGACGCTGGGCAGCAATATCCGGGAAAACAAGATGAAGCGCGAAGCCTCGTCTTACCTCACCTCGTGTGGACTGGCCTTGCGGAGGTTTTTCCAGTGATTCTGGTCAATTTACTTCCCCACCGTGAAGCTGCGCGCAAGCGCAGGCGAGAAGCCTTTTTTGTGGCTTTGGGCATTGCCGCCCTGGCCGGCGGCCTGATATGCGGCGCTGTGTACTCCTGGTACCAGGCGCAGATATCGGAGCAGCAGGAAAAAAACACCTTTCTCAAAACCGAAATCACCCGCCTTGAAAACCAGATCAAGGAAATTGCCGGCCTGCAGCAGGAAATTGCTGCCCTGCGCGCCCGCCAGAATGCGGTGGAAGATTTGCAGGGCAACCGCAACCTGCCGGTGTATTTGCTGGATGAACTGGTCAGGCAATTGCCGGACGGTGTTTACCTGACCACCATGAAGCAGGACAACCAGGCGGTGCTGCTGACAGGCGTGGCCCAGTCCAATGAACGGGTTTCCGAGCTGTTGCGCAACCTGAGCAACAACAGTCCGTGGCTTACCCGCCCCGAACTCATTGAAATCACGGGCAAGTCGCTGGCGCTCAGCGCCCGCGATCAGCGGCGCGTGTCGAACTTTTCCATGCGGGTAGCGCTCAAGCGCGCGACCGACGTGCAAAAAGCAGCCGCCGCAGCAGCGGGCAAGCCAGCGCCGGCCGGTGCGGCGCCAGGCAAGAGTTGACGGCATGGTCCGGAACAGGCACTGACTATGGCTAAAGTAAACATCAATTTCGCGGCGCTTTCGGACAGCCTGAAGGCCCAGTTCGTCGGCCTCAATCCGAACGATCCTCCTTCCTGGCCGGCGTTGCCGCGCTACCTCCTGTGCGTGTTTGTGACCGTTGCAGTGGTGGTGGCGTTGTGGTTCGTCTGGCTCAGCGCTTCCGACGACGAACTGAAGGCCGAACAGGCCAAGGAACTGCAGCTTCGCGAAGACTTCACCAAAAAGCTGGCCCAGGCGGTCAACCTGGAAGCCCTGAAGAAGCAGCGGGAGCAAGTCCAGCAGTATGTGACGCAACTCGAGAAGCAGTTGCCGAGCAAGGCGGAAATGGATGCGCTGCTGTCGGACATCAACCAGGCCGGGCTGGGCCGCAGCCTGCAGTTCGAGTTGTTCCGGCCAGGACAGGTCAGCGTCAAGGATTACTACGCGGAGCTGCCCATTGCGATCAAGGTCACCGGGCGTTATCACGACATAGGCGCATTTGCGGCCGACATTGCCAATCTCTCGCGCATCGTGACCCTGAACAACATCGCCATCACGCCGGTCAAGGACGGTCAGATGAGCATGGACAGCACGGCCAAGACATTCCGCTACCTGGACACGGAAGAGGTGGCGTCGCAACAGAAATCCGCAGCAAAAGGACCCAAAAAATGAGTCAGGTCCGCATGCAGAAAATCATCTTTCTGGTGCTCGCGCTGGGTGCCTGCCTGGGCCTGGCCTCTTGTGGTTCGTCGGAGCACGAGGAACTTCAGCAATGGATGAGCGAACAGCGCAGCCAGACCCGGCCCAAAATCGTGCCCTTGCCCGAGCCGACGAAGTTTTCTCCGCAGGCCTATACACAGGAAGGCGCCATCGAGCCTTTCAGCAGCCAGAAACTGCTGCAGGCGCTCAAACGGGATTCCAGCCAGGTCAGCGCCAATGCCGGACTGATTGCGCCCGAGTTGAACCGTCGCAAGGAGCCACTGGAAGCCATGCCTCTGGACACCGTGGCCATGGTGGGCAGTCTCATCAAGCAGGGGCAGCCGGTGGCCCTGATCCGCGTGGACAATTTGCTGTACCAGGTGCGGGTCGGCAATTACCTGGGTCAAAACTACGGCCGCATTACAAAAATATCCGAAACCGAACTGGCCCTGCGTGAAATCGTGCAGGACGCCGCAGGGGAGTGGACTGAGCGGATGGCGAACATACAGCTTCAAGAGGGATCAAAATGAACAAGAACGCATATGCGACCGGCGCCGGCATGTTGCAGGGCGCGTGGGCGAAGGCATCTGCACGGGCTGTTCTGGGCACAGCCCTGCTGGCGGCTTCCCTGTCGAGCGCACTGTGGGCGCAAACGCCCAACGCCATCGAATCTGTGACGGGATCGGTCCAGGGCGGCGCAGAAGTTATCCGCATCGATCTGTCAGAGCCTTTGACGGCGGTGCCCACGGGCTTCACCATCCAGACGCCCGCCCGGATTGCGCTGGATTTTCCGGGTGTCAGCAATTCCATGGGCCGCTCGGCGGTGGATTTGAATCTCGGTAACCTGCGTTCTGCCAATGTGGTGCAGGCTGGCGAGAGGACACGCGTTGTATTGAATCTCAAGGCGTCCACGGCCTATAGCGCGCAAATTCAGGGCAAGTCCCTGTTGATCACCCTCGCGCCAGTGACTGCGGCTGCGCCATCGGTGGTGGCGGCCCCGGTCTTTGCGGAGAACCGCAACCGTGACACCCTGCCGCTGAAGGACATCGATTTCCGGCGCGGCACCGATGCGTCGGGCCGAATTGTGGTGGATCTGGCCAACAACCAGGTCGGCGTGGATATCCGCCAGCAGGGACAGACGCTGGTTGTCGAATTCCTGAAAACCGCATTGCCCGAGGGCCTGCGGCGCCGCCTGGATGTGTCGGACTTCGGTACCCCTGTTCAAAGCGTGACGACTTCCCAGTTCGGGGACAAGGTCCGCATGGTGGTCGAGCCCAAGGGCCAGTGGGAGCACAGCGCCTACCAGAGCGACAACCAGTTCGTGCTGGAAGTCCGCCAGCAGAAAATCGACGAATCCAAGTTGTCCCAGGGACCTGGCTACACCGGCGAAAAACTGTCGCTGAATTTCCAGAACATCGAAACCCGATCCCTGCTGCAGGTCATTGCCGACTTCACCAACTTCAACATCGTGACCTCGGACAGCGTGACCGGCGCCGTGACGCTGCGCCTGAAGGATGTGCCGTGGGATCAGGCCCTGGACATCATTTTGCAGGCGCGTGGCCTGGGCATGCGCAAAACGGGCAATGTGCTGTTGATCGCGCCCAAGGATGAGCTGGCGGCCAAGGACAAGCTCGACCTGGAGTCGCGTAACGCGATCCAGAGCCTGGAGCAGGTTCGCACCCAGGACTTCAAGCTGAACTATGCCAAGGCAGAGGACATTGCCAAGGGGCTGATGGGCACGGGGGCCGTTGGCGCCACCAAGATATTGTCGATTCGCGGCAGCGTGATTTCCGAAACCCGCACCAACCAGCTGTTTGTGACGGACATCCCGTCCAAGCTGGAGCAGGTTCAAAGCCTGATCGCCAAGCTGGATATTCCGGTGCGCCAGGTGCTGATCGAGGCGCGTATTGTGGAAGCATCGGATACTTTCGGGAAATCCCTGGGTGTCAGGTTGGGTGGGCGGCCATTCAATACCACCAACAACATCATGTTCGGGAGCACTTACATTGCGCCCAATGTGCCCATTGGTACGGCACCTACCCTGGGTATCAATGTCGGAACCAATGCGGGCGACTTTGTGACTTTGCCCGGTGTGGGTCAAAATGGTTTCCCGGCGGCAACGTTTGCAGTTTCCCTCTTCAACTCCTCGCTGACCAGGCTTTTGAATCTTGAAATTTCCGCGATGGAAGCCGACGGCAAGGGCAAGATCGTCTCCAGCCCTCGCATCGTGACGGCCGATCAGGTCAAGGCGCTGATAGAGCAGGGCACGGAGTTGCCCTACCAGCAGGCGACGTCCAGCGGCGCCACCTCCATTGCTTTCCGCAAGGCCAACCTGAAGCTCGAGGTGACACCCCAGATCACGCCTGAAGGCAACATCATTCTGAATGTGGATGTCAACAAGGACAGTGTGGGCCGCGCCACGACCAACGGTTTTGCGATCGACACCAAGCACATCCAGACCCAGGTGCTGGTCGAAAACGGCGGCACGGTGGTGATCGGCGGCATTTTCGAGCAGAACGAGCGCGAGGATGAAACCAAGGTTCCGTTTCTGGGGGATTTGCCGGGAGTCGGCAACTTGTTCAAAACCAGAACACGCACCGCCAACAAGTCTGAACTGCTGGTTTTCATCTCGCCCAAAATGATCAGCAACGGCGCTGCACTGCGCTAGGCGCTGCCACCCCGGCTTCCTTTCGGACCCACGCACCATTGGGCGGCTGGGTCCGGCGGTTGGCGCAAGGCCTGCGCCGTCCCTGGAGTTTGGCCCCGCGCAGCCGGATGGCTGCTTCGGCCGGGGCCGTTAAATGATCAATCCTGACATGGTCCCTTTGAATTTGCCCCCCCATGTCGCCTTCGTCGGCCTTCCGGGTTCCGGAAAATCCACGGTCGGGCGCCAGCTCGCGCGGCGCCTGGGCTGGGCATTCCTGGATACCGACCAGGTCATCGAAAAACGCATTGGGCTGTCCATCCGGGAGTTTTTTGAGAGGGAGGGCGAGGAAGCTTTTCGCGACCTCGAGCAGCTTGTCATTGATGAGTTGACCCTGGGTGAGCCCTGTGTCCTGTCCACGGGCGGCGGCGCGGTGCTCCGGCCGGCCAACCGCGCGCATCTGACGCAGCGCAGTTATGCGGTCTACCTGCATTCAACGCCGGAAGACGTTTTTCGCCGCCTGCGCCATGACCAGAACCGCCCCTTGCTGCAGGTGGCCGATCCGCTGACGCGTTTGCGCGACCTCTACGCGCTGCGCGATCCGCTGTACCGCGAGAGCGCGCAGTTTGTCATCGAGACCGGACGGCCTTCCGTGCCGGCGCTGGTGCACCTGATCGCGAATCAGCTGGAAGCCGCTGGCCTGGTGCCGGTGGCGGGCAACTGACACGTCGCGCTGCGGGCCGGCCCCGCTGCCACGGACGAAGCTCAAAAGCAGAGCCTCTACACTTGGGGCCATGCAAGCAAATTCTTCTCCCGCAACGCAACAGGTGCGCATCGCCCTGGGTGAGCGAAGCTACCCCATCACCATAGGCGCCGGCCTGCTGGGCGACCCGGCGACTTACGCGGGGCTGCCGGCGTCGAGCACCGCCCTGGTGGTTTCCAACAGCACGGTGGCGCCCCTTTACGCCCTGTCTTTGCAAAAAGCGCTGCAGGCCCATTACGAACGTGTCCTGATGCTGGCCTTGCCCGATGGCGAGGTTCACAAGGACTGGGCCACCTTGCAACTGATTTTTGACGCGCTGCTGGGAAACGGCTGCGACCGAAAAACCGTGCTGTTTGCGCTGGGCGGCGGGGTGGTCGGGGACATGACGGGGTTTGCCGCGGCCTGTTATATGCGTGGCGTGCCGTTTGTCCAGGTGCCCACCACCCTGCTGGCGCAGGTGGATTCGTCGGTGGGCGGCAAGACAGCCATCAACCATCCGCTGGGCAAAAACATGGTGGGCGCGTTTTACCAGCCCGAACGCGTGGTCTGCGACCTCGACGTGCTGCAGAGCCTGCCACCGCGTGAGCTGAGCGCCGGGCTGGCCGAGATCATCAAATACGGGCCGATCGCCGACATGGCCTTTCTCGGCTGGATCGAGGACAACATCGAGGCGCTGCTGGCGCGCGAACCGGCGGCGCTGGCGTATGCCATCCGGCGCAGCTGCGAGATCAAGGCTGCGGTGGTGGGCGAGGACGAACGCGAGACCGGCCTGCGGGCCATCCTGAATTTCGGCCACACCTTCGGCCATGCCATTGAATCGGGGCTGGGTTACGGCCAGTGGCTGCACGGCGAGGGCGTGGGCTGCGGCATGGTGATGGCCGCCCGCCTGTCCGAGGCCCTGGGCCTGGTCGATGGCGCCTTCGTTGATCGCCTGCGCACCTTGATAGCGCGTGCCGGGCTTCCGGTCACTGGCCCGCGCCTGTCGCCCACCGACAGCGCCGGGCGTTACCTGGAGCTGATGCGTGTGGACAAAAAAGCCGAGGCCGGGCAGATCAAGTTCGTGGTGATCGATGCACCCGGCAGCGCCGCCGTTCGCAGTGCGCCGGATGCCCTGGTGCGCGAAGTGATTGATGCCTGCTGCAAGTGAGTCTGGGCACGCTATGAAAATAGTAGCTGGTAGCCCCCGACCGGCAAGGGCCAGAGGCCGATTTGATGCATAAGCCATGACGCAACTGGCCCCCTACGCCTGCAACCCTGCCGAGTCCCGCGGCCGCCGCCATCCGGAGCCCGCCGCGCCCACACGTTCTGCTTTCCAGCGTGACCGCGACCGGATCGTGCATTCCACCGCCTTCCGGCGGCTGGTCTACAAAACCCAGGTTTTCCTGAACCACGAGGGCGACCTGTTCCGCACGCGACTGACGCATTCGCTCGAAGTCGCCCAGCTCGGCCGATCCATTGCCCGCACCCTGCGCCTGAACGAAGACCTGGTCGAAGCCATCGCCCTGGCCCATGACCTGGGCCACACGCCGTTTGGCCATGCCGGGCAGGACGCGCTCAACAGTTGCCTCAAGGCCCAGGATCCGGACAGCGCCGGCTTCGAACACAACCTGCAGAGCCTGCGCGTCGTGGACACGCTGGAAGAGCGTTATCCGGACTACAACGGTTTGAACCTGTCGTTTGAAACCCGGGAGGGCATCCTCAAGCATTGCTCGCGGCGCAATGCCAGGCGCATCGAGGAGCGCGAGCCCGGCGGCGTGGCGCACCGCTTCCTGGGGCCGGACGAAGCGCTCCCGGCGCGCCAGCCCGGCCTGGAGGCGCAGCTGGCCAACCTGGCCGATGAAATCGCCTACAACGCACACGACATCGATGACGGCGTGCGCTCGGGCCTGCTGAGCCTGGAGCAATTGGCGCAGGTGGAGCTTTTTGAGCAGCACAGCCGTGAAACACTGGTGCAGCATCCCGGCCTGCAAGGGCGCCGCCTGCTCTTTGAAACCATACGCCGCATGCTCAGCGCGCAGGTCTACGACGTGATGGATGCGACTGGCGCTGCCCTGCGCAGCGCTGGCGCAGACAGCGCGCAGGCTGTGCGCGAAAGCGGCCCGCTGGTGTGCTTCAGCAGCCAAATGGCCCTGAAGTCCTCGTCCCTCAAGCGTTTCCTGCTACAAAATTTATACCGCCATCCGCAGGTGGTCGAGACCACGCAAACCGCGCAGCAGGTGGTGCGTGAACTGTTCGCCGCCTACATGGCCGACCCGGCCGAGATGCCGCAGGCGCACACGGAC
>Ga0307516_10001816_pt1 | contig 29338 bp, 34 predicted proteins | sample 19_EM_MG_FD_203310 | JGI IMG/M metagenome (GOLD analysis project Ga0307516, IMG submission 203310) | Populus trichocarpa ectomycorrhiza microbial communities from riparian zone in the Pacific Northwest, United States - 19_EM | ecosystem: Host-associated > Plants > Roots > Unclassified | place... | reverse complement strand
GCATGGAGGGGCGCTTTGCAGGATGTTCCGAACCGTATCCAGCACTGCTCCAGATGTAAGCAGGAGGGTCACAATGTGGCTCGCTGCCGGGCGTTGCCTGAAGGCATGTGACATCCGACCGGATGACAATGCCGGGCACACTTTCAGCTCGTTAATAGCCACTATTCATGTCAATCCGATCGATGGTGGAGTTGTGTGGGGACAAAGGGGTGCAGCGGGTGGTGGTTGTAAAAGTGATATTACGAGTTTTGCTTTTGAGTTGTTTGAGTTCATGTATTTGCGTAATGGCGACGACGGGCACACTTTCTGCCTCGTTAATAGCCACTTTTCATGTCAATTTGATGAATATTAGTTGAGTTACACGTTCGTAAGATGTAGAAAGTGATGATCTTGGTCGCGGCGGTGTATTTGGTCGCGGCGGTGTATCCTCCGCCTCGCCAGCCATACTCCACCTACCTTACCCACAATATTCCGAGCCGAGAAATTGCTTACTAAAAACTGGCATTGTAGAACCCTTGTGGCATTGTGGATCTTTTTAGCGTATCTTCTGGCATTGTAGACCTTTTCTCCAATATTACTACTGAAGGACCTATGCCAGGTCCGATGTCACAAACGACGAAAAGAGGGAAGGAGAAAAGAGAGGATAATTGACTAATCCTCCACAAACCCACGGATCACAATCCTTCAATGGTCCGTCCGAACCGAATGAAATGTAGAAACGGAGCCGAAGGAAATGAAGCGACAGAGCCGAAGGCAATACAACAACGTAACCCAAAAAATTTCGCCCTGAGCCTAGATACTCCGAATCCTCTCACACTACTCACTGTTCGTACCAATGGCAATATTCCAAGCGCTAACCCGTTCCGGGTTAGCGCGGCGAACTGCCGAGGTACGACACGACTGGTGCGATACAAGCGCCACAGCGTACCTCAAACTTGCACGCCCAGTACTTGATAGCCTGCATACAAACGGGTGTCCCGTACACGATCTCTCCGTTATCTTCACGGAAATATCCTTATTCAGCAATAACACGCCCGCAGACCCCCCCTCCGTTCACCAACAAAACCTCGTTGGACCCCTCCGCTGACTGCTACATTGAGAGCCAAAGGCGGTAGGACAGTGAGGACGATAGCTATTCCAAGTTCCAACTCCAGTGGTCCTGGCGAGGATCTACTGGAAGATTTCACTGTTCCTCGTCCGGCGCTGGCCTTACGAGGCCAAGGATCCCCCATGCACAGAGGGGCAGTGCGGAGCACTCGGCGCGAACAACGACTTATTGTCAGACCCGAAAGAAAAATCCCCACATCAAAAGACAAGTACTTCTTCAAGGAAAGGAGATCCACAGGCTGGGAGGCTGGGGAAAAACGGCCGTGGGGATGTACAGCCTGATGGTGCTGCTCATGCTCTCCTTCCGGCGTTTGACGGTAAGTAAGACTGACTGGGGATCACTAGGGTTGTAGCGACGCCTCATCGGACCCTTAAAACACGGGCGAGAATCCCACCCCCCGTGGGTACCCCGGGAGAGAACCTGAGCAGTTTCTTCAGGCGCTTTGACAGAGAGGTAAGGTGGGTAATATACCCCCGGTATCCTACTTGTGACAAAGGGGAGCGGCAGAAGGAGACGGACATGGCTATGGTGATCCAAGAGAATCTTGTCGGGAAGGCACTGGAGGAGTCAGATGCCTTTCCAGAGGCGGCTTTCGAGTCAGTACAGGCCTCCAAGGACGGCTGAAGCAGGCGTTCCTACCATCAGAGGCGTTGTTAGCCTCTAAGGTGGATCGGAGAAAGGCTAAAGCATGGCGTTTTTGTGAGACTGACTCTATCATTGACCAAGAGACCGGAGACAGGTACCGGAGCTGTATATCCAGCGAGCAAGATAGTTCCAACGGCACCTCTCAGCCGCTCTACATCGTCGACTCGCACACCTGTTCCTGACCAGCCTGCATATCATCCAGCTAGTCTTTGCCGTCGTGAGTACGATTCCCGCTAACGAATTGACGTTCGACAACTTGGAAGAACTACCAGAGCTGTAACGCTATAGAACGGGGACTAGTTGTGACGCTGGAACCGGATGTGGAGGACACTCTGATCAGGGGACCATCTGTCGTGAGGGTTGACGTCCCGAAACTAGAAGAGACAACGGAGAACGCATTGGCACAGGTGGTAGCAGAGGTTATGAATCCGTTGATTGGGGCTCAGGAGCAGATGGCTCAGAGGATGCAGACCCAGAGTTACCAAATAGCTCCTCTCACCCAGGTGGTGAGTACAAACCCACAGCCCATTCCCGTGACTAACTCACACCTATCTACCTCAACAATTGCTACCCTTCTGCTATCCCCAGAATCGTCCCTGTCAGGAGTTAATCAGGAGAAAGCTCTGGACCTTTGTCACCTGGACCACCGTCATCTGGAACCACGGAGCTGAGGACTGCCGGCCCGAGGACTCGTAGAAACACCCAGGCTCCACATAAGGGACCGGTCGTCAAGGATGGAGCATCGGCTTTCACCCTCGTAATTTTGTGTCGATATACTGGAACGCGTCTAATATACATTTTTTTAGGTGTGGTTCTGCGCACTACACAGCTCCCTACTGTCCGCTACGGACAGACGAGTTGCCGACACAGGAGCAGCAGGGGTTGCGTCCGGCATGACTGGTACGGAAAGGTAGGACTGCGGCACCGACGCTCACGCGGCGGTCTCGGAGGAAGAAGAGAGTGATGTGGACACTCCCATATTCCCGAATGAGACACTCAAAGGACCCCATGCGCGAGGATGGCTCGACTGTTGGACGGAACATACAATTCAGTATTAGATGGGATAGGTCCGGAACAGGGAGAGTGGCGCTGCGTATTCGAGCAAGGCGTTGATGCCGTCCAAGTTAGGACAACAGGTATAAGCAGATGAGGAGACACACACATGGGCTCAGACCCCGTTACGGAACAGCTACCCCAGGCTGACAGGGGATGTCCCGCAGGGGCAGCTATGGCCCCCGAGAACCCTGCCCGGATGGATGACGGGGTTCCCAAGGGACCCAGGGAACACCGCCGGACGGATTCTCACTCCAGGAACGCAAATCCGCCGATGTCATCAAAAAAAATAGGCAGCGGTTCTTGACACCGTCAATAAGCGGATCGGAGGAGAGAAGGCTTGGAGAGAGGAGTATGGTGCAGATGGTGAGTGGGGTAAGATGAGGAAGAAAAAAGAAAGGAGCGGACCTACTGTATATTTATACGTACTGAGGCCGTGAGCGGCGCGAGTGTGAGCGGCGAAGGTGCGTGAGCGCGGCGACTGTCGGCATCGTCAGCGTGAAGAATGTGAGGCGTGAGAGCGGCCAAGAGTGCGGCGAAGAGCGTGCGTGTCGAGGAGCCTCGAGTGAGAGGAGTTTGGCTGCAGTGGAAGACGTGAGTGGCGCGGACTCGGGTGATGACTCATACCCCTCGTGGCTGGGCACCACCGAGCTCCGAACTCCCAGCCCCGCTGCTCTCAGCTGCGCTATGCATTTCCTTGCTTTCAGGGCATGCCGCAGGCCTGGCCCCGGTTCATCCGACGCGACCCTCGAAATTGCAGCTCGTGCACCGGTGAATACCGTGACCTGACCGGGAGCGGGCCTTCTCCTCACCGTTGCTTCCAAGGTTCTTGCGGGTGCAGGATTCCGCGCCGTGGCCTCCTGGTTCGGGGCCATATGGTTCCTAATTCTCGCCATTCCCGCCTGCTTTCTCCACGCCACCACAGCTCGCTTCTGTACACCGCCATTGACTGCACACAGGCCCGGCATTAGTTCCCAGCAGTTGGCATATGATGATAATTCATTGATCGCATGCGACCCTATTTGGTCATGGTGATATTATACAGTCCTTTCCCGTTCGCCATCCTCCGCGACCTCGCGCAGTCCGCCGGCGGCCGGTGTCAACTCACCCTGCGCCCCCCGGGCGTTCCCCAGATGGCTTACGAAAGATAAAGAGAAAGAAAGAAGGAACGAGTGCGGTACATGCGGAGCGAGTGACAGTAACAGAAAGGAGAAAGAATGACTGAACGAAACAATGAAAGCCTCCTCCGCCATCTACTCCCCTTCACCCTTCGCCCTTCTCGCCTGCCAGTTCCTCGAACGCTTGCACGCTTCTGCGCTCCTCTTCCATGTCCTTGCGCAGCACCGGCGACACCACCGCCATCAGGCCCAACCTGCTCACCACCTTCTTTTTTTTTGGTTTATTCATTACTCGCATGAGACCTATCTAGATCATGACAAGATTATGTACAGTCCATTTCCTGTCCGCTGTGTGCGCAGAGGCGGCACGTTGCAAGCTCCTTTGCCTCCGCCCACACCTGTCCCAAGAAGATGTAATGCGCACTGACGAGATTACAAAGGAAATAACAAAAGGAAAAATCAATTGAAAGTGCGGCCCCCTAGCCCTCTCCTACCGACGCCATGAAGTCAGGCGTGGGTAGGAACAGTGGTGGTTCCCCACCGGCCCCTCGGCCTCCGCTTCTTGCTCCTTCAGCCACTCCCGCAAATCCGCCTCCCACACCTCACACACCGCGTCTCCCCCAGCCGGCACCCCCTTTTCCACATCCGTGGTGGATAGGAAGTCCATGCTCGCCACCTTCGTGATGCGCAAAAAAAATAAGAATCGCGGTGGTGCACTGCTCAACCGCGAACAGTGTTGAGTCAGCAACTAATACAGTCCGGGCGCCAGTATGGCAGCAATAGCGGCGAGCGAGCAGCGCGAGACTCCATGGAGAATAAAACCTTCAATATAGCAACAGAGATTGTCCCCACTCGAACCCTCATCACAACGTGAAGAATCCCGTCTCGATCTCATCCTAGTCGAAGATCCTCTTCGGTCCTGTTGAAAGAATACCAATTAGCGATGAGGATAGAAATGCATGATAGGAGTTCGATCAGGCTTAATGCTGTATGAGATGAGGAAACACAAGGCGTATCGATTCTTGTAGTCCGAGTGATTCACAACTTCATTGTAGTATTCGATAAGTATAAGAGTAGAGGGAGAAGAGAAAGAACCCGCAGAACCAATATCCTCCGCTGACACTTCCCCGCTTGCGCCTTACGCAATCGTGTCCTCAACAAACTCTAAGGCTCAAGCGCCAAATCTAAACAACGCGCAAGAAGCAATTCCAACAGGTCCCCTCGAACAACTACTCGCCCGAGCAAATGACTTGTGTCTAGCCCGCCTACACACTCATATGGCCATAACCATTCAACAAACAGGTCCCGGATCGTGAACCGGTTCTTACCTCCTCCTGTCTCCTTTCGTACCTCCGCCCACAGGGCTTTCTGCTGCGGCTTCCATTCCTTGCAGTGCTTGAACAAATGTTCTCTCGTCTGTGTCTTGTAATGGCGCCGCCTGCGCTCTGCTCGGTCCGTTTTCGTCGTCCTCTTCAGGTATTGGCCTGTATGGCAGTGCCCCGTTCTGGTAAGGTAGAAGCGCCCCACCAAGCACTGTGGCGCTTGCTGCACCATTCGGTTCGGCTGCTGGTTCATCGGTAGGCGCGAACACGGATGATGATGATGATTCATTAATCGTGTGCGACCCTATTGGATCATGACGATATTATATTCAGTCCTTTCCTGTTCAACGTCCGCTGCGACCTCGAGCAGTCCGCCGGCGGCGGCGTGAACACGGAGAATGAAAGGAGTTTGAGTGGCGCGAGGGCTGCGAGTGAGAGTTCGTGAGTGCTGTGAGTTTTATTTTATTTTAATATATATTCATTTCTCGCATGCGACCTATCAGATCATGGCGAGATGGGTGTGATTGATGTGAGTCACAGATGGCTGTGGAGTGCGTGTGAGCGCGAGTCATGTGAGTGCGAGAGACAGGTGTACGGAGAGGGTGAGTGTGAAAACCCAGGGCAAGAGTGAAAACAATGCACGGGGTCGTGCAAGCCATGTCGGGCTTGAGGGATGATCCGGGAACTCGCCGATCAATTATTTCCATTGGGCAATGTCTTCATACACCAGAGCTAAGGCCACCAGGAGACACCCAGACGTCTACAGCTATCGAACGACTACTGGACGCGATCGCCACGACCAAACGCCCGTCGAAGATACACTCATCAAAGGGGCCGAAGATAAGACCGACCTTCCGCATGACGACTGAAGCCCGGCCCTTGCCATTCCCAACAGATATCATAGGAGAGTGGTACGACGCGAAGTGAGGGACACTCTGAGCCTCGGGTAGGTGGAGGCGTGGGCAGTGGACAAGGGACGGATGGTAGGAGCGGTCGCTGATACCGAAACCAGGGCGACCAAGGCCCTAGAGCTGTATTGGGCCTACAGAAATATCGAACCAACCGGACTTGACACACTGCGTGTCACCAACCTGGTGATGGATAAAGTCACAATTAGTGAAGGAGCAAAACTTTACGCATCTTGCTGCCACCGAAGAACCCTGGCGGCGGAGCCCAGTAAGGAGTGGGACCAGCAGCTGCTGTGGGCCACTCAAGCGCTGAACTCTCGGGAAGTGCGTGTTCACGAAAATTCGCTTCGTAATTTGCGGCCCGGCACTCCACTGTGCCAAAATCTGCCGGTGAGACCCCGTTACTGATGGACATCAACGGGAACGTAGTAATATTGCCGTAGTTGGAAGACCTATGTGCCACCTTATAGAATGCCGAATAGGGATGGGTGGAAGAGGTGGTGTGGACGGAAGCAGAGGCAGAGGCAGGCCTCGCAGTCGTCCGGTTCTTCGTCTTGAAGCCTAATCGGGAATGGAGGTCGGCTGATAGTCGTTGCAGCCTCTGAACGGCCGCCCCGTACACATTTTTTGGTGAGGACTGGACAGAATGCCGGGCACGGACCCCCCAGGCCCACTACGGCCCCTTGTCTCTAGTCTCGTGGCCGGTGCGCAGGCAGAGTCTATTTCTGACGAAGGAATTCCCAGATGCGGGCTATCATAGATTTCATTCGTGGGGAGACTGTTTACGACGGTTCTGATGGTAGGTTCGACTGATAGGTAGATCATCGAGGCTTCTCGGTCAGCGCGCCGACAAAAGTCACGGGCCGCATCAGGGTTTCAGGGTTAAGGTGAACGGGGGGTTTCTTTCTGGGTGACGATCTTGAAGGTACCTTCCGCAGCCAGGACTGCCCTCATGTCGTTTTTCCACGGTAGGTAGTTGTGTGAATTGAGCAGCACGGTGTGTCAGAATAATGGGCGTCCGGAGATGACGGATCGGAGACGGCGTCCGGAGATGACAGACCGGAGCACATGTCCAGAGATGACAGCTGCACGAGTCCCCCGAGCACCGGCTCGGGTAACCGTCTTCCGTCTTTACCCCCTGGCTAGTCCCTCGGGCCCGTTGTATAAAGAGAGTGTCCCTCCTTCGAAGTTGTATCAATCAATTAATTCACCATCTTCATCTCTATCGATCCCTATATTCCGAACATGGTGACTTCGAACTCCGCGGTTTGTCAGGTAGAGGCCCTGGTGGCGATGCCGTCACGACACGATGTGGTTCAAAGGCTGAGGAAGCCGCAGGGAGCGAGGTGTCGGAATCGGAGCACACGGAGCGCAGGCAGTGGGAAGAAGAGAGAAAGCGAAGGTGGTTGTGCTGGGTGCTGCAGAGGAGCATATCGTTGGGGGAGCAGCCGCTGAACTTTCCCGCCCCCTCCTTCCTGGCATTCACGGGAGAGGAGTAGCGGGTGGGTGTGCCGGTCCGTGTTCTTACCTTAGTCCTTGGCCGCGATTTCCTATTTTCTTTTCTTTGCGACTTTAGTGCCAATATAGTATTCTTTTGTGAGCAGACCTGGACGGAGGGCAAAGGGGAGCTGCGATGGGCCAAGGACTCATATACCTGCATCGAGACGTTACCGGGGAAACCGTAGTCCCACTTATCCACTGCGACTCGAACGACACACTGAGCACCATACGCTCTATGATAACAAGCAAAAAGGCCAAGCGTATTGATGTGCCTTTCCACAACTCACGACATTTTGACACTGCCGGTGTTGTCAAATTCAATGGGGTCAATACTCTCGAGAACCTTGCAGACGTTATGACGAGGCACTACCGTCGGAGAAGCATCAATATCTTACTCAAGGCATTGGTTTGCACTCATTTCAATAAACGGCCCTATTGCGCTCATGGTATCGGCCTACGCTCACACGCTCACGGGATCGGTTCCTCGTGCTCGCACCTGCACAAGCGGTTCCTCATTTGTGCGGTTCCCATATACACGCCGAGACAAAAGTTTTAGTTTCTTTATTGGATTTATTGGATCTATGTCTTTATCGTTTTCCCTTTGTACGGCACTCTTTTTCCTACTGCGGGTTTCTCCCACAGGGTTTACGGCAGAGGTTTAATGAGGCTATTGGGACTTTATGTTTCTCATTTTCATCCTTTATGGCATTTCTTTATGTCGTTCGGTCTTGCTTGCATGCTTGCTGCGACGGATCGCAGAAAGAGGGGAAGTGTTGCAATATCTCACTCGTTCTGCTTTGTCACTGTTACACCCGGAATATCTCGAGTGGGTAGCTAGGCTAGAGGGGGAGTACGAAAGGATGATGGAACGCACTCAGAGAGTTTAGGTGGGAGTTAAGGAGCCGGAGTTAGCTTGCGGCCGAGAAGATCGGTCGTAAGAAGAGAAACACCGAGATGAGGGGTCAGAGTGCAAACGAGCAAAAAAGAAGAAACTTGGCAGACGCTGGTTGGGCTCCTGACGGAGGGGTCTCGTACGAGAGATCCGAGTCCTTACGGAGGAACCACGTACGAAGAGGTCTGGGCCCTGCGGGGGAGACCACGTACGAGTCTGGAGCAAGAAAATTCCCCGCTCAGCTGCATAAAGAGCTCATCTCCCTTATCTACACCCGGCCAGGACCAATGAGTCGCCCACGAGGTCCATGCACCTCGGGGGAATCCAAATCCGAGTCACCGCCTCTCACGGCAGCGTCACTCGGGTATAAGACTGAGGTTTTCCGCCCTGACGGAGGGGAGAACAGCACGAACGTCCTCACCTACATTACCACCGAACCCACACACAAGATCTAAGATTATTCCACTGTGAATTATCGAAAGTAGCCTGATTACCTTTGATTCTCTCCACACTCTGGTTAAGATACAACCCCAGTGTCACACTATAATCTTGATCTCAAAATCACTCTACTTTCATGACTTACTTCGACGACACCTACTTCGAAGACCACCTTTACCTACTCGAACTATCTACCTTCTTAGAGCCTAAGACACAATACTCCTTCAACTACACCTTTCAGTCAATTGACAACAAAATCACAAAATATGAACAGTGGGAAGAATCCTTCGACGGACCAAAGCCTATCCACGAAACAATCGAGTGCGCCCCATACCATTGGTATACGCAGCAGTGGTGGAACTGTGCGCTACTATCCCAACCCGCCGACTTTGACGAAGACGAACTCTTTGACCTTTTCGACTACCACTTCAACTACGATTCAACCATCCACAGCAGAGACTTCCTTGACCTATATTAAGAAATGTCTACCTCGTCCGACTATAACATGCTCTGGTTGGAGGCGCCCCAAGGGCTGCTCCAGATCACCAACGACGAAGAACCCCAGGAGGAAACCTTGGAGATCGCCAACCCGGTCGGGTGGATGCGGGTGATGGCCAACCACCAGCAGCAGGCTGAGCAAGACCTATGCCAGCTAATGGAGGTCTGCAGCAACACGTTGGACCACAAAGACCGACGCATCAGGCGGATCGAAGCCGTCTACAACCGACTGGCACAAGGAGCCCAATACGTCTACGAGCAGATGGAAGCCAAGGAACAGATCTCAGGAGACTGGGTAAGAAATGAGCTGATGGTATCCGCTAACGCATACCAGGCATTTACCAGATAGGTCTGGGAAGCTATCATCGAACACTCCAAGACGTGTGATTTACATCGGGTACACGAGGCAACACAAGTAGCCCGAATGCATGACGCAGTAGCTTTCCTGTCGGAAGCAAACCTGGCCCGAAACGTCCACCTAATGGAATTCCAAGGTAACGTGGAAAAATGGGCTGCTGACCACCAAAAGAAGGTAGAAATGCTCGAGTAACAACGAAACGAGGTCCAAGATCGAATGGCTGGTCTGGAGCAACAGCTGGCCCAAGCACAAGACGAATTGTTGCGAGTAGCAACTGCAGTTCCCCTGTCCGCAACACCGGCCGGACGGACCCGGGCCACTCCAAGCCCAGGGGCACCGTTGACCCGACTAATGCTGGGGAGCCCCTTACTCGGAGGAACCCAACAACGACGACAAAGGCCCACGGCAGTCCCAGCTACGAGCCCGCTGCACAGACCCCAAGGTGCAGGAGGGGCAGGAAAAGGTGGACCCCCACCGAGACCTCCGCAAAGGGGAGCACCACCCTCGCCTTCGCCCCCTCCTAGCGAGGACGACGACGACCTGTACGAACGGAACCTACCGACAGGAAGGCCCCCACCTGGAGCAAGGGAACCTACCCAGGACCAGCTGGCAACCATACTCACGCCAGGGGAAATAGCCCAGCTAGTGGGAGCCGGAATCGCGGCAGCACAAGCCGTAGAGCAGCCAGAAAGAGGAGCCCGAGTACACACCTCAAGGCTCAAGATGGAAAATCCGGAAAAATTCGACGGGAAAAGCTCGTCCACCTTCAACCAATGGTGGGAATCGGTCACGATGTATCTGGGATTCTACCCGGAAATGATCGACCGCCAGAAAATCGCCTGGGTTGGAACCCTTCTAACCGACACTGCCCTGGTATGGGACTTCCACTGGTACCAAGAACTGGGAGAAAACAACAACTGGGTTAACTACTCCGCGGCTATCTGAACGGAGTATCGAAATGAACGGGAAGCGGCAGACGCCCAACTCAAGTTAGGACAGCTCAAGTACCAAGGGTCCATCCATGCCTACCTGACAGAGTTTCGAGCGCTCAATAACTTCGCACGGGCCACTGGGGAGGCACTAAGAGAGAAAGTGGACCTGGCCATGCCCGACACGGTACTGGACATGCAATTCGCTCACAACCTTGAGGACTTTGCAGACGACGAGGGCTTCCTACAGGCCACCCACCAAGCCGGCCTACAGGTGGAAAAGAAAAAGGCGCTCAGGGCAGCCAAGGAAGTGATGCGAAGTGGGGCAGCACCCAACTAGGACGGCACAAGAAACGACCGCCCCAGCGAACAAGGAAAGAAAAACGACACACGACCAAGTCCCAAGGAAGGAGCCCCGCAACCCAGGTCAAACAACACCAGGCCACCAAAAAAGGACTCCTGGCCGTCGCAAGATGCGGCCCTCAAAGGAGTACCAAGCAAGGAGGCAGAGGAATACCGAAAAAGCCGGGAAGACTGCTGGCGATGCGGCCAACCAGACCACAGGACCTACGACTGCTTTTCCTTTCAGACGGTACAGGGAACAGCCTTGCCACCGGCACCATGGAAGATCGTGGCTGTAGAAACGACGAAACGTAAAAGAGAAGACGAGCCAGAGGAACCCCCAGCGGCAAAACAGCAGAAGGTGGCAGTGGTCGAGGAAATGGCCACAGATCTACCGCTTTGGGAAAACTCGGAAGACTCGGATTTTTGAGAAACTCCGCCCTGCCACGAGTCGGAGTAAAAAACCTTGTATGCGGCACCTCGAAAAGAAAAAGGAAGGAGGCGGGCCCCGAAGACTCGGCACCAGAGAAGGAAAGAAAGAAGAACGATCGACCAATAATCTCCATGATGCTCCACTGGAATGAAAGCCAGCACCCGGTAAAGGCACTGCTAGACATAGGATGCTCAGTCGCCCTGATCAACCAACAAACAAATTGAGCGACTAGGAATTCGAACCAAAACACACAAAAACCCTTGAACCATTGAGAACTTCACCGGGGAAGTGGTCGGAGGAGCTGGACAGAGCTACACGGGGATAATGCGTCTGCAACACCGGAAGCACTTCTCAGAGGAAACCTTCGAAGTAACTCCAATGGAAGCAGCTATCGACATCTTCCTTCCGTTTAGTTGGATAGAGCAACACCCGCCGCAAGGGGCTTGGACAAACGAAGAGGTACGGTTCAACAGCACGGAATGTATTAGGAAATGCACCCGGCACAAAACAGGGCCCTTCTCCCTGACCTAGGAGGAATCAATCGCAACCAATCCCAGCGCTCGAGTTATCGGATATGTATCAGCAGTAAGGTCGGAAGACCCGTTAGAAGCCGTTCCAATAGAATTCCTTCAGTACCTTGGAATCATGGGAAAAGAGGCGGCAGATGCCCTCCCAGATCACCGACCCTACAACTGCAAAATCGATCTCCAGGAAGGAAGCACGGCGCCATGGGGGCCCATCTACCCCCTCTCAGAAGAAGAACTCTGGACCCTGAGAGAATGGCTAACGGAAATGGAGAAAACGGGGAAAATCAAGCGCTCCACATCCCCAGCCGGCTCACCAATCCTCTTCATGCCGAAACCGCACGTACGAGGACTACGCCTATGTGTAGACTACAGAGCCCTAAATCGGATCACGATCCCGAATCTGTACCCACTACCTCTCATGCAGGAATTGCAGGATCAGGTCCGAGGGGCGCAATGGTTCACAAAGATGGACCTCAAAAATGGATTTCACCTAATCTGAATCCGCGAAGGGGACGAATGGAAAACAGTGTTCAGAACCCGATACGGGCTTTTCGAATTCCAAGTCATGCCGTTCGGACTTACCAACGCCCCCTCCACCTTCCAAGATATGATGAACCACATCTTTTCCGACATGCTCGACGTGGGAACATTGGCATACATGGACGACATACTGGTCTACACCGACACGGAGGAAAAACATGACGAAACTGTCAGAGAAGTCCTAAAACGCCTACAAAATAATGGTCTGGCCGTCTCGCCCGAAAAGTGTGTATGGAAAGCCCAGGAAGTGGAATTTCTAGGCTATATCATTGGAAGGAACGGGATAAGAATGTCAGAAGAAAAGGTGGAGGCAATACTCGGCTGGAAAACGCCAGAATCCCTGACAGAAACCCAATTGTTTTTGGGGTTCGCCAACTTCTACAGACGTTTTATCCGGGACTACTCCCGAGTGGCGAGACTGCTTACAGTGCTGACCAAGAAAGACAGAGAGTGGAACTGGAATGCGGAAGCAGATGCAGCCTTCGCAGAGCTAAAAAAACGATTCACTATGGCCCCGATCCTAGGACACTTCGACCCCACAAAAGAAGTGATCATCGAAACCGACGCATCGGACTTTGCGATAGGAGCAATACTATCGCAACGGGACGAGGAAAGACACCTACACCCAGTAGCATTCCACTCCAGGAAGTTCCAACCCACAGAAATTAACTACGAGATCCACGACAAGGAACTCCTGGCGGTAGTGGACGCCCTCAAACACTGGCGACGATACTGTGAAGGTGCAACCCACCAGGTCCAGGTCTATTCAGACCATCAGAACTTGGAATACTTTACGACAACCAAAGCATTAAACCAACGGCAGGCAAGATGGGCACAAGAGCTGGCTGGCATTAACTTCCGAATCTACTACCGACCAGGCACTCAGAACGGAAAACCAGACACACTATCGAGGCGTTCGGAGTACCGCCATGAGAAGGGGGGGGTAGAAAAACAGCCAATGACCACGGTTTTGGGAAAAAATCACTTCGAGGAACGATTAACGTGGTCATTCATCTGCTCCTCGGCGCGGCTGGCATCGCTCCCGGAAAGAAGGTGGGCAGAAGAATTCCTGGCAAGCGTCAGAGAAGAAGGGAAAAAGGATGAAGCCTATGAATAGGCAAGGAAACAGGAAGCGGCAACGGAAGACCCGTCGCCAAAGGACCGAAAGGCCAAGGAAGTGAGCTGCGAAAACGACCTACTGTATAGATGGAACCGGCTCTGGGTACCAAAGGGACTGGTGCAGAGGATTATGGAATCAGAACTTGATACAAAGGTGGCCGGACACATGTGGCAGGACAAGACCATCTAGCTAATCCGACGAAACTTCTGGTGGCCAAAAATGAACGAACGAATCATCGACTTTGTCTGAAGCTGCCCGGAATGCCAGCAGAATAAGGTGTCCCGGCACCAACCCTACGGACTATTTTCCCTGTTGGAGTTGCCCTACGCCCCATGGCAATCCATAGCAATGGACTTCATTACGGAACTTGCAGCCTCGGAAGGCCACGACCAGCTATGTGTGATCATCGACCGATTCACCAAGATGGCACACTTTCTCCCCTGAAGAACGGAGGGGAAGACAGTGGCAGACCTGGCCGTCACCTTCGCACGAGAGGTATGGAAGTATCACGGCCTCCCCGCTGATATCATGTCGGACTGCAACTCCAGGTTCACCTCGGAAACCTGGAAGGAGTTCCTATGACTCTCGGGAATCTGGCCCCAAATGTCAACCCCGTTCCATCCGCAGACCAACGGACAGACGGAATGGCTCAACCAGACAATCGAAGCCCACCTCCGAGCGTTCTTCAGCAAGGAACAGGATGACTGGGTACGCCTGCTGCCGATGGCCAAGTTCATCGACAACCACTCGACCACCACGGGTAATGGTATGTCTCCGTTTTACGCCAACTACGGCTTCCACCCAGCAGCCGTGAACCCCGCGACAACGGAACCCCTGAACCCAGTGAGCCAAGTCTATGCCCACTGGATGCACACCATCTACGACGAATCCCGGAAACGGCTGGAAAACGCACAAGAGCAAATGCGCCGATACACCGACCCAGTGCGAAAGGAACCCCCAGCTTACCAAGTAGGAGACCTGGTAATGCTCAATGGGCGCAACATCAAAACATGCCGCCCCTCGAAGAAACTGGACCACAAGAACCATGGCCCCTTTCAGATTGAAAAAATCATCTCCCCACTGGCCGTCCGCCTCACACTGCCCCGGAAATGGAAGATACACAACGTCTTCCACGTCTTGCTGCTCGAACCCTACCGAACCAGCGAGCACCGAGCACCACCGAACCCTTCAAAGGTACTCCGAGAGGCTGACGACATTGAGCAGTGTGAGGAATAAGATGTGGACGAGGTTATGTTCTTGGTCGAACGTGGCCGAGGAAATAACAAAAGGATCCTTTACCTCGTCAAATGGCTCGACTACCTGGAACGCAAAGACTGGTCAGAAGAACCATTCGACAACTTTTCAATAGACGGTCTGGAGAAACTCCGGGAGTTTCATTGACGGAATCCAGATGTGCCGAGAGACTATCGACTCGCCGACGCCTAGACGGGACGTCCATAAAAGGGCCCGACGAAGCCCGAAAGATAGTAGGGATGAAGGGCACCATAGGCTCTCCCCGCACACCAAAAGCTCGGCTCAAATCGACCCAGGAACTGAAATCCGAAAACAAGGAACAACCCGGAGAAAGACCCGCTTCTCGGGCAACGATCCCACAAGCACAGCAAAAGCCGCCGACCGGGCGCCCGATGAGGAGTGCACGCGGCTGAAACCATTAAGAGTCAGGAAAACCATTCAGAACAGACGTATCAACCTCTCAGCGACCGACTCGGACCTATGTAACCGGCGCAGAAGGCATATAAGCGGTGAAGTGAGTCCCCAACAGCGCTGCCACTGCTCCAGCATACTAGTCTCCCCCCGGAAGGACGTGGGTGCGGTCACTGCCGAGTATACAGGTTACTAGCACGAAGGACACCATGCCTCTCCCGATTCCCTGTGGCAACTGTGACCCCGGAACCTCACCGGGCCGGCCAAGCCTTGACGCAGCGCGGCGGTGAATACGACTCAAAATGACCCGACAAGTAAGAGTACGCACCAGCCTACTCTGAGGGCCCAATCATCCGAGGCTCCACGGTGCCAACAGGCTGGCCAACGATTGGGAGGGATGCAGGGGTGGAGGACTGCATTAAGCGGGCGAGTATCATGCCCAGCAAAAATTTATTCAGAAGGAGACGGGCTACCTAGATAGAGAAAGAAGTGTTAGCGCTCGAGACGAGGCTAATGGAGGAGGAGGTAGTGTTACACCCGGAATATCTCGAGTGGGTAGCTAGGCTAGAGGGGGAGTACGAAAGGATGACGGAACGCACTCAGAGAGTCTAGGTGGGAGTTAAGGAGTCGGAGTTAGCTTGCGGCCGAGAAGATCGGTCGTAAGAAGAGAAACTCCGAGATGAGGGGTCAGAGTGCAAACGAGCTAAAAAGAAGAAACTTGGCAGACGCTGGTTGGGGTCCTGACGGAGGGGTCTCGTACGAGAGATCCGAGTCCTTACGGAGGAACCACGTATGAAGAGGTCTGGGCCCTGCAGGGGAGGCCACGTACGAGTCTGGAGCAAGAAAATTCCCCGCTCAGCTGCATAAAGAGCTCATCTCCCTTATCTACACCCGGCCAGGACCAATGAGTCGCCCACGACGTGACACTGGGACGTCCAGTCAACGTCGGAGTGACGGTAACAATGTACTAGTCAGGTTTCTCGATAGTCACGAAGGAGATGGGGCGCGCGCGGTCTTCGCCGGCGTTCATCTATTGTACAGGATAACACCCCACATGATTGTCCTTCTAAAATCGCCCACCGTTACGGGATTCACAGCGAATAATCTAAGGGGTTCGGTTCGATAATGGAACCGCCCGCTGGCTCGCGCACTCGATAGCGTGCTTGCGCAGCAGGCCGCAACGGCGGTGGGTTGGCGCATGTCTGGTGGCGTGCCAGACGGCTTGCGTATATCACTTCGGCTCGAGACGGGCCCGGTGGCTTGCCCGGCGGCTCGCTCGTATCGCTTCGGCGAATGGTTAGGATCGAGACGGGACTGGCGGCTTGCCCGGCGGCTTGCTCGTGTCGCTTCGGCGAATAGTTCGGATCGAGACGGGCCCGGCGGCTTGCCTGGCAGCTCGCTCGTGTCGCTTCGGCGGATGGTTCGGATCGGGACGAGCCCGGCGGCTTGCTCGTCTCGCTTGGGTGGATGGTCTGGTGCTTCGGCGTCTGCCAAACGGCTCGCGCGACAACTGCCTCACGGGTAAGATAAGGTAAGGAATACGCTCACACACCAGTCTCCCTCGGTGCGTAGGCCGAAGCCCGAAGCTACTCGTTCTGGTCAGTGCTGACGATAAGGGCCGGCAGGTCTGTCGGTAGGACGCGTAATCGCTCAGCCTGGGCTGAGGACCCTACGTGGCCCCGCATACGTCCATAGCGTTGGAGCGTTTTGTATGCGTTTGCCCTCCTTACCCCTCCGGAGATTAACCTCCTACTGCCGTTCTGGCCGTAGGTCCTTAATTCCATGCCTTATCTGCCGCCTAGACTCTTGAGCCCCTCACGAATCCTTCCGTCTCCTTCCCGATCAACTGTCATCCCACTTGCGGCGCTTAGGCGTATCTGCGCTTCGGCGGTTGGTTCGACGCATGCCCGGCGGCGGCCCGACGGCTTGCGTGTATCGCTTCCGCGGTTGGTTCGACGCATGCCCGGCGGTGGCCTGACGGCTTGCGAGTGTCACTTCGGCGGAGGTCGACGCATGCCCGGCGGCTGCCCGACAGCTTGCGTGTGTCGCTTCGGCGGAGTTCGACGCATGCCCGGCGGCGGCCTGACGGCTTACGCGACTGATCCTTCGGTTCAGCGGATCGACGTGGGCCCGGTGGCTTGCCCAACGGCTTGGTTCGACGCCTTGCTCGACGACTGCCTCACGGATAAGATAAGGTAAGGAATATGCTCACACACCAGTCTCCCTCGGTGCGTAGGCCGAAGCCCGAAGCTACTCGTCCTGGTCGGTGCTGACGATAAGGGCCAGCAGGTCTGTCGGCAGGCCGCGTAATCGCTCAGCCTGGGCTGAGGACCCTACGTGGCCCAGCATACGTCCATAGCGTTGGAGCGTCTCGTATACGTTTGCCCTCCTTACCCCTCCAGAGATTAACCTCCTACTGCCGTTTTGGCCGTAGGTCCTTAATTCTGTGCCTTATCTCCCGCCTAGACTCTCGAGCCCCTCACGAATCCTCCCGTCTCCTTCCCGATCAACTGTCATCCCACTTGCGGCGCTTAGGTGTATCGTCGATTCGGGGTGCAGGCCCGGCGGCTGCTGGAGAATTGCGAGTATCGCGGTGGCGGTTCGTTCGCGGCTCCGTGGCGACGGCTCGCTCGACGGATTGCTCGTAGGATCGCTCGGTTGATCACTTGTAAGGGGAGGGTCGATGACTCAATGTCTTGATGACCGGTAGGTGGTCCATTGGTGATCGACCGTTTGGGGTTGATGGTTCCGCTGATGATTCTTCCCTCATTCCGTTGCCAACCGCTCGTCGGTGGGAAGTCGTATAAGTATCCAGCTCGGCAAGGTCACGTGCTGCCGGGAACTACCCCGCACTGCGACGTGAAAACTCTTCGCCTTGGCACTAGATTTCATCAGCGTAAAGAGGATACTCTCGATTGGGTCAGACCGTGGTGCTTTTCCCATATCTTCCCGAGAGTGGCCAGAGCAGGTGCCTCTCCTTAAGTTCTCTTGTCGTGATTGGGTGATGCGATTGGGTTGCGTGCGGGGTTGATTTCGTTACTCGACCGGAGCCGGAGCAACGAGCCCTCAACCATACCAGCTAGTCGTTCTCGGCCGCAACGGCGTCGAGATAGCTCCGCCCCATATCGCTCCCATCAGACTGTTCCTGAGGTGCGGTCCTGTAGCGGCGTTTGCGCTTTCCCGAACACAAGCCAGTACTTGGTCTGGGGGCTGCCCAGTGCTACAGTATTGGCTTGAGGTCAAGCCTCCGCTTCAGTATTCGGCCAACTCGACGTCCCTCGCCTTGGTGCGGCGTATGCCCTGCATCATAATCGTTGTAAGCATCTCGGATAAGTGGGGGATACGCTCATGCTGTCGTGCGCTGGCAAAGCCCAGAGTTCATCGCCATAATCGGGTGTCAATGACGAGGATGCGACTGGTAGCATCATCCCTCGTGTCTCCTGACCACGGGGTGCAACGGTATCACCTCGGGCCTTCGAGCCGTCTGTGACCATACAGCGATTCCCTACTCATGGTGTTGTTCCTCTGGGCCGTGCCTCTAAAAACAACCCCGCTCCTATTCCGTGATCTAGGCTCGCAACTCCTTGCGTTCCCGTTTCCTTCCGATTGCTTATCCTTCCTATGATCACCAAGGTTGTCTTTCTCTGCAGCAGCTCTTGCGCTTTCCCGGTCTGCGCCGATACTTGGCCCGGGATCCTACGGTGCTGCAGAGTCGACCCGAGCCGAGCCCCGTCAGTGTCGGTAGCCCGGTCTCGGTATGCCATGTGACGAGTTTCCGATACCTTCCTGCCTGGTCCGTATCCGTATTCCGACCCTGTAGTATTTAGGGTGTAACACACGAGGTCCATACACCTCGGGGGAATCCAAATACGACTCACAGTCACGTTACTTTGTCATGTGTAGAATCACATCATATACATGTATTCAGACTTTTCACTTTTCCTGCCTTCCTCTCTAAGACAAGACCTTCATCGTTCCATCAAACTTCCATCATAATCTTGACATCGATGACTCTCAGCTGGTCGAGTGATAGTTTGTGATTAGACATTCATGTGCCAAAAAAAATATTTCACTCTGATTGTTGCCCTGCATAAAGCTGGGAGTCGGGAAGGAAAAGTACCCCTTATTACGTACATTATTATTTTCGCACCAGCATTAAAGAGCCCTAAATACCACACATTTGTGACAAGCAGTCTTTGGCGCACCTGCCGGAGGGGTTCCGGGTACTAACCAATTTCCCCCTAGCTCGGGGCTTGCTGGCCTATTCTCTTTCTTCCAGACCCGAGTGAAAGAAATTTACTAAGGGCCTGTTCATTTCGAGCGTATGTTCTGTAGCGTATGTGCGAAGCGTATTTCACAACATACGCTCCCTAGCGCGTATATTTCCGCGCCCAGGCCTCTGAGGTACGCCACACCCACTACTACTACTAGAAGTTCCAGCCGGTAAGAGTAGTTGAAGGGGAGCGAGCACAAGCGAACCGACATGAAGACAAATCATGAGAAGAACAACTCATCAAATGTACATATCCCCAGCACATTTTGACTGATCTCTCCCTTACGGCTGCGGAAACGTACTGCATCGGACTCAGCAATGTGCGCGCGAATGTGGGTACCGTCTGCTGCGCCAATGCATCCTTTGAAGTATAAAAACATCTTTGGATCTTTGCGAATGCGTAAGGGAATAGAATCACCGTTGGGTTGCGTGACAATCGTAGGATAGAGCATCGTAATCGCGTCGAGGACTTTGTTGAACACACGGCTGATTGTCGTACCACTTCGCTGAAAACGTTCCTGTGCCATTCGATTTGATGCGTTCTCGCCAATTATCTTGAGGAATATAGCAAGCTACTCCTCTACCGATATGTGCCGTGTTGGATGCAGGTAATCGTGCTCGTTACACCAATCGCGTAATGTAGGAAGTGGCATTCGGAGAACATCAAAAATATACGTGGGATTTTCGGAAGATAGAAGCTCCTTGACATACTGGCTGCCGGTCAAAACTGATACATGGGATGGAGTCCTGTCATGCCAAAGAGAAGCTTCGTATTGGGCAACAAGTAAAGCGATGTTGAGTAGTGTTTGTGGGGTGAGAGACGGAACAGAATTGTCGGGCATTGTAATGATTGACTGCCAGGCAGTGTAGAAAAAATTCGGGTCACGACTGGTGGGGAGACTCCCCCCTTTTATTTGTGGCTCGGTGAATACTTGTATGTGGCTCAGCCTAGGTTTGCGTATTTTCAAAATACGCATTGAGCCGAACGCTTACCGAGTCACCGTATGTCTGATGTACCGTATGTCAGATTTGTGTGCTAGAAAAAAAATATACGCTGAAATGAACAGGCCCTAAAGAGCGCAGCATTGTAATTAGTGATGAGTGATGACAGACTTGGCAATGAGACAAGCGAGACTGTACGCTCAGCAATAGTTTGCCTTGACCATTAGAAAATGTTGCCCTTGCCACATTTTTTTTTCACATCCTCGTCCTCATCCTTGCTTTGATGCATGAAGTAAGGCCATGCCAGTTATATTATGCACACTTTGGGAAAAAATAAGTTGCAAAATGGCGTTGAAAATGTTTAATAGTGTGTTCCTTAAAATAGATCCCTGCCACGATATTGTACATACCCTGTACGTAATGTATGTACTTAGATTTGATCATTTCTTGAGGCCAACAAATGCCTTTTCCATTCTGCAACGCTGCAAGGGTTTGCTCATTACCTGAGTCGCCTGCCAAGCTTTACTGATGTTGCGGGACAGCACACTTATGGTGACAACCTGCTGTTTTGTTGGGCCGTTTCACACCCGCTATCAAACCGTCCGCTGAATTGCAGAACGCAAAGGACTTGGTTGGGCTTGGGCTTTCACTTGCCTTCGGTGGCGATCGCAAATTCACATTCAATTTCATGGTTACCGATATACGTTCCCAGCGGGTACAGTGTCTTTATCGCCGTTCGTCACGCGCCAGTAAAAGTTCAATAATGAGCAACACCCATTATTTGCTAACATACCCAAGCCTCAAATGAGAGATACCCAGGGAAAAAAACCCCAAATAGGGTGAAAAAAAAATGAAAGTTGAATGCATGACCTAGGAAACATGCAGAAAAACATCGCACAGGCGAAAGAAACTCATGGAAGTTGAACGCATGTGCGGAAAAACATGAAGCAAAACCTGCCATACCCAGAGAAAACACTGAAAAGTTGAACACATGACCTAGGAAACATGCAGTAAAACCAAGCATACGCAAAAGAACGCATGGAAAGTTGAATGCATGAGCGAGAAAACATGAAGAAAAACCTGCTGTACACTGAAAAGACCCATCGAGATTTGAGTGCATGAGCCAGAAAGCATGAGGCGTACGCTGCCTCATGCATCAAAAAACAGTAAACCGTCGTGTACTAAAAGAAAGCGGAATAGACCGACAGAGCTACCACAATGGGGGAAAGAAATACAAAAAGGGAAAGAAAAGAAAGGCGGAAAGAAAGAAATGGGGAGAAATACCAACTGCAGAAAGGAATTGAGAGGTACTAACACTGAATCATCATCAACACCGGATTCAGCACGATTGGAAGCAACATGTGACTTCCCACGACAGTAGCAAGGGGAAGAATTGCCTCGAAATCCCGAATTATCATTGAATCGGGTATCAATCCGGTTCCAGTTGCCAACACAACCATGACTGCAATGGTGAGTGAGCCGAAGGTGAATAACAACTTGAACTTATGTAACACCTTGGATACTTCAATGAAGAAGTTCGACTCCTCAACTTCCTTCGAGGTGGAGCTCCAGCACATGTCGACGTCGAACATGTGCGAAAGCAACGCTTGCGACACATGAAGCGAGAGACCGCCCAGGAAGACAGCAAGGAGGAAGATCCATTTGCAGTTCTCGATCAAAGCATCGAAGAAATTTTTCTCGGAAGTCCTGAAGTGCATGGCGGCAAAGGAAACATTTCCGAGAAGGTTGAACACGATGACGATGGAGAACCACACCTTCCACGAATCGATGTAATACTTGTCGAGGTAGCCATCGAACCAGCCTACTGCAAAGTAGTTCACCGTTGTCATGATCCAAGCGGCACCTATTGCATAGTAGGTACCGATATAGGAGATGATGGAGATCTTGCTTGCCATGGGGATTTTGGAGAACAGAAACTTGCGGAACAGCGGGGTAAAAGGTCCACGGACCAACCAGAAGCGGAGGGGGTGGAATAGCAGCTCGTTGCAGCCGTATGCATACTTTTCCCAGCGCGCAAGCTCGTCGTACACGGTAAGCGATACCCCTTCCTTGAACCCATCTCCCGTGTATGCTGCGAGTCGAATGGTGTAACCGTTGCACTGCAAGCGAAGCGACATGTCGAAGTCTTCAGACACGTGTAATTCAGACCAATACTTTTCGTAGCCGTCTTCGTCCATGTACGATACATGCTGAATAGCCGACCACCGAAGGATGGCGTTGTGGCCGACAAATGGGGCAACATCTCCGTTGGCCACGGTATAGCGGATGGCAGCGTAGACAAGTTTAGTGAAAAACGCTATGCCATTTTCGAAGTAATGGTTGGCGACTTGCATGACACCGGAATTGAATTGAAGGATGCCGACCTCGGGAGAGCGTTCCATTTCATAAGCGGCATCGAGGAGACAATCAGATGGAACACGAGTATCGGAATCAACTACATTTGTGAATCTGTGTTAGAAGACCCAAAAAACAGTCCACAGCGATGGAATGATTGAGATGGAAACCTACTGAGGAGGATATAATCGCCCACTCGTACGTTGCCGGCAGCCCAAGCCTTTCCATTTTCCTCGAGGACTTCCTTGAGGCATCGCTCATACGCCTGTACCTCCTGTGCCTGAGTCCAACTGTTGCCGCGCTCGACATCCGCGAGTTTCTCCTCAATACTGCAGGAGATCATGAGGGCATAGTTCATGTTCGAGGCCTTGACAGGAAGTGCGTTAGCAACTTTCCAGCTATTTTTTTTCTTGTCGCCAGCGGGGTGTTGCAGATCTCACTCCCGATCCATAACGGCAGCGCACCCACAGAATGACGGCAATTGGAGTACGATCGACAACGGGAAGCCCAATGAGATCACCCGCATATATAACTCGCCGCTGAGTACCCGAAAATAACTGAGTCGTACGTACCTTTTTAAATTTTCCCTGGCGTAAAAATCCATCCTCTCCATGCTTCGGGCGCGCCACCCAGCCGATATTGTGGTCAGAGTAAAACTTGGTCCTAGCAAGCCGTTCCTCTGGAGTTAAGAGCTGCATGCCGTCATCGTTGATGAAGATGTTTGCAGTTCCACCTTGGAGTTCATAGGTGGAGATTGCCTGCTCGATGGACTTGATCGTAGGAGCGATGACGGCCTCCAGTCCTTCCTTGTAAACTGGGCATTGAATGGTGACGTGTGGCAGAGTCGGAGTTCGGATCCTCGGCGGTGGATTAGCCGAGTAGTACTTGGAGTTTACCGTCAACTGCGAGATGGGGCCGATTAACTGCGCCACACTACCAACAATGACCTGCGCGAAGAACTTGATCCTCAGTCAGCCCGGTCGTTTCCGTCCATTGAAGGCTGAGGGGTGAAAACGTACCAAGGTGAATACCACCTGGATTGGTGCTAGCGCAATGAACGCCATCCGCAGGTAATTCCTATCGACCGCCGTCTCGATCGCAATTTGCCTCCATCCAGCACCCAGCATGGCGAGGACTAAGGTCAGCGTGAAAGCGACGAGAATAGTGTTGACCAACACCGTCGGCCTTCGCTCCCGATACCGATGCTCACCGCTCTCCCTGGGAATGAAGATATTCTCCATCGAGGCCTGCGACAGCCCAGCCGCCTTCCCTTCGTCATCTCTATCAGTGCTGGGGCTCCTCCACACGAGCTCCATCAGCTCATTCTCGATCCTCTTCGCTCGTCCAATGATGTTGAGTGCATCGTCATCCCAGATGACCAAGAGCGACGAATCGGCGATGAATGCGGCAAACTGGTACTTGCGTGCCAGTGGGAGATCCGTAAGTGTGGGCAGAATCGGGATACGTAGGCCGTTAGACAGCGGTATATCAGCGGCATCCGGTGACCACTGAAGTATCGTCTTGATGACTGGCGAGTTGACGGTCATTGCCACCTGCAGGTCTCAGCTTTCGTCACACTAGAGCAATGTATGGTAGCCACATACCTGAATGTTCAACGCCGTACAAACATGGGCGAGCGTCCCACCAGCCAGTTTAGACGGACACGCCAGATAGCATCCTTTGCTCTTCCTGAGGAGGACTCCTTCTTCGAAGCCGCTCACACCAGGGATACCGTGGTGGCTATTCGTATCCATGATATCCGCCCAGAGCATTACTGCTTGCTGCCGGAACAAGTAATTGACCATGACCTCGTGCTTGATGTCGTCCACAAACGTTGCCGTAACCGAGCCCACATTGCTAGAGCTGTTACCGATGAGAGCTGCGAGCCGCGGTGGGTGAAGCAGCTGTGACTGATTCTCTACTTGTCGCCCCTCCGTCTTGTTCACGCCAGTAGTCGGTTTGTTGCGAAAGTAGTCCGTTAGACCCATGGTGGTAAAGACTGCTGTCCGTAATCTTCACAGGGTGAATTAGATATTTTCCGTTCGGCGAATGTGAAAGGGGGGAGGAGGAACGAACCTGTAAACCTGATGTTCAAGGTTAGATTGAGGTGTGCTGAGATGAAGTTTGGTGGAATGAGCTGTGAGAGGAGGCTAGGGGGGGAGGGGGGGAGGGGGGGGGGGGGTGGTGAGGAGCGGTGGGAGAGGAGTGTGGAGATGGCGAGTGGTAGAAAGAGGATTGGGGGATGAAGAGTGGTGGGATGAGGAGTGGGGCAAGGAGGAATGGTGGGAAGAGGAGTTGTAGAAAGAGGAGTAGGGGAAGGAGGAATGGGGGGAGGAGGAATGGTGGGAAGCGAAGTGGGCAGAGAGAAGCTGTGTGTAACAGAAGACTGGGGGCTTCAAGCAACCGCATCCACGACCGTCTGTAATGTAGAGGGTTGCTTCGATCAAAGGTGAATGTCGTAAGAAATTGAATGAAGAGCGGGAAAGAGGATCCAAAGGCGAACGCAGCAAAGATATAGCAGCAGTAACAACGTGAAAAGAAGTCACGGAAATGAAGAGTACTAAACAGAGGCGAAGGAACAAGATGGAATTCGTAATAGCGCAATTGCCAGTACGAGTCCTCGCGATCTATCTATCTTCCACTCTCTATCATTTGCTCTACCCAATAGAGGCCAAAGGGAAGCAATATGGAAGCTGAGGCCTAGGGTTAGGCAAGGAAGCGAAAATGTTTGAAGTAGGAGCCTGCGGCCTGCACTGCCTGCTTTCGGTGGAACGCAATCACAATCTCGTTCCGCTATTTTTCCCCTCCATCATCTCCGGCATACAGCCTAGAGACATCATGGCTAGGATATATAGAGTCCATCTCCCGTCCGCAGTTCTCTCAAATCCACTCACCGCAAGATCCCCACCGTCCTGAGACCTGTGCTGTCCCAAACCGAAAGTAAAAAAGGATAGATGCGCACTAAGGAAACCGGAACGGAGAGGAACTATGAAATTGTGTCTGAGAAACAAAGTAATAAGAAAGGTAGGGCTCTTCCGGCGCCTTGTACTCATCTGCTGACGCCATGAATGAGTGTGGGGAGGAATAGGGTTGCTCCTTCTCTACACCCAGCGCCTCCGCCTTCGTCTTCTTCTTCGGTTCCCGATTCCTGCAGTCGCGGAGCACCCATTCCCGCAATTCCCTCCCGGCGTCTTCCTCGGCCGGCGGTAGCCTTCCACGTCCCTGGTGAAGAGATAGCCTAACACCTCGTGGCTGCGTCTCCTCTCGGTAAGGTGTTCCCGGATCTCCAAGCAGCAGTTCCCACTCTCAGTCTCCTCAACACATATACTTACCGCAGCTTCTGCGTGACATTCTACTCGGCGCACCTGTCAAAACGGAAATCCGTGTCCGTGTCTGGTATTAGCACTACGAGCACTAGACAGTAGGAGATGACTTCGCCCAATGGAGGCACTGCCCAGTACGGCAGTGACCTGTCCTCGCCTGGTAGAACCTGGAGCTAGTCTCTTGTAGCTCCAATAGTCAACCAACGCTCGCCATTGTCCGGTCTGGTCCGCGGATTTCTGGGACCACCTCAGTCCAGTCCTTCCAATTGAAAGACCACCAAAGCCCTTTGAGACTTAAATCAGCTGACTGCCACATCCAAATTTGCTCCTAAAATTTTCCTTAATCCTATCTACCTCGCCACATACCACATTGCTTGATGAGTCTGAAACCCTCGACGCGGAGCTGCTGCAAGAGGTAGAAACGGAGGTGAAGGCAGCGGCAGAGAAGGAGAGACCGGGGCTCACCATGTTCACGGACGGGTCCTGGCTGGACGATGGAGCCGCCGGATACGCGGTGGTATGGAAGAACGGCCAATCCTGGAAGGGCATCAAGACTCACATGGGCTACAACCAGGAGGCCTACAATTCAGAGTTCGCCGATCTCGCAAGGGCGTTGGAAGCAGCCTGGCGAAGACCGATCACGCCGGAGCGGGTCACGATCTTCACGGACGCGCAGGCAGCCATCAGACGGATGGCCTCGGACGAACCCGGCCCCGGCCAGCAGTACGCGCTGCAGGCCAGGAAGCACATCGCGGCGCTGCGGAGAGCGAAGCCATGCATTAGCATCGAGATCCGATGGTGCCCGACACACAAGGGTATCGCCGGTAACGAGAAGGCCGACGAGTGGGCGAACATCGCAGCGGAGGAGCCAGACACCCGCTGGGTAGAATGGCTGAATTTCTCGGACCGGACGGAGGCCCTCCCGATGCCGCTCCCGCGGTCTCTGGCGAACCTCAAGCGGGAGATCTCGGAGAAGAAGTGGACGGAGGCACGTCAATGGGCAGGGAGCCGAACCTCCAAGAAGAAATACCGCATGCCTGGCAGCCAAAAGCCCGAAGGCGCGGTGGCCAACAGCACCAAGAGGCTCGCCTCTCGGTTCTACTAGCAGAAGATAGGGTACTGCCTGACCGGGTAGTACCTGAACTGGACGAAGCGCCGACCCACCCCACAGTGCTGGTGGTGCCGGCACCGAACGCAGACCCGGGACCACCTCCGAAAGGAGTGCCCCGAATGGAAGCCGCAGCAGAAGATCCTGTGGGCGGAGGTTAAGAAGAAGACGGGGAGGTGGAAGGACAGGTGGATTGCTGCAGCCCTGAGGCCAGACTCCATCGAGAGTGCTCCTAGGTTGGTCGTCCTGAAGCAGCCCGTTGTCGCCCTGGCTTCCTCGTTGACCAGCAGTTGCAGTTCGTCCGCCTACCCCATCGTCCCCCGGACGTGGTCTCCTTTCCACCACAGTTCCGACCCAAACATGGCGACCGACTGGACGCACGCAGTCACGACCTTCCTGCAGTTGGCTGGTGACAGGCCCATCTGCCCCGTGAGGCGCCGGAGTCTCGTCATAGCCTTCTGCCCCTGCTTGAGCCTGGTGGTGTGGTGGTCCCTAAGCGTGAGCTGCGAGTCCAGCCATACTCCAAGCCACCTCGTAGCCCTCTTGTTGAATGGGACGCGGCTGGCCCCAACTATCACCTCTGCCGTGGGCACCTTCTTCCTTCTCTGGAACAGGGCAGCCTCAATCTTGCCGTGGTCGAAGGCCACGCCATTGCCAGTGACCCACTCGATCGAGGCTGCCGCTGCTGCGGAGAGCTTGTCCGCCACCGCTTCGTCATCCATGCCATCGGCCCACTAGCCGATGTCGTCCACGAAAGCCAGTCCGCTGGTCCCCGGGACTGCCATTTCCACTGCGTCAAATACCCCTGACAGGTATGTGGTGAACAGGACGGGCGCGGCGGGGGAACCCTGGGGGACCCCAGTGTCAACCTGGTTGGGTTCTCCCAGCTCGCCGTCCAGCACCGGTTGGTCCGCCGGTCCGACATGAAGCTCATCGTCCATCGGATGAGACCCGCCTCCAGTCCCAAGAAGGATCCGTACTGGGGAGAGGGCGAAAAGGCGGGTAGGACAGCAGGCAGCTGGTATGCTGCCAGATGTTCCGGAAAGAGCACCTCAGCGCTGTGGACAGTGCAACAAAGTGGGTCATAACCGGGCAACGTGTGGAGTGGTCGCTCAGTTTCCGTTCCTTTAGCTACATAGTATGCAAGTCGTGAATAGCTCTCTCGCACGCGAGCGAACAGGATCATTAATAATACTCGGCCGACTGGGGCATTTGGGATCTTTCCCACCGAAAAATGTGGGGCATTTGAGACCTTTTTGGTCGAGTGGGGTATTTGAGACCTTTTCCGTTTTTTTATTCATACTCCCGTGCATCCTATCTAGACTATGGAGGCGTACATTTTTATCCGTTTCCAGTCTGCTGTCCACGCAGTGGCAGCACGTTGCAATCTCCCTTGTGCCCTCCGACCAGGCCTGTCTCAAGATGATGTGATGTGCACCAAGAAAATCACAAAGGGAAAGATATAGGAGGTCATGATCAAGAACCAGAGAAAGAACAAAGTGGATACACGCCCGTCTTCTAATCCTCGTCTGCGGACACCATGAAGGAGGGCGTGGGTAGAAACAACGATAGTTCCTCCACAGCATCCAATTCCCCCTTGTTGAAGGAGTGCCGGTTAGCGACGAGGATAGATATGAACGATAGGAGTTCAATCAGTCTGAGTGCTGTATGAGATGAGGAATCACGAAATACCGTATCAACCATCACACCCCGGACGAAACTCAACGCCAGAAAACGCCAAGACTTCCGACCGACACACCAAATCTCGCGACCGATAAGACTTCACGGACTCCACGATGTCCGGCGGAGCGACACAACCGAGCGAGGCAGCCCCGATGGTGACTGCCAGCGCCGGCCCGAGCGAGGGCTCCCTACTGCGGGAGCTCGTGGGAGACAGAGGGGACTATAGGGGGGAGGAGATGGAGGAGGACAGTGGAAGCG
>Ga0307516_10001815_pt1 | contig 29349 bp, 34 predicted proteins | sample 19_EM_MG_FD_203310 | JGI IMG/M metagenome (GOLD analysis project Ga0307516, IMG submission 203310) | Populus trichocarpa ectomycorrhiza microbial communities from riparian zone in the Pacific Northwest, United States - 19_EM | ecosystem: Host-associated > Plants > Roots > Unclassified | place... | reverse complement strand
CCGTCGCGCGGCGGCGGCTCCCGCCCGTTGCCGCGGCCCGCGGCCAACCCACTGCCTGCCGGCGAACGGACGTCCCAGCCCGCCCCGGGCCGCCCAGCGCGGCCGGCCCGCGTGCCGTCACGGCCACCGGCCGGCGCAGGTCCCGGGGTGGTCGGCGCGGCTTATCCGACCGGGCGTCCGGTCAAGCCCTACACCCGAGAAGAAATTGCCGGTGGCGTCGACGTCTATACCCGAACGCTTCGCCGGCGCGCCGCGACGATCCCCAGCCGCGGCACCACGACCCCCAGCCGCGGCGCCGCCGCGCCCTCCGGAAGGAACCGCACATGACCAGCCACACCTCTGCTTCTCTGACGACCGCGCAGGTCCGCGAGGACCGTACGGTCCTCGCGCATGCCTGGCCCACCGGCCGGCCGATCTACGCCTACACCCGCGAGGAACTCGCCGACGGCGTCGACCTCTACACCCAGCTGCTGAAGTCCCGTCGCCGCCGGGAGCGCGGTGAGCGGGATGCGTAACGACCCCGATGCCAGCCCGAGGGCCCGGATTCCAACGGACGTGGACCAGCCCGACAAGATCGTTTACGGGCTGACGGCCCGGCAGCTCGCGATCCTCGCGGTCGCCGCCGCCGTCGGCTACGCGGTGTTCCGCGGGCTTGGGCCTGTGCTGCCGCCGCCGATCCTGATCGCGGTGCTGGTGCCGGTCGCCGGGGGCGCGGTCACGCTCGCGTTGGGCCGCCGCGACGGGCGCAGCCTCGACGCGTGGCTGCTCTCGGCGATCCAGCAGTCCCGCAGCCCGAAGCAACATGCCGCTGTCGCGGCGAAGCCGGTACCGGGGTGGGCGCCCGGGCCGGGCATGGCGGTGCCGCAGCTGCGGCTACCCGCCCGGGCGATCGCCGAGTCCGGGGTCATCGACGCCGGCGACAAAGCGGTCGCCCTGGTCGCGGCGACGACCGTCAACATCGGTCTGCGCTCCGGCGACGAACAGCTCGCGCTGGTCGACGCGTACGGGCGCTGGCTGAACTCGTTGACCGGGCCGGTCCAGTTGGTGATCTCGGCGCAGCGGGTGGACCTGTCCAGCCACGCCCAGCGGGTCGCCGACACCGCGGCGGGCATAGCCAACCCGCAGCTTGCCGACGCCGCATACGACTACGCGGAATTTCTCGACCAGCTGGCGGAGCACCGCGACCCGCTGTGGCGCACCGTCACCATCGCCGTCACCGCGCAGGCGGATCGGGGCCGCGACACCGAGGTCCTGCGCCGCGCGGATCACGCCGCGTCAGCCCTCGCGGCGCTCGGCGCGCAAACGCTCGTGCTCGACGGCTCGACCGCGACCGCCGTGCTCACCTGCGCGACTGATCCGTACGCGCCGGTCGATGTCACCTGGCCCCGGGCCCGGCCCGGCGCGCCGGTGACCGGACAAGGAGCCGCCACGTGAAACTCCTGAACCGCAAACGGCAAGTAGACACGAGCACCGACGAGGGGCCGGCCGATGCGGCCGGGCTCTCGCCGGTTCTGGGCCCGGCCGGGGTCGTCAACCTGCCCCGGCATGTACAGGTCGGCGACGGCTACGCGTCGACCCTGATCGTCACCGGCTACCCGGCCGAGGTCGGCGCGGCCTGGCTCGACCCGCTGCTCGCGTGGCCGGGCCGCCTCGACGTGGTCGTCTACATCGACCCACTCACCCCGCAGGCCGCGGCCGGCAGGCTGCGCCGGCAGCGGGCGAGGCTGGAATCCAACCGCCGCACCGACACCGAGAAGGGCCGGCTGCTCGACCCGGCGGCCGAGGCCGCCGCCGATGACGCCGCGGAACTGGCCGATCGCATCGCCCGCGGCCAATCCAAGTTGTTCCGGGTCGGGCTGTACCTGTGCGTGCACGCGCCGAGCCTGGAGGAGTTGCAGGAGTCGGTCGCGCATGTGCGCGCGGTGGCGGCGTCGGTGCTGCTGGACGTGCAGCCGGCCACGTGGCGGCAGCTGCAGGGCTGGCTGTCCACCCTGCCGCTGGCCACCGACACGATCGGCCAGCGGCGGGTCATGGACACCGAGGCGATCGCCACGATGTTCCCCCTCGCGTCGCCGGACCTCCCGGCCCCGCTGCCGGGCGAGCCCGCCCCGGAGGGCGGGATGCTGTACGGGCTCAACCCGGACAGCAACGGCATCGTCTGGTGGGACCGCTGGAACCAGCACAACGCCAACTCCGTCGTCCTCGCCCGATCCGGCAGCGGGAAGAGCTACTTCATCAAGCTCGAAGTCCTCCGGTCGTTGGCCGACGGGGTGCACGTGTCGGTGATCGACCCCGACAACGAGTACCACCGCCTCGCCGACGCAGTCGGCGGCACCACCATCCACCTGGGCGCCGGCGGCGTGCGACTCAACCCGCTCGACATCCCGGCCGGCGACCACCGCGACGACGCCCTCACCAGGAGGGCACTGATCCTGCACACGCTGGTCGCGGTCCTGCTGGGTGACAAGCCACCGCCGGTCGAGCGGGCTGCCTTGGACAAGGCGATCATCGCCGCGTACGCGACGGCCGGGATCTCCAATGATCCGGACACCTGGCAGCGGCCGGCGCCGCTGCTGCGCGACGTGTCCGCCGCCCTCGAAGCCGACGGTTCCGACCCGGCGCTCACCCTGGCCGCCCGGCTCACCCCGTGGGTTTCCGGCTCGTTCAGGGACTTGTTCGACGGGCCGACCACGCATGTTCCGCAGGGGCAGTTGGTGGTGTGGTCGACCCGGCAGCTGGCCGACGAGCTGCGGGCGCCGGGCATGCTGATGGCCCTCGACGCGATCTGGCGCGACGTCGACGTCCCACCCGCGGCAGGGATACCGCCGCGCCGGCTGGTCATCGTCGACGAGGCGTGGGTGCTGCTCAAAGACGGTGAAGGCGCCAAATTCCTCTACCGCCTCAGTAAGTCGGCCCGTAAACGCCGGGCCGGGGTCTCGGTCATCACCCAGGACGTCGGTGACCTGCTCAGCTCCGATCTCGGGCAGGCCGTCATCGCCAACGCCGCCACCCAAGTCCTGCTGCGCCAGGCCGCACAGTCGGTCGACGTCGTCGCGGACTGTTTCGGGCTCACGGCGGGCGAGGCGCGGTTGCTGCTGTCGGCCCGCCGCGGCGAGGGCCTGCTGATCTCGGGCACCCACCGGGTCAGCTTCCAGGCCGTCGCGTCCCGAAAAGAGCACCGGCTCTGTATCGGAGACCTCGAAGTCGACGAATAGGCCATCCCCGTTAGGCCGCCACCGTGGTGCGGCCGGCTCTCGAGTCTTTCCTCCATAGGGCTGGCCTCTGGGCTCCTCGAGAGCTCACGGGCCGGCGCCTTCTTGCGTTCTGCGAAAGGGCCACCGTCATGTACTGGCTTACCGTTCAGCTCTCCCTACACCCTTCTCCTAGCCCGGCGCCGGTGCCGGGTTTCACCGAGCCGGCACCGACGCTGTGGGTGCACCATGCCGCCAGCAGTGTCACCGGCTGGTGCGCGCACCAGCCGTGGCTGCTCGCGGTCCTCGCCGCCGTGTTGGTCGCCGGATATACGGCTCGGGCGATTATCGTCGCCCGTCATGACAGGCGGATGCGCGAGCATGCCCGGCTGATCCTGATCAGCCCACCGCCCGAGGTCGACCCCGACGGCGCCCGCGTCGTGTGGTCCACCCTGGCCGAGATCCTGCGGCCGAGCTGGCGGCGCCGGCTCCGCGACGGCCGAGCGCACGTGGCGCTGGAATACCGGTGGTCGGGTCGGCACCTGCGGATCGGGCTGTGGCTGCCCGGCACGATCGCGTACGGGCCGGTCCTCGCCGCGATCCGCGGCGCCTGGCCCGGCGCCGCCTGCGAGATCACCGACCCCACCGACCCGGTCCCGGTCGCGGCGATCGCCGCAGGTGGGGCCCTGGCACCGGTGCTTCCCGGGTGGTTTCCGCTGCTGTCCGACCACGACGCCGACCCGTTGCGCACCCTGATCCAGGCCGCGGCCGAACTCAACCGGCACGAAGCCGCCTGTATGCAAGTCCTGGCCCGCCCGGCCAGCAACCGGCAGATCAGCCGGCTACGCCGCGGCGTCCAAGCCCTGCGCACCGGCAACCCGGCCACCAGCCTGCTCGACCCAGCGGCGTGGCTGCGCGGCGTCCTGGACCTCGTTGTCGACGTGCTCGGCCCGACCCGCCGCCCCACGCACACCACCGGACGGTCGGCGGCCCGGCTGCCCGGCGCGGACCCGCAGGCCGACCGGGACGCCCGCGCCGGCGTCGACAAACTCGCTGGCACCCCGCTGTGGGAGGTCGCCGTCCGGTACGCCGTCGCCCACACCGGCACCGGCGGCACCCCGACAACCCTCGCCCCACGACTGACCAGCGTCGCCCACGGCCTCGCCTTCAGCGTCGGCGTCTACGCCGGCCGCAACCGCCTGCGCCGCGTCCGGGCCGCCCACCCGGCCCGGGTGCTGGCATCGCGGGTGCTGCGCTGCGGGTTCCTGCTCACCAACGGCGAGTTGTCCACCCTCGCCGGCCTGCCGACCGACATCGCCGTACCGGGCTTGGATCGGGCCCGTGCCAAGGCGATGCCGGCCCCGGTCGCCGTCGCCACAGGTGGGCGCGGCACGAAAGTCCTCGGCGTCGCGCAGGTCGGCGGGCACAAGGTGGCGCTGAAGGCGGCCGACGGCCGGCAGCACGCGCACGTCATCGGCAGCACCGGCAGCGGCAAATCCACCCTGCTGGCGAACATGATCCTCGACGATGTCCACGCCCGGCGCGGGGTCATCGTCATCGACCCCAAAGGCGACCTGATCAACGACGTGATCGACCGGCTGCCCGCCGACGTCGCCGAGAAACGCCTCTACCTGATCGACCCCGACCAGCCCGCCGGGGCGACCCTGAACCCGTTGCAGGGCGACGACCACGACCTGGTCGTCGACCACATCGTCAGCATCTTCGGGAAGATCTTCGCGAAGCACTGGGGCCCGCGGATCGACGACACCCTGCGCATGGCCTGCCTGACGTTGCTGCGCAAGGCGAATGCGACGCTGACGCTGATCCCGTCGCTGTTGCAGGACAAGCAGTTCAGGGCCGCGTTCACCGCCGACCTCGACGACCCCGAAGGCCTGCTGGGGTTCTGGCAGTGGTTCGAGTCCACCCCGCCGCCGTTGCGGTCGCAGGTCATCGGGCCCGTCCTGGCCCGGTTGCGGAGCTTCCTGACCCGGCCGTTCGTCGGGCAGACCATCGGCGCGGCGCGTTCGACGGTCGACATGCGCCGCGTGCTGGACGGCGGGATCCTGCTCGCCCGGTTGCCGAAAGGGCAGATCGGCGAGGAAACCGCCCGGTTGATGGGCTCGTTCATCCTCGCCTCGGCGTGGCAGACCGCGACCGGCCGGACCCGGATCGCGGAGGACGCCCGCCGTGACGCGGTGGCGTACATCGACGAGGCGCACAACTTCCTCAACTTGCCCGGGTCGGTCGGGGACATGTTGGCCGAGGCCCGCGGCTATCGGTTCGGGCTGGTGCTGGCGCATCAGAACCTGACGCAGATGCCCCGGGAGACGCAACTCGCATTGAGCGCTAACGCCCGCAACAAGGTGTTCTTCACCTGCGCGCCGGAAGACGCCACGCAGCTGGCCAAGCACACGATGCCGGAGCTGTCCGACCACGACCTGTCCCATCTGGACGTCTACCAGGCCGCCTGCCGGCTGGTCGTCGACGGCCGGGAAACCCCGGCGTTCACCCTGCACACCCTGCCGCCCAAGCCCCCGGTCGGTGAGTCGACCGCGGTCCGGCAGGCCGCCATCGCCAACGTCACCCCCGCCAGCGGGGACAACGGCCAGGCCGCCATCGCCCGCCTCGCCCGGGTCAAACCGCCCGGCCGTCAACGCCGCGCCGACCCGGCCGACGACCCGAACCCAACACCGAGCAACACCAGCGCCGCGTGACCCAACTGTCACGCGGCGATCGTCGTTTCTGGCTCTCACTTCCCGGGAGGTTCCCTATGGCCACGCCCCACACCCCGCAGCAGCCCGACGTGCCGCGCAGGCGGCGGTTGGCCGACCAGATCGCCAACCAGCTCTACACCGCCCGGCTGTTGGGCGAGCGGGTCCGCCTCATCCAGACTCACCGCGTTCACCTGAGTACCCGGCCGCGGCTGCACGACATCTTCGCCGAAGCCCCGCAGGTCGCGGCCAGCGGCGACCTCGAGTTCGTGCACGTCGCGTACGCCACCGCGGGCAGCCCACCGGCGGTGATCCGGCTGCACGGGCCGGCCTGGAGCCTGATCCTCTCCGCCGGCCGGCCGCTGCCGGACTGGGTTCTGGCCGTCCATGACGCGTACCCGCTGCACCTGCTGCCGCCGAGCAAAGCCAAAGCCGGCTGGCTCCAGGCATTCGACCTGGGCGCTGACCCCCTCGTCGTGCCCGAGCTGACCCGCATGTGCCAGCGCATCCACGCCGCCATCACGCCGAGCCCCTGAACCGGTCTCCGGCCCCCACCTCGGCGCGCAGCCCGCGGCCCGCGCCGGTCCCTGTCCTGTCACTCATGGTCGGCAGAGCCATCTCGTCGCCTCGTCCGTATCGGCGACGTTCTGCCCCGAACCCCACACCCGGCCGGACCTGCGGCTGCGGGTCGGCCGGCGTCCCGGCCTGGATCCCGCCCCGCCCGGCCGAGCTCAGGCCGACCCGCATCGGCCAACACCGCAGCTAGGAGCCCTCATGTCTGACAGCCGGCCAACCCGACTCTTCCCTGTAGGGGAAGTCTCCCGACCGGGGACCTCCGCCTCGACCGCGTCCTCGCGCCGCTTCTCCGATCCCACTGCGTCCTTCTCCTCTGCACTCACTCTTATCGACGTTTCTCATCGTCTCCGGCGTCGCGACTACGCGATCGCCTCCCTGCTGAACGAACACACCACCCTGACCACCAATCAGCTCACCGCCGTGCTGTTTACCAGCGCCATCACCTGCCGCCACCGGCTCACCGCCCTGCGCTCGTTCGGCTTCGTCGAACGATTCATCCGCCGCAACGAGCCGGGCACCCCCAACATCGTCTGCTGGGTACCCGGCCCGCTGTCAGCGCGCTTGACCGCGCTGGCCACCGAGCAGAAACCGCCTACCGCGCGGGCGCTGTGGGAGCGCCAGGACCGCATCTACGTCAACCCCGCCCTGAATCACTTGATCGACACCAACGAGTTCTTTGTTCGGCTGCTCGTGCATGGCCGACGCGACCCGGACACCTCGCTGTTGCGGTGGTGGTCGGAACGCACCACCGCCGGCGCGTTCGGCCAGCGCGTCCACCCGGACGGCCACGGCGTCTGGACCGACGGGGACCGCGAGATCGGGTTCTTCCTTGAATGTGACCGCGGCACCGAAACGTTGGGCCGAGTGGCCGACAAGCTCAGGTCGTACCGGCGGCTGCGCGCCGAGGGGGGCCCGCCCTACCCGGTGTTGTTCGCCCTGCCCAATCGGACCCGGGAGCAGAACCTGCACCGTCGGCTGGCCGATCGGCCCGGACCGAGCCTGGTCGTCGCGACCACCTCACCGGAAGCCGGCGACGACCCGGCCGGGCCGGTGTGGCGGCTGGTCGGCAACGGCCGCCACCGGCTGGCCCTGGCCGACCTACCCGGCGGCCACGGCCAGCCCGGCCCGCTCAACCCCGGCCCGCCTGGGCCCGCCGATCACCCGCTGCGTCACCTGCGATAGGCACCCCCGCCGGGCGCCCGGCACGTCGACCGGGTGCCCGGCGACCGGGTGCCCGGGTCACCCAACAACAGGCCAGGCCACCCAACAGCGGGAAACCTCCACCCAGCAGCATCATCACCGTGGCGCCGGCGCGGCCCAACACCGCAGCTCAGCCGATATGTAGGACCGGTCGGCGCAGGCGCCGGCTGTTGGGTGCCGCCGGTACGGTGAAGCCTTCTCATAGAGAACCCCCAATAGCACCACCCCGGGCTCGCCGCCCACGACCAACGGTCGCAACCGCCCACCCGCCACTTGGCCGGTCGGCCTGCACCGCTCGTGCGCCGCCAACCCACCGCACCACCCGCACACCCCTGCACCACCCGGGCGCCCCTGTGGCGTCGCACCTCCCGCGCGTACCCCGCGCGTCCCATCGCCGCCGCTGCTCTACGGCCCGCGACCCTCCCGCACCACGCCACGCCCCGCTCGCCAACGGCGAGCTATCGGGCAGGGCGCATTCTGCACCTCACGTCTATCCACATTGGAGGTAAAACTGTGTCTGACGTTCGTACCGTGACCGTCTGCCTGCCCAAGACGGGCGTCACTGGTCACATCCCCGCCGCGGTCTCGGCCGTGCTCGCCGTCCACGGCATCACCGACGCCGGCCTCGCCGGCCACTTCCGGACCAAGACCCGACCGCTGCCCACCCGGCTGCTGCGGCGCCCGGACACCACCAGCCTTCTGCAACCGGAGAACGGCACCGCCGCCGGCGGCCCGGTCGGGCTGCTGGACCTCGACGTCATGCGTGAAGACCTGGCCGAGCGGTTTTGGAACCGCTGGCAGCTCTGGCAGCAGATCGTCGCCGGATCACCCGAAGCCCGGCCGTGGTGGCACTTCTACGACCGGCACGCCGCCGACCCGGACAAGTACACGTGGGACCACGCCCGGCACGGTTTCGCCAGCCAGCCGCAGGTGGCGCGGATGCTCACCTACAACGCCCACCCCGGGCGCCTGACCGAACTTCCCACCGACCACCTCGACGCGTTCTACGCCGGCCCGCACGCCTACTCCACATACGGCTGGCTTCAAGCGGTTCCCGCCGACACGATGCTGACCACCGACGGGCGGCTCCTGGCACCGATCAGCGTCCGCTACCCCGACCAACTGGACTACCTGCGCGCGGCCAACGACCACCTCCACACCCTGGCCGCCGCCGCTGTCCTGGTCGCTGTCACGACCGAACAGTCCCCTTTTTTGCCCGGGTTGAAGCCGGTCGTCCGTTGGACGTCCGGCCTACCGGCATGCCCTCGACCAAACGGCAAAGGAGGTACCTCATGTCCCACTCCCGGCACCCTGTTCCCGGCTACGCCGCCGTCCTGATCAGCCTGCTGCCCGCCGGCCTGGTCTTCTGGCTGCAACTGCTGGCCATCACCGTGCTGGCCGAGGTCCCCGCGGCGGCAGCCCTGTTCATCGAGGCCGCCAGCTGGATGCTCACCTCAGCAGTCGTCCTCGGCTTCTGGGGCGCTGCCAGGATGCACAGCCAGGTCCACGACCTTCAGCACCGGCTGGACCGGGCCCTGACCGATCCGGTGACCGGCCTGCCGGTACGCCGGGTCGCCGAGGACGCGATCGTCGCCGCCGGCCTGAACGTGGTCCTCACCGTGGCGCTGGCCGACATCGACCGTCTCCACGACATCAACCACGGGCCCGGCGGCCACGCCACCGGCGACCACTACCTCACCGAAGCCGGCCGCCGGCTGCGGCAGGCCGCCACCGGAGACGATCTGGTCGCCCGCCTGGGCGGCGACGAGTTCGTCCTCATCACCGGCCGCACCCCGCAGCTGCTGGCCGACAGCCTGACCGCGGCGTTCGCCGCGCCGATCGCCGTGGCCGCCGGGATCCGGCCGCTCGAGGTCAGCATCGGGATCTGCCGGTTGCCCGGCGCAGACCCGCACCAGTTGCTCGGCTGCGCCGACCTGGCGATGCTCACCGCCAAGAGGCTGCGCACCCGCATCGAGATCTACGACGCGGCCCGCGACGGCCTGCCTCTGCCGCCCGGCGTCCGCCCGGGCACACGCCGCCGATCCGGCGAATAGCTGCCCGGTTCTTCGTACGCCACCGCCTGCCCGTCGTCTCGGCCGGCGGGCTTTCGCCATGCCCACCGCACATTCCAGAAGGGATTCGTCCATGCCTGATGGCATCGCCCGTGTGGCGCTCTACCTCAAAGCCCCCAGCATCGACCGAGCCAACGACCGTGAACAGGTCTTGCGTGACTACGCCGCGCAGCAGATCGGCGGACACATCGACGCCGTGTTCACCGACCTCGGCACCTCGCGCCGCCGATGCGACCTGAACGCTGCGATCAGCGGCGCGCAGGACGGCCGGTTCGACGTCTTGCTGGTCCACTCCGTCCGCGATCTCACCGGCGCTCCGCGGCTGCGCGAGCTCGTCGAGCGGTTCCAGGCCGCCTCGGTAACCGTGGGCAGTCTCGCCGAGCAGTTCGACTCCAGCAGCTGGTCCGTCACGTTCTGGCTGGCCCTGATCGACGCCGACAACGACGTCCAACTGGCTCGCACCCGGCGAGGTATCAAGCACGCTGCCCGGCGCGGGCGCTCGCCGTCGCGACCCCGGTGTGTCGGCCCCACCGGTCCTGTCAGTCCGATGGTCGAGGTGAAGGCGCTGTACGCGGCGGCTGTCGACGAGCACCTCAGCTGGCTCGACGACCTGTTGATCGCCGCCAGCGTCGCACGCCGCTGCGGCTGCACGGCGGCCGCTCCCGCTGACGGGCCGTGCCCGCTCTGCGGCGCCCCGCCGCCCGCAGCCTCGGCGGTGCGCACCGGTACCCCGAAGGACGGTGACCGATGATGAAGCCCATCTACGCCCCCGCCCGCGTGGCGCTCTACCTGCGCGCCGAGACCCTGATGGAGGCATTCGCGCAGGCTGCGCTGCTGCAACGCGCCGCCGCCGGGGTACCCGGCTGGCGCATCGTCGCCGTGTTCTGCGACCTCAAACTCGCGACGGGTGCTGCCTGGCCCGGCCGCGACGGCGCGATCAACACGGCCCGGACCGGGTTCGACGTGCTGCTGGTCAGCAGCCTGGACCGACTGACCCGCAACACCGACGAACTGATGGAGCTGATCCACCAGCTCACCGCCGCCGAGGTGACCCTGTGTTTGACGCTCCGACCGCAGGGACCTCAGAGCGACCTCGAGATCCGCGCCGTCGACGAGTTCCTGGTCGGCGCCTACCGCTCACTGGCCGGCCCGCATGGTGCCGTTTGGGACCTGCCGGCTGGGCCCCCGTCGGCCGGTGATGCCCCGTGAGCCCCGGCCTGCTCGACGAGGTCGTCGACTACTTCCAGGTCTACCGGTCCGACCCGGAACTCACCGTCGCGGTGCCCGAGCTCGTGGACGGGCAGCCGTCGCTGACGATCAGCATCGGTGGTGGTACCCCTGGACGGGCGTACGCCGACAACCACTGGGTCTACGCCGTGCACCTCGACGGCGTCCTGGTCGCCTCCGGCGCCGACCTGCGCAGCGGCGGGATCGGCCGCACCCACCAGCAGATGGCCGCCGTCCTGGCCGTCTTCCTGGCCGACACCGACCGGGTGCCGGCGCTGGCCGGGCATGCCGACCGGCTGTCGCTGTGGGCCCACGACGTCGAAACCGGGGGCGGCGATGACTGATCACGAGATCGTCACCGACGACCGGTATCCCGGCTGGCGGGCCCGGATCGTCGCCGACGCCGAGGCAGGACAGCCCTGGGGCGACGCGCTCGCACCGGCGCTGCTGGTCGAACGCGACCACGCGGCATGGGCGAGCGAGGTGTACCAGAGCAAGGACGCCGACCGGATCCTGCAAGCGTGGCGGCGCCTCGACCCGCAGGTGTTCCAGCGGTACCTGCGGCTGGCGCACGGCACCACCGTCATCGAACAAGTCAGCGAGCGGAACCTCACCGTGATCACCTTCGACACGGCCGGGTACCGCGAGCACGTCGGCATCAGCGGGCCGGCCGACCTTCGCGGCGAATGCATCGACTGGCGGGCCTGGCTCGACGGCGACGTGTACGAGGTCATCGTCGAACAGCACACCGCCGACCGGTGCTGGGTGCACCAGGACGCGCTGTGCGGGCTATACGGCTGGGCGTACGCGCAGCAGACCGCCCTGGATCTGCTCACCGAGAACGCCGCCGCAGCACCAGCTCAACCACAGCCAGCGTCGTGAGACCGGCCCACGCGGCCGTCTCCCGCTGAAAGCAGCACCAGAAAGATCCGGCCGTTGCCCGGCCAAGCACCACCCCGCGCGGGCACGGCCGTCGGCCGTGCCCGCTCCCCTTCACAGGAGCAGCAGCATGGCCGAGACCAAGACCTTCCGCGAATTTCTGGACACCTACGGCCGCCCGGACGGCCAGTACCCGGTCGTCGACCTCGACAGTGCCGACCAGCAGCGCCACACGGTGATCGTCAGCTATGCCGGCGGGACCAACAAAGCCCTCGTGCAGTTCATGGGCCTGGCCGCCGGCACCGACAACGAGCACCTGTGCCTGGACGTGCACGCGTTCGTCGACGACCTCGAGGCCCGCAGCAGCGTCTTCGGGATGGAGAACGGCGCCCGCTACGCCGGCTTCGACCAGACCACGCCCGGCCGCTCGCACGGCCAACCCGCCGTCCGGCTCGTCGCCGTGCTGATCGGCGCCCAGCGCGACACCGCCCCGCAGGGCGACACCACCGCGCAGGACTGACCACCTCACCCCAACTCCTCAGCCGGGGGTGTGGGCAGGTCAGCCGCTGCAACAAACGGTGCGCTTGCTCCACGCCTCCGGCCCTGTTGCCTCGGAGGCACATCGTGATGACCCGCGACGCGGTCACTTTGTACGACTCCTACTACCTGATCGACACCGGCGCCTGGCTCAAGCAGCGCATCGGCGACCACCACGCCGAGCAGAGCGCCAGCTTGCAGAGCTTCACCGGCTGCGATGTCTTCGACGACTATCAGCCGGCGATGGACATCGCCGCCCGGATGCGGCTGTGGTGCGCCGCGAACAACCTGCTGGTGGGCGACGGCGCGGTGATCGAGCACGACTCCCAGCGGCTGACCGAGCCGGTCACTATCGTCCTGGCCGCCACCGCCGGTCCTAGCCCGGACGCGCTGGCGTTGGTCAGCATCGACGGCCGGGCGCCCGAGGTGTACGCCGATGTCACCACCGACGAGGGCTACTGGACCGACGACGCGACCATCGAGATCGCCTGTGCCGGTGGCCTCTATTGGACGTGGGACGGCGGCGCCTACCTGGTCACCGCCGAGGGCGGCGAGCAACGCATCACGACGGTGTTCGGTCTCGGCGTGCCGGTGATCGCCCGCTGCCGCGACTGCGTGGCCTTCGACGACGACACGACCGACGTCATGTGCCCGTGCCCGGGGATGGGCATCTACTGCCCGCACTGCGGGCAGCGCGCACGAGTTCGGCTGCCCGAGGTCCCCACCTTCGCGGACCTGCGGCGATGATCACGCTGAGGTTTCCCCTGCCGGGGGTGCTGCGGTTGGCCGAACACGCCCTCGCCGCGACCACCCGGGCCGCGACGATGCGCGAGGTGCTCAGCGCGGCGGCGCCCCGCCCGGCCCTGTGGCTGGTCGGCGACCACGGCGTGTTCCTGATGTCCAACGGCATGCTCACCCCGGCGAACGCCGAGCACACCGCGGACCTGCCCGTCGTGCATGCCGCGGGCTACCCGACTCAGGACCAGTGGCTGGCGGTCGCCGGCCAGATCGGCCGCGGCCCCGAGATTCGCCTTGTCTTGCCGCTGCTCGACCCGACGCCCGGCGGTCGGATCTTGCGCCGCGACCTAACCGCCGGCGCCGAAGCCGGGGCCACCGCCCTGGTCATCGACCTCGATACCGACCACCTGCGCTGGCATTGCCCGCCGACGCGATCACGGAGGTGAATTCGTGAGCCTGCTGCCTATGAGTGGCCCGATCCGCCGGGCGCTGAGCCTGGACGACATGACCGCCGTCCTCGCCCAGATCGCCAGCGCCACCGACCTCAGTCAGCTGCTGAACGTCATGGTCGCCGCGGTCTACGACACTCTGCTGGCCGACATCGGCCTGAGCCTGGCCGGCCTGCCCGAGGGCCAGCAGGTCGATCCGCGGAAGCTTTTCATCCCCACTCAGCAGCACACGGCGATCAAGACCGCGGTAACCAACCGGGTCGGCGCCGAGGTCAACCAGACCGAGCTGGCCATCCGCTTGATCGACCTGCTGCCCAGTACCTACGACGACCCGTCCGCACCGGTCCCCGACCTCGCGGCCACCGGCGCGGGGCCTGGCGGCCTGCAGCTGGCGCTGACCCGGGAGGCGGTCGGGGTCATCACCGCCGTCGGCCACCACATCCAGGCGCTGGCCCGCCACTACGGGCCGGACTCCCCCGAACACGTCACCGCCGCCACCACCTGGCTGGCCGCCCTGGCCCAGATCATCAGCTGGAGCTCCGGCCCGCGGGTGCGAGTCGACCGCGACGGCGCCCTCAGCCTCCTGGTCCACACCAGCGGTGGTTACACGTTCGCCGTGATCTTCCACGGCGAAGCCCGGCATTGCGTCGCCGGCGACGGCTGCGAGGCGCTGATCTCCGACGACGGCACCGTCCACGGCCTGTACGCCCACACCCGGTTGGCCGACCACGAGCACGAACCCAGCTTCGGTCTGGACGCACCCCGACCCGGGCACTGGAGTACGCACTCCTGACCCGCCTTCGGCGCGCCGTGCCCTGACCCGGCCGCCCTGTTTTTCCTGCTGCACCGCTGTTTCGGCCGTCGCCCGGCCACACCACCCTGGTTTCCGGGCCCGGCCGCTGCGCCGTGCCCGGAAACCCCTTCCCACAAGGGAGTTTCCGCCATGACCAGTACGTTCCAGCCCCAGACCGCCGTACCGCAGCACCTCCAGCCGCACCTGCTGCTGCGCCCCGGCCAGCCGGTTCACGTCAACCGTCGCGCCAGCTGGCTGCCGGCGACCGTCACCCGCGTCGGTTCCCGTACGGTCGGCGTCCGCTACCGAAACCCGGCCGTCTCGGCCCTGCTCGCCGACGCCGTCGCACCCTGGGTCGTCCGGCCCGCCGACGGCGCCCAGCTGCGTGCGGCCCGGCTGATCACGGCCGGCGACCAGATCATCTTCGGCACCCGCATCCGGACCGTGGCCGCCCCGCCGGTCGACGACCGCTCCGGCTGGCTCGCGCTGAGCTTCACCGACGGCGACCAACGCGCCCTGGTGATGCCCGGCGCGGTCCTGCGCCTAGTCGACGACACCCCGCAGGTGACCGTCAATGGTCGGCCGCTGACCGCCATGCTCACCAGCATGGCCGGGTATGGCCGTGGCTGAGCCGATCACCGGCGGGCAGGTCCCGCATCCGCCTGCCTGTGCACCTGCGCAGACCGGGCTTGCCGCCGGCGAGACGGACAGTCCGAGCAGCATGCCGGTGTACCTGGTCACCGTCGACACCCCGCAGGGCCGCGCCGAGCTCGAGGTGCCGACGCTGCTCGGCCCGGCCGCCGCCGAGCGGCGCGCGTGGATGACCGCCGTACAGCTGCGCTGGGGCGACGTCGACGAGATCACCGTCGTCAGCACCGAACTTGTTACCGAAGAGCTGCCGCGATGAGGGTCACCCTCGCCCGTTTCATCGAGGCGCCGGGGCGGGCCAACCGCTGCGACGACGTGGACGTCCCCGGCTGCACGCTGATCGCCCGCCAGTGCGGCTGGGTGCCCTTCAGCACCGGCGACGTGTGATGCCCGGCCAGGAGGACGACGACACCGACGACCGGGGCGAGCCGCTGATCGTCCGCGGCTGGTACGTCATCGGCTTCGACCCGGTAGGGCTGCCTGTCCGCGGCAGCGTGCGGCGGTGACGGCTGCCGTGCCGTCGCCTGCACCGACGGTGCGCTCACCACGTTGATACCCGGCGCGGCGCCCCAGGGGCCGTGCACGGCGCCATGACGGCGCCCCTGCACCACGTTCGTGAACTGCCCGGGTCATCAAGCCGCCCGGGCCCTGCGTAGCCATCTGTTGTGTGATTCCGGGACCTTGCGCCGGCCGTCGGCCGTCACCCTCCCGGGACACCCCGGGGTGGCTGGCGTGCCGGGCCGTGAGGAACCGGATCCTTGAAGAAAGGAACCGGACCCTTGTCCGAACCCTCGAACCTGATCAACCTTCTCCTGAGCGCCGTGTCGTCCCAGCCGTCGGCTGCCGCGGGCATACAGGCCACCATGCAACGGGCCACCGAATTCCCCAGCCCGGCCCACGCCCGGCTCGCCGGGATCGCCCTCGACCCGGCCGGCCGGGCCGCCGCCGATCAGATCCTCGACACCTTCTGGGCCGACAAATCCCGCCAGGACGACCTGCTGTACAACACCGGCGACACGCGTGAGGTCATCGTAGGAAGCGGATTCCACGCCGCCGCGTACGCGGCGATCCGTGTGCTGTCCGGCTTCGACAGGCCACTGGTGCTGGAACGCAGCGACCGTGTCGGTGGCACCTTCGCGATGACGGCGCAACCGACGTTCTATCTGAATTCCCGCAACCGCCCGGGCGGCGCCGGGTTGGCCGGTGATCAGGGCGCGAGCCTGAACCGGCTGCCGGGTGCCCCGGTCCAGGCCGCGAACGTGTCCATGGCGGAATTCCAGACCAACGCCGACATGGCGTTCGTGATCCGCCTCGCGTTGGCCCAGTTCGCCGACGTCGTCCCCGGCGCGAACGTCGTCAGCGTGTCCGGCGACCAGGGGTACGTGCAGGTCGAGATCGGTGACCGCGGGGAGTGCGAATACGGGCGGCTGATCGACGCGCGGGGCGTGGGTGACCCGATCGCCCAGAAACTCGCCAACGGCACCTGCCTGCTCACTTTCCCCCAGTTCATGCAGCGCATGGCCGGTACATGGCCGCTGCGCGGGCTGCGGCGCGTCGCCGTCGTCGGTGGCGGCGACTCCGGCAAATGCGCCGTGGAGTCCCTGCTCGGCATCGCCCCGCCACCCGTGATGGCCGCCGCCGCACTGGATCACGTCGACCGCATCGACTGGTACAGCCAGACCATCCCGGACACCTGCGACGAATGGCGCGACCAGGTACGAGGCCGCTACCAGGCCATCGGCCACTACCTGCGGCCGGACCGGTTCGGGGTCCAACGGCTGGCCGTGCTCGACCGGCCCGCTGTGCCCGTCGCGTTGCCCGACAGCGTCCTGATCGAGGGCCGGACCTACGACCTGGTGATCCTGTGTACCGGCAGCCGGGAGGTCGAGATCGACGGACTCGCCGCGTCCGAGTTCTCCCTCTACAGCACTGCAGACGGTGTCCCGGTCGCACGTCAACACGTCAGCATGCCGGCGTACCGGATCGGCCCGCACGCCCAGCTGCCCTTCACCGACCGCGAGCTCGCCGACGGGATCGCTGACATCCCCGCCAACGAGGTCTCCATGTTCCGGACCGCGGCCAAGACCGCGGCACTAGCGGCGACCCTGCCGGAGACCGCCGAAGGCTGACGTCGGCATCGACGCAGTGCTCGGCCGCCGGGCGGTTTCCGCCGGGCGGTTTCCGCCGGGCGGTTTCCGCCGGGCGCGTCACGTGCACTGCGCTTGCCGCCGGCTCGCCACGCAGCCAGCGCCCGCCCTTTTCCAGCCGGTGCCGCGCAGGGCGGGGCAGCGCATCCGGCTGGACACCCCTTTGCGCGATCGAAAAATGGAGTGACCATCGTGCAGTTCCACCGCTACGGCGACCCACCAGACGCCGACCCACCAGACGCCGATCTCAAGCCCGACCCGCACGGCCTGCTCTACGCCTCCGACGTTCAGGCGTTGCACCGTGCCGACACCGTCACGATCCACGCCCAAGACGGGATCGGCAGCATCCGCGCCACCTTGAGCGCACCCGACGGGCTGCGCATCTACACCGCATCCCAGCAACGCGCGTTCCCCGACGCGGCCGGCTATCCCCGGCACCGCCTCATCACCCTCGACGCCGACATCGCCGGCTTCGACACCACCGGCCACTGGCACGAGCACGACCTGAGCGCCGCCGCCACCCTGGTCATCGCACACGCGGCGCTGCATGACGTGTGGCAAACGCTCACCGCGTTCCTGCGCACCGGTGACGTGCCGCGGCTGCGGTTTCGCGCGGACAGCGCCCAGGATCGGCTGGCCGGCACGGGCCTACACCGCGACGAACTGCACCTGCTCGTGCACCGCGGCCGACGCCAATGGACGTTCCTGCTCGAGGTCGCCGTGCGGTCCGCCGACACGCGGATGGTGACCCCCACCCCCTGACCGGCACCGACCCGGAGCGACCCCGGGGGACGCCTCACCGGCCCGGCCCGTGAGATTCCCCCTTTGTCATCGTGCATGGCCCAGCAGCGCCACCACACGGTGACGCTGCTGGCCGCCGATGACCATTCACCCGAAAGGACACGGCGTGCGCGCCAGCGACTACCACCGACCGTCGGCTGTCGACCCGAACCAGATCGTCGCCACTCGACTGGGCGGCGGACGGACCACCCTTCAGGTCCTCGACGTCGGTGACCACCGGTACCGGCTCACCGAAGCCGGCACCATCCGGCACGCCGGCATCGATCCGTGGGCCACCGCCAGCCCGCCGGCGGCACGGCAGATCCGGACGTTCCTGCGTCCCCGCCACCAAGCCTTCGCCGCGTCTGGCTGGTCCGTCCGCCGCGACCACCAGTTCGCCCTGCGACCACGGCTGAGGCGGCACCCCCGGGCATGAACCCCGACGCGCCGGCGCGCCTGCAGCCGCCGACAGTCGGCCCTTGGGCACCGGCAGGTCCGCGACCCGGGCAACCCGTGCATGCCGGCAGAACTGGCACGCCGGCATCTCGCGCGACCGAGCACGGCACCACCCCACCAACGACAGGAGAGGCATATGAACCGCGACCCTGCACCATCGGAGTTCCACAAGGTTTCTGCGTTGAGCACCATCGGGCTGCTGATTGAGTTCGACCCGGCGGCCTGCCGCGCCTGGCTGGAGGCAGGCGCCGCCAGCGAGGCCGGCATCGATGACGGGTTCCGCAACGCGAACCTGACCGTCGCCGCGGGCCTCGAAGAGCTGCTGGCCCTGCTAAACCACGACGCCACCCAGCGCGCGTGGCGGCCCGCAGCCCAAGTGCACCAGGTGCTGATCTGGCGCACCGGCGACGGCGACGGCATCGACGGCGGCGGCCTGCTCACCGTCGACCTCGACTACCCGCTCGGCCGGATCCGCGTCGGCTGCCTGCACCAGGGCTTCGACGACTTCATCCCGGATTCGGCGACCTACGGCATCGACGCCGCCGTCGAAGCGCTCGGCCACGTCGCGGACGTCGTGAACCACACGTACGCCACGTTCCGCACCGCCACCCAGGCCGTCACCGCGCACCCGGGGCCAATCGACGGCGAGGACGACGCCACCGCGAACCCCGGCTGACGCCACCACCCGACCGGCCCATCCTCCGCTGGGTGCCCGCCCCGCGGAAGCGATCTCTACCCATGGGGAAGGAACCGATGTCCATCACCACACTCACCCTTCTCGAGCATCTGCGCGCCGTGTTCGGCACCACGGAGCGCGTCGAACGGCTCGAGCAAGAACTCCGCATCGTCGCCGACCACCACACCTCACTCGCCCGGCACCTGCGTGACCTGCTCGACGGCGACGCCTGCGACGCACCGAACGCCCTCATCACCCATACCGGCGCGCAGCAACTGGCCGCGATGCACGACAGCAACGCCGCCGACTGCACCGCCATGGCCGACATCGTGCACCGTGCACTGCACCCCGACCGGGAGGACAACGCATGAATCCATCCCACCTGGCGGCGCGTCGCCCCGCCCTGGCCGGACCGCCTGCGGTGGTCAACGGCTACCCCGTCGTGGCCGCGGTCGCCACCGGCGAGGACACGACCAGCTGGATCGTGATCTGCCGGCGCACCGAACGCATGCCCGACTGGGCCACCGCCTGGTACGTGACCTGGCGAACCTGGTGGGACGGGCACCGCTGGACCGTCGAGAACGGCCCGCATCACGGCCTGACCTGGCCACAAGCCCAGCAGTCCCTGGCGCGCCGCCTGAACCTCCCCGCGGCGCAACCGGCCACCGACCCGGGCGTCTACCTGGTGTTCGACGACCACACCGACACGGGGACCTGCCCGACCTGCCGGCAACCGATCACCGAGGTCTGCGACAGCCCCACCCTCGGCGGACTACTCACCGCGGTCGCCGGGCACCGCTGCACCCCGGCCGGCAGCACCGGCACACCCCACCCGCACGACACCGACGAGCCAGGAGACGATCGATGACGCAACCGCAGACCCTTCAGCGGGTTTACAGCCACGCCCTGCTGCACCTGCCCGAGCGGGGATCACGGTGGCGCATCGGCTACCTCGCCGAACCGGCGAGCGAGCCGGGCCAGATCCGGGTCAGCCGCCCGGTCGCCGGCCAGATCGCCGGCGACATGCGGGCGCTGCGCGCGGAGACCCTGGCCATCACCGCGCAGACCGCGCAGTTCTACCAGGCCATCGCCGAGGTCGACGCCCGTCTCCCGCGGATCGAGATGGACGGCGAGCACCTGGTCGCGGACTGGCGGCACGTCACGGGCGACAGCGACGCGTTGCGCGTCACCGATCCCGACCCGGACGGCCGGTACACCATCGGTCTCGACCTCGGCTGGCAACAGGTCGACCGAAAGCTGTGCGACACGGTCCGGGACGACTCCACCTGGCCGTCGCCGGTGGTCGCCGCCTACCAGGCGTACGTCGGCTGCTTCACCGATCCGACGGCCGCGCTGCTCGATCTGGCCGACCGCGCCGGCATCGCCGTCGCCTGGCTCGACCGCGGCGTCATCGAGGCCGACAGCCGGCCCCTGACCGACGACCAATGGTCCCGGGTCCGCGACGAGCTGTACCAGTACGACGCGCACGTGTCGGCCAACGACGAGGTGAACAGCCTGTTCCTCGACCAGATCTTCTCCGACGCCGGCATCGAACGCCTCACCAATGACGACGCCGACGACGCGGGAGACGGCGCCGCGTAGGCGCCTGCGGCGTCAGCCGCGACTCCCACCACCCATCGTCAGACCCCCTTGGCCGGGCATCGCCGACATCTTCGGTTGCCCCGGCGACGGGGTGACCAGTCGTCGATGCCCGTCCCTTATGGACGGAGAGCATTGGCATGACCCAGCCCGTGACCATCCCGGAGCCCCGACCGGCCGACCCGGTCGTCGTACCGGCCGCCGACCCGCCTCCGCTGGACCTCGGCGCGCTGATCGCCGACCTCACCGCGCAGACCGCACCGGTATTCGCAGCGATGGAGTGGGTCGAAGAGGAGATCACCAGCGCCCGCCGCCGGCATCCCCGCCGGGCCGACATCATTCACCACGCCTTCGGTGTGCTCGCGCCGCGCGACATCGGCCCGGGCATGGGCACCGCATTCGTCTACCGCGGCCACGTCCGCGAACTACTGGCGCGGGTCGCCGCCGGGGCGGACCTGCGCCCGGCGACCGCCGCCGAGATCTGCCTGGCCCTGGTGGAGACCAGCCTGCAGGCACCGATGCACGGCCCGGCCGCGGGCCTGTACTTCCGCATGTGGCAGCAGGCGTTCCCCGACAGCGAACTGACCGCCGAGCACGCTGACCACCAGGTCCACTACGAGCATCTGCACGGCTCGCGGATCGACGAGCTGGAGGCGGACCTGCGCCACAAGGTGCGCGACCCGGACCGGCAACTCGGCGACATCACCTGCGCCGGCCTGCACCATGGCCAACAGGTCACCTGCACGTTCGCCCGCCCGTGACCGTGCCAGACCGCGGCGAACCGGGCCGCGGCGACGGGGTCGTCCGGTCGGATCCTGACGCGGCGGCACACCGGTCGCCATCGGATCCTGTCGCGCGACAGCCCGGGTTTGACGCGGCGACAACCAGGTCCGGCAGGCGACGCCGCCTGCCGTACGGGCAGCTGAAGCCCTTAGTCGTGGCGCACCTCGCCGCCTACCCGCAGACGTCATTCACGCCCTGGGAACTGGGCCGTGTGCTGGGCCACTCGCACGGCACCATCCGGCGCATCCTGGTGCGCCTGACCGCGGCCGGCGCCGTCGACCAGACCAGCTGGCAGCCGGCCCGCTTCCGACACCACCACTGATCCCGCCGTTCGCGCGGGACGCATCAGCCGAAAATTTTCGGCCCAGCGTCCCGAGCTCCGGGGCGCTGGGCCCTGCCCTTTTGCAGGAGGCACCCATGCCCCACCACCCGATCAGCTGCGGCACCCCGACCGGGGGTGCCCCATGGCTTCACTGACCGCCGCCGGTGACCACGCCCCCGGCCGCGCCGCGGAACGCGCCGCCTGGGCGTTCTACGCGATCGCCGCGCTCGGCTCCTCGATCGGCCAGATCTGGGTCGGCATCGACACACCGCCGTGGCCCGACAGCGTGCCGCTGTGGGTCCGCGCCCTGCTGGTGGCGCCGTTCGCGATCGTCATCGACCTCGGCGGCGTCGTCACCTCCGGGTTCGCCGACTCCCGCCAGCGCCTCGGCGAAAACGCGTACGGCTGGCGGATCCTGTCGGCCACGTCGGTCAGCCTGGCCGTCGGCATCAACCTCGTCGGCCACGCCGCCACCCCGTACCTCGCGGTCGTCTTCGCCAGCCTCGGCGTCTTCGCCTACATGGTGTGGCTGCTGCACACCTCCGCCCGCCGCCGCGACGCCCTGCGCGCCACCGGGAAACTATCCGAAACCCCACCCTCCTACGGGCTGCGGCAATGGATCCGCGAACCCGACGTCACCGCCCGCGCGAAACTCCTCGCGATCACCGGCGGCCTCGACGTGCACACGTCCCTGACCGAAGCCCGTGACCAGCTGCGCGCCGAAAAACGCCGCGCCACACTGGCCAGCCACATCGACAAGATGATCCAGGCCCGGCATCAGGACAACCCGCTGCTCGCCGCGATCGCCGCGACCACGACCCCGGTCGACGACGTCGCCGACGCCCTCATGACCACGATCGACGTCGAGGGCTGGGCGAGGGCCATCGCCGCGGAGATCCAGCCACCCGACACCGACCCGCCCGTCTCCGAGCTACGGACGGCCGACCACGGCCAGCCGCACTGGCCGAGTACGGCGGTGCTGCGACAGATCCCCACCCAGCAGCCGGCCTACGACCGCTGGCGGGAGATCTGGCAGGCCATCGACGACGACACCAACCCGTCGAACCAGGACATCGCCGCAACGTTCGACGTGTCCACCCGCACCGTGCAGCGCATCCGCGACGCCGGCCACGCCGGGCTCCTCGACTCCCCCGAGACCCCGGTCGCCCGCCTCGCCGCGCTCGCCCCCAGCAACGGCCACACGCCGCTGCTGACGGCCACCTCCTGACGTCCACGCCACATACGGCGGGCGCCCGGCACTCATCGCCGGCGCCTGCCCGCGTGGTGTGTCCCCGGGGACGGTCGCCGACAGCCAGCCGGTGACCCCACCCCAGAGAGGCACACATGTCAGCCGAGATGTTCCGGAGCCGGTCATGACCGGCCGTCTGCTCGCCCTGATCACCACCGCCGCGGTGGCCGTGTTCCTCACCGTCGCCGGCATCGCCGCGATCGGTGGCGCCGCGTCCGCCTGCGTGCTCCCGCCCTCGTCCGGGTCCGCCAGCGGCTACAACGCCGAGCAACTGCACAACGCCGGCATCATCGTCGAGGTCGCCAACCAACGCGGTCTCCCGATCCGGGCCGCGGTCATCGCGGTGGCCACCGCGATGCAGGAATCCAACTTGTACAACCTCGGCGACCTCGGCGACGACAACGACCACGACAGCCTCGGTCTGTTCCAGCAGCGCCCCAGCAAGGGATGGGGGACACCGGAGCAGATCATGAAACCCGAGTACGCCGCGGGGAAGTTCTACGACAAGCTGCTCACCGTCGCCAACTGGCAGAGGTTGCCGCTGACCGTGGCCGCTCAGGCCGTGCAGATCAGTGCCTACCCTGACGCGTACGCCAAGCACGAGCCGGACGCGACCGCGATCGTCGCCCAATCGATGGGCAATCTCCCAACCGACGCCGCTGTTGCTGTCGGACCCTGCGGGAGCGGCTGCCCCGCGATCACCGCCTCACCGGACGGCTCCGGCGGCGGGTGCGCCGGCCTCGACGCGGTGTTCGCCCGGGCCCGCTCGTGGCTCACGGCCTGGCCGGGCGGCGGCCCCGTGCCGTACCTGTCGAGCAATGTGACCGGCGACCTGTTCGGCGGCTACCGCCGCGACTGCTCCGGCTACGTCTCGATGGCTCTGGGCCTGGCCGGGCCCGGGCTCAACACCATCACCCTCGCCGCGCACTCCACCATCATCGGCAAGACGGAGATGCAGCCGGGTGACCTGATGATCAAACCCGCACCGGGCGGCGCGGGACACGTCGTGCTATTCGCCGGCTGGACCGACAATTCGATGTCGTCGTACTGGGGATACGAACAATCCGGCGACGGCGGTACCCATTACCGCCGCATCCCTTTCCCGTATTTCGGCACCTACACGATGACGCCCTACCGCCGCCACATCCAGGAATTATTCAACCAGATGCAACATATGGCAGGCGCCGATGAAGCCTAAATCTACCCCATTTTAGGGTCGCAGAGCAGGAGCAACCTACTGCTTCAGATCTGGCGCAACATTGTTGCGTCTGGTACAACATGACGGTGATTGATCTTCCGGGCGCCGCGCACGAACTCCTGCACCAAACGATCTGCGGGAGCGCGGATTCGCGGGAGCGCCCGCCGCGCCGGAGGCCGGCCGAGCCCGCGCCGTTCTACGGCGGTCAGCCCTCCCGCGATGCGCACGAGCGCCTCGTCGAAGCACTCTGCCGCACCCGGCAGCCCGCGCACACGGGCCTTTGCCGCCGCGCCCCTACCCGCTCATGCACCGAGCCGGCTTCGGCCAGCGGAGAACACCTCGAGGGCAGTTGGGGGTGCGGCACGCCAAAACGATCACCCCACCAGTTCGCGATAGACCTCGTCAAACGAGCGTCGCTCGGCCTTAAGGGCAGCAAGTGCCTCAAGAGTCCTCTTGGTGTTTTCTTGCACTTCCGGCCACACCGCTGACGCTCTCTGGCCCGGGAAATTAGGATCCGGCAACGCCGCCGCTAAGAGCTTTTCGGCCTCTCCATAGTATTTATCAAAATGTTGCCGCGCGTGCTGAGCCCATTCGGAAACCGCCATCGAATCTTCAGCACGATCCGCTATCAGAGCGACGAGTACCGCAGCCTGCATCGCTTTTTCGTGAAGTTGACAAACCCGATCCGGGTTGGCCAGATTGGCCCAGAAGCCGACTTTTCCGATCGCGTCGCGGTGAGTCTCGAATGCAAGCCGCAGTAGTACGTCGGCGGAGTGTCGATGGTAATCACGGCGTTCCAATGTCGATGCCCTGCGCGCGTCATTTAGGGCGCGAACTGCCGCCTTCGCCGAACTGTCACCCACCGTTTCCAAGATGTCGACAATAGTCGTGTCGAGCAGCTCGTTGACTAGCACTGTCACGGCAAACGAGACGCCCTTCGCGCTAATGAACTTGATTGCGCCATGAATCTTGTCTAGCTGTTTGCGGTGCTTTAGCCTCGGTCTTTCATGAAGTGGTTGATCTTGGTGGTGTGGATCCCATCGGCGGTGTTTCCGCTTGGGGGCATGGTTTTGGCCCGGCGCGTGGCCGGGTTCCTCCGGGATGTTGCAGGGGCGGGGCGGCGGTTCAGGTCAGCGGTCGGGGTAGGGCTGCGAGGCGGGTGAACGCGGTGATGATCTGGTCGGCCCAGGGCCAGCCGTCGGCGATGCGGAGCCAGGTTCGTCGTGCGGTGCGGGCGATCCGGGCGGGGACGTGTAGGAGCCGGTAGCGCAGCTTCTTCGGCTCAGCTTTGGCGAGGTCGCCGTCCAGGAGGAGGGTTTGGGTCCAGGCGAGCAGGTCGATGCCGGTCATTGCGAGTTGCAGCCAGGCCTGGTTGATCGCGAACACCCGTGACGGGAACCGGCCGAAGCCGGTGGTCTTGCCGGTGCGGATGCGGTCCTCGACGCGGGCGTGTGCCCGGTGGCGGGCCTCCAGGAACTGCAGGGATCCTTCGCCGGGTGGGGTGTCGGTGGCGACGACTTGGTGGCGCATGCCTGCGATGGTGTCGAACAGCGACAGTTGGGCGCCGGGGTGCGGTCGTTCTCGGCGGGCGATCAACCGTGTTCCGGCCGGGAAACCGTTCGTGTCGACCAATCCGGTGAGCTCGCAGATTTCGGCGCCGTCCCGCAAACCGCCGTCGGTGTCGATCGCGGGGATCCAGTCGGTGGCCTGCTCGATCGCCGCCCGCACGGCTGCGGTGATCGCGGCGCCCACACTGAATCGGGCGTCGACACCCTGTTCGCGTAGAGCCCGGATGTGGGCCAGGAAACCGTAGGTGGAGCCGGCGCCGTCGGTACGGACAAGTAGCGGTGTCCCATGCCGGTGCGCGTCGGGGATCTGGGTCAGGGCCTGGTCCAGCACGGTGATGTGGTCGGCGGTGGTGTTCGACCCGGCCCGTCCTTCGCGCAGTAGGCCGGACAGGGCTTCACCGGTGTTGTCCAAGAAGCACAGCAACGGGTGGTAGCCGAAGGTCTTCTTCCAGGTCCGTGTCGCGGCTTCTTTCTCGGAGTGGCAGATGACCAGGGTGGCGTCCAGATCCAGGACCAGCCCTACAACCTCGCGGCCGGCCGCTGTCGAGGCGGGCAAACGGCCGCGGGTCTCGCATGCCTGTGCCCACGCGACGTCCCGCGCTGCCGCTCGGGCCGCCCGCAACCGTGACAGCGCTTGGTCATCGAGGTCCGCGAGGACCCGCCACGCGGTCGCGTCCGAGGCCACCCTGCCGAACAGCGCCCGCTGATGCCGCAGCACACCCAGATCGCTGATGGCCTCGCCGCCGTCGGCGAGCATCACCGCCACATCGACGGCAACCCGGCCCGGTTCATGCACCGGCCGGCGCTGCCGCAACCCGGCCAGAGCATCACCGAACCCGCTGGTCAGCCCTGTTGCTTCGGCGATATCGGCCAGCAGACGGGCACCGGCATGACCGACTACACCCCGACCACCACCAGAGACTGCAACCTTCGGACGCGTACCGGTACTCTGCACCTTGAAAGTGCCTTCCGTGACGGACGATCAGGACCCTAGACAAGTCCCATCGTTCCAGATCAGAAGGCACTTTCGCGTTCCCGGCCCAGCCACCGCCCAGCCCTTAACGAAGGGCCGAGGCTAGATGGTGACGAACGGGATGGCATGCCGTTGGAGGCCGGAGGTCACGGCGAGTGCGCGGGAAGCTTCGGGAACCAGAATGAGCAGGCGTTGGGCGCGGGATGCGCCGACGTACAGCACCCGCCGGCCTTCGCCAGGATTGCCCTGGCGCCACTGCTCGACCCCATCGGCCGGGGTGGCGAATTTCGGCAGGGGCGGGATCGCGACCGCGGTGACCGTGGCCTGAAGCCCTTTGAAGCCGTGGATCGTCGACCAGCCGAGCGCGTTGGGCTTTTCGACCATGAGGACCGGCCATCGGTCGCCGTTCGGGGAGCGGAGGCCGCCAGTTTTCACCCATTTTTCCCAGCCTAGCGCCTTGATCCCGCTGCTTATCTCGACGCGGAAGGCGCTGGGGGTGCCGTCGAAGGGTGCGGTTCTGTTGGCGAGCCGCAGGCAACCGTCCCGGAAGGTGCGTGGGGTGAGTCCGACGGAGTCGAGGAACTCGGCGTCGGCGATCACGTGATCGTCGTCGTGGCCGAGCCCGCGGATGATGCCCTCGATCGTTTGCATGGCCTGGGTGCGGGACCGGGCGCTAGCGCGAAGGTCTTGAAGGGTTGCTGCAGCTTGGGCAAGTTGGACAAGTTTGCCGCCACCCTTCTCGCCCGGAGGCGAAGCACCCGCGCATTCGCGGGCGTCCTTCTCTGCGTAGGCAAGCACCTTGATCTCCTCGGTGGTGAAGCCCATCGACTGAGCAACCTCGATGATCTTCGGGCGCGCGAGGCTGAAGCTGTCCACGGGAAGGACCATTACGGGTGCCTGGTCGTCCTTCCACATCCCGAGGGGGATGTCGGTGCCGGCGTCCGCGCGCAAGCTGTTGACGACGGCGCAGATGGCCGGAGAGCTCCGGTAGTTGCCGTCGAAACGGGCCCCTTCAGGAACTCGCTGGACAAGGTCTCGGACTGCCTCGATGGTGGAGCCACGGAAGCCGTAGATGGATTGGTCGAGGTCACCCACCATGACGGTCTCAATGCCGCAGTCCAGCAGGAAGTTGATGAGGAAGATATCGCTGCTGTCGCAGTCCTGCACCTCGTCGACGATGATCGACCCGAACCGGGCGGCCATCAGCTGGCTCATGCGGGTCCGGTTGGTGGGGTCAGCGAGGTAGTGCTCCATCAGCACTCGCGCCGCCGCGCAGTCCATGACCCCGTTGGTGAGAAACCGGCGAGCCAAGCGTGAGGCACTGGCGTTTGCCTTTTCTCGTTGCCACTTCTCCAGATTGGACACAGTGCTGCGCTGGGCGTACGGAACGCGGTGGTCGAGGAGTCGGGCGTTGCCGCCGTCGTGGTCGAAGGCGAACCAACCGAGCTGGAACTCTAGCCGTACCCCGGCTACCCCGAACGTGGTGCCTGGCACGGTGTGCCAGGAGTCCTTGAACGTGGGGACCGAGCCGGTCAACGCTTTGTACAGGGGCGTGACGATGAACCGATTGATGAAGCCGTCGATGGTGCCGACGTAGTTCGGAGAGGTGAGGAGGTCAGGCCGCTGGGCGCATCGCTGACGTGCTTCGTTGATCGCAGCGTTGGTGAACGACAATAGGGCGACACCCTGCCGGGCGGGGACGCCCGGGCGCTGGATGAAGCGCTCGACGATGCTCTGGGTCTTGCCGGCGCCCGGGCATGCTGGGACGAAGACGCTGCCCGGCTTCTCGATCAGAGCGCGCTGTGCTGGCGAAAAGTTGATATGCTCCATGGCCGCCTACCGCATCGCCGACTGGACGGCCTGGATGAGGTAGTCGGGACACTCGAACGCGCCGCCGCCCTGGATCAACTCGGCGACGTCGTGCGCGAACTCGCCCTTGCCGATGTATCGCCTGGTCGTGCGCAGCTTGCGATAGAAGACCTCGGCCGGGTCTGTGCTCGTCTTGAGCAGGCTCCAAAACTTGCCCGACCGCGGCTTCTGGCGCTTGAACGCAGTCTCCAGCAGAGGGCCGTTTACCGTGAACGGCTTCATCAGGTCAGCCTCGAGCGTGAACTCGGCGGCGAACACAGCGAGGACCGAGCCGGCGCCCAATTGGGTGGCGATCTCTTCGAGTCGGTCCTTCCGGCTGAGTGTGGCCGCCGGCTCGTCTGCTGCGGCCGGCTTGTCGGCCTCGGCTTCATCGTCGAGGTCGTCATCCTGGTCAACGTCGATGTCGGGATCGCCGTCGGTGATGACCACCAGCCGGTCGACGAGTCGAACGCCGTTGACTTCCTGAAGAAGGAGCTTGAGGTATGGACCGAAGTCGACGCTGCCAATGCTGATGATCGACACCGCCCGGAACTCACGGCACCTCGCCCGGTAGTTCGCCGCTGTCTTGTCGAGGACGCAGTTGCGCGCCAGCGGCGGCAGGATGACGGCCTCGGAAACGCCCTCCACGAGGATCGCGCGCCTGGTGAACAGCAACTCGGCACGGCTCACGTCGAGATACTGGTCGATCTTGCGGCGTTCCTCGTCGGT